>WNGF01003792.1_pt1 | contig 23980 bp, 23 predicted proteins | sample 5400641 | NCBI WGS metagenome assembly WNGF01 (sample SAMN13153371, study PRJNA577476) | soil metagenome | isolation source: 80 cm soil or saprolite under grassland replicate 2 | place: USA:California | collected 2016-06-15 | reverse complement strand
CTGCTCGGCGTCACCGCGTCGGCGAGCGATGCCGAGCTGCGCGCGGCGCTCGAGCGCACGACGAAAGACGCGCTCGGCGAGGGCTGGGCCGACGCCTACGCGTACCTCGGCCACCTCCTCTCGATCACGCTGGAGCCCGAGATGGCGGCGCGGCTCGCCGGTCTCGAGATGGAGGCCGTGAAACGCTACGTCGCCTCGATCCATCAGCTGCTGCGCGCGTTCAGCCTGCGCGGACCGATCGTCCTCGTCTGCGAGGACCTCCACTGGGCCGATCCGTCGTCCGCCGACGCGATCGGGCAGCTGCTACCGCTCGCGAACGAGCTGCCGATGCTCATCATCGCGACGTCGCGCCTCGACCGCGGCGCTCCCGGCTGGCATCTGGTCGTGCAGGCGCGCGACATGTTCGGCGACGCGTTCACGGAGCTGTCGCTCTCGCCGCTCTCCGGCGAAGAGAGCCGGGAGCTGGTCGCCAATCTCCTCGCCATCGAGTCCCTCCCCGCGGCGGTGCGAGACTTCATCTTGGACAAGGCCGAGGGCAACCCGTTCTTCGTCGAGGAGGTCGTGCGGATGCTCATCTCGCGCGGCGCGATCGAGCGCCAGGGGGAGCGCTGGGTCGCGACCGCGAAGGTCGACGAGGTGGAGATCCCCGACACCCTGCAGGGGCTCCTGCTCGCGCGGATCGATCGGCTGCCCGATGACGCGCGCCGAGCGTTGCGCGTCGCGTCGGTGATCGGGCGGCAGTTCCCGGTGAGCGTGCTCGCACAGCTGCTCGCGCCGGCGGCCGAGCGATGAATCCGACGCCCGACCTGGCAACGCTCGAAGCATCCGGGCTGATCAAGCTGGCGTCGCTGGAGCCCGAGCTCGAGTATCTCTTCCGGCACGCGCTCGTCCAGGACGCCGCGTACGGTTCGCTGCTCAAGCAGGAGCGACGCCGGCTGCATGCGCGCGCGGCGGAGGTACTGCTGTCGACCTATCCGGACCGTCGGCGCGAGCTCGCCGGGGTCATCGCGCTGCACTTCGAGCAGGCCGGTGAGATGGGCAGGGCGGTCGAACACCTCGTCGTCGCCGGCGAGCACGCGCTCGAGCGGTTCGCCAACCGAGAGGCAATGGACTTCTTCGAGCGGGCCTTCACGGACCTCCCGGATGACGACGCCCGGCCGGATGCGATCGGGCTGAAGCTGCGCGCAGCGATCGGCGCCGCGAAGGCCGGCTGGACGTTCGAGTCAGCGGACAAATTCGTCGACCGGCTGACCGCGCTGCTGCCACGGGCCGAGGGCCAGGTCGAGCCGCGCGTCGTCGCCGACGGGTACTTCTGGAACGCGTTCCTCCGACAGCGCCGCGACGAACGGCCGGAGACGAGTCCTGAGCTCCGCCATGCGCTCGAGCGGGCGAGCGAGATCGGCGAAGCGCTGGGCGACCCGGTCGCGCGTGCCATCCCTCAGGCCTTCGTCGGCATGTTCATGGTCTTCACGGGCCGGCTGCGGGAGGGCACGGCGATCCTCGAGTCGGTCCTTCCGGCGATCGAGCAGGGCGGCGACATCCTCTCGGCGGCGTTGCTCGCGGACGGGCTCACCATGGCGTATGCGCAGCTCGGGGAGTTCGAGGCCGCTGAGCACGCCGTGGCCCTCGCCCGCCGGCTCGCTGAAAAGGGCGATCCCATCGCCCGGCTCGACGCGATGATCGCGACCGCGAGCATCGCGCTCGAGCGCGGCGATCTCAAGGAGGGCCTCGCCCTCGCGTCGACGTGCGCGCAGCAGGCCGACGAGCTCGGCGCCGTCGCGTGCGCGGTCGGCTCGAACATCCTCCTCGGCCTGGGCCGGCTGAGCGTGGACGACGTTCCCGGCGCGAAGCCGCCGCTGGTCCGGGGTCACGATCTCTCGCTGCTCGTGAACATGCCCGGCATGCGCAACATGGCCCAAGCCGGCCTCACCGCGATCGACGCAAGGGTCGGCGACATCGGCGCGACCGCGGGCGGATGGGAACGCGCGCTCGGCGAGGCGCGCGCGCTGGGCGATCCGTTCCAGGAGGCGATCATCCTCCGCCAGCGCGCCCTCGGTTCCGAACGCGGACCCTCACCGGACCGGGATGCCGTCGTCAAGGATCTCGTGGCGGCCATCGAGCTCCTCGAGCGGATCGAGGCGCGTCCCGAGCTCGCACGGGCGCTCCGCGACCAGGCGCGCGTGCTCGACGCGCTGGGCCGCGCCGACGAGGCGAAGACGGTCCGGGAACGTTCGACCGCGATCGCGCGCGAGCTCGATCTACACGACTTCTAGGTCCCCGGATCGGATGGCGAGGCGGCGCGCGGCCGCCGCAGCGACGGCAGGACCAGTGATTCGAGTCGCCGCAGGCTCTCCAGGCGGCGCGCGCTGAACTGCTTTCGGCGTGCGCCGAAGTTGTAGCCGCCGAGCACGGCCATGCCGAGCGACAGCTCCTGCCGTCCCGCGGTGCTCACGCGGGTCCCGCCCGGGACCGTTTCGATCGTCTCCGTCTCGGTCACGCGATCGGGGACGTCCAGAAGGACCAGCTCGAGCCTGCGCCCCGGCTCGTAGCGCGTCACCGCCAGGCGTCCGATGAGCCTGGGCACCTTCGGGGGATGCACGACCTGTCGGATGATCACGCCGGCCGCGAGCCGGCGCCCGTCCTCGATCGCCGACTCTTCGAGGTGGTGCTGCCACTCGGGATCGCGGGCGACGTCGAACATGACGGCGGCCACGTCGGACGGCTCTCGGTCGAAGACAGCCGTTGCGGACGCGTCGATCGTCCGCCGCGCCGCAGGGATCCACCACGCGACCCACCCTGCGCTGAGCAGTGTGAGCGCGGCACCGATGGCCGGTGTGAAGTGGAGGGTGATGCCGAGGAGAGCGACCCAGGAGGCGAGGACCCCGATCGCGACGGCACGGGCCCGCCACGCGTACTGCGCCAGCGTTTTCGACCGGGTCTGCACGAGGCCCAGCACGGCGACCGACCCGAGGACGAGCATGCTGACGAAGGTGGCACTGGACAGCTCGCGCAGCAGCGCGACCGCCTCCGGACGCGGCATGCCGGAGGAGATGCTGAGCAGCGACGCCCGCAGGGCCAGGTAGCCGACCACCAGGATCACCAGGAAGAGGGCCGCGGACGCCACGTCCCGTTTCGTCACCGGTGACCCTCGGCCACGAGGTCGCCGAGCCGCTCGAGATACTGCTGCCGTTTGGCGCTGAAGCGCCGCTGCACCGTGCTGAGCCGCTGCGGGACCAGGATCGCGGTGAACAGCGACAGCTCATGCGTGCCCGCGGACGTCACGCGGCTGCCGCCGGGCGCGGGCTCGACGCTGTACACGTCGGACGCCTCGTCCGGCACATCGAGCAGCCGGAGCTCGAGACGCCGGCCGGGCTGGTACTCGGTGACCTCGTGCCGCCCGACGAGGCGTGGTCGGCCGGCGGCCGGCCGGAGCACCTCGCGGATGACGGCGCCGCGGCGCAGCTGCCCGCCGTCCTCGATCCCGGCCTCCTCGAGCCCGTCGATCCACTCGGGCCGGCGGCGGATGTCGAACAGGATCGCCCCGACCGCGGCGGGATCGAACGCGAGCGTCGCCGTCGCGGCCGCCGCGATCCGGCGCCGGCCCGCCGGCAGCCGCCAGAGGATCCAGACGATAAGGGGCGCCGCGAGCAGCACCGCGCCGACGAGGGACGCGCTCGCGGTCGACGCGATGAGCAGAAGCGCCGCGACGAACAGCAGGATGCCGCCCGCGCGCTGCCAGAACGCGAACTGCCTGAGCGATGATGAGACCGAATGAGACGAATTGGGCCGGTCCGGCGAATCGCGCGAGCCGCCGCGAGCGCGCCGCGGGGAAGCTCCACCCGAAGACCACGAGCAGCAGCGTCACCGTCACGAAGGTCGCGATCGCGAGGTCGCGTTCGGTCATCGGCGCCATTGTCACGGCGGTGCACCCCGCGGCGATACACCCCTTCTACCATTTCGCGAGTGCGTGAGCGCCTGCGGTGGACGTGGCCGGGAGGCCACGGTGAGTAAGGAGACAGGCGATATCCAGTTCTGCGGCCACGCCGCGAGCGTGCGCGACGTCGTGCCGGACGGTGAGGGCTGCGGAGAATGCGTCGCCGCCGGCGACGAATGGGTCCACCTGCGCGAGTGCATGACCTGCGGTGCGGTCCGCTGCTGCGACTCATCGAAGAACAAGCACGCCAGTCGTCACGCTCGCACCGCCGGGCATCCGATCGCGCGTTCGTTCGAGCCGGGCGAGGACTGGATGTGGTGCTACGCCGACGGGATGCTCGTTGAATGAGGTGCCCGGACCGTCAACGTGCCGACCGCAGTTACGTCCGCCGGGCCCGCTGGATCAGCGCGTCCCGAGCGTCACCACGAGCGCGATGATGACGAACGTCACGAGGAAGATCGGCAGAGCGAGGACCGCGAAGATCACGTGATCCTGCCTGCGGAACTGCGGGTCCGGCTTGCGCTGCTCCATCATCCCTCCGCGTGCCGATCGACGACGTGAACTCTACCGGACCCGCGCCGGAGCGGTGGGCGCGACACCGCTGAGTACGATGGCCTGAGTGGAGCTGTCGATCCTCATCTGGTTCGCGGTCGGCGCCGGCATCGCGGCCGGCGCGTTCATGATCGCCCGGACCGCGGTCCAGATCGCGTCGGTCGCGTACGGCGTGATGGAGAAGCGCCTCGACCCGAGGCGGGCCACGTGGCAGACGATCGGCCTGATGCTCGTGATCGTGGTGGCGCTCGTCGCGACGTCCATCATCGCCGGCATCTCGATCCTCGCCCTGTTCCAGACGATCATCGACAACAGCGGCACGAACTGACCACCGCGCGTTCGTCCGGCTGAGGCGCCGGCGGTCCATGTTGTCCAGACACTGCGGAGCGCCGGCCTGGGCCGGCGCTCCGATCAGATCAGAGGGGTCGCGGTGTCTCGCCCGGTGAGGGCGATGGCCTCGGCTCCCGGTCCACGGGAGGCCGATCGATCGGCTGACCTCCCTGCTTCCCTCCGCCCGGCTGGTCCTGCTGCGGTGGTGGATGCTCGCCGGGACGCGGAGGAAGGTTCGAGCTCACCTGGGCGGGCTCGGGATGCCCTTGTCCTTGTCGGTGCCGATGCCGCCGCCCTGCTTGCCGGTGCCGCTCTTGTCGGTGCCCGCACCGCCCTGCTTGCCGGCCTGGTCACCCCAGCCGCCCTGGCCACCCTGGCCACCCTGGCCAGGTGTCTGCGTCCGGTCCTTCTCCTGCATCGAGAGCGTCCTCCTTCTTTTGTTCGGCGATCCGCCGATGCCATCGGATGCCGCAGGGTGCATGCCATGGCTTCCGTCTAGCGAGCGCTCGCTCCCGTTACGTCGCCGCTCAGATCGGCGGCGAGCGCGCGCACGCGCCGTTCGATGCCGTCGCGAACGAGCCGGAACGCCGCGAGCCGTTCGCGCTCGCTTCCGCGGGCGAGCGCCGGATCGGGAAAGCGCCAGCGGAGCTGCAGCGCGGCCGGCGGTGGGATCGGACAGCTCGCATCACAAACCGTTACGCAAACGTCGAACGGACCGGCCAGCGCGTCCAGCGTCTTGCTGCGCTGCGCCGTTATGTCGATGTCCACCTCGCGCATCACGCGCACCGCGAGTGGATGCAGTTCGGTCGCGACGGTGCCGGCGCTCTCGGCCGTGAAGCGATCGCCGCCGTACGCACGCAGGAACGCCTCGGCCATCTGCGACCGTGCCGCGTTGTGAGCGCAGAGAAACACGACCCGGGTCATCGTCCCTATCGTCGCACCGGTGCGCTCCTCTCCGCTCCGTCATCGCTGGTTCGCGCTGTTCACGGGCTCGGTGACGAGCGGCTCGATCGGCGACGAGATCGCCCGGCTCGCGCTGCCGCTCCTGGTGCTCGACCTGACCCACGACATCGGCGCGGCGGCGACGCTTCGCGTGCTGCAGACGGTGCCCTACGTCCTGTTCGGCGCGTTCGCCGGAGCGCTCATCGACCGCTCGGACAAGCGGCGGCTCCTGGCGGCGACCACGGTCGCCACGATGCTCCTCACGATCGCCATTCCGCTGTCGGTGTTGGCCGGCGTGTTCAGCCTTGGGATGCTCTATGCGCTCGCGTTCCTGCTCGGCACCGTCGAGGTGATCTGGGGGATCACCGCCGACTTCAGCATCGTGCCCGCGCTCGTCGAGCCGGCCGAGCTCACGGCGGGTAACGCCACCTATCTCACCGCCGACCGCATCGCCCGGATCGTCGGCCCCGGCCTCGGTGGCTTCGCGATCGCCACCTTCGCGTTCGGCGGCGTCTCCGGCTCCGCGAACGCGCTCTGGCTGTCGGCGGTCCTGTACGTGCCCACGCTGATCGTCTTCCTGCGCATGCCGCCGCTCAACGACGTGGACCGCGCGGCGCTGGCCCCGCTCACCGTGGCGAACGTGCGGGCCGAGGTGAGGGAAGGCTTCGGCTTCGTCTGGCGCAATCCGATCCTGCGCGCGCTGCTCGTCCTCATGGCGATCAGCAACCTCGGGGGGATGGGCATCCAGACGCTGCTGCTGTTCGTGCTGCGCGAGGAGTACCAGCTCTCGGCCACGACCATCGGCATCGCGCTGTCGTTCACCGGCTTCGTCGCGATCGCCGGATCCGCGCTCGCCCCGCGGTTCACGCGCGGCCGTCCGCTCGGCCAGACGATGCTCGCGGTCGTGCTCGTCGCCGCCGTCTCGAGCGGGCTCGCCGCGCTCGCGCGCTCGTGGGAGCTCGTCGTCGTGGCGATCACCGGACGCCAGGTCGCCTGGAGCGCGCACATGGTGTACGCGTTCCTGCCCCGCCAGCGCGAGGTCCCGGCGGAGCTGCGCGGGCGGGTGAACGGCTCGTTCCGCACGCTCCTCCTGCTGAGCAACACCGCCTCGCCCGCGCTCCTCTCGACCATCGCGGCGCTCCGCGGCACATCCGTCGCGTTCGCCGCCGCGGGCGCGCTCGCCCTGGCCGGCGCCGCGGTGAGCTGGTTCGGCCCGCTGCGGCGCTACGACCTGAGCGACGCGCCCGAAGAAGCGGCCCGCGACGAGGCCGCCGCCGAAACGGAACCGGCTTCGGCGGACTGACGCGCCTGTCGGGATGCGGGCGACGGAGGGCTTTGCCCGACCGAAGCCGCAGGGCCCCCGATCGCGGAGCAGGCGGAGCCGGCGAAGCGATCAGGGTTCAGCAGGCGAGGGAGGGCTTTGCCCGACCGAAGCCGCAGGGCCCCCGATCGCGGAGCAGGCGGAGCCGGCGAAGCGATCAGGGTTCAATCGACGGGCGGCGTGCGCATGGCATAGTGGAGCGAAAGGATCGCGGGAGGTGCGCGAATGGCGTGCAAATGCGGCAACTGCTGTGGCGCCTGCTGTTCTGGAACGACGACCAAGCCGTCAACGACCTCGAAGTAGTCGCGACCTTCGTGAGACACGCGCGGCCGCCCGTCGGGGCCAACCGATGATTCGGGAGCCTGCATGACCGGAACGACCTGGCTGACCGTGGGCGAAGCGAGCCGCATTCTGGGCGTCGATCCCGACACCCTTCGCCGCTGGGCCGACAGCGGAAAGGTCGACGTCTTCCAGACGCCCGGCGGCCACCGTCGCTTCACCCGCGAGGCCATCGACGCGCTGCTGCCGCGGCCGCGCCGTCCCGGGCGCCGGTCGCTCACGGCGATCGGCGAACCGCCCGATCGCATCGCCGCGGAGTTCCTGCGACGCGTCCGCGCCGATCTGGTCGACCAGGACTGGCATCGACGGTTCGACGAGGCGTCGCTGCGCTGGTTCCGCGAACGCGGGATGCGCATGAGCGAGCTCCTGCTCGGGTACCTCGACGCGGTCCGCCGTCCGGGACGCGATCAGCACCTCTCGCGGGCGGCGGCCCTCGGCCGCGAGTACGGCGCCGAAGCACGACGGAGGAAGCTGTCGCTCGGCGAAGCGACACAGGCGTTCCTGTTCTTCCGCGCCCGCTTCCTCGCCGAGATCGCGAACGTCGCCCGGCGGCGCGCGCTCGAGGCGCGTCAGGCCGCGCTCCTGTTCGAGGAGGCGGATCGCGCTCTCGATACCGTGATCCTCGCGCTCATCGACGGTCACCGCGCGGGCTGATCCCGCGTACGCTCGGATCGGATGACGGCCGCCAAGACGCTGCGTGAGCGCGCGCTCGACGCGATCGAGGCGCGGCGCAAGGACCTCATCGCGCTGTCGCTGTCGATCCACGGCGACCCGGAGACCGCGTACCAGGAGGTCCGCTCGGCCGGGCGGCTGGCGGACTTCCTCGAGGCGAGCGGCTTCACGGTCGAGCGGGCCTACCGGGGCGTCGACACGGCGTACCGGGCCGCGGCGAACGGCAACGGCGGGGACGGACCGACGATCGCGGTGCTGACCGAATACGACGCGCTCCCCGACATCGGCCATGCCTGCGGACACAACCTGATCGCGATGATGGGAACGGCCGCGGCGCTCGGGGTACGCGCGGTGCTGGGCGAGCTCCCTGGCCGGCTGGCCGCGATCGGCACGCCGGCCGAGGAGGGCGGGGGCGGCAAGGTCGCCCTCGTGCGCGCCGGCGCCTTCGCGGACATCGACGTCGCGATGATGTGCCACCCGTCCTCCCGCACGATCTCGGGCCGGACGTCGCTCGCGTCGAACCGCGTCGACATCGAGTTCTTCGGCCGCGCCGCGCACGCGGCGGCCCAGCCGGACAAGGGGATCAACGCGCTCGACGGGGTGCTGCAGACGTTCAACAACGTGAACGCGATGCGCCAGCAGCTGCGGCCGGACGCGCGGATCCACGGGATCATCACGAGCGGCGGAAGCGCCGCGAACATCATCCCGGAATACGCGATGGCGAAGTTCAGCGTGCGCGCGCTCGACCGCCGCTACCAGCAGGAGGTGCTCCGCCGGTTCATCGCCTGCGCGGAGGGCGCCGCGACGGCCACCGGCACGAAGCTGCGAGTGACCGTCCACGAGAACTCGGCCTACGAGAACATGGTGCCGTCGCAGCCATTGGCGGAGCGGTGGGCGGCGCACATGCGCGATCTCGGGCAGGTCGTCCAGACGACCGCGGACGACGAGCGCATGGGCTCGACCGACATGGGGAACGTGAGCCAGCTGCTCCCCTCGATCCATCCCTACATCTCGATCGCCCCCGAGGGCACGCCCGGCCACTCGACCGCGTTCCGCGATGCCGCGGCGACGAGCCAGGCCCACGAGAGCGCGCTGGCGGCGGCGAAGGCGCTCGCCCTCGTCGCGATCGACGTGCTCTCCGACCGTGCGTTGCTCGAGCGCGCGCGCGGCGAATTCGAGGAGCGCCGGCGGCAGGGTGTGGTGAAGGGCAGGGCCTGACCCTTCGCGCGACGTGCGTGTGCGCGGATCGGCCGTCAGGACGCGACGGCAACGACCGCGCACGCACCATAGAATCGCGCGGACCGCGACTCCGCCGGCATGGTGAGTCTGGTCGCTCGCGAGGGCGGCCGATGGGGAGACGAGACGTGGCTGTCGCTTCCAAGCCAGAGATCTACACGTTCCCGACGAGCGACGACCCGATGGCGCCCGAGTGGCCGGGCACCCCGATCGGCGAGAAGAACACGATCACCCGGACCAAGGGCCGGACCGCGGTCGCCAACAAGACGGTCGATGCGACGCCGGGGCTGTTTCGGCGGCTGCTCGCGAATTCGTTCGAGCACATCGCGACGAGCGGCGACCAGACGTATTCGCATGACGTCGTCATCCACGGGCTCCGCGTGCGCGCGATCACCAACAGCGAGCACCTCATCGGCTACTGGACCGACAACTGGTACTCGCTCGAGGAGTGGGCTCGGCTCACGGGTACGCAGCCGCCGCAGATGCCCGATGTCCTCGTGGTCGCGCTCGGGCGCGTCCCGACCGAAGCGGAGGCCGCCTACTACAGCCGCGCGAACGACTCCGTCATCTTCTTCAACACGTCGTACTACGGACAGCTGAAGAGCTGGGTGCTCGGCGCGGTCGGACGCAAGCTCGCCGTCGACTTCGGCATCCACTCGATCCACGGCGCGGTCGTGACGAAGGACGGGCGTGGGCTCCTCTACATCGCGCCGACCGGCACGGGGAAGTCGACCTCGACCTACGGCGTGATGGACTTCCCGAACACACGGTTCCATTCCGACGACTGGGTCTACGTCCGCTACGCGTACCGTCTCCGCGACGGGCGGACCGTCTCGCCCGCCCGGGTGATCGAGGACGGGACGGACGTCGCGCGCGGCTATCAGTGCTACCGCTGGCTCGAGGAGCACAAGGGCTCGGGCGCGACGGTCATCGGGCGGGCGCTGGACGACAGCGAGGTCACGACGGCGGCGAGGGAGCTCGACGTCGATCACCCGGAGGCGTACGCGTACACGTCGGAGAAGGTCTTCTACCTGCGGTCGAACCTCGTCGAGAACTTCCCGCAGGCGGCGTACGACATGATCCGGTCGCGGCTCGAGAACGCGCCTGACGTCACGCCCGAGTTCATGGACGAGCACCGGGCGACGATCGACGCGGTCTTCGCGAAGCTGCACGGCACACCGCCGTTCGACCGGATGTCCGACGACGAGCTGCGGCGGACGATCGCGCGGTTCTTCGCCTTCGACAACACGCGCGCGATGCTCGACATCACGACCGTGTTCCCGAAAGAACGCGTCTTCACGAACCCGATGGAGCCGGCCCGGATCAACGCGGTCATGCTCCTGAAACGGAATTTCGACGAGGATCTCGTGATCGAACGCCTCTCGCTCGCGAAGTTCATGGCCCGGCTCATGATCGGGAAGACCCCGCTGGGCACGAAGGAGATCGTCTACAACTCGTACCGCGCGGTCGACGACAAGAGCGAGCGCGCGTGGCTCGACACGATCGAGGCGAAGGGCGTCGACCGGATGTGGGACGCGTACCTCACGGCGAAGGACCGGCCGCAGACCCTGGATGAGGAGATCGAGATGTTCCGGATGCTGTTCAAGTCGGCGAAGGCGTACGACGTGAACACGACGCTGCAGAAGGATCCGAAGATCACCTCGCGGATGGAGGCCGTCAACAAGACGATGCGGATCCTCGTGCGCGCGCTCGAGAACGACCGCGACGACTTCCATTACACGATCGACGACTACGGGAAGCTCCTCGCATGAGCGTGCTCCCGGAGAACGAACGCGAGCAGGCGCTGGCCGACTTCCAAGCCGCGCGCGACGAGTTCCTGGACGCGTTCGCGGACGTGCCGGACGCGTCGCTGGCCTACCAGCGCGCGAGCCAGGAGTACCCGCTCTCCGGCATCGTCGTCCACCTCACCGCGAGCCTCTACCACTACCGCCGCGTCCTCACCGGCATGCTCGACGCCGGCGGGAAGCCGTATGCGCTGCCACCGCAGGACCCCGACGTGCACGCCGCGCACGCGGAGCGGTGTCGGACCGGGTTCACCGAGGAGGATCGGGACGAGGCCGTCGCGCTGCTCGAGTCGGCCCACGAAGAGCTGAGCGAGGCGATCCGGCGGCTCGACCCCTCGGACTGGGCCCGGCCGGTCGCGGTCACGTACACCCCCGGCGCGACGCCGCAGGACACGAGCGCGGCGGACATCGTCCGCTGGGAGACCGACCACTTCCACGAGCACACGCCCGAGCTCCGCCAGGCCGCGCCCGCCGAATAGCGCGGCGCGGACCGTCGCGCGCAACGGGTCAGCGGGTGAGCGCCTCGAGCGCGTACGCGACGGCGGCTTCCGTGCTCAGCCCCAGGCCGCGCGCGAGGGCCGCGTGCAGCTCGGCCGGGATGTCCTTCTCGGTCGCGCGGTTGTCGACCGTGCCGAGGGTCGTCGCGACGCCGACACCGGTGCGGCCCGCGAGCGCCGACCACGCGCCGACGAGCGTGGCGTGGCGCTCCAGGTCGCCGCGCGCCTTCGCGAGCTCCGCGAAGTTGCTCAGCGCCAACACGATCCCGCTCGAGTCGGCGGCCTCGACGAACATCCCGAGCGCCTCGTCGAACCGAGCAGCGGCCTCGTCCAGCTCACCGAGCTTCAGCGCGGTGAGACCCAGCAGGTGCAGGTCATACGCGATGTCGAAGCGGTTGCCGAGGGCGGCGTGCCGATCGAGGGCCTCGCGCGCGTACGCCCTGGCTTGCTCGACCTGCTCGCGCGGTGGCCGGCCCATCTGGAGGAGCGTCGCGAGGGCCCAGGCCGCGCGGCCGATGTCGCCGGGGTCGCCGACCTCGCGATAGCCGGCGACGCTCTCCTCGAGGAGGGACCGCGCGCGGGGGAAGTCCTGGGCGATCGCGCCGATGAAGTAGACGAAGGCGAGATCGTACGCGGCCTTGGCTCGCTCCCGCCGATCGCCGCTCGCCGTCGCGACCTCGTAGGCGCCGGTGTAGTACGTCAGCATCCGCGGGTCGCCGGCCCAGTACGCGAGCCCGCCGGCCGCCTCGAGCGCCCGCAGCCGGTCGGCCGGGGTCGCGCCCGGCAGCACGAGCACGCGCTCCGCCCAGGCCTGGCCTTCGCGGAGATGCCCGCGGGATTGCCAGAAGCGCCAGAGCGCGAAGAGGAGCCGCGACGCGTCCCCGACGCGCCCGTTCCCGATCGCGCATTCCAGCGCGGCGCGCATGTTGTCGTGCTCGAGCTCGACGCGATCGAGCCAGCGCTTCTGGTCGGGGCCCTGGAAATGGAGCGCGGCGGCCTCTGCGAGCGCGATGTACGCGTCGGCGTGGCGCAGACGGATCTGTCCGGCCTCGGCGGTCGCCTCGAGACGCTCCATGGCGAAGTCGCGGATGGTGACGAGCATCCGGAAGCGTGGCTCGCCGTCGACCTCGCTCTGGCGCATGAGGCTCTGGTCGACGAGCTCGGCGAGGCCGTCCAGGATGTCGCGGCCGATCTCGCCGGCCGGCCCGCAGACGGGCTCGAGCTCGTCGAGCATCGCGCCGCCGACGAACACGCCGCAGCGGGCGAAGAGGCGGCGCAGGCCATGGTCGAGCAGGTCGTAGCTCCAGGCGATCGCTCCGCGCAGCGTGCGCTGCCGATCGGTGCGATCGCGCGCCCCGCCGGCGAGGAGGTCGAGGCCCTGCTTCAGGCGCGGCAGCATCGCCTGCGGGGTGAGGAGCTTGACCCGCGCGGCCGCGAGCTCGATCGCGAGCGGCAGCCCGTCGAGGCGATAGCAGATCTCCGCCACCGCCGCCGCGTTCTCGGCGGTGACGGCGAAGTCGGGACGCACGGCCGTCGCGCGCTCGACGAAGAGACGCACCGCGTCCGACTGGGCGAGCACCTCGAGCGACGGAAGACGCGCCGGATCGGGAAGGTCGAGCGGCGGGACGGGGAGCTCCTGCTCTCCCGAGATGCGCAGCGGCGCGCGGCTCGATGCGAGGACCTTGAGGTGCTGACCGGACTCGAGCAGCGCGGACACGGCCGCGGCGGCCGGGAGGATCTGCTCGAAATTGTCGAGCACGAGCAGCAGTCGGCGGTCGCGGACGTATTCGGTGAGGCGATCGAGCGGCGCTTCACCGCCGCTCACCTGCACGCCGATCGAGTGCGCGATGGTGGACGGTACGAGGTCGGGATCGGAGATCGGGGCGAGCGGGACCCAGAACGCGCCGTCCGGGTAGCCGTCGGACGCCTCGGCCGCGAGCTGCAGCGAGAGGCGGGTCTTGCCGGTGCCTCCCGGCCCGGTGAGGGTCAAGAGGCGGGTCTTGCCGAGGAGGCGCAGGCCGTCCGCGATCTCCTTTTCGCGGCCGACGAATGACGTGCTCTGGATCGGGAGGTTGTTCGGCGTCCGCTCGAGGGTCCGCACCGGCGGAAAGTCGTTCGGCAGCCCGTCGATGACGAGCTGATGGATCCGCTCCGGTTGGGCCAGGTCCTTGAGCCGGTGCGCGCCGAGATCGCGGAGCCCGACGCCGGCGCCGAGATCCTGCGCGACGAGGGTCGCGGTGCTCGCCGAGAGCAGCACCTGGCCGCCGTACCCGACCGCGGCGATGCGGGCCGCGCGGTGCACGTCGATGCCGATGTAGTCGGGGCCGGCGTCGGGGCTCGCGAGCCTGCCCTCGCCGGTGTGCATGCCCATCCGCACGCGGACCACCGCGTCGTGCGGGAACGTCGCGCCCGCGATCGCGCGCTGCGCGGCGACGGCTCCGGCGACCGCTTTCGGCGCGCTCGCGAAGACCATGAAGAGCGAGTCGCCCTCGACCCGCACCTCGACGCCGTCGGCGAAGGCGTCGCGGAGCAGCGTCGTGTGCACGGCGAGCACGTCGCCGAACCGATCGGTGCCCAGCATGTTCAAGAGCTTGGTCGAGCCCTCGATGTCGGTGAACAGGAACGTGACGGTCCCTACGGGGAGCCGGGCCAGCTGGTCCATCGGTAGATTGTCGCGCCTCGGCGTGGCGGTGCCGCTCACGCGCGCGATGGCACCTCCGTCGCCAGCGCGAGCGCGATCGCGGCGTCCATATCGAGCGCCTCACCCGCCGCCAGACCCGCGGCCACGTCCGGACCGGTGAGATCGATCGGGGCGATGCCGCGTTGCTTGGCCTCGATCGCCACGCTCGGAAGGCCGACGCCGGCCGTGGTCGCGAGCTTCATCGCCGCGCCGTGCAGCCGCAGCGCGCGCTGACGGTCGCCCGCGGTGAACGCGGTCAACGCGATCGCGTCGAGGAGCAGCGGCACACCGCTCGCGTCCCGATGCTCCGCGAACCGCTCGAGCGCCTCGCGCTGGACGGCGAGCGCGCCGGCGAGGTCGCGCTTGACGATGAGCCCCAGGCTCTTGCCGTACAGCGCCCACGCCCGGCCGAACCAGTCGCCGAGCTCCTCGAACAGCCCGATGCACTCCTCGAGGAGGGCCAGCGCCTCATCGGTGCGATCCCGCTGATTCAGATTGTCGGATAGGGCCCAGAGGGTGTTCGCCACCCCTCGCCGATCGCCGACCTCGCGGAAGAGCGCGAGCGCCTCGGTGAGATGCTCGGCGCTCCGGTCCAGCAGCGAGCGCTCCTGCCCCTCGAATGAGTCGGGGAACGAGAGGTTGTACGCGGCGTTCGCGAGCTCGTGCTTGTCGCCGAGCTCCTTCCACGTGTCGTAGGCGGCCCGGTAAAAGCGCTTCGTCGCCTCGACATCGCCCTGCCAGTACGCGATGCCGCCGGCCGCTTCCAGGGCCTTCGCATGCTCGCCCGCATGCGACGCCGCGTCCGGCAGCGCGAGGACCCGGTCGGCCTGGGCGCGGCCCTCGCGCAGGTGACCGCGCATCTGCCAGAACCGCCAGAGCGCGTAGAGGTAGCGAAGGGCGAGGCTCGTTTCAGCCTGCTCGACGCACCAGCCGAGGGCCGCTCGGAAGTTGTCCTGCTCCCGCTCGAGCGCGTCGAGCTGGGACACGTCCTGCGCGCCCGACATCTTCGGGCCGGTCCGGTCGGCGAAGGCGAGGTACGCCTCCGCGTGCCGTCGCTCGACCTCGCGGCGATCGGGCCGCTCGGCGAGACGGTCCGCGGCGTACTCGCGGATCGTCTGGAGCATCAGGAAGCGCGGCGCTCCCGCGACGTCACGTTGCCGGAGGAGGCTCTGGTCGACGAGCGTCGCGAGGCCGTCGATCAGCTCGACCCCGAGGTCGCCGCACGCGACCACCGGCTCGATCTCGGGGAGCTCCCCGCCGCCGGCGAAGACCGAGAGCCGCTCGAACACGCGGCGCAACCCCTCGTCGAGGAGGTCGTAGCTCCAGCCGATCGCGCCGCGGAGCGTCTGCTGGCGCGCGGGCAGGTCGCGCGCGCCGCCGGCGAGCATGCCGAGACCCTGCTCGAGCCGCTCGAGCATCGCGGCGGGCGTGAGGATCTTGATGCGCGCGGCGGCGAGCTCGATCGCGAGCGGCAGCCCGTCGAGCATGGTGCAGATCTGCGCGACCGCGGGCGCGTTCTCGTTCGTCACCTGGAAGTCCGGCTTCACGTTCGCCGCACGCTCGATGAACAGCCGCACCGCCTCGAACTGCGAGAGCGAGGCGATCGGGGGGAGATGCGCGAGGTCCGGGAGGCCGAGCGGCGGGACGGGGAGCTCCTGCTCGCCGTACACCCGAAGGGCGGTGCGGCTGGAGACGATGATCTTGAGCAGCGGGCATTCGCGCAGCAGGTCCGCCACGAACGGGCCGGCCGCGATGACCTGCTCGAAGTTGTCGAGCACGAGCAGCGCCTTGCGATCCCGCACACGCTCGACGAGCCGATCGCGCATCGGTCGGTCGCCGTTGTCGGGGAGCCCGAGCGTGGTCGCGATCTCCGCACCGACCAGATCAGGATCGCGGATGGTGGCGAGCGGCACCCAATAGGCGCCGCCGGGGAACTCGCCCGCCGCCTCGGCACCGACCTGGAGCGCGAGGCGGGTCTTGCCGGTCCCGCCCGGGCCGGTGAGCGTGAGCAGCCGGGTCGCCGCGAGCAGCCGCAGACCCTCGTCGATCTCGTGCCGCCGGCCGATGAAGCTCGTGAGTTGGGTCGGGAAGTTGTTCGGGATCGCGTCGAGCGTCCGGAGCGGCGGGAACCGGTCGGCCAGGCCGGGTGCGACCACTTGATGGATCCGCTCCGGTCGCGCGAGGTCCTTGAGGTGGTGCTCGCCGAGATCGCGGAGCGTGACGTCCGCCGGGAGCGAACGGTCGATCAGGCCGCGCGTCGCTTCCGAGACCAGGATCTGCCCACCATGGCCGGACGCGGCGATCCGCGCGGCGCGATGGACGTCGAAGCCGACGTAGTCGGTGCCCGATTCCCCCGGTGCGACGGTCGCCGCGCCGGTGTGCATCCCCATCCTGACGCGGACCGTCGCGCCGTGCGGAAAGGTGTGGGTGCCGATCCGGCGCTGGGCCTCGACCGCCGCCTCGACCGCCGCGGGGGCGAGCGGGAACACGTAGAAGAACGAGTCGCCCTCGGTCCGGACCTCGACGCCGCCGTTGGCCCCGGCCGCCGCGCGGATGATCCGGGCGTGGTCCGTCAGCACGTCCTGCCAGCGCTCCGTTCCGAGGGCCTGCACCGATCGCGTCGAATTCTCGATGTCGGTGAACAGGAACGTGGCGGTGCCCGTCGGCAATTGGCGGTCGACGGCCATCGCAGGCATTCTATGGTCGTGATCGACTCCAGAAGCGACCGCGGACAGATGATCGAGCTGCTGAGCCGGCTCGCGCTGTTCGCCGATCTCTCGGCGCCCGAGCTCGAAGCCATCGCGCACATCCTCGAGGACCGCCGCTTCGCCGACGGCGAGCGCGTCCTGCGTCAGGGGCTGAGCGGCTCCGGCTTCTACATCATCCTCGACGGCGAAGCCGAGATCCGGGTCGCCGCGAAGGGCTACGGGATCCTGGGACGAGGCGAGTTCTTCGGCGAGGTCTCGTCGCTGCTCGGCGTCGCTCCGATCGCCGACATCGTCGCGGTGCGGTCGCTGCGCTGCGCGGTGATCCCCGGTCCAGCGCTCGAGACCTTCATGGTCGGTCATCCGCGGGTCCTCTTCCGGATGCTGCAGGCGGAGGCGCGCAAGCTGCAGCAGGCGACCAGCTGGCGGAGCTAGGCGACCGGCCGTTCCCGGCTGGCGAGTACCCGGTCGTCGTCGTCGGCAGCGGCCCCGGTGGCCTGCAGCTCTCGTACTCGCTCCGCAGCTACGGCGTGAAGCACGCGGTCATCTCCGCGGACCCATCGCCGGGCGGAATGTTCCGGCGCTGGCCGTTCTTCCAGCGACTCCTCTCGTGGACGAAGCCCTTCGCACCGGTCGACCGCGGCACGCGCTACTACGAACGCTACGACTGGAACAGCCTCATCCCCGACGAGGACGAGAATCGCGCGATCCAGCCGCGGCTCATGGATGGGACGTCGTACTTCCCGGCCCGCTCCGAGATGGAGGCGAACCTCGCGACGTTCGCGCGCGACACCGGCCTCGCGGTGCGCTACGGCTGCCGCTGGGAATCGACCCGCCGCGAGGGCGACGGCTTCGTGCTCGGGACGACCGACGGGGAATACCGCTGCCGGGTCGCCGTCTTCGCGGTCGGCATGGCCCAGCCCTGGCGGCCGTCGATCCCGGGACTCGTCGACGTCCCGCACTACGCCGACACGCGCTCGGCCGAGACGTACGCCGGCCGGCGGGTCTTCATCATCGGCAAGGAGGTCTCGGCGTTCGAGCTCGCGAACGGGTTCCTGCCGTGGGCCCGCCAGATCATCCTCGGCTCGCCACGGCCGGCGCAGCTCTCGGTGGTCACGAACTCACTGGTCGGGGTGCGCGCCCGGTACGTCCAGCCCTACGAGGACCACGTCCTCGGCGGCGGGGTCGTCCTGGTGAACGCGACGATCGAGGAGGTGGCCCGCACGCCGGCCGGCTTCCGCGTCCGGACCAACCGGAGCGACGGCGCCGGTCCGCTCGTGTTCGACGTCGACGACGTCATCGCCGCGACGGGCTTCAGCGCGCCGCTGCTGGACCTTCCGAAGCTCGGGGCGAGCACGTCCGGGCGCAACGCGATCCCGGCGATGACGCCGTCGTTCGAGAGCATCGGGGTCCCCGGCTTGTACTACGCCGGCACCGTCACGCAGGGGGCGCCGGGCCTGAAGAAGCACGGCATCCCGAGCAACTCGGGAGCGGTCCAGGGCCACCGATACAACGCGCGCATCCTCGCGCGGCACATCGCACAGAAGTACTTCGGGATCGACCCGCCCCGACCGGTGCTGAAACGCGAGGACGTGCTCCCCTACCTCCTCGCGGAGGTCTCGCACGCGCCGGAGCTCTGGAACCAGAAGTCGTATCTCGCGCGCATCGTGCTCGTCGACGCCACGCGCGGGATCATCGACGACGGGATCCTGCCGCTCCAGCAGTTCGTCGACAGCGAGGGCGTCGACGGCGTCGCGATCGCCGTCGAGGCGAACCCGGCCGGCGAGATCTACCCCGCGGTCTACGTGCGCAGAGCGAACCAGCTGACCGAGCAGCTCCTCCCGTCGAACCCGCTGCTCGACTTCGAGGCCGCCGAGCACCGCGCCGCGCTCACCATGGTCCTCGCGCCCTTGTTCCAGTAGCAGCGGAAGTCAGCGGTTGGGCATCGGTGGACCGGGCACTTTACCTGCGTGAGTCGCGCAGGTAATATGCACGGATGTTAGGTCCGACATCCGACGGTTTCGAGGCGCCGCTTGCGGCGCTTGGGGAACTGTTGGCAGCGCGAGGGCACCACTACGAGTTTCTGGCGATCGGGGGCGGGGCGCTGCAGCTCCGTGGCTTGATCGAGCGGCCCACGCGCGACATCGACGTCCTCGCGCGGGTAGAAGGGTCCCACCGGTTTCCGCGACGAGCCGCTGCGCGCCTTACGTGACCTCGGGGTCGCTGATGGCGACGTATAGCGAGCTGCGCGAGCACGTCCTCGACCTCCTCTGGAGCCAATGGCACGAGCTCGGTGTCGCCGCCACCGTCCCTCGACGCCATTCGGATGACTTCATCGATCTGGAGCCGCTCATCGTGTTCACCGCAGTCCACGGCGACATGGATGCGCGACTGCGTGATGAGTCGATCGACTGGGTCCTCCAGTACGGGTCGTACGTATCCAAGGCTCGTCTGAAGAACGTCTTGGGCGACTGGGACCTGCGGGACGATGCTCAATTCCAAGATTACGCGGCGACGGTCAACGCCCATGGCGGAAAGGGCTGGCCCGCAGGGAACGGCAAGTCGTTCGCGTTCCGCTCGCGGGCGCGCTCGCTTCTCGCGGATCTCCAGCGCCCGGCCCTGCTCGCTTTGCGTATCCGCGCCATCTTCGGCGTCGGAGCGCGCGCCGAGCTGATCCGGGTCTTTCTGTCCCATCCGGAGCTCGCGATGACCGCCGCAGACCTGTCGGCCGAGACGAACTACGGAAAACGGAACGTGCTGAACGAACTGGAGCCACTCCGCTTCGTAGGTCTCATCCGGAGCTTCCGCGCAGTGAATGCGGACCGCTTTTCTCTCGCTGCAAAGGATCGGATCGAGACGCTCGTCGGTCCAATACCGCAACGCTTCACGAAATGGCCGCACACCTTCGCCGTACTACATCTCGTCCTCGGACTGGCTCGGCGTGGTGCGAAGCGGCACGATCTCGAGAACGCCGTCGAGGCAGTGCGCCTCCTGGAAGCCCACAAGCAGCACTTCGCGTCCGCGGAGATATACGCACCACAACTGCCTGCGGGCGTTTCCGCCTGGCCCGAGTTTCTCGAGTGGGCCACGCATCTCACGCGGTCGATCGCGCGGCCCGGCCCCGACTGATCGGGTTAGGCAGCGAGCGGCGCGCGAGCCTCCTCGGCCGGCGCGCGCGGATTGCGGATGCCAAGGGCGTTCACGAGCGCGCCCGCGCCGAGCATCGCCGAGGCGACGATCATCGCCAGATGGAACGCCTCGGTCGACGCGTCGCGCTGCGCGGCGAGGCGCTCGACGACGGCCTGCGGGCAGGGCGTGTTCTCGCCACACGAGCGCGGCACGTTGAGCGGCGCGATCGTGCGACGCGTGTCCTCACTGTCGACGTCGAGGCTCGGAATGCGCGCGTGCAGCCCGCTGTAGAAGCTCGCGGTGATCGCGAGGAAGATCAACGCGCCCGCGAGCTGCGGCCCGACCCGCGAGATCGCGTTGTTGATCGCTGACGCGACGCCCGAGTTCTGCACCGGCACGCTCGTCATGAGCGCGGTGGTCAGCGGCGCAACGAGCAGGAGCAGGCCGATCCCGTAGACGAAGCTGGCCGCGAACACGTCCCGGACGTAGTCGGTCGGCGGCAGGTACGTCGATGGGTCCCCGGGGGCGAGCAGCCACGGCCGGCTGGTCGGCGGGATCCGCGCGTACCAGAGCTGGCCGAGCATCATGACCACGGGGCCGACCGCCATGAAGACCCGCGGCCCGTACCGGCCCGCGATCTTGCCGATGCGCGACGAGAAGAAGACCAGGAGCAGGGTGCTCGGTGTCGTGGCGAGGCCTCCGCCGGCCGCGGTATAGCCGAGCGTCCCCTGCAGGAACACCGCGACGTAATAGATCTGGACGTAGAGGGCGCCGTAGATGAGGAACGTCGACACGTTCGTGACCGTGAAGTTGCGCGAGCGGAAGAGCGCCGGCGGGATGAGCGGGTGCGCCCGCCGCGTCATGAGGAACGGCAGCGCGAGCGTCGCGAGCACGCCCGCTCCGAGCAGCACGAACCCGAGTGGATCGCGCCATTCGCGCTGGCTGCCGTAGATCGTGCCGAACGAGAGGCCGCCCACGGCGCCCGCGACGACGAACGCACCAAGCCAGTCGAACTGGCCGCTCGATGACTCATCGCGACTCTCGACGACCCCGGCGAGCGTGGCCCACGCCGCGACGGCGATGAATGGCAGGTTGATCAGGAACGCGGCACGCCACGAGAGGATGTCCACGAGCGCCCCACCGATGAACGGTCCGAGGATCGTCGTGCCGGCCGAGGCCCCGGCCCAGATGCCGAACGCCCGTCCCTGCTGTTCGCCGCTGAACGTCGCGGTGAGCAGCGAGAGCGAGCCCGGGACGAGCACCGCTCCGGCGGCCCCCTGCAGGATCCGCCCGGCGATCAGCAGCTCCATGCTCGGGGCGAGGCCGCAGGCGAGGCTCGTGACGCCGAACCCGCCGAGGCCGACGAGGAACATGCGGCGCCGCCCGTAGTGATCGTTCAGCGCGCCGGCCAGGACGAGCAGGGCCGACAGCGTGAGGAGGTACGCGTTGTAGACGTACGACTGCGCCTCGAGGACCCCGAGCCGCGCGCTCGGCAGCTCCCGGCCGATCTTCGGGAGCGCGACGTTGATGACCGTGGTGTCGAGGAAGACGACGCCGCTGCCCACCACGGTCGCGATGAGCGTCAGCCGGGCGGCGCGGCTCAAGCGCTCAAAGCCCGCACCAGTTGGAAAGGTGCGGGCACTACGGCCCGCACCACGCCTGCGCGTGCGCCGACGCGCCCGGATAGGTCAGCTCGCCCGCGTCGATCGCCGCGCCGACCCGGTTCGCCGGAGGCGCGAGGGGGCAGACCCATTGCGGGTCGTAGTGGCACGAGGGGTGGTAGGCGAAGTTGAAGTCGAGCACGAGCCGCGCGCCGTCCGATCCGAGGTCGGCGCCCTTCGCCGTGTCCAGCAGGTACCGGCCGCCGCCGTACGTCGTCTTGCCCGAGGTGCCGTCGCGGAACGGCAGGAACACGCCGCCGCTGTACGCGTCCAGCCAGAAGACCTCGAGCGAACCGAATGGCAGATCGACCGCGCCGAAGCGGACGAAGGGGATCACGCCGCCGGTGCTGGTGCCCACGTCGTACCGCTCCGGCGGGAGCGCACGGACCGCGGCGGTGAAGGCGAACGCGGGATCGTAGTCGCGATAGGCGAGCCCGGCGAAGCGCTCCCGCTCGCGCGCCGGGAGCGCCGACTGCGGGTGCGTACCGAAGAGCGCATCCCGACCCTCCCGCCACCGCGCGTGCGCCGCGGCGGGATCGCGCTCGCGGAGCGCCCGAACATCGGCGTACAGATCCGCGACGCGGCGCCGGAAGTCGAGGAGCTCGAGATACGCCTCGTCCATCGCGGCTCAGCGCAGCTCGAGCGCGGCCTTCGCGAACAGGCCGCCCATCAGGCGCGCCATCGTCGGGTAGGCATGGATCGTCTCGGCGAGGACGGCGATGGGCGTGCGGAGCTTCAGCGCGAGCACCGCTTCGTGGATCGCCTCGGAGGCGCCGGGGCCGGCGAGGAACGCGCCGGCGAGGACCTTCGCGCCGCGGTCGACGACGATCGTCGCGTGGCCGATGTCCGTCTCGGTCACATAGCCCTTGGAGGAGGTCGCGAAGTCGGCGGTCTCCTCGAACGCGTCGATGCCCTGCTCCGCCGCCTGGTCAGGCCGCAGCCCGACCGATCCGGTGTCCGGATCGATGTACACGCAGCGCGGCACCGCGCGGAAGTCGACGGTGAGCTCGTCGCCGAGGGCGATCTTCACGGCGAGCTCGCCCTCGTAGTGCCCGAGGTGGGTGCTCAGCTCGTGCCCGACCGCGTCGCCGATCGCGTACACGCCGTCGGCCACGCGCAGGCGCTCGTCGGGCCGGAGCGTGTCCTCCCCCGCGTACGCCACGCCGAGCCGGTCCAGGCCGAGCGCTTTGAGCGCGGGCGCGGACGTGCGGCCGACGGTGAGCTGGATGACCTCGGCCGCGATGGTCGAGCCGTCGGACAGCTCGACGACGTGCTCGCCGTCCGCCGCCCGTGGTCGCACGCGCATCGCCCGGACGTTCGTGCGGACGTCCACGCCCGAGCGGCGCAGCACCTCGGCGATGAACTCGGACGTCCTGGGGTGATCGGCCGGATTCACCTGGCGCGGCGCGACGATCGCCGTCCGCACGCCGAAGCGGGCGAAGTACTGCGCGAACTCGACCCCGGACGGGCCCGCGCCCAGGATGACGATGCTCCGCGGCAGCTCACGCAGGGAGGTCGCCTCGCGGCTCGTCCAGTACCCGGCCTGCTCGAGCCCCTCGAGGTTCGGGACCTTGCCCTCGGAGCCGACGGCGATGATGACGTTCCGCGCCCCGATCTCGCGAGAGGTCCCGTCGCGCGAGACCTCGAGCCGGCCCGGCCCGGTGAAGCGCGCGCTCCCTCGGATGACGGTCGCGCCCGCGGCCTCGAGATCGCGGACGTGACCGGAGTCGTCGGGATAGTCCCGGTGCTCTCGGCTGATCATGTAATCGCGCCGATCGGACGCGCGGGGCCAGGGGTAGTCGCCGCCGCCGGCGCGCACCTCGGCGGCGTGGAGCAGGGTCTTCGAGGGCATGCACGCCCAGAACGGGCATCCGCCGCCGAAGAGGTCGCGCTCGATGATCGCGACGCTCGCGCCGCGCTCGCGCGCGTAGTGCGCCGCGGCTTCACCGCTCGCCCCGGCGCCGATCACGACGAAGTCGAAGCTATCCATTCCGCTCTTTCGGAGTCGGGAGCGCGCGATGATGCAGTCCCCCGTCGTCGCATCGCACGAAGAGGTCGAGCCGGTCGCCGGACCAGGCGCAGCTCAGCGCGGTCGGTCCGGCCGGCACGCCGGCGATCGTTTCCCACTCGACCCAGCGGCGCCCATCCCACCAGCGGTGACGCACCTCGCCCTCGGG
>WNGF01002839.1_pt1 | contig 23996 bp, 16 predicted proteins | sample 5400641 | NCBI WGS metagenome assembly WNGF01 (sample SAMN13153371, study PRJNA577476) | soil metagenome | isolation source: 80 cm soil or saprolite under grassland replicate 2 | place: USA:California | collected 2016-06-15 | reverse complement strand
CGCCCAACCCGACGCCGACCGTCACCGGCCAGTCCGATACGTCCGTGAAACCCTGGTCGCGATCGAAGTTCACCCGATACGCGCTCAGCGACCACTTCTTCGCCGGCAGCACTTCACCGGTCGGCACGAACCACAGCCCTGTGTCTCCATTGATGGTCGTCGTCGCCGGACGAGTCTCGACGTCGCCGGATATCATCGGCTGTTGTGTGGTCGCCGATTGTGTGGACGTTCCCGGGGTCCCCGCTGTGGACGATGTGGTCGTCGTGTCCGCCAGACGCTGCGTCGTTGTCGTGCTCTGTCCGCTCGTCGTCGTCGTCGACGTTGACGATTGGGCAGAGGCCGCCGCAGCCCCCGCGATCACGATGGCCACCGCCATCGCTACGCGCTTCACCATACGCTCCGCCTCCTACACGCTACTGCTGTCGCTCGATGCGCCGCCGGCGTCGGGCGTCATGCCCTCCGCCTCCGGCGCCTGATCGTCGACGAGACGGCCGCGGCCCCCGCGGCTGATCTGGCCACCTTTGCGGCCAGCCGATCGCGCCTCTTCCGACGTCCATTCGTGCGCGGTTCCCTTCTGGTGCGCCGCGCGGCCGCCCTTGCTCGCGATTTCCCGCTGTTTCTCGGGAGTCATCGACGCGAACCCGCGGCGTTCCTTCCGTTCCCCTGTCACTCGGCCGTTTGCAGGATCATTCATGATTCAGTTCTCGCTCTGCCGTCCCGCCGTGTGGCTCCGCACGACGTAGGGAGCACGATCGGGCTCCGCCGGCGGATCCTGGACGGGCGTGGGTTTGGGTTCATCGGTGGGAGTATCCGGTGCCCGATCGGGTTGGTCTTGCGGATTCGGGCGCTCGTCGTCGTGCTGCATGTTGTGTCCTGTACTCCCGAGCCGCAGTCACTGCCGACGGGCTGTCTATCAAAGGCTGTGCCACGGATCGCACACACAAGGGCGGTCGAGCAGTCGGTAAACCACTGGAATTTGCGGAGATATGTCGCCGCGCGTCGCGGTTCCCCGGCGAGGCTGGAGCAATTCCCTACACGCAAACACTACACATGAGCCTGCCGACGCGACGACGGTAGGCCAAGCCTTTGCGCCCGCAGACGCGATGACATACGTACCGGAGCCTGCAGCCCGGCAGACGCGATGACATACGTACCGGAGCCTTCAGCCCGGCAGACGCGATGACATACGTAGGCCCGGGGCCTTTCAGGCCCGGCAGACGTGATGACGTGAAAGAGGGACCTGTTAGAATGCGGGTATGAGTCCGTGCAGCCCCCCACAGCCCCCCGCGCCAGGCAACACCAGCGGCCGCAAGGTTTTCTGTCAGAAATTCCAGAAGGAGATGCCCGGCCTGGAAGCCCCGCCGTGGCCCGGAGAGCTCGGGCAACGGATCTACGAGAACATCTCCATCGATGCGTGGCGGCTCTGGGAAGAGCGCATGAAGATGATTCTCAACGAGTACCGTCTCATGCCGTGGCAGAAGGAAGCGCAGGAGCTCGTGAAGAAGCACATGGAAGACTTCTTCTTCGGCGAAGGAGCGGCGCTCCCGCCGGGTTACGTGCCGCAACAAGCGAAGTAGTCGCGGTTCGCGGTTCGCGGTTCGCGGTTCGATCGTAGGCCGGGCCTTTCAGGCCCGGCATCATCCAATCACAGGCAGCGGCGTCGCGATGTCGAAGTGCAGCTTCGCGTGCGCCTGCTTCAATGCCGGCACGATCGCCTCCCGTTCCGGCGCGCGCGCGAAGATGAATCCCAGGTAGCTCGCGCCCTCCGGCAGCGGCTCGAGCAACTGATCGATCTTCGCGGTGATGTGAAGCTCCTCGACGTGCGGCGTTTGCCGCGCCTCGTCGATGCCGTCGACGCGCCGCAGCATTCCACGCTTCGGGATAGGAATCATCATCACGCCCGCGGCGCTTCGTTCGCGCGCGTAGCCGTCCAGGTCCTCGCCGAGCGCGTGGCGCAGCACGACTTCCTCCAGCGGCGCGACGACGCTCTCTCCCGCCCGCCGCGAGAATCGCAGGACCTTCGAGCACAAGCCGCCGATCGGGCGCGCCGCTATTTCAAGCATGAAGATTCCCGCGCTGCCCACGCGGCACTCGGCGTGAATCGGGCCATTTCTCAGGCCGAGCGCCAAGGCGGCGCGCTGCACGTGCGAGAGCACCGCGTCCTGGTGCTCCTGCGGCAGGTCCGACGGTGTGACGTAGATCGTTTCTTCGAAGAAGGGTCCATCGAGCGGCTCCGGCTTGTCGAAGATCGCGAACGCGTGAAGGACGCCGCCGGCCAGGACGCCCTCGATTGCGAGCTCGCGTCCCTCGATGAATCCCTCGACCAGCATCGCGTTCTCGATCCCGCTCCGCAGGACGCGCACGTCGCGACGGAAGAGCAGCGCCTGTAGCCGGCCAATGGAGGCGCGCAGCTCCGCCGGCGAATCGGCGCGCATGACGCCGCGGCTGCCCGATAACCCGAGCGGCTTGATGACGCAGGGAAATCGCACGCGGGGATCGGCGGCGGCGTCCGGATGAGGAGCCGCTTCGAAAAACCACGGGACCGGCAGACCGGCGGCGGCGAATCGCGCGCGGGCGAGCTTCTTGTTCACACTTGCCGCAGCCGCCTCCGGCGGATTGCCGCGGACTCCGAGCGCCTGTGCGGCGCGCGCCGCGAGCACCACCGGCCGATCGCCGACCGCGACGACCCCGTCAATCGGCTTCGCCTCGGCGGCCTCGAGGATCGCGCGGAGCGACGCGTCCTCCTCGTGAAAGCGCACGGCCACCGCGTCGTCGCGCCACGGATCCTCGAGCTTGTGGCAGCGATCGGTCGCAAACGTCAGCTCGAGGCCGATCCGTTCGGCCGATTCTCCGAACGAACGAAGCTGGTAACCCGTGGTCGTTGAGAGGATGAGGACTCTCATCGAATTGCCATAATTGCCAGAATCGCCGGAATTGGATTTTCCAAATTTCAATTATGGCAATTCTGGCAATTCCGGCGATTGTCGCCATTCATGGCGGCCATACGGCACGAATAACGTTCAATGCATCTCGACGGCGCACGTGCCGAGGCCGCCGCGGAAGTAGTTGAACTGCACGTTCGGATGATCCGCCAGGAGCGACATCGGCACCGACGTGTCCACGATGCGCTTCGCGACCATCAATGCTGTCAATCGCTGGCCGAACGGATTGTCGTGCTTGCCCGCATGCCAAATCGAAACCTTCTCGGCCAGCCATGTTTCTTCGGGACCTACGGTGATGGCTCTCGTCGGCACCAGCGCGATGTTCCCGCCGCCGCTGGTACGCGCGTTCTGGGCGAGTGTCAGCGGGTGCAGGTCGACGACGCGTGTGGACAGCTTGCGGTACTCGTCCGCGGAGGGAGGCGAGTCCTGATACTCACCGGCGCGGGGAAGCGGGTCATTGAACGCCCAGTGCTTCACATCACCCTGGCCCCCCTGCATCACCGCGCATCGTACGCCGCTGCCCCACGACGATCGATAACTCGCGGTGTCCGCCTTCGGGAAATGAAGATGCGCATCAGGCATGCGCAGCGCGTGGTCGATGCGGGAGAAACAGAGCTCGCGATCCGCGCGCTCGAAGCTCAATGGATGTGTAACGGGCACCTCCCGTCGCGTCGACGCGTCAAACCACTCGTCCATTCCCCAGAAGTGTGCGGAACGCACGTCCACCTGGAGCGCATTGACGACGCGTGCGACCAGAGGCAGTTGTTCCGTTGGTCCGATCGGGCCGCAGATTCCGATTGGCGCGTCATCCGTGCTCTGCCGCCAGGCATTGACATACTCCAGGGCCTCGGCGACATAGAACTCTTCGATCGAGTCGTACAGAACGACGGCAAACCCGGGCCGTGAGAGACGCACGAGATCCGGCGCCGTGAGTCGCGCCGCCTCCTCGATCACGTCGGAATCGAGCGTGGTGTAGTCCCACCAGCCGGGCGCGATCGCGCTCAGTTTGCGGAGCATAGACTCAGCAATCCCTAATCCCTAATCGGGAATCCCTAATCGCTCAATCCGCGGATCCTCGAATCGCTGAATCCTTGAATCGCTGAATCCTCGAATCGCTGAATCCTTGAATCGCTGAATCCTCGAATCGCTGAATCCTCGAATCGCTGAATCCCCGAATCACTAATCCTGAATCCCAGAATCGTTGAATTCCTGAATCCTTGAATCCCTGAATACTGCGGTTTCAAACCCGATCGCGCTCCTTCGACTCGCCTGAGCGGATGCTCGCTCAGGACAAGGTGTTGAATGCGCCGTGTGATACGGGTTTGGAGACTAGCTTCTACACACTGGGTATTTCCGCGAGCTTCACGGGCCGTCCTTCGGCCGCCGACAAGTCGGCTGCCGCCATGACGCGGTGCGTCGCGAAGCCGTCTGCAAAACTCGTGAGCGGCATCTCACGTCCCGCGTCGAGCGCATCGAAGAACGCCTGAAATTGCGTCTGGTAAGGATGGTCGGCGACGTCGCCGCTGTCGAGCATGCGCATCGACAGCCGGCTCCACGCGTTCCGGTTCAAACCAGGCATTGTCTGCGAATGGAATTTGTCGTCGAGCAGGCTCCCTTCGCTGCCGACGAGATGCGTGTGGAAGTAGTAAGGCTGCAGGCAGTCGACGACGGCTGCGCACTTGCCGATCCTGCCGTCCCCGAATTTCAGGATCGTCGTCGACGTCGTTTTGTACTCGTAGGCCGCAAATACCGGGTTGGTGCTCTGCGTGGCGTAGCTGGTAACTTCTTCGACGTCCCCGCCCATGCAGAGAAGCAGCGCGTCGAGTGCGTGGCAGCCCGCCGTCAGCAGCGCACTCCCGCCAAGCTCCCGCTTCGTGTTCCAGCGGTATTGCCCATACCACGGGCCGATCCCGTGGTAGTAGTCGACCTCGCCGTAATGAAGCCGCCCGAGCAGCGCGGCGTCGATCACCGCCTTCGTGGCGAGGAACTGTGACGAGTAGCGGCATTCGAAGCAGACACACGTCCTGACACCGCTTTCCGCACACGCCTTTTTCATCTCGAGGATGTCGCGCCACTCCACGGCGAGCGGCTTCTCGACGATGACGTGCTTGCCTTTCCGTGCGGCATGGACGAACTGATCGGCGTGCTGGTCTGGGTAGCCGGTGATGTCAACGACGGGGATCTCGGGGTTGTCGAGCATCGCCGCGAGGTCGCCGTGCACTCGCAGCGCGCAGCCATGCCGGGCGCTCAACTCGGTCGATGAAAGCGGACGCGACGACCAGACGTCGGTGACCCGGGCCTGGCGCGTCGCATTGATTGCCGCGATATGCGCCGTCGCTGCCCAGCCGTAGCCGATGATGCCGACGTTGTACCGCGTTGTCATCCTCACTCAGCAATCAGCCAATCAAACAGCACTCAGCAATCAGCCACGAAGATCAGCAATTCTCAGATCAGAGCCAACTGCTCTGATGTCGGCTCCGCTCAACAGTACCAGGGCTCGTTCAGGTACGGCACCGCCGCGCGCGGTGTGAGCTCGACATCGCGGCGGGTCGATGCGGCTCCGGCCCGTTCATGCGCCACGTCCCAGACGCGCGCGAACAGGTCACGGCGCGGTGCGGTCAGTTTCACGCCGACCACCCGCGTCAGCTCCGCCTGGAGCGCATCGACGCGCGGATGCGGATGCCGCCACGGATAGGTGAGCGACGTCGCGTCGAACGATCCCGTGACCGCGCGCACATCCTCGAGCTCCAGCATGCGCGATCCGTGCGGGATGAGCAGCCGGATCGCGAGCTGGATCGGCGCGACATGATCGACGAGATCCAGGCGATCGATCTCGTGCAGCAGATCGAGGAAGGAGTCGAGCGTCGTCCACGGGGTGAACGGCACGAAGGTCGGCGCGAGCGTCAACCCTGCGTCTCGGCACAGCGTCACGACGCGCTCGAAATCCGCACGCGTGTGCCCTTTCTCCAGCTTCTCGAGCACCGCGTCGTCGACCGATTCGACCGCGGACGTCACGAACGCGCACCCGGTGTCGCCAAGCACCGGCAGCATGTGCTGGTGCTGCAGGAGGTGTTCGATCTTGATCGTCACGTCGTAGGTGACGCCCGGGAACTCGCGCGCGAACCCGCGAAGGATCGCGTCCGCGTGGCGGATGCCGTTGAAGAAGTCGGGATCGCCGAACGTGACGTGGCGCGCGCCCGCGGCGACCTGCGTCCTGACGTCCGCGAGCACAGTCTCCGGCGGCACGATTCGAAAGCGTCCATCGTAGACGGGGACGATAGGGCAATGACGGCAGCGATGTTTGCACCCGCGGCTCGCTTCCGTGTATCCGGCAGTCCGGCGCTCCCCCGCGACCTGCAGCGTCGCGTATCTCGAGAGCGGCAGCAGCCCGTCGCGCGCGGGGACGATGAAGTTGAGCCGCGGCACATCGGTGGTGCTGGGGACTTCGGTGGTGCTGGCCTTCAGGCCAGCCACGCTCCGCACGAGATCCTCTTCGAACTCGCCGCCGAGCACGTCCGCGACGCCGTGGTCGCGGAGCACTGGCCCGTTCAGCGGCGCGTAGAGTCCGTACGCGATCAGGCGCGCGGCGGGATTCAGCGCGCGGACACGATCGATCACCGGGAGCGCCAGCCGCGTCGCCGTGTGCATCGGGAGGAAGAACGCGATCGCGGCGCAGTCGCGGACGACCGCGCCGGCGAGTGTTTCCTTCGACAGATCGACACACGTCACCTCGACGTCCGCCTTGCGGAGCCACGCCGCCGGCGACGCGAGGCCGAACGGCTGGCGTCCCATGTCGTACGTCGAGATGAGCAGGGCGCGCATGAAGCCATTGTATGCTTGAGGGCCATGACCGATCCGGGCTCGCCGACGCTTGCCGACGAACCGCTCACCCAGCGGGGCCCCGCCGTTTCACCGCACGATCGCGCATTCTTCGGTCATCCGCGCGGGCTGTCGACGCTCTTCTTCACCGAGATGTGGGAGCGGTTCAGCTACTACGGCATGCGCGCGCTGCTGATCCTTTTCATGACCGCTCCGATCGCCGCCGGGGGCCTCGGAATGGGCACCGCCGTCGCGGGAGCGATCTACGGGCTCTACACCTCAATGGTCTACATGACCACGCTGCCGGGAGGATGGATCGCGGATCGCCTCATCGGTCAGCGGCGCGCGGTGCTGTACGGCGGAATCCTGATCGCGTGCGGGCACTTCAGCATGGCGTTTCCGTCGCTCGCCACTTTCTACCTCGGGCTGTTCCTGATCGTCACCGGCACCGGGTTGCTCAAAGGGAACGTCAGCGTCATCGTCGGGCGGCTGTACGAGCCCGGCGACATTCGTCGTGACGCCGGGTTCTCGCTGTTCTACATGGGCATCAACCTGGGTGCGTTCCTCTCGCCGCTCGTGTGCGGCTACCTCGGACAGAGGATCGACTGGCACCTGGGCTTTGCGTCGGCCGGCGTGGGCATGGTGATCGGCCTGATCCAGTACGTCCTTGGCGGGAAGTATCTTGGGACCGCCGGACTGTATCCCGCGCAGCCCCGGACACCCGACGAAGGCGCGCGGCTGAAGCGCAGCGCGGCGCTGTGGGGCGGCCTCGCTGCGTTCGCGCTGATCGCGTTCGGCATCGGCGCATACACGGGCGTGGTGCCGGTCACGGCCAATCAAATCGCCGACGGCGCCGGATACCTGCTGCTCGCCATCTGCGTCGGGTTTTTCGGATGGTTATTCTTCGGCGGTGACTGGACGCCTGAAGAGCGCAAGCGGCTCTACGTCATCGGCGTGTTCTTCCTCGCCGCCGCGCTCTTCTGGTCGCTGTTCGAGCAGGCGGGATCGACGCTGAACCTGTTCGCCGACCGCGACACGGCCCCCACCATTCTTGGTTGGCATTATCCGAGCAGCTGGTTCCAGTCGATGAACTCGCTGTTCGTCTGGGCCTTCGCGCCCGTGTTCGCGTGGCTGTGGCTCCGGATGGGCCGGCGTCAGCCGTCGACAACGACGAAGTTCGCGCTCGGCGAAATCCTGGTCGGCGCAGGGTTCGCGATTCTCGTCATCGCCGCACGGCTCGCGCAGAACGGCGTGCAGGTCAGCCCGATGTGGCTCACCGTCGTCTACCTGCTTCACACGTTCGGTGAACTGTCGCTGAGCCCCGTCGGACTGAGCGCGATGACGAAGCTCGCACCAGTGCGCATCGGCGGCCTGATGATGGGCGTCTGGTTTCTTGCAACGTCGGTCGGCAACTTCATCGCGGGCCGTCTCGCCGGCTTCTACGAATCGATGCCGCTGCCGAAGCTGTTCACGATCATCGCGGCGATGGGCATCGGCGCCGGCCTGCTCCTGCTGCCGCTCGCGCGTCCCGTCACGACGATGACCGGCGACGCTGAGTAAGGTCGATGGTTCTCGAGAAATACAAACAGAAGCGGAACTTTACGGCGACACCGGAGCCCGCCGGGGATCCGAAGCTCGCCGCCGAGCGCGCGAAGAAGGCGCAACCCGACAAGGGACTCTTCTTCTGCGTGCAGAAGCACCTCGCGAGTCACCTGCACTACGACTTCCGCCTCGAATGGAAGGGCGTGCTGCTGTCGTGGGCTGTGCCGAAGGGTCCGTCTCTGGATCCGAAGACGAAGCGGCTCGCCATGCACGTCGAGGATCATCCCATCGAGTACGGCACCTTCGAAGGGGTGATCCCGTCCGGCTACGGCGCGGGGATCGTCATGCTGTGGGACCAGGGCACGTGGCGGCCCGAAGTGGATGACGTCGAGGCCGCCCTGAAGAAAGGCGATCTGAAGTTCACGCTCGACGGCTACAAGCTGAAGGGATCGTGGGTACTCGTTCGCACCGGCGGACGCTGGGGCGCGAGCGCCGGCGGCGATCGAAGCTGGCTGCTGATCAAGCACCGGGACGACTGGGCGGGGGACGTCGACATCACGGAGTTCGCGCCAAAGAGTGTGAAGAGCGACGGTGACTTCGAGGACATTCTCGCCGCTGACCGTCCGGACGTCTGGGAATCGCACCGCCCGGCCGAGGGGGGGCAGGCGGGCGCGATGCTCGCGCAGATCATCGAGCGCGCCGCGCGTCTCAAAGCCGGCAAGACTCCTGCGCCGGCTGCTGTCAAGGCAGAAGGTAAAAGGGACAAGGTAAAGAGCGCGCGGCGAAACACGACGGTTGCAAAGAAAACGAGTACAAGGAAGAAGACCGTCGCGAAGCGACGCTCAACATAATTCCTGTCTCCTGTCTTCTGTCTCCTGACTTCTGATTATGAACAAGACCGATTTCATTCTATTCAGCGGTGCGGCGCCGGGGGCGGAAGCGGAGTTCGGCGCATGCGCCGAGCGGCACGCCATCGAAGAGGTCAATTTCACCTTCGACGGCCACACGGAGGCACGGCGGCGCGGCATCCGGGTCCTCAATCACGAGGAGCTCCAGATGGGAGACGTGAGCCTCGAGTACGTGTCGCGGCTGATGAACCGGCGCTACACCGACAGCCCGGCCATCCGCAAGATCCTCCAGACGCTCTGGTATCAGGTGAACAACGGGCAGGAGATCTACGTCGTCGGCGTCATCCAGGACGACAGGACCGTGCGCGGCGGGACCGGCTGGGGCGCGGAGTTTGCGAAGCTGTGCAACAAGCCGCTGTTCGTCTTCGATCAGGAGAAGGACGGCTGGTTCCAGTGGACCGGCGCCGACTGGAAATCGATCGGCAAGACCGCGCCGGCGATCACGCACCCGCACTTCACCGGCACCGGCACACGGCAGATCCACGATAACGGTAAACGGGCCATTGAAGATCTATTCACCCGATCGTTCGAGTGATCTCAATCAACGACAGCCACTGTCACGCTGCTTCGCTGTCAAAAGATCAAACAATCGGATCGTTGAGAGCGTTCAGGTATTACATTTTCGTCCGCCCCAGGGTCTAAGTGCATCGGGGGCTTCATGCGCGCATTTCGGTCCACGGTACTCTTCCTGATCCTCGCGTCGTGCGGCGGGAGCACGACCGCGCCGGGCGCCGCGACCTCGCCGTCGACACCCACCTCACCGGACAACACGCAACAGGGCTGCGCGCGCACGTCGGTCGGTTTGACGCCGCTGACAGATCTCGGCGCCGGAGGTACCTACCAGGGGCAACGCGGCGGCTTGTATCCCTCCGGCAGCAACACGATGCCGCGTGAGCATCTCTCCGACGGGATCTCGCTGTCGATCCAGCCTCGTGACCCCGAAGGACGGCCCGCCGCGTCGGGGAAATACGTGTTCATCTCGATCGGGATGTCGAACACGACCCAGGAGTTCAGCACGTTCAAGCCGATGGCCGATGCCGACAGTCTGCGCAATCCGTCGCTCGTCATCGTCGACGGCGCGCAGGGAGGAATGACCGGAACCAACTGGAACAATGCCGGGTGTTCGTGCTGGACGACGCTCGACGATCGGCTTCGCGCCGCGGGCGTGACGGCCGCGCAAGTGGCGACGGCGTGGATCAAGATTGCCGACGCCGGACCGTCAGAGGGCTGGCCGGCGCACGCGCAGCGGCTTCGCGACGAGACGATCGGGATCCTGCAGAAGCTCGCGACGCGTTTTCCCAACCTGCGGCTCGCGTACTTGTCGAGCCGGATCTATGCGGGGTACGCGACGTCGAATCTGAACCCTGAACCGTACGCGTATCAGAGCGCATTCGCCGTGAGGTGGACGATCGAACAACAGCTGAACGGCGGCTTACCGTTCGCCGGGCCAGGGCGCGCCGCCCCCTGGGTCGCGTGGGGGCCTTACCTGTGGGCGGACGGACTCACGCCGCGCGGCGATGGATTGACGTGGTCGTGCTCGGATTTTGCGAACGACGGCACGCATCCGGGCAGCACCGGCCGGCAGAAAGTCGCCGCCCGTCTGCTCGACTTCGTGCACACGGACCCGACGGCGCGCCAATGGTATCTCGCGAGGCCATAGGCCTCGTAGCGCCCGGGCTCAGTCAACGACAACCGCTGTCACGCTGTCTTCGCTGTCACGCGACAAGGAGAACGGAATCGCATAGGAAAGCTCAAAAGCGAAAGCCAGATCCGAGATAAAACAATGTGCCCTCCGCGCCTCTGGCCGCTACTGCGCGGAGAACCATACTCGTGCCAACCGGCTTCAGCAGGACACCGCCTCCGCCCGACGAGTGCCAGGTGTTCGACGCTGCTCTGGTGAGCCAGACGCGCCCCGTATCCATGAAGCCCACCACTCCGAAGCGAACGGGGAAGATCGACGAAAAAACGGGGGGGCCGAAGTAGGTTCGCAACTCCGCATTCGCGTACGCCGACGCATCGCCCATGAATCGATGGGAGTGGAACCCGCGGTCAGTCGGACCGCCAATCGCCGCGGCGTCGAACCACGGATACGTGCCGAACAAACGCTGGCCGCCCACCCGCGCGGCGAGCTGGACGCTGTCGGTGCCGACATGACCGGTGAGGTAGCCGTCCACTCCACCATAGGTCTTCCGCACGTCGAGCGCTGCGGGCGACGCGAACGCCGAGGCCAACGCACGCAGCCCGCGACCCGGTGGTTGATCGGGTGTGTCGCCGGTCGCGGCGCCCAGCGCGACGGCCATCAAGCCGGGAACGACAGGGACCCGCGTTCCGATCTCCACGGTCGCGCGCACGTCCATGATTGCGAACCGGCCGATGCCGTACGGCGCTTGCTCGAACAGCGTGGTCCCTGTGCGTTTGCCCGTGTCGGAGTACCGGAGCTCCGGACCGATAATGATCGATCCGCGCGACGAGCCCGCGACACGGATGGCTGGTGCGAGTGTCACGAGCGTCTGCTGGATGTGATACCGCGAGCGACTCTCGTTTGCGGTGTCATTGCCGAACCCGTAGAAATTCACCTGCTCGATCCCCGACACCGATGCGCGCATGTCGAAGGCGAGCGGCGACGCGGCGCGTCGGAACGTGCCGTCATACTCGATTTCGCCGCTGGACTGGCCAAACGACCATCCGCCTCGCACGACCTGCTCCTTCGCGGCCGGAAAGGCCCTGAAGCCGTACGTCGTGCGCGAAAGGCTCGCGCCGATCACGACACCAAGATCCGTGGCGTACCACGCGGTGGGCTGCCACTGCGTCCAGCTGGCGAAGTTGCGCGGCTCGAGCCAGGGAGCTCCCGCGACGGGTTCAGGATTCTTCCATGGTCCGGCGCGATGGACTTTGCCGCCGTTGACGCCCCCGGCGTCTGTCCAGACTTCCAGCGGCGCCTCGCTGGACGCGATCGTCTTCTCGCCGCCTTCCGCAATCACCCGCACATGAGTGCCGCCTCCCTTGCCCATGTGCTCGACGCGATCATTTCCGCCCTGCAGGTACACGCGCACTTCCGAGGTTTCCCCCGGCACGAACCGGCGTCTGTAGTACGGGGTGCTCTGTCCGGACGCGAAGGCGGATACCGTCGTCGAGTGATCCGGCGCGGTCGCGATCGAGACGCGGTCGTCAAGGCTTGTCAGGTGGATGTCAACCGTCCGCGCGAGATACCGATAGTAGCGCCGCACGTACGGTACGAGCGCCGCGCGGCGGGCTCTCAGCGCCCGCCCCAGGCGCCCCTTGTCGAGCGCCTGCCACGCCTTTGGCAGCTGTGCCACCGCCCGATCGATCACGTCGTCTGTCCACGCGGCCTGAAGGTCGCGTGCGATCTGGTCGAACGCCGCCCCGTCGAGGTCCGAGAACAGCCAGCGATCGACTTCCGCGGCGTTGCTCGTGGGCCCTTCGAGGCGTGAGGGAAATCGATCGCCGAATTCGAGGAGGCGTGGCTGGCGGTTGCGCATCGACGCGACGACGATCCCGTTGTGCCGCACGAACGCCATGTCCGGATCCTCCGGCAGCGGTTCCCACAAGGGGCGGCCGGGGATGCGCATCCAGCGCCACTGTCCACGCCGACGGTCGTAGTTCTCGACGAAAAGGTCGAGGATGCGCGCACGAAGGAACGCCTGGCTGTCGATGCGATTGTCGGGGCCCGCCAGCCAGCGTGACCAGAGCTCGGTCGTCGAGATGATCGCCGTGGCTCCCTCAAAGCCGGACATGCCGTTCGCCGCGGCGGTCGGGTATTCCTCGAACGTACCCACCCGGTTGGCAAACGCAGCGCGGAACTGGCCGAGCCGGGGATCATCCGGCAGAACCACGAGTCGCGGTCGCGTCGTCGGAATGCCGGCAGCCTGCGCCAGGATCGGCAGCATGACGCCGGCGCCCGGATGTGTCGCGGAAGTCGCGTCGCGCAGCAGCTTTGCCGGCCAGCTCCGGCGCCATTCGACGGGAAGCAGCCGGTCAGGTTCTTTGTGCAGCGAACGGAACGTGTACGACTTGCCGTCAGCGCCGCGCAGCGCCAGGCCGGCGGTCTGCAGTCCCCCAACCTGCCGCACTGGTTCGAGTCCTCCGGCCTCCTTCGAGAGATCGAGCACCTCCGCCTCGAATGGTGTCGTCCAGACGTCACGGTATCCCTCCCCGAACCAACGCCGGAGTGTGGGAGACGCGGCGTACTCGCGTCCCGCGGTCACCGTCCTTGTCTCTTGCGCGGTGACGGAAGTCGCGATGCATATCAGGAACGCCAACGCAAGGTGCCATCGCATCGTCGTTCTCCTCATCGTTGAGCAGCAAAGACCTCGTACACCTTCAGCACTTCATCGCCGTAGTGGTTGATCACCTTGACGGCGATCCTGCCGCTCTCGGGCGGCGCAAACGGACGGCTGGTGGTGCTGTAGAGAGTTGACCACGCGGACTCGTCGATCTCTGTCCGCAGCGCGCGTTTGAGCTTCTCGTACGGTTCATCGGCACCCGTGAAGTACGCGTGGCGGACAAAGAAGCTCTGGCCGTCGTAGTCGGTATCGATGAACCAGCACGCCACGTCGTCCGTCGAACTGCTGCGGATTTGCCCTGTCGTCGGGTCGTAAACGTCCACGCCGTTCAGGTGCACCGTCAGGTACCCTTCCTTCCCCCCGGCCACTTCGATATCCGGCTCGCCGAACACGGTGAAGAGGTTTGCCGCGCCTGTCTTCTTCAGCAGTTCTTCCCCCATCGTGAGATCGGGATTCATGCGCGTCGGCAGGACCGTGAGCCGGCCGTAGTTCTTCGCTTCCTCTGAAACGTGCGGGTCGAACGCGAAGCCGCAGACGACGAGCACGTCGTGGCCAAGACCTTTCACGGCTTCGAGGGCAGCGTTCCTGACCTGCTGTGGTCCGACGGTTCCATGCTCCGGGCCGATGGACACGGCGATGCGATGCGTCTTGCCGTCCGCATCCGCGTAACTCCCCGTCGCCTGAATCCACGTGCCCGGATGCGGATCGAGCCGGTCGAACACGAGCCTCTCTTTCTTCTTCGTGTTCTGCACGCCGGCTTTGCGGAGATTGTCGAGGACCATCGTCTCGAATTGCCCCGCGTCCGACTCGCGACGCCCGGCCATCTCGGTCGCGGGCGCCTCCAGGTCGGTGGACAGCACACGATGCGGCGAAAGGCTCTCGACCGTGAACGGGCCCGTGACGCGGATGCGCTTATTGTCCTCGTACGGCTTGTCGTAGAGGGTCTCGGTCTCGGCGTGCTTCGTGATCGCGGCGTCGATCTCTTCTCTCGACATCCCTTCTCTGATGTCCGGGTTGTTGGCGATCGACTTGAGCGTGACGTGCGGCACGCGCTTGTAGACGAACCCGCGCCGGATGTCGCCGTCGGTCTTGTAGTCCGGCGGCACGCGCCCGGTGATCTCCGCTTCCTTTCTTTGTCCTTCTGGCGAGTCGGCGAGGAGGTAGTACGGATACTTCGCCGCCATCAGCCGCGTGCGCGCGAGCGCCAGCGCTACCCGGCTGGTGTCGATGGTGATCCATCGGCGTCCCCACTGCTCGGCCACGTACGCCGTCGTCCCGGAGCCGCATGTGGGATCGAGCACGAGGTCGCCGGGGTCGGTCGTCATGAGGAGGCAGCGCTCGATGACAGTCGTGTTCGTCTGCACGACGTAGAGGAGTTGTTGCGCGCCCATCACGTCCTGCCACATGTTACCCAGGGCTGAAACCGGAAAATCATCAACGAATCTTACGTATCGCAGACTTTTTCCAGAGATCGCCAAGCGACGTGCTGCCGCAAGACGTCGAAGCCCATCGCCGTGGGTTTTCCAGTGAGAGTTCGACTCAGGCTTGAACTCTCGACCCAAATAGTTGAATGCCTGCGACAGCCCTTCGCTATATCCCGCGGATTGGAGCGACGTGGCCTGAAACACCCGCGCACCGGCCGGCAACAGATCCGGATTTGAGGTTTCCTCAACGGCGATGGGCCTGACCGTGCCGTCGGGAAGCTCCACGCTTCGATACCCTGCACCTGCACCAACACCGACACCCTTTTCAAGGTACAGCTGGCGGTACTTCACGAGTTCTAAAGCCTTCGCGTACCACAAAATGTAATCGCAGAGGTTCCCGATCACGTTGGTCCGTGCTTCAGGACTGCTCACGAGAGCAGTCTTTTGGAATGCGATCAGGCTGCAGAAATTGTCTGCTCCGAACACCTCGTCAAGAATCGACCGCACCAGATGCACATTCTCGTCGCCGATCTGCACGAAGATCGAGCCGCTCTCGGTCAGCAGTTCGCGCGCCGCGGTCAGGCGATCACGTAGATACGCAAGGTATGAGTGGATGCCGAGCTGCCACGTGTCGCGGAACGCGCGGATCTGTTCGGGCTGGCGGGTCGCGTCCTCGGCCTTGCCATCTTTCACGTCACGCTTGCGCGTCGAGACCTGCCAGTTCGAGCCGAACTTGATGCCGTACGGCGGGTCGAAGTAGATCGTCTGGACCTTCCCCTTCAATCCTTCTTTCTCCGCCAGGCTCGTCATCACGAGCAGCGAGTCGCCGAGGATCATCCGGTTCGACCAGTGCTGGTCGTGGTGGTAGAAGTCGACCTTCCGGTCAAAGTCCTCGATGCCGTTGAAGTCGCTGAAGAGCGTCAGCTCCGGCTCGGGCTCTCCCGCCTTTGCGGTCTCGCGCAGGTTCTCGATGAGCGCCTGCGGGTGGATCTTCTCCTGGATGTAGATGGGGACGACGGGGACGTCGAGCCCGGCGGAGTCCTGCTCGTCTTTGCCCTTCCATACGAGCTGCGGGTCGAGCGACGGGTCGCGCGGGTAGAGGATCCGCGGCGGCGCCGCTTCGTCGGCGGCGACGAACCCGCGCAACTCCTGCGTCGGTATGTTCACGCGCGCGTCTTTATGTTTGATTGCGTCGACGGGCGTGGGGCCTGGGGTTTTCCTGGATTTTTTGGCCATGGGTCTGTGGGAGACGGCGCATGATACCGCACTGACGAATGCTGAATGCTGAATTCGGAACGTTGAATCACTTCGCGCTCCAGGCGTCGGGGAGCTTCTACACTCCGGCGGGCGAGCTCGGTCCGGACCGAGTTGAGCGCGTCCGCTCATACGTGCTCAGGCGTTCGCGAACACGAGGAGGACTGGCCCGAGCTCCTCGACGGCTTCGAACTGGTTGCGCGCGCGCATGAACAACGCGCTATTGCCGGATATCCGGGTCGTGCGCGCCATCGTCACGATCCTGGCCGTAAGGCCCTCGCTCTGGACAGTGCGCCGCCAGGTCCACTATGCCGGTCGGACGCTGATGCACACGACGTTGGGGCGGAAGACGCCGCAACCTTGCGGAGTGTTTCATCGTCTGCCTCACATATGGAGGAAGGCCTGTGGTAGCTTTTATGAACCGGCTTGTCAAGTCAGCTTTTATGAACCGGCTTGTCAAGTCAGCTCGTTGGTCGTAGCCGCGTCCGATCCTCTGAGGCAGACCTCCAGTGAGCGCGCGCAGGCCCCTCAACCAGCCAGGGGATGCGCGCGCGAACGGGTTTTCAATTCCGACAGCGTCGTCAAGCGCTCTGTCGCCTCGCGGGGAACACCAGCGAGGTGACTCATCCTTTTATTCGCGCTCTTGTGTGGCACTCAGCGCGCCGGCGCACAATAAGGTCCGAAGGAGGAGCAGCGCTCTCTGTGGGACGGCTCTCAAGAGCGGCCAAATGCCCACGCGCGCTTGCTCCTCCAGCTTGACGACCTCTCCGGTTACACGACGGCGGCCGCGCCGTCCATAATCGCCGGCGCGGTGCCGTTGATCACTCGAATGCGTTTGGCCTGATACTCCGTCTCGTCTCGCCACATCGCAAACAGGATGCGGGCAAGCCGCCGAGCGAGCGCCACCATCGCCACCTTCTTACCGCGGCGACGCGTAATCGCGTCCGCCCAGGCACGCAATCCGGCCGTCTTCGGGTCGGACGATCGACTCATGCGCCAGGCCGCTTGGATCAGGAGCGATTGCACGTGCGGATGCGCACTGCGCAAAATACGACCACGGTGCTGGTGCTCGCCAGAGCTGTACTCGCGCGGCACGAGGCCCAGATAACTGGTCACTTGCGCCGCACCGTCAAAACGGGCGGCGTCATCCAACGCCGCAATGAAGGCAGTCGCCGTAATGGGCCCGATGCTCGGCAATGTCATCAGGCGGGTCGCGACGGGGTCCGCTGCGACGAGCTTCGCAAACTGATCGTCGGCCGCCGCGAGCTCGTCGTCGAGCACTTCGATGACACTGCGCAAAGGGAGGAGCGTTGCCGTCATCGATGCCGGAAGCTCGAGGGCGGCGAGCCGATCGAGAAAGGTCTCGGTGCGGCCGCTCCGAATGCGAAATCCCTCGGCCCGGGTGATCGCGCGGGCGATTAAGATCGCGCGCGTCCGACTGTCGGTCAATTCACGACGAACGTTGAGCATCGATTGCACGATCCGCTGCCGCGCGGATCGGCGATGAGCCGGGCGGTAATTTCCATGGAGACACGCGTCAGCCAGCGCCGCAGCGTCGCGTCGATCCGTCTTGACGCGTCGACTGCGTCGGGCGTACATCGCTCCATAATTCGGATCCGCCACGATCACGTCGTGCCCCAAGCTCTCAAGATGTTTTGCGACCCACTCACTTTCCGTCGACGCTTCGATCAGAATCCGCATCCTGGCGCGGCCCCAGAACGTCGCGGTCAACCGATCTCGTGTCGTCGGGATGCGGCGGTCGATGACTTCACCATCCGCCGTGACAATCCGGATCTGGCTTTCCCTTTTGTGCAGATCGATGGCACCATACTCCACGGCTGGTCTCCTTCTCTGCGCCTCAAGAGCGCGTGTCGTAATGTGGAGCGCAAGCTACCACGTCACTGAGGAGACCAGCCGGTTCATCCTATCTGTGGAAAACGCGATCTGTGCGTTTTCCAAGGACCTTGTGGGCGCTGCTCTGTGCGTCCACAGGTCCGGCAGCTTCCACAGGCCCGCGTCGGTCAGAACACTCGGTCCGGACCGAGCTGCGCGCGGACGCTCGCCGTACGGGATCGAGCGTTCCCGAACGATCAGACCGCGAGGCCCGAACGCTTCCAGCGCTTCGAACTGGTTGTGCGCGCGGCAGCGAAGCTGGATGTTCTCCGCCGTGGCGGCGCCGCCGCGGGCGAACGGCGTCACGTGATGGAACTCGAGGAACGCGGTCGCGCCACACCGGCCCTCCCGGCCGACGAACGCACACTGACCCCCGTCGCGCGCCCAGACCGCACGCCGTACGGCCGCCGGGATGCGGCGTGATTCTGGCGTGAGTGGACGAGATCGCCCGGCACGCTTCGCGCTGGCGAGCTTCGATTTCTCGAGCTGCTCGACGAGCAGCGTCAAGGCCCGATCAAAGATTTCTGCGGGATCTCCATTCGGCACGGCGTGGCGAAGCAGATCCTGGGCGCGCCGCAATTTGTCGTGCGTCGCGCAACTGACCGTGAACTGCACCTTGTAGCGCTCCGGCGCGAGCGGCGTCACGACGGGATGTGCTCGCCTCGGCGACACCAATGTGGGCGCTGGTGCCGCGGATTTCAATGCGGCGTCGAGTGCGGACTGGCCCGCCGCCGGCGGTTCCGGTGACGAACAGTTGGTGGACGTGTGCGGTGCGGGATCGCTTACCGCAACCGTCGCCGTCACGGCCTCCTCGGCATCAGGGCCGATCGACAGCGCCGACGCAGTGGCGACGCGCACCGGCAGCTTCCGCACGATCGCTGGCGCGTCGGGCCTTGGAGCAATCGCAGCAACCAGCCGCTCGATATCGCGTTTGCTCTTGTATCGCGCCGCGTCGAGCAGATTGCCGGAGTTCGCGTCCGTCAGGTGCGGCCGAAGCAACGACACCGCCGTCAGCGTCAGTTCACCGCGTTCGAGGCGCTCGAGGATCGCGGGGAACCGCCGAACCGCCCGCGCGGCTTCGATGCGGCCGTACGCCGCATGCTCTGAGAGATGCAGCACCTGCGTGCAGTAGACGAAGAGCGACGCGCAGCCTTCGCCAAGGTACAGCCGCCGCGCGTCCATCTCCGCGAGCGACGCGACGAGCGCCGCCGTCGACGAGCGCTCCGCCTGCGCGAGCCGCTTCACTTCGGCGATGAGATCACGATCCGCGAGGGTTTTGAACGAGGTGGTGGTGTCCATGCCTCTCTATATCATCGTCATTTTCGACGCGTCAGGATGCACCACAATGCGCTGGAAGGAGGCGATCAGCATTTCGGCGGCGCTCTTGGCTGGATCGCGCGCAGAAGGGCCGCTGGTGCAGTCAGAGAGGCGCTTTACGCGTGGTCCGGATCCAGAAATCGGTGCGCGCCAGAAAACCTGTCAAGTGTTTTCGTGGGGTGGGAGTAATTTTGGGGGTACTCGGTCCGGCCCGGATCGAGTCCTGCCGGCATCGATGGCGGAGGGGTAGTGAAGACCTGCGAGGGAGTTATGATGGCACTCGACGATGTTCCTCAACGCCGTCGCGCCTATTTAAGCCTGCCGCACTCTCATTGGTTTGTGCCGAGCGGCGAAGTGGTTAAACCGATTTTGGCACCCCTAAATACATGACCGTGTGGTTCGTTCGGAGCAACGGAGAAACCCTGCACAATGACCCAAGGTCGCCGCTGTACGTGCATGGAGAGCCACCAGAATTTCCAGACCGGGCCTTCGACTCCCGTGATGCGTGCCTCCACGAGGGGTTTGTAAGAGTTGGCTGGCCGGCGACGGGTGATCTGGACTTACCGGATTGGTCTGAGCGCGCACTCGATGCTTACGCTCCGCACATGGAATCGCACCACCGGCGGTACTTGGAGCAGTTCTCGACCATTGAGACAGGTGACATCGTCCTGATGCCATCTGGACTCGGCCAATTCTCAGTGCACATTGGTGCCGTTATCCTGCGCGATCCCGCCACGAGGCACGTTCGCACCGTACGGCCGCGCCTGCACGCGTATTCCTACCAGTACGATGTAAGCCGTGGCGACAGGTTCGAAAATGCTCATCGCGTGGACGTTCTGTGGGACGCGGATATCGTGGGCAACCCTGCTATTTACACGATCACGAGCCTTGGCGGGCTCTGGCGACGGGGTTTCACACCTGTCGGGAAGGCGGCGGACGACGTGGTCCGTCTCGCTCGTAAGGTAGGTCTCCCGATCGCGCGCTGACCCCCCGCTGCAGCTGCCCAGCGCGACAGGTGTAGACAGGACCCTGACTCAGGTCAAAAGAACGCGGCTTCTATAGACGCGTTACGACCGTATGCAGCGGCATCGTCACACCTGAACCCCCACCTCCCTCACCACTCCCCAGATCGTCCTCACCGCATCGTACGGATCGCTCACCTCGATAAACGCCCACACGCCGAACCCGCCGTGGTTGTTCACCGCCGGCACCCACAGGTTCCGCGCGGCGGCGACCTTCGCGGCTTTGTCCTTCCGCGCCTCGCCGCTCACCTCCACGATGAGACTCAAGCCGCCAATGCGGACGATGAAGTCCGGGTAGTACTGCTTCTCTTCGCCGTTCAGTGAATACGGGATCGTGAATTGGAGTCCCTGGTTCTTCACGTAGCTGTCCACTTCGTCGATCGACTCGAGCGCCTGCGCGAGCTTCGACTCCCAGCCGCTGTCTTCCGCGACGTGCGAGACGTGACACTTGTCAGCCCGCGTGGCGAACACTGTCTTCGCGGTGTCGAAGGCGACGTAGCGCGTCGAACCTTCGCGCTCGCCGGGGCGCATCAGCGGCTTCAGCGTCGGCGTTCCGGGCGCGCCCGCGACGATGGACGCGTAGATGCGATCCGCGGCGTCGTGCGCGAACTCGAGGAGGAGCAGGAGTTGCGGGAATGTGTTGTCCTTGTACGTGACGCACTCGCGCAGCCACCGGCGACTGATATCCAGCACCTGGGGAAAGAGCCAGAACTTCACGTCGGCGTCGAAGCGGTGACTGCCGGCTGACGCGGCGCGGCTCGGCTCCTGCGCTGGGGCCTGATCGTCGTCCGCGCGGAAGTACTTCTCGAGCGTCAGTTTCGCGAGGAGGAATGCCACTTCGCTCGCGCGGTGCCCCTTCAGATCGTCGAGCCGATGCACGCTCTTCTCGCCGACGATGGGAGCGCTCTCGACCCACGTGGGGATCTGCTCCGTCGAGAGCGCGTATCGCGAGTCGTTCGTGAACCGCGCCTGGAGCCGTTCAGTCGAGAACTCGTGCTTGTACCCCTGCACGCGCGGGAACCTGATCTCCCGTGCAATCCGATCTTCGAGAGCGCGGACGTGCGTGACGGGCGGACCGGGCTTCGGGTCGCCGTTCGCACCGGAGCACGGCAGGAACGAGAACGGCACGCCGTACACCTCCGCGTACTCAGGCTCGAACCTGTCTACCGCATTGACGGCATAGCTGCGCCGCCGGAGTCCACGGCCGACGACCTGCTCGCAGAGCAGCTGCGTCCCGAACGCGCGGACTCCGAGGATGTGCGTGACCGTGTTCGCGTCCCAGCCTTCGGTCAGCATCGAGACGGAGACGACGCAGCGCACGTGTTCACCCAGCTTTCCCGCCTTGCCGACGGTATTCATCACCTCGCGAAGGAGGTCTTCGTCCGTGAGATCCTCCGTGCTCCGTCCGGGGAATCTCGCGCGGTACTCGGCCTTGAACTCCTCGATCTCCGCAGCCGCAAGCTTCTTGAAATCCGGGCTCATCGCCTCGCCGGACTCGAGCTGCTCGGAATCGACAAGGATGCTGTTCGGCCGCGCGGTCCAGCGGTTGTCTTCGACATTCGTGAAGAGCGGAAGGTGACCCGCGGCCGCGAGCGGGAGGCCGTCGGGATGTGTTTTGCCCGTATCCCATCCCGCGATCCAGTCGAACACCAGCTTCGACACCGTCGTGTTGCTGCAGACGACGACGAAAACGGGTGGGGTCTGACCGCGCTGGCGAGCCTCGGTGTTCGCCTCCCACTGCCGGAAGGCCTTCTCGTAATGCCCGTAGAGGCTGTGAAGAGCTCCCTGCAGTTCCGCCGGCAGCTTCGGCTCGCCGACGAGCGCCTCGACCTTCCGGTTCTTCTTTGGAAGGTCGTCGCGGATCCGCAGCCAGATGCTGCGGTACGTCGGCAGCTCGCCCGTCATCGAGTCGTCGGCGACTGGCACGCGGGGGATCTTGACGATTCCCGATTCAATGGCATCGATGAGCGAGAAATCGGAGACTACCCACGGAAAGAGCGTCCCCTCGGGATATCCCGACCCACTCAGGAAGAAGGGAGTTGCCGACAGATCGTACACGGCGCGGATCCCGAGTTTCTGCTGGACGGCGAGGAGCCCTGTGCTCCAGACCCTCGCGTGCTCGTCGCGCTCCTTCGCCTCGGCGCGCTCATCGCCGGTGAGCGTGTCGTCCTCCGCGTCGGCCCGCCAGTAGCAGTGATGCGCCTCGTCGTTGATGATGACGAGGTGCTTCTTGCCGCCGAGTCCGCGCGCGACACGCCGGACCATTTGATCTGGGGTCTCCTTGAACGGGTTCTCTGCGCCGCGCGCGAGGATCGTCTTCGTCAGCCGCGCCGCATCGCCGCGCTCGCGGGGAATGAACGCGTGATAGTTCGTGATGATGATTCGCGCCTGCCCGAGCCGTTCCAGCAGATCGGGCGGGAGGAGGTCACGCTCGATGTAGTAGTTGCCAGGATCGGTCGGCAGGAGCACGCGCAACCGGTCACGGATGGTGATCCCGGGCGTGACGATCAGAAACGCGTCTGCGAATCGCGAGTCCTGACGATTCTCCAGCTTGTTGAGCGCCTGCCACGCGATCAGCATGGCCATGACGACGGTCTTGCCGCTCCCGGTCGCCATCTTGAACGCCATCCTCGGGAGCCCGGCGTTGTATTCCGTGTTGCGATCGCGCAGGTAGTTGTCGATCCACGCGTCGCCGTACCGCGATGCCACTTCCGCGACGTAGATCGCGGTCTCTACGGCTTCCCGCTGGCAGAAGAACAGTTTCTTCTCTCTCGTGGGTTCGGCCCAGTACTCCAGCAGCCGCCGTGTGAGCGGCGTCACATCGACGTAGCCGCCCTCGCGCCACCTGTCGACCCGCTCGCGGATACGATTGATCTCGGAGTTCGGCTTGATGCGGTCGGCGGTCCACTCCGTATCGAAGTGTGCCTGTTCCCCTTTTTTGCGGGCGCGCGCGATCGGCATGAAGAACGCACTAGCGCGGCGCTTCGCTTCAATGTCGGTGGTGATGCCCTCGTTGTCGAACCGGAAGTGCCGGCCCGGCGCTTCGAAAGCGGAGTTCAGGATCGGGTTTTCGATGGTGACCTGGGGCACGCGGCGTATTGTAGTCAATCAACGACAGCCACTGCACGGTGTCTTCGCTCCGAAGAGAAAACAAGAGAAGGGAGAAGGGTAAGACAGGAATGCAGCATGACAGGGAAGACTGCTGACTTCAGGCACGCTCCTCGAGTTCCACCCACCGCGCGATCGCGGCTTCGAGCTCCGGCCCGACCGCTTCGATCCGGGCGAGGACCTGCTCGATGTGTTGACGCGATTCCTTGTAGAAGCCGGGCGAGGCCGCCTCCGCCTGGAGCCGCGCCTGCTCCGCTTCGAGCGCCTCGATCCGAGCGGGCAGCGTCTCGAGTTCGCGTTTTTCATTGAACGAGAGTTTTCGGGTCGCGCCGTCGCGAGATTTCGCCGGGCGCGCATCCCGGATCCCGGATCCCGCATCCCGGATCCCGGATCCCGCATCCCGCATCCCGGATCCCGCATATCCCGCGTCCCGGATCCCGGATCCCGCATCCCGCATCCCGGC
>WNGF01003177.1_pt1 | contig 23997 bp, 23 predicted proteins | sample 5400641 | NCBI WGS metagenome assembly WNGF01 (sample SAMN13153371, study PRJNA577476) | soil metagenome | isolation source: 80 cm soil or saprolite under grassland replicate 2 | place: USA:California | collected 2016-06-15 | reverse complement strand
CTGCGTGTCGGCGTAATAGGGGACGCGCTCGCGAAGGCGGCGCGCGATCGTCGGAAGGTCTCCAGGGCGCGTGCCGGCGAAGAACACGCTCATCTCCTGCAAGTAGCGGGTCTCGGCAATCGCGCGCTCGACATCGTCGGTCGTTTCGTCCGAGGCGACTGCCTGTACCTCCCACGCGAACCCGAGGACGTGCCGGAAGATCTCGGTCGCCCGTTCGAGGTGGAAGGGTGAGGTGATGACGAAGAGCGGCCGCGGCTGTAGCGCTCGCAGGTACCGGGCCGACACCAGGATCGCGTTGCCCAACGTGTCGCGCGACTCGTCCTCCAGCGCGATCCGGTCGGCGGCCACGCCGTGCGCGACGATCGCGTCGCGCATGAACGCCGCTTCGGTCGGCCCGCCGGGCGCGAGCTCCGGGGGCCGGTCACCGGAGCAGATGAGCGCCAGCCACGGCCGCTGCCGTGCGAGGAGCGCCGCACGATGGGCTCGCGCGCTCGTTGACGGGGTAGGAGCGCCGTCCGGCAGGAGGCCGCCGCCCAGGACGACGCCGATCTCGGGGGCCTCGGCGAGCGACGTCATGGCGCGAAGGGTACCCAACGTGGCGCTCCTCACGGAGCGCCACGTTCGTACGCGTTCAGGCGCCGACTAGAGCGAGCGGAGCGTGCCGTCCATCAGCATGATCGACACGAAGCTGTCGCCGCCACCGTTCTTGTAGATGGCGTCGCTGTCGGGCTTCCAGCCGGTGACCCGCTTCTTCTCGTTCACCGGATTGTTCCCGTAGCGCTCCCACAGCGGGATCATCGGCAGCAGATCGTTGTAGGCGATGGCCGCCTTCGTCACGGGGTCCTTCTGCTTGTTCGTGTCGAAGCCATCGCCCATCGCGTTGATCAGCGCGCCGAAATCGACGTCTCCCTGCTTGAGCGGGTAATGCATCCCGCCACCGGCCGGGATCGTGTTGTGCGTCTGCAGTCCCTGGATGTAGCTGCCCTGGGGGTGGGGGTTGCCGATGCCCCAGCCCATGATCGCGACCTGGAACTTGCCGTTGTTCACGTCGGCGAGCTGGGTCGAGCGGATCGCGCCCTGCGGTGTGATCTTGATGCCGAACTTGTTCAGGGCGTCGACCGCGTGGTTCGCGGCGCTCGTCCAGTCGGAGAAGTCGCTCGGGAAGTACAGCGTGTACTCGAGCTTCTTTCCGCCCTTTGCCCAGATGCCGTCGGCGCCCTTCGCGAAGCCGGCGTCCTTCATGAAGCCTTCGGCCTTCGCGACGCTGTACTCGTACGGCTTCAGCTTGGCCTGATCGGCTGACGAGATCCAGTTCGGGACCAGGTTGTCGCTCATCCCGCACATGAACTTCTGGTTCTTCGCCGACGCGCCGTATGTGATCTGGGCGCTCTCGTCCCGGTTGATCGCGTGCGCGACCGCCCAGCGGAGCCGCTTGTCCTGGAACTCGGGGGCCGCTTCCCAGTGGAAGACGATCGCCGGCCCCGTGTAGAGCGGGCCGCGGATGACCCGCAGCCCGGTGTCGGCGAACGCTTTGTCGGTCGCGAGCGGGAAGCCATGCGTGGCGTAGTCGACGTCGCCGGCGAGGACGAGCGGCGTGACCGCCTGCGTCTCGCCCTGGTAGACGACGACCTTGTCGAAGTTCACCTTGTCGGCGAACAGGCCACCGGGGTTGCGGACCATCGTGAGCTGCGCACCGGTGACCGAGGCCTTGTCGATCTTGTACGGCCCGACCGACGCGGGCGTGTCCGGCCGGAAATCGGCGATGTCCTTCGCGACGGCCTTCACCTCGTCCGAGGCGGCGGTCTTCCCGCCGGCGAAGAGGTCCTGCAGCTTCTTCGCGAAGGTGCCGAACTGCGAATCGGGGCGGATCGCGTTCCGCAGGACCAGCCGGTCGACGAGGCTCGAGGGCCGGTTGATGTGGAAGCGCACCGTGTAGTCGTCGGGCGTCTCCAGGCGGTCGGCGTAGGTCCAGATCCCGAAGCTTCTGGCCCGGCCGACCCAGTAGGTCGAGGCGACGTCCTTCGAGGTGAACTCCTTGCCGTCGTCCCACTTGATGCCCTTCTTGAGCTTCACCTCGAAGTTCTCGCCGGTCTGGGCGGACGACTCGGCGAGCCAGTAATCCCATTTCGCGTCGGCCCACCGGTAGACGGCCAGCGACGGCATGAACAGGTCGATGAGGTAGCTGCCGTCGAGGATGACGCCGCTCGACTGGTAGTTGTAGTGACCCTTGGGCGGCAGGTCCCACGGCCAGGCGGCGTGGAACTCGCCGCCCTTCTTCACGGCGCCGCCGGTGCCGCTCGCACCGGGGGTCGTCGTTCCCGGCGCGCAGGCCGCCGCGACCAACCCCAGGCTGGTGAGCGTCGCGTCCCGGAGGAAGCGGCGACGGTTGACCTGATAGCGGGGATCGTTCTTCATTCATCCCTCCCTGCTCGGTGCTGAGGCCGATTGTGCTCCGCTGGAATGCGCGGTGTCGAATACCGGACGAGGATCGCCACGAGGCCGAGGAAGGCGAGCCCGATCAAAAGGGTGAGCACGCTCACCACGAACTCGGCGGAATCGCGCGGCTCGAGCGCGACGAGCACGCCGGCCACGAGCGTGATGAGCACGGCGACGCGGAAGCCTCCCCGGAGGAGCTGCGGGTCCATCAGCGGATCAGCTCCGCGGCGGGCGTCCGTTCGCGGACCGCGACGTGGCAGGCGACCTCGCGCGGCGTCTCGTCAGGGAGCGGGAGGAGCGCCGGCACCTCGACGTCGCACAGGCCCGGCTCGGCCAGGGGGCAGCGGGGATGGAACGTGCACCCGGACGGGAGCGCGAGCAGGCTCGGCACCTCCGCGCTGCGGAGCTCGACCCTGGTCTTGGTCCTGGTGATCCGCGGGTCGGCCTCCGGGATCGCGGCGATGAGCGCGGCCGAATAGGGATGGGCGGGATCGGACACGAGCGCTTCGCTGCGCGCGAGCTCGACCATCCGCCCCAGGTACATGACCCCGATCCGGCCCTGGCGGGCGAAGTATCGGGCGACCGCGAGGTCGTGGGTGATGAGCACGATGCTCACGCCCATCTCGTCGCGCAGGCCGAGCAGCAGGTTCAGCAGGCTGATCCGGATGGAGACGTCGACCATCGAGACGGCCTCGTCGGCGACGATGACCCGCGGGTCGACCGTGAGTGCCCGCGCGATCGCGACGCGCTGCCGCTGCCCACCCGACAGCTGATGCGGGAACTTCACGAGGAAGTCGTCCGGCGGCGTGAGGCCGACGAGCTGGAGGAGGTCGCGCACGCGCTGCATCGCATCGCGCGAGCCGCGCACCTTCTTGTGATGGAAGAGCGGCGCCGACAGCGTCTGGAAGACGGTCCGCGTCGGGTTGAGCGAGGCGTACGGATCCTGGTGGACGAGCTGCACCGCGCGGCGGAACGTGGACAGCTCGCTGCCCTTCTTCCCCCAGACATCCTCGCCCTGGTAGAGCACCTGCCCGCTCGTCGGGCGGAGGATGCCCGCCATCATCCGGCCGGTCGTGGTCTTCCCGCAGCCGCTCTCGCCGACCAGGCAGAGTGCCTCGCTCTTGGCGATCGCGAGCGAGATCCGGTCGACGGCGGTGATGACCCCGTCGGGCACCCTGAAGGTCCGGCTCACGTCGGCGAGCTCGAGGATCGGCCGCCCCTCGACCGTGCTGTCGGCAGGGGCGGGGGCGTCAGGCCGGAGCGCGGTGACGGTCATCCGCCCGCGACCTTCTCGGCCACCGCGACCTCGGCGTCGCCGATCGCCTCCGCGACCGCCTGCCAGCGGATGCACCGGGCGTCGTGCACCGGCATGTCGACGTGCAGCAGATCCGGCTCACGCTCGTCGCAGGCCGGGACCGCGAACGGGCACCGCGGCCGGTAGGTGCAGCCGGGCGGCAGCCGCATGAGGTCGGGCGGCGTGCCCGGGATCGAGGCGACGGAGCCGAGCGCGCCGGAGACCCGGGGCACCGCACGGAGCAGTCCCACGGAGTAGGGGTGGCGCGGCCGGTAGAAGAGGTCGCGGACCTTCGCGCGCTCGACGACGGTGCCGGCGTACATCGTGATCATCGTGTCCGCCAGCTCCGCCGCGATCGACAGGTCATGGGAGATGAAGATCATCGAGAAGCCGAGCGACCGTTTCAGCTGGATCAAGAGGTCGATGATCGAGCGCTGGGTGAGGATGTCGAGCGCGGTCGTCGGCTCGTCGAGGATCACGAGCTGCGGCGACAGCAGGAGGCTCATCGCGATCAGCACGCGCTGGCGCATGCCGCCGGACAGCTCGTGCGGGTACGCGCGAAGCACGCGCCGCGGGTCCAGGTGCACGAGGCCCAGCAGCTCCTCGGTCCGCGCGTGGATCTTCTTCGAGTCCTTCATGCCGTGGGCTCGCGCCGTGTCCGCGAACTGCTCCCAGATGTTGATCACGGGATTGAACGAGCTGAGCGCGGCCTGGAACACCATCGCGCACTCGCTCCACCGGAACGCGCGCAGCTCGTCGTCGGGGAGCGTTCCGACGTCGACCGTCTCCGTCGCGTTCGTGTACAGGATCTGGCCCCTGGTGACGCGAGCCGAGCGTGGCAGGAGCCGGATGAGGCTGACCGCGAGGGTCGTCTTGCCCGAGCCGCTCTCGCCGATGACCGCGACGGTCTCGCCACGGTCGATGTCGAATGACACGTCACGGACCGCGTGGACCGCGCCTCGCCGCGAAAGGTAATCGATGGAGAGCCCGCGGACCGAGAGGACCGGCGCGGTCACGTCGTGCTCAGGCGCGGGTTGAAGATGTCCTCGAGCGCGTTGACGAACAGCACGAGGGAGAGCTGGAGCAGAACGATGGCGAGGATCGGCGCCATGACGAACCAGAAGCCGTCACGGTAGTAGAAGGAGCCCTGCGAGTCCGCGAAGTAGATCATGATCGCCCAGTTGCGGCCCGAGAACGGGACGAGCCCGAGCAGGACCAGTCCGACCTGCGCGTAGATCGCGTGCGTGATCGCGAGGGCGAAATGGATGACGATGTAGCTGCGCATGTTCGGCAGGATCTCGCGGAACACGATGTGCAGGAGCCCGAGGTCGAGCGACCGGGCCGCCTCGACGTAGTCGCGCTCCTTCAGTGAGAGCACCTGCGCGCGGATCTGCCGCAGCAGGCCGGACCAGCCGAGCAGCGAAAGCACGAGGGCGAGCGCGATGAAATTGGTCGGCCGGGCGAGCGCCGCGATGACGATGAGGACCGGGAGCTGCGGGATGGTCAGCGCGACGTCGGTGATCCCGACGATCGTCTTGTCGACCCAGCCGCCCACGGTCGCGGAGATCGAGCCGAACGTGATCGCGATCAAGGTGGAGACGAACGCCGTGATGATCGCGACGCCGAGGACCTCCCGGCCGTCCTGGATGATCTGGTAGAAGACGTCGCGGCCCGCGAAGTCGGTGCCCAGGAGGTGCGCTCCCGATGGCGGCAGGTACACGTCGCCGACGTTCGGATCCATCGTCCCGGTGGCGAAGATCGGCGCGACGAACGCCAGGAGCACGAAGAAGACGATCCCACCCAGGCCGACGAGGCCGCTGGGCCGGCGTGACAGGACGCGCAGGAACCCGGCGAGCGAAGCGAGGATGCCCGGGGTCCGCGCGCCCGGCACGGTGAGCGGGATGGCGGTCATCCGCCGCTCGCGCCGCCGGCCCGTCCGATGCGCGGGTCGAGGCGGCTGTAGAGGAGATCGGCGAGCAGCGTCGCGATCACGACGGAGAGCGTGATCATCAGCAGGATCCCCTGCATCACGGGGTAGTCGCGCTGCTGGATCGCCTTGTCGAGGCGCTGGCCGACGCCCTCGTACACGAGGTAGCGCTCGATGAGGATCGAGCCGCCGATCGCGTAGCCCGCGGTGATCGCCAGCTGGGTGACGAGCGGCAATACCGCGTTGCGGCCGATGTAGGCCGTCGTGATCCGGCCATCGGACAGGCCGCGGGCCCGCGCGACCGTCACGTAATCCTCCTCGAGCGCCGCCATCGTCGCGCTCTTCATCGAGAGGATCCAGTGACCGATCGAGGCGAGGAAATACACGGTGATCGGGAGCGCGGCATGGAAGAGGACATCGCCGACGAACGCGGGAGTGAGGCCGATCGCGATCCCCGACGTGTACGCGCCGCGCATCTGGGTGAACGGCAGGACCCGGAACTGCACGCCGAGCGTGAGGATGATGATGAGCGGGAGAAAATACGGCGGGATCGAGCTGATGATCGATCCGCCGAGCGACACGATGTGATCGAACGGCGTGTTGCGTCGGTACGCCGCGAGGATGCCCAGAAACACGCCGGCGGTGAAGCTCAGCAGCAGCCCCATGCCCACGGCGAACAGCGTCCACGGCAGGACGGCGAGCACGATCGCGGTCACCGATGCGCCCTGTGAGACGAACGAATACCCCAGATTGCCGCGGACCAGGTTGCCGAGGAACGAGAGGTACTGCTCGTGGATCGGCTCGTCGAGGTCGATGCTGAAGAGGCTCGAGGCCTGCGCTCGAGCTTCCTCGTAGCTCAGCGTGCCGTCCTTGGTCAGCTCGTCGATCTTGATGTCGATCGGGTTGCCCGGCATGAGCCGGATCAGGAAGAACGTGATCGTCGTGGTGATGAAGACGGTGAGCACGGCCTTCGTGAGGGCCTGCGCGACCGGATGCCGCCAGGTCCCGAGCATGCGACGCGCTCGCGAAGATCGTGGTGAGTACGGGAACTGCTGCGCGACCAGCCGAGCGTCGGCCGGTGTGGTGGTCACCGCTTCATCCTAGGTGGGAGTGAGCGAGACGCGGCTGTGCCGCGGCGAGCGAATACCGCCAGCCGTGAGCGCCTCTCCGCGGCGCAGCCGCGAGATTGAGAGGTGGGAGTGAGCGAGACGCGGCTGTACCGCGGCCGGATCACGTGCGCGGGCGGCCGGCGACGTGGCGCGGGTCGAGCGCGTCGCGCAGCCCGTCGCCGATGAAGTTGATCGAGACGACGGCCAGGAAGATCGCCAGGCCTGGGAAGATCGCGGTCCACGGCGCGGTCGCCATGTCGGTGGTCGCGTCCGTGAGCATGTTGCCCCAGGTCGAGGTCGGCTTCTGGATGCCGAGGCCCAGGAAGGAGAGCGTGCTCTCGGCGATGATCGCGCCGGCCACGCCGAGGGTCGCCGCGACGATGATCGGCGCGACCGCGTTCGGGAGCAGATGGCGGAGCATGATCTCGCGGTCACGCGCCCCGATGGCGCGTGCGGCTTCGATGAACTCGCGTCCCTTGAGCGACAGGACGGTCGCCCGGACGATGCGGGACGTGCGCATCCACGACAGAGCGCCCAGCACGAGCACGATCGTGAGGACGGTCCCGCCGAGCAGCACCGAGAGCAGGATGAGGAGGAACAGCCGCGGGAACGACAGCATCATGTCGACGAAGCGCATGAGCGCGCCGTCGACGAGCCCGCCGTAGAAGCCGGCGATGCCGCCGATCAGCGTCCCCAGGGTGATCGCGACGACGACGGCGAGCACGCCGACCGCGAGCGAGACCCGGCCCCCGTAGAGGATCCGGGTCGCGAGGTCGCGACCGAGGCTGTCGGTCCCCATGGGGTGCGCGAGCGACGGCGGCTCGAAGATCAGCAGGAGGTTCGTCTTGTTCGGGTCGTACGGCGAGACGACCGGAACGAGGATCGAGAGCAGCGCGAGCGCGAGCAGCACGACGATCCCCGCCAAGGCCAGGCGATGGCCCCGGAACCGCTCGAACGCGAGCTCGAGCTGGCCTCGCTCGCGGAGCGGCTTAGGAGTAGCGGATACGGGGATCGAGATATCCATAGATCACATCCGCGAGCAGATTCGCGAGGACGACGAAGGTGGCGGAGATCGCGAGGACCCCCATGAGCACCGGGTAGTCGAGCCGCGTCGACGCGTCCCAGAACAGCCGGCCCATTCCCGGCCAGCCGAAGATCTGCTCCGTCACGAGCGCTCCGGCGAACAGCTCGGGCAGGTCGAGGGCCGCGACGGTGACGAAGGGGATCGCCGCGTTCTTGAGGGCGTGCCGTGAGATGACCGCGCGCTCGGCCAACCCCTTCGCCCGGGCGGTGCGCATGAAGTCCTGGCTCGTCGTCTCCAGCATGCTCGCGCGGAGGAACCGGACATACGTGCCCACGCCGACCATCGAGAGCGTCGCGACGGGCAGGACAAGATGTCGGGCGAGATCCGGGAGCGAGAACGTCCCGCCCGGGGTGAGCATGCCGCCGAGCGGCAGGACGTGCAGCTGCAGGCCGAACACGATGATGAGCAGGAGGCCGAGCCAGAACGTCGGCATCGAGAAGGCCATGAACGTCGCGCCGGTGACCACGTGGTCGAACCACGAGTACTGGCGGACGGCGGTGAGCACGCCGATCGGCAGCGCGATCAGGAGCGTCGCGACGTAGACCGTCGCCATGAGCCAGACCGTGTTCGGCAGGCGCTCGCCGATCATCCGGAGCACCGGCTGCGAGCTCGCGATCGAGTAGCCCCAGTCGCCGGTGAGGAAGTGCCCGAGCCAGGAGAGGTACTGGATCGGCACGGGCTGGTCGAGCCCGAGCGCGTGCTCGAGCCGCTTGATGTCCTCGGCCGTCACGCTCGGATCGGCCTCGTATGCGGCGAGCGGGCCGCCCGGCACCGCCTTGAGGATCGCGAAGAGCAGCACCGTGATGCCGAGCAGGAGCGGGATCGCCTGCAACAGCCGGCGGACGATGTAACGACCCACTCTCGGTCCCTGCTCCCTTCGCGCCTCCGGTCGCGCCTCCGGCTATGCGGCCGTCGGACCGGTCAGCCGGCCGGGCCGGTGCGCGTCCCACCGGACGCGTGGCTCACCGTTTGACGAACCAGTCCTCCGCCGAGAAGGTGACGTTGTCCCACACGTTGCCGCGATAGCCGCCGACGTTCGCCCGGAACGCGTCGAGGCTCTGGCGGTCGTACAGCCAGATGATCGGCACCGCGTCGTTGAGCAGCTTCAGGGCCTGGGCGTAGGCCTGCGCGCGCTTCGCCTGGTCCACCGTGGACCCGGCCTCGGCGACCAGCCGGTCGACCTCCGGGTTCGAGAACCGGGTGTAGTTCTGGCCCTGACCGCTGTTCGCCGCGGTCGGGATGTTCTGGCTCGTGTAGCGCTGGTTCACCGTCTGGTGCGGATCGATCGCCGGGCTCGAGGCGTACATCCACATGTCGATGTTCCCGTGCTTGCGCGGATCGCCCGCCGCGTACGAGCCGGAGAGGAACACCGCCGAGGGCTGGTTCTTGATCGCCAGCTCGACGCCGATGGACTTCCACTCGTCGATGAGGATCTGCTCCACCTGTTCGCGGACCTTGTCGCCGGTCGTCGTCGTGATCGTGAGCGACGCTCGCACGCCGCCCTTCGAGCGGATGCCATCGCTCCCCTTGACCCAGCCGGCCCCGTCGAGCAGCTCGTTCGCCTTCTTCGGGTCGTACGACTCCTGGGTCAGGCCCTTCGGAGAGGCCCAGCCCTGCGAGACCGGCGACGTGCCGGGCTTCGCCTTGCCGAACAGCAGCTTGTCGATGAGCTGCTGCTTCGGCGTCGCCAGGAGGAGCGCCCGACGTACGGCAAGCTCGCCCAGGACCGGGTGGGGGACCTTCGGGTCGGCCACCGGGTCGGCCGGCTTCGCGAGGTTCAGCTCGATGCGCTCGACGCTCGGGCTCGGCGTCGCGACGATCTTGACGTTCGGGTCCTTCTCGAGGTCCGGGATCTGCGCCTCGAGGAGGTTCCACATGCCGTCGACCTCGCCCGCTTTCAGCTGCGCGACCGCCGCCTCACGGGACGGCACGCTGCGGAAGATGATCTTGTCGAGGAGCGGCTTGTCGCCCTTTCGGTAGTTCGGATTGCGCTCGGCCGTGATGTGGTCGGCGCTCACGAATTCGGTGAACTTGTACGGGCCGGTCCCCATCGGCAGTCGGTTGTAGTCGGTCTTGGAGATGTCGGCTTCCTTCTCGAGGAGGTGCTTCGGGATGATCCCGCCGAAGCGTGTCGCGTACGGGCCGTAGATCGTCTTGTAGTGCATGACCACGGTCGTGTCGTTCGGCGTGTCGATGGACTCGATCTGGTCATAGCCCTCGCGGGTGACCACCTTCGAGTCCTTCATGTACGTGTCCCAGGTGAACTTGACGTCGGCGCTCGTGAACGGCTGGCCGTCGGACCATTTCACGCCCGAGAGGAGCTCGTAGGTGACGTCCATCTTCTTGCCGTCGGCGCTGAGCTTCACCCCGTTGTTCTGGAGCGTCGGGACCTGCTTCGCGAGCACCGGGTAGTAATTCCCGTCGGTGTCGACGTTCTGCAGACCTTCCCACGCGACCTGGCCGACGAGCCCGGCGACGGTCTGGTTCGCGTAGATGGGCGCGAGCGTCGTCGGCTCCTGCCAGACCGCGAACACGAGCGTGCCGCCGCGCACCGGTGCCGCGCTCGAGGCCGCCGGGCCGCCTCCGGATGGGGTCGACGTGCATGCGATCCCGGCGAGGAGCGCACTGAGGATGAGGGCCCCCCACCGCGTCGGGCTCCGCACGAGCCTCATTGTGCGCCGTAGCATGACGCAGGGAGCAAGTGGCGTGATCTCGGATCTCGACGGCGTCATCGAGCCGCGCCCGACATGGCGCGCTCGCTGGCTCGCGCCGCTCCTGCTCAGTGCGGTGCTCGCGGCGGTGCTCGCCGCGAGCTTCGGGTTCTGGCCGAAAAACGCCCGGCCAGGCCCCGCCAGCCTGCCGCAGGCAGGCGTTCAAGCGAGCCGCCAGCGCGACGTGCCCCTCAGCGTCGCCGTGCCCGCGAACGTCGTGGAGCGGGTGCCGAGCCGGCCGCGCCTCGTCCGGCTCGAGCTCCCGCCTGAGCTCGCACGCTTCGGATCGCGCGTCGAGTTCTCCGGGATCACCGGCTTGACCTCGATCGCGCTGACCGACGGGTACCGGGACCTGTACCGGCTCGACGACGGGCGGACGCTCACCGTCTTCGTGCTCCCGGAACCGAGCGGCGCGCTCGCCGTGTCGGCCGGCTGGGACGTCGAGGCGCTGCTGGTGCGTGGCAGGCCCGGGCTGAGCTACTCGACGACGTCGACCGGAACGCCGCTCGTCGTCGCGTGGAGCGCGGACGGGACGATGTATCAGGTCGGCGGCGCCGGCTTCACGGTCGCCGAGCTGATCCGGCTCGCCGAGGCGCTCCGCTAGTCTCCGGACGCGAACGGAGGGCACGCGACATGAGGAACGTGAAGGCCGCGCTCGTCCAGTGCGCGTGGACGGGCGACAAGGATTCGATGATCGAGAAGCACGTGCGCTACATCGACGAGGCGGCCACGCAGGGTGCCCGCGTGCTGTGCCTGCAGGAGCTCTTCTACGGCCCGTACTTCTGTCAGGTCGAGGACAAGAAGGGATACGCGTACACGGAGCGCATTCCCGACGGTCCGACGACCAGGCTCATGCAGGAGAAGGCCAAGGAGCACGGCATGGTGCTCGTCGTGCCGATGTACGAGGAGGACCAGCCCGGCCTCTATTACAACACCGCCGCGGTCATCGACGCCGACGGCCGCTACCTCGGCAAGTACCGGAAGACCCACATCCCGCATCTGCCGGGCTTCTGGGAGAAGTTCTACTTCCGGCCGGGCAACCTGGGCTACCCGGTCTTCGATACCGCCGTGGGACGGGTCGGCGTGTACATCTGCTACGACCGCCACTTCCCCGAGGGCGCACGGATGCTCGGGCTGCACGGCGCCGAGCTGGTGTTCATCCCGTCCGCGACCTCGCGCGGCCTCTCGATGCACCTCTGGTTCATCGAGCAGACCGCACACGCGATCGCGAACGGCTACTGGGTGGGCACGATCAACCGGGTCGGCGTCGAGGGCGAGTTCGGCAAGAACGAGTACTACGGCTCGTCGTACTTCGCCGATCCGCGCGGCAAGATCGTCGCGCAAGCCTCCGACAAGGACGAGCAGCTGCTCGTCGCGGATCTCGACCTGGATCTCGTCCGCGAGGTCCGTGACACGTGGCAGTTCTACCGTGACCGCCGGCCCGACATGTACGCGGACGTCGCGGCGCCGTAGCGGATCGCGGCGGCCGTTCCTTCGGCCGTTCCGCCCGCGTGGATGACGGAGCCGCTCCCGTCGGCCCGCGCTGGCATGGAACACGCGGTGTGCCGATCCAGAAATGGGGAAGGTGAAGGCGAGCGACCTGTCCCCCGGCGCGATCGTGCTCTTCGGCTCGGGCGAGACCGGGCCGGTCGGCCGCGAGGCGTTGCGGTGGCTGCGGTCCAGCGGACGCATCCCCCGACGCATCACCGTGCTCGAGACGCCGGCGGGCTTCGAGCCGAACGCCGACGCGGTCGCGCGCCGCTGGGCGAACGCGCTCCGCCGGCAGGCGGAGGCCCGCGAGGCTGAGCTCACGCAGCTGCCGCTGCGGCGGCGCGGTACGCCGCTCGGTCCCGACGTCGCGCAGCTCGCCGCGCCGCTGCTCGGGTCGGATCTGATCGTGCTCGGCCCTGGCAGCCCGACCTACGCGGCCCGCCAGCTCCGCGGCAGCGTCGCTTGGCGCAACGCGGAGGCCGCGCACCTGTTGGGCGCGAGCTTCTTCCTCGCGAGCGCGGCCGCCATGGCCGCGGGAACGTGGGCCCTTCCGGTGTACGAGATCTACAAGGTGGGAGAGGATCCGCACTGGGCGGAGGGCTTGGATCTTTTCCGCCACCTCGGGCTGTCGCTCGCGGTGGTGACCCACTGGGACAACGCCGACGGTGGCGCGGCGGTCGACACGAGCCGCGCCTTCATCGGTCAGGCCCGCTTCGAGGAGCTGCTCGCGCTCGTCCCGAACGACACCGTGGTCGTCGGCGTCGACGAGAACACGGGGCTCGCGCTCGACCCCGCCGATGGGTCAGCGACCGTGCTCGGTCGGGGCGGCGTGACCATCGTCCGGGAGCGGATCGCCGAGCGGCACGGCCGCGGTGAGCGGCTGACGCTCGACGCGTTCGGCCCGTTCGCACCGCCCGATGCCGATGCCGTGCCGGTGGAGCTCGCCGACGCGGTCCGCGCCGCGCGCGCCGAGCGTGAGCCGCAGCCTCCGCCGGAGGACATCGCAGCGCTCGTCGCCGCGCGCGAGGTGGCTCGGAAGCGGCGGGATTGGGCGACGGCGGACGACATCCGCCGAACACTCGGGCAGCGGGGGTGGCGGGTCGAGGACACGCCCGATGGCCCACGGGTCCTGGCGATGCGCGCCGAGACCGGTCATGACGCCGGGCGTCCGTGACCCGTTGGTCGAGCGGATCCTCGCCCTGCACGGTCGCCGAATTCGTTCGATCTCGCGGTCCTGACCGGGCTCCGCTCACCGGTGTATGCATATGCGCATGCTGAAGCGGACGCAGGTGCTCCTCTCCGAGGACCAGGGGGCCGCCGCCTTCGAACGATCGCTCTCTGGTCCCGACCTCCCGATCGTCGGATCCGATGAGCTCGATCGCGCGATCTTCGCGGCGATCCAGCGCGCGTGAAAGCGTCCTCTCGATGAGGCCCGCGCTCAACCACATCGGCGGGGCCTGGGTCGAGTCCGCGTCGCACGCGACGGCCGAGGATCGCGATCCTGCGCACACCGATCGGATCCTGGCGAACGCGACCGTCTCGACCGCCGAGGACGTGCGCTACGCGATCGACGCCGCGGCGAAGGCGTTCCCCGAATGGCGCGCGACCCCCGCGCCGCAGCGCGGCGACGTGGTGCGCAAGGCCGCCGACCTGATGGAGCGGCGCCGCGATCAGATCGCGCGCCTCCTCACCGAGGAGGAGGGAAAGGTCCTGGCCGAATCGCTCGCCGAGGTGGACCGAGGGATCGCGAACGTCCGCTTCGCCGGCGGGCAGGGGACCCGCCTCACCGGCGAGACGATCCCGTCCGCCCAGCGCGGCACGTTCATCTACACGAGGCGCGAGCCGCTCGGCGTCGTCGCCTGCATCACGCCCTGGAACTTTCCGATCGCGATCCCGGCCTGGAAGATCGCGCCCGCGCTGGTCGCCGGGAATACGGTCGTCTTCAAGCCGGCGTCGCTCACCCCGCTGTGCGCGGCGGAGGTCGTGCAGTGCTTCCTCGACGCCGGCCTGCCGGACGGCGTGCTCAACCTCGTCCTCGGTCAGGGTGAGGCGCTCTCGGCCGCGCTCATCGACGACGAGCGGGTGAAGGCGATCTCGTTCACCGGATCGTCCGCCGTCGGACGCCGGCTGTACGCACGCGCCGCGCAGCGCCTCTGCAAGGTGCAGCTCGAGATGGGCGGGAAGAACGCGGTCATCGTCCTCGCCGACGCGGATCTCGAGAAGGCGACGGAGAGCGTCGCGAGCGGCGCCTTCGGCGCGACCGGCCAGCGCTGCACCGCGACCAGCCGGACGATCGTCACGAAGCCGCTGCTCGGCGCCTTCATGGACCTCCTCGGCGCGAAGGCGGAGTCTTGGCGACCGGGTGACGGGCTCGCGCCCGAGGTCAAGATGGGACCGATCGTCGACGACGCCCAGCTGCGGAAGGTCCGGGCCAAGATCGAAGAGGGGAAGCGCGACGGCGCGACCTTGGTGCGCGACGGAAGAGAGCCGGGCGTCGACGGCGGCTACTTCGTCGGGCCGACCATCTTCACGAACGTCGACCCGCGGATGAGCGTCGCGCAGGACGAGATCTTCGGGCCGGTGGTGAGCGTCATCTCGGCCGACGACCTCGACTCGGCGCTCGCCGCCGCGAACGCGGTCGGTTACGGACTGTCGTCGTCCCTCTACACGCGCGATCTGCACGCCGCGTTCCGCTACGCCGACGCGTCAGAGGCGGGCATGCTCCACGTGAACCTGCCGACCCTCGGCGGGGAAGCGCACGTGCCGTTCGGCGGCGTGAAGGACTCGGGCTTCGGGGATCGTGAGTGCGGCACCGCGGCGTTCGATTTCTTCTCCGAGCAGAAGGTCGTCTACGTCGGCTACTGAGCGACCGCGAGCGGTACCGCGGCCTTGCCAAGCGCGGTAAACTGATACTGGAAGTAGCGGCGACCCGCCTTCCAGGAAAGCTGGCGATCCGCGATGGTCGCGAACGACGCGTTGGAGCTCCTCTTCACCGGCTCGGCGCTGCTTGGCGCGATGCTCCTCTTCCTCTCCATCCTGGGCGGTGGCGCGCGGCTGCGCGTGCACGTGCCGATCCGGATGCCGTACCTGCGGTTCCCGTTCGTGCGCGTCGTGCACGTCGACGATCCGTCCGTGACCCCGCTGCTGCTCGGTTTCCTCGCGATGTTCGGCCTCGGCGGCCTGTTCGGCCGCGTCGCCTTCCGCCTCGGGGCCGTCGGACAGCTCGGCGCGGCGACGGCGCTCGGGCTGGCCGGTCTCGCGCTCGCGTTCTTGATCTTTGGCAGCCTCCGCCGGTCCGAGGCGCCCCAGCCGACCGCTCTCCAGGACCTTGTCGGACGGCCCGCTCGCGTCACCGTGAGCATCGGGCCGGGGACGCGCGGCACGGTCCGTCTCACCTACGACGGCGCGGTGCAGATCCTGCCCGCCGTCGCGCCGACCCCGATCGCCCGAGGCCGTGACGTCGAGATCGTCGCGGTCCACGGGATGGGCGTCGCCGTTCGAGAGATGCCGCCGCCGTAACACGGCCGGCGCATCTCGCGAATGGAAAGAAGGGATCAACGTGTCGATCACGATCACGCAGCTGATCTTCGCGACCATCGCGGTCATCGTCATGCTCGCGCTCCTGGCGGCTCGGAGGTACCGGGTGGCCGGCGCGAACGAGGCGCTCATCATCTCGGGCGCGCACGGCAGCAAGTTCCGCGACGCCGCGGGCACCGTCACGACGCTCGATGACAGGGGCGTCAAGGTCGTCGTGGGCGGCGGGACGTTCGTCTGGCCGCTCATCAACAAGGTCGGCCGCCTGCAGCTGACCGCGCGCCAGGTCGAGATCGGCCTGACCAACGAGAACGCGGCCGTGAGCAAGCAGGGCGTCGGCGTGCTCATCACCGGCCAAGCGATGTTCAAGATCGCCCGCGAGCCCGAGCGCCTGCGCGCGGCCGCCGAGCGGTTCATCGGTGAGCCCGACAGCCAGATCGAGACGATGGTGAAGAACGTGCTCGAGGGATCGCTCCGGTCCATCGCCGGCACGCTCACCATCGAGGAGCTCATCACGGACCGCGACCGGTTCCAGCAGGCCGTCTCGGAGGCCGCACGCGGGGACCTGGAGGCGAGCGGCATCCACATCGACGCGCTCACGATCACGAGCATCCGCGACACCAAGGGCTACATCGAGCAGCTCGGTGAGAAGAACCTCGCGAGCGTGCAGCGGGACGCCCGCATCTCGAAGGCGAGCGCTTCGCAGGAAGCCGCGGTCAAGGAGAACGAGGCGCAGCGGGTCATCATCCAGGCCGAACGCGATCGTGAGATCGCGCGCGCCGATGCCCTGAAGGTCACGGCTCGCGCCCAGGCGGAGGCGGAGCAATCCGGGCCGCTCGCGCAGGCCGCGGCGACGCAGGGCGTCATCAAGGAGCGGACCGAGCTCGCGGAGCTCGAGGCCGTTCGGCGTGAGAAGGAGCTCCTCGCGACGACGATCAAGCCGGCGGAGGCCGATCGTCTCGCGGCGATCGTTCGGGCCGAAGGCGCGCGCCAGGCCGCGATCCTCGCGGCCGAAGCGCAGGCTCGTCAGGTCGAGCTGACCGGCGCGGCCGAGGGTGCGGCCGTGCTGGCTCGCGGTCGCGCGACCGCGCAGGTCACCGAGGTCACCGGCGCAGCGGAAGGTGCCGCCATCCTGGCGCGTGGCCAGGCGGAGGCGAGGGCGAAGGAGCTGCTCGCCGACGCGTACCGCAAGTTCGACGAGGCGGCGATCCTGCTCCAGACGCTGCCCCTCGTCCCGCCGATCGTGCGTGAGGCCGCGGCGCCTCTCGGCAACATCGACCAGCTGACGGTCATCGACCCGAGCGGTGCGTCCAAGCTGACCGAGACCGTCGTCCGCACCGCGGCGGAGGGCAGCGCGATCGCCAAGTCGATGCTGGGCATCGACCTCGCCGAGCTCATGGGACGCCTCGCCACCCGCTCGGCCAAGTAATATCAGGGGCCGGGAGTCTGTGCTCCCGGCCCCGCGCCGGCAACCAGCACGACGCATATCGATGTGCTACCTTTACTTCGTATGGCTGAAGTAAAGGTTCGTCGTCGAGGCACGAGCAGGATCAGCTCCAAGAATCAGGCGACCATCCCGGTCGATGCCCTTCGCGCGGCCGGCTTGCACGCCGGCGATGAGGTGCGGATCGAGGCGGCCGGTGCCGGTCGCATCTTGCTCAGCCGCACCGACGATGTGCTCGCGCGATACGCGGGCGCTCTCCCCGGCATCTTCCCGAAGGGCTACCTGCGGAGGATCCGAGCCGAGTGGCGGTAGCGGTCCTCGATGCCAGCGTCGTCATCGCGTTCCTCGATCCCGGCGATCCGACGCATCAGGCGGCGGGAGCTGCCCTGAGGGAGATCCTTGCGGAGCACGAGGTCGTGTTGCCCGCCAGCGCCCTCGCCGAGGTGCTCGTTGGAGCCTATGGACGCGGGCGTGATGCGGTGGCCACGGTCGATGGCTTCGTGGCCGAGGTCGGCATTCGCATCGAACCGGTCACCGCCCGGATCGCGCGGCGTGCCGCCCAGCTCCGCGCGCGGCAGGCACGTTTGCGCCTGCCGGATGCGCTGGTGCTCGCGACCGGTGAAGTCATCGAAGCCGCGACCATCGTGACCGCCGACAGGGCGTGGCGTGGGAAGGTCCCGCGGGTCCGGATCGTCTAAGCCGCCTTCACCTCTGCGGTGAGCTTGGCGACGGTGTCCTTCGCGTCGCCGAACAGCATCGCCGTCTTCGGGTCGAGGTAGAGGTCGTTGTCGATCCCGGCGAAGCCCGGCTTCATGCTCCGCTTGATGACGATGACGTTCGCCGCCCGGTCGACGTCGAGGATCGGCATCCCGTAGATCGGGCTTCCGGGTGAGCTCCGCGCCGCCGGGTTGGTGACGTCATTCGCGCCGATGACGAGCGCGACGTCGGCCCGCGGGAACTCCGGGTTCACGTCGTCCATGTCCTTCAGCTTCTCGTACGGCACGTTCGCCTCGGCCAGCAGGACGTTCATATGGCCCGGCATCCGGCCCGCCACCGGATGGATCGCGTACACGACGTTCACCCCGCGCTGCTCGAGGAGATCGGCGAGCTCACGAACGTTGTGCTGTGCCTGCGCGACGGCGAGGCCGTAGCCGGGGACGACGATGACGTTGCGGGCGTAGGCGAGAAGCGCGGCCGCGTCCTCCACCGTCGTCGCACGCACGGTGCGGCCGTCGTCCGCCCGGGCGGCTTCGGCCGCACCGCCGGCGGGCGCCGCGCCGAACGCGCCGAACAGGACGTTGGCGATCGACCGGTTCATCGCCTTCGACATGAGCCGGGTGAGGATCGTGCCGGACGCACCGACCAGCGTTCCGGCCACGATGAGGAGCTGGTTGCCGAGCACGAAGCCGGCGGCGGCGACGGCCAGCCCGGTGAACGCGTTCAACAGAGAGATGACGACCGGCATGTCCGCCCCGCCGATCGGCATCACGAGCGCGACGCCGAACAGCAGCGCGAGCACCGCGACGACGACGAGCACGGCGAGCTCGGGGACGCCGCTCAGCCCGAACCCGGCCGCGGCGACGATGAGGAGCGCGAGCAGGACCATGCCGCCGAAGAGCACGCTCGTGACGATCTGCTGGCCGCCGTATTTGAACGCGCGCGGGGTGATGAGCCCCTGCAGCTTCCCGAACGCGACCGCGCTGCCGGAGAACGAGACCCCACCGATCATCAGACCGAGCATCGAGCTCAGGGCGGCGGCCGCATCGCTTCGGCCCCCTGTGCCGATGCTCCGGGTGAGCTCCAGGATCGACACGAGCGCGGCCGCGCCGCCGCCCGCGCCATTGAACAGCGCGACCATCTGGGGCATCGCCGTCATCTTCACGACCCGCGCGCCGACGAAGCCGGCGACGCCGCCGACCGCCATCCCCGCGAGCGTCACGACGAGGCCCGCGGTGCCATAGCTCTGGAACTCGGTGTCGAAGAACGTCGCCGCGACCGCGAGCAGCATGCCCGCCGCCGCGATGCGGTTCCCGTTCACCGCGGTCTTGGGCCCGGAGAGGCCCTTGAGCCCGAGGATGAACGTGATCGCCGCGATGAGGTAGGTGAGCGGGATGAGGAACCGGAAGTCCATTACTTCTGCGCGGCGTCCTTCGCCGCATGCTCGCGCGCGCCGGGCCGCTGCTTGAACATCGCGAGCATCCGGTCGGTGACCACGAAGCCACCGACGACGTTCGCGGTGCCGAGGACCACGGCGAGGAAGCCCAACAGGAGCCCGAGCGGCCCGCCGATGGCGGCCGACACGAGCATCGCGCCGACGATGATGATCCCGTGGATCGCGTTGGCGCCCGACATGAGCGGCGTGTGCAGCGTCGACGGCACCTTCGAGATGACCTCGAACCCGACGAACACGGCGAGGATGAATACGTACGCGACGACGATCGCTTCGCCGCTCACGCCACCGGTGCCTCCATCGCTTTCTGCGTCGGCCCGTGGACGATGCGGCCCTCGTGCGTGATCGTCGTGCCCTTCGTGATCTCGTCGTCGAAGTCGAGGTTCAGGCGCCCGTCCTTCATGAGGTGGGCGAGCAGCGCGGTGACGTTGCGCGCGTAGAGCTGGCTCGCGTGGAACGCGAGCGCGCTCGGCAGGTTGAGCTCGCCCTGGATCGTGACGCCGTTCTCGACCGCCGTGCGACCCGGCTGCGTGAGCTCGCAGTTCCCGCCCATCTCCGCGGCGAGGTCGACGATGACCGAGCCCGGCCGCATCGAACGGACCATGTCGGCGGTGACGAGGATCGGCGCGCGGCGGCCGGGCACGAGCGCCGTCGTGATGACCACGTCCGCGTCCTTCACGTGCTTCGCCACGAGCTCCTGCTCCTTGCGATGCGCCTCCTCGGACAGCTCCTTCGCGTACCCGCCGGCGCCTTCGCCCTGCTCGCCGAGCTCGATCTCCAGGAACCGGGCGCCGAGGCTCTGGACCTGTTCCTTCACGACCGGGCGCGTGTCGAAGGCCTCCACGACCGCGCCGAGGCGGCGCGCTGTCGCGATCGCCTGCAGGCCGGCGACGCCCGCACCGAGCACGAGGACGCGCGCCGGGGTCACGGTGCCGGCGGCGGTGGTGAGCATCGGGAAGAATTTCGGCAGCGAGTTCGCCGCGAGCAGCACGGCCTTGTAGCCGGCGATGTTGCTCTGGGACGAGAGCGAGTCCATCGGCTGGGCCCGCGTCACCCGCGGGATCGCGTCCATGCTGAAGCTCGTCGTGCGCTTCGCGACGAGCGCCCGGACGAGGTCGGGGTTCGTGAGCGGCTGCAACGTCCCGATGAGCGCGGCGCCCTCGCGCAGCAGCCCGATCTCCTCGGGCGTCGGCTTCTGGACCTTCAGCACGACGTCGGCCCCGAGCGCCGCGGCGCGGTCGGTCGCGACCGTGGCCCCGGCGGCGCGATACGCGTCGTCATCGTGCGACGCGCCGGCCCCCGCTCCCGACTCGACCATGACCTCGGACCCGGCCTTCACGAGCTTCGCGACCGCCTCGGGCACGAGCGCGACCCGCCGCTCGCCGGCCGTCGTCTCGCGCGGGACGCCGATCTTCACGAGCCGGCCGGCCCGATCGGCGGCGCGCCCTCAGCCCGGCGCATGGCGCGGCCGTCCGCAGGGATCCGCTTCATTTCGATGGCCCGAAGTTAGCAGGTCCGACCGTTCGATGCCCGTCGAGGAGCCCTCAGCGCAGCGTCACGGCGCGCCGCGAAGAAAGGACACGCTGGACCGACGCCGCTCGCGCCGTCGTAGCATCGCCGCGCCAGAGGGGAGTGAGCGCGTGGGCAAGACCCTGATCACCGGCGGCACCGTCGTCACCGCGGCCGACACGTACAAGGCCGACGTCCTCGTCGACGGCGAGAAGGTCGCCGCGATCGGCACGGATCTCCAGGCCGGCGGCGCGAAGAAGATCGACGCGAAGGGCAAGTACGTCATCCCCGGCGGCATCGATGTCCACACCCACATGGAGCTGCCGTTCGGCGGCACGTTCGCGTCGGACGACTTCGAGACGGGCACGATCGCGGCCGCGTTCGGCGGGACGACCACGATCGTCGATTTCGCGGTGCAGGGATTCGGCGAGCCACTCGCGAAGGCGCGCGACGCATGGCTCGCGAAGGCGCGCGGGAAGGCCGCCGTCGACTACGGGCTCCACATGATCGTGCGCGACGTCTCCGACAAGATCCTCCGCGAGATGGACACGATGGTCCGGGACGGGATCTCGAGCTTCAAGCTGTTCATGGCCTACCCCGGCGTGTTCATGGTCGACGACGCCGCGATCTTCAAGGCGCTCGTCCGCACGGGCGAGAACGGCGGGCTCATCTGCATGCACGCCGAGAACGGTGGCGTCATCGACGTGCTCGTGAAGCGGGCACTCGCGGAAAAGAAGACCGCGCCGAAATGGCATGCCCTCACCCGGCCGCCGGAGGCCGAGGGCGAGGCGACCGGCCGGGCGTTCAAGCTCGCGGAGATGGCCGGCGGCGTCCCGCTCTACGTCGTGCACCTCTCCGCCGCTCAGGCGCTCGAGCAGGTGCGTCTCTTCCGCGACCGAGGCCTGCCGGCGTACGCGGAGACCTGCCCGCAGTATCTCTTCCTCAGCTACGACAACTACGAGGAGCCGGGGTTCGACGGTGCGAAGTACGTCATGTCCCCGCCGCTGCGGCCGAAGTGGCATCAGGACGAGCTCTGGAAAGGGCTCGCGCGCAACGACCTGCAGGTCGTCAGCACCGACCACTGTCCGTTCTGCATGAAGGAGGGCTTCCGCGGCCTGCCGAAGCAGAAGGAGCTCGGGAAGGACGACTTCTCGAAGATCCCGAACGGCGCGCCGGGGGTCGAGACGCGCCTGGTCCTGCTCTTCGATGGCGGCGTGCTGCAGGAGCGGATCACGTTGAACCGTTGGATCGAGCTGACCGCGACGACGCCGGCGAAGATCATGGGCCTCTTCCCGCGCAAGGGAACGATCGCCGCCGGCAGCGACGCCGACATCGTCGTGTGGGACCCGAAGGCGTCGCAGACGCTGTCGGCGAAGACGCACCACATGCGCGTCGACTACAACCCGTACGAGGGGCGGAAGGTGAAGGGGAAGGCGACGGTCGTGCTGTCGCGCGGTGAGGTCGTCGTCGAGGGCGGCGAGTTCCGAGGGAAGAAGGGCCGCGGGAAGTTCCTGAAGCGTGGCAGCCCGCTGTTCCAGACCTGACCCGCATGCCCGTCGCGCCGCTCGATCACCCCCTGCGCCACAACACTTGGGCGACGATCGCGCTCCTCGAGCAGGAATGAGTGATCTCTGGGACGATGGGGACGATCCGCGCGACGCTGACCCATCTGGTCGCGGCGAAGGAGCGCTACTGGCGCCTACTGAGCGGCGAGGAGATCCCGGCCGACGGGATCCAGGAGGACCGCGAGCCCGAGCTACCGGCGGTGCTCGCCCGGCACCGCGTGCTCGCCGAGAAGTACGAGCGCTTCGGGAGCGGCGCCATCGATCTCGGGCGGAAGGTCGAGCGGCGCGGGCCGCAGGGCGTCAGCCTGGTCGACGTCGCGACGATCGTCACGCAGCTCATCCATCACGGGAACGAGCACCGCGCCCACGTTGGCTCGATCCTCGGCGCGCACGGCCTCGAGATCCCCCACTACAGCGCGTGGGCGTGGGGCCTCGTCAAGGACCGCCCCTAGGTCGAGCGGCCGTTGGCCGCCCGGACCGGCGCGGCCTCGCGCAGGCCGGTGACGGCGTACGCGGGAACCGACCGGTGGAAGCCCTTGAGCTGGAGCTCGCCGATCGGGACCGCCTCCGCGCGATCCTCGATCGCCGCCCAAACCCGATTGTTGACCAGGATCTGCCCGGCCTTCGCTTCGGCCGAGAGGCGTGACGCGAGGTTGACGACGGTGCCGACGGCACCGTAGTCGAAGCGGCCCTCGAAGCCGATCCGCCCGAGCGTCGCGTAGCCGACGGCGATCCCGATGCCCAGCCCGAGCTCGTAGCCGCGTTTGCGCCATCCGGTCTCCAGGTCGGCGAAGCGTGCCTGCATCGCGAGCGACATCCGCGCTGCCTGCAGCTGCGGCTCGGCGATCGGGACCGGATCGTTGAAGAAGACCATCATCCCGTCACCGGCGAAGTGTTCGAGCGTGCCCTCGTGCCCGAAGATCACCTCGCCCATCGCGGCCTGGTACGCGCGGATCACGCTCAAGGCCTCCTCGGGCTCCGCCGTCTCGGCGAACGCGGTGGAGCCGCGCAGGTCGGCGAACACCGCCGTGATCTCGCGCCGGTGCGCCTCGAGGAGCCGCTCCGCGTCGTGCGAGGTGATGAGCTCGGCGATCTGCGGGCTGAGAAAGCTGCGGAGCCGGCCGAGGCGCGCGAGCTCATCGACCTGTGCCCGCACCCGCTGCTCCAGCGTCGCGTTCCACTCCGCGAGCTCGCCGCGCTGCCGTTCGACGGTGTCGTGGTACGTCTTCACCCGAAGCAGCGAGCGGACGCGCGCGAGCAGCTCCGGCTGGTCGAACGGCTTCGGGACGAAGTCGTCCGCGCCCGCGTCGATGGCCTTCAGCTTCTCCGCCGGCCCGCTCGCCGTCACCATCACCACCGGCAGGAAGCTCCACGTCGGATCGGCCCGCAGGCGCCGGCACACCTCGTAGCCGTCGATCCCGGGCAGCATGATGTCGAGCAGCACGAGGTCGGGTCGCTCCCGGTCGACAGCAAGCAGCGCGTCCTCTCCGGTGGCCGCGGTCACGACCTCGTAGCCCTGCGGGGCGAGGACGGCCTCGAGGAGCTTGAGGTTCTGCGGAATGTCGTCGACGGCGAGGATCTTCACGCGCGCTTTCCGAGGTGCTCGCGGACCTGGTCGGGGAACCGCGAGACGTCGATCGGCTTCGCGATGAAGCCGTCGAACCCCGCCTGGGTGAAGCGCTCGCGGTCGCCGCTCATCACGGATGCGGTCAGGGCGACGGTC
>WNGF01002836.1_pt1 | contig 24000 bp, 14 predicted proteins | sample 5400641 | NCBI WGS metagenome assembly WNGF01 (sample SAMN13153371, study PRJNA577476) | soil metagenome | isolation source: 80 cm soil or saprolite under grassland replicate 2 | place: USA:California | collected 2016-06-15 | reverse complement strand
CAGCCCGTCGCGTCGGTCCGTGGTCAACGCGCCTTTGATCGTCTCGACGCCGCGCTCGCCCAATTCCTGGAGGAGGTGAAAATTGCGGCCTGAAAAACTTGACTCAAAGACTCATACTTCTAGGAGTCAAGACTCCTAGATGCGGCTCGTCCTTGCCATAGTTGGGGTCGGCGTTCTCGCGGTGACTCTTCCGCCTGAAGGCGATCTTCCGCCTGAAGGCGGAAGCTACAGGAGTCAGGGGACGGGCGGAAGCTACAGGAGTCAGGGGACGGGCGGAAGCTACAGGAGTCAGGGGACGGGCGGAAGCTACAGGGGTCAGGGGACGGGCGGAAGCTACAGGAGTCAGGGGACGGGCGGAGCCTACGGGCGTCAGGGGACGGGCGGTAGCGAGGTGAGCGGACGATATCGAACGTGGGGCGACTACGGCGGCAGCGCCGACAGCGCGCAATACTCGTCGCTGAAGCAAATCGATCGCTCGAATGTCGCAAAGCTGCAGGTCGCGTGGACCTACCCGACAGGCGATCCGGGCAACTACCTGTTCAATCCCATCGTCGTCGACGGCGTGATGTACGTGCTCGCGAAGAGCAACTCGGTGGTTGCGCTCGACGCGGCGTCCGGCAAGGAAATCTGGACGCACGAGTTCCCGAAAGGGCGCATCACGACCCGCGGCGTCAATTACTGGGAGAGCCGCGACCGCTCGGACCGGCGGCTGCTGTACTCGAACAACCAGCGGCTCTACGCCATCGACGCGCGCACCGGGCAGACGATCGCGTCGTTCGGCAAGGACGGATGCATCGACCTTCGCGAGGGGCTCGGGCGTGATGCGTCGAAGATCGCCGTGCAGTCCGCGACACCCGGCCGGGTCTTCGAGGATCTCATCATCATGGGCACCGCGACGAACCAGGAGTACGAGTCTGCGCCTGGGGATATCCGCGCGTACGACGTGCGCTCGGGCAGGACCGTGTGGACCTTCCACACGATTCCGCACGCGGGCGAATACGGGTACGAGACGTGGCCGCCCGATGCGTGGGAGTCGGTGGGGGGCGCGAACGCGTGGGCCGAGCTCTCCGTCGATACGGCGCGCGGCATCGTGTACGTGCCCACGGGCAGCCCGAAGTACAACTTCTACGGCGCGAACCGCAAGGGGGCGAACCTGTTCGGCGATTGCCTGCTCGCGCTGGATGCGCGGACAGGAAAGCGCCTCTGGCACTTCCAGATGGTCCATCACGACATCTGGGACTACGACAACGCGACGGCGCCGAAGCTCCTGACCGTCCGTCACGACGGACGCAATGTGGACGTGGTGGCGCAGGCAGGAAAGACCGGCTTCCTTTATGTGTTCGATCGCGTGACCGGAACGCCGCTGTGGGCGATCGAGGAGCGGCCGGTGCCGAAGTCCGACATGCCTGGTGAAGACACGTGGGCCACGCAACCGTTCCCCACGGCGCCGCCGCCGTTCGCGCGCCAGTCGTTCACCGAGAAGGATCTCAGCCCGTTCATTGACGATCCGGCCGAGCGCGCGCGCTTTGTCGAAGACATCCGCGGCGCGCGCAACGAGGGGCTCTTCACGCCGCCAGGCGTGCGCAACACCGTCCAGATGCCCGGCAACAACGGCGGCTCGAATTTCGGCGGCGCCGCGGTCGATCCCGAGCACGGCACGATGTTCGTCGTGTCGAAGGATTACCCGGCGATGCTGAAGCTCACAGCGCCGGCGAACACGCCGGCCAACGCGGAGCCGCGCACGATTCAGTATCGAAGCCCGTTCGGCTTCATGGTGACGAGCAGCGGCCTTTCGGCCATTCGGCCGCCGTGGACGACGCTGACTGCGTATGATCTAAATGCGGGGACGATCAAGTGGCAGATTCCGCTCGGACAGGTGCCGGAGCTGGCGGCGAAAGGCTACACCGATACCGGCGCGCACTTCCCGAAGGTCGGACCCGTCGTGACCGCCGGCGGATTGATCTTCACCGGGACGCGCGACCGAATGATTCGCGCGCTCGACGTCGACACAAGCCAGGTGCTGTGGCAGACGCAGGCGGCCGCCGGGATCGAAGGGATTCCTGCCGTCTACGAGCTGAATGGCAGACAGTTCGTCGTCTACTGCGCCGCCGCGCGTGCGACGACGCGGATGCACGCGACGCCGGGGCACCCGGTAGATGATGCGCCCGTTGCCGGCGAGTACGTGGCGTTTGCGTTGCCGCGATGACCGGCGGGACCTTTCGCGTGCTCGGCGTCGTGGGCGCCGGAAACATGGGCAGCGGCCTTGCGCAGAAGATCGCCACCGAGGGCTTCGACGTCGTTCTCGTCGATGTGGACGATGAGAAAGTCGCGCGGGGACGAGAATCGATCCGGCGCACGCTCGCGGCCGGCGTCGCACGCAAGATCTTCACGGAAGATGCCACCGCCGCAATTCTGAAGCGCGTGCGGGCGACCAGCCGCTTCGACGATCTTGCCGCCGCCGATCTCGTGATCGAGGCCGTGTTCGAAGACCTCGACGTGAAGAAGGACGTGTTCGCACGGCTGGATCGAATCTGCCGTCCCGACGCCATCCTGGCGACCAACACGTCGTCTTTCGCTGTCGCCGACGTCGCGGCGGATACCCGATTGCCGGAGCGAGTTCTTGGCCTGCACTACTTCTACCACCCCGCGAAGAACCGGCTCGTCGAAGTCGTGGCGGAGCTCGAGAGCAGTGAGGAGGCGGTCAGGCGCGCGTGGACGCTGCAGGAGATGCTCGGGAAGACACCGATTCGATCCAGGGATTCCTGCGGCTTCATCGTCAACCGCTTCTTTTCGCCATGGCTCAACGAGGCTGTGCGTCTTCTCGAAGACGACGTTGCGAACACGGCGACGATCGACGCGGCCGCAAAGCAGGGATTCGGAATCGGGATGGGCCCGTTCGAGCTGATGAACGTCACGGGCATTGCGATCGCGGCGCACACCGCCGCGACGCTGAGCCGCGCGTTCGGTCCGCTGTATGCGGCGCCGCGGCGGCTGCGAAAACAGTTCGCGTCCCGTCAGCCCTGGGCTTTGAAGGGAGAGGTGGACGCGTCGCTGTTCGACGCGATTATCGATCGCCTGGCGGGCATCACCTTTTACGTCGCCGCGGCTCTGGTCGACGAAGGGGTCGGCACGATCGAAGACACCGACATCGGCGCTCGCGTGGGACTCCGTTGGCGGCGCGGGCCGTTCGAGTTGATGAACGAGCGCGGCGTTCGCGAGGCCGCAGCGCTGGCCGCTGACACGGCGCGACGATGGAAGACACGGCTGCCGGACACGCTGCTGCGTCAGGCGGCAGCGAGTCAGCCGTTCCGATTGTCGTTGGTGAACAGGAACATCGTCGACGGCATAGCGACCCTGACGATCAATCGTCCGGACGCGATGAACGCGCTGAACGAGGCGGTGATCGAGCAGCTCGCCGAGCTGTTCGCGCTCTCGGCCGACGATCCAGCGATCGAGGGGATCGTGCTCGCCGGCACGGGCAAGGCGTTCGTCGCGGGCGCAGACATCCGGTTCTTCGTGAAGAACATCGAGTCGAAGAACTTTCGGCGAATTGTGGCCTTCACGAGACACGGCCAGGATCTCCTGCTCGCGATTGAACGATGCCGGAAGCCGGTCGTCGCTCGCGTTCACGGTGTCGCGCTCGGCGGCGGGGTCGAGCTGGCGCTCGCGGGCCACTACATCGTTGCGACACCGAGCGCTTCGTTTGCGTTCCCGGAAACGGGAATCGGCATCTACCCGGGGCTGGGCGGCACGCAGCGCACGACGCGCCGCGTCGGCGTGGGCCTGGCGAAATGGCTCGTGCTCAGCGGGCAGACCGTCAACGCGGAGGAGGCCCTCGCGATCGGGCTCGTCGACCGCGTCGTGCCGTACGAACAGCTCGAGGCCACGATCCGCGAGCTCGTCGACCGCGGTCGTCCAGGGCCGCGAACGGCGCAACCGGTCCCAGCGACACATGCGACGGTCGCCGAATTCTTCGAACGCGATGGCCTGGACGTCCTCAAACACGACACGCCGCCCGATGATGGGCGGATTGCGTCGGCGTTGCGCAAGCTGCAGTCGAAAGCGCCTGTCGCGCTGCGCATCGCGGCGGAACTGATCGAGCGCGGAGCCGCGCTGCCTGTCGAAGAGGGCGTGGCTCTGGAGCTTGGACGGCTCGAAGAAATCTTCAGCACGGCCGATGCGTACGAAGGGTTATCGAGTCTCGGACGCCGGCCGCCCGTGTTCAAAGGAGCATGAGGTGAAGCGACGCGATTTCGTTCGTCTGGCGGGAATGGGACTCGCGGCGGGCACAGCGGCCCCGTCGCCGGCCAAGGCGTCGCCTGTGTCGCAGGCGCGACGCGCATCGGCGTCGCAGAACAAGGTGCTGATGAAGGTCGGCACGCAGCACGATTCCTCCGACGAGGTGCTGCCGATCCTCGCCGCGTTCGGCGTCAATCACATCTGCAGCCGTCTCCCTTCCTCGCGCTTCGACGAGCACTGGAGCGTCGACGGGCTGTCGCGTCTGCGCGAGCGCGTGGAATCGGCAGGCCTCTCGCTCGACATGGTGCCGCTGCCCATGAGCTCCAACCCCATCGCGCGGGCGGAGAACCCCGCGATCCTGCTTGGCAAGGCCCCCGAACGCGATCGCGAGATCGACGACATCTGCCAGATGATTCGGAACACCGCGCGCGCGGGGATTCCCGCGTTGAAGTACAACCTCACCCTGCTCGGGGTCGTCCGTACCGAGAGCACGCCCGGTCGCGGCGGGGCGCGCTACAGCACGTTCGTCTATGCCGATGCAACGCAGGATCCGCCGCTGACAGAAGCGGGCGTCGTCGGCGCCGACGAATATTGGGACCGGATTACGTACTTCCTGAAGCGTGTGATCCCGGTTGCCGAGGAATACAAGGTGCGGATGGCGTGCCATCCGCAGGATCCCGGCATGCCGCGCGGGAAGGGCTTTCGGGGCGTGGAGACCGTGCTGGGAAACGTCGATGGCCTGAAGCGGTTCATCGAAATCACGCCGAGTCCGTATCACGGCCTGAACTTCTGCCAGGGCACGATCAGCGAAATGCTCGAACGTCCCGGCGAACAGATTTTCGATGTCATTCGCTACTTCGGGACGAGGAAGAAGATCTTCAACGTCCATTTCCGGAACATCCGGGGTGGGTTTCTGCGCTTCCGGGAGACGTTCATCGACGATGGGGACGTCGACATGCTCCAGGCGCTGCGTGTATATAGAGAGGTGGGGTACGACGGCATGCTGATGCCGGACCACGTGCCCTCAATCGCCGGCGACACGCGAGGAGCGCAGGCGTTTGCCTTCACGTTCGGATATATAAAAGCGTTGCTCACGGCTGTAGCCGCCGAATGACCATTCGCCTCCGCCTGCTCACCGGGATCGCATTCGCGGCGCTCGTGGCCTCGCCATCGGCATGGAACGCGCAAACCGTCGACTTCACGCGCGACATCGAGCCGATTCTCGCGAAGAACTGCTACGAGTGCCACGACGCGAGGAAGCAGAAAGCACACCTACGCCTCGATTCCGCCGCCGCGATCATGAAAGGCAGCGAAAACGGCGCAATCATCCTGCCGGGAAACAGCGACAGGAGTCCGATGGTCCGGCGCCTCCTCGGCCTCGACGGCGAGGACCGGATGCCGAAGGACGAGGATCCGCTGCCCGCGGCGCAAATCGCGCTGATTCGGATGTGGATCGATCAGGGCGCGCCCCTTCCCGTGGGCGCTGGCATCGGTGGCGCTGGCCTTCCGCCTGCGCCAAGGCTCCGGCGGACCGCCGAAGCTTTAGCGGAGGCTGGTCAGGCCAGCCACGCGGGCGGCGATCCATCAAAAGATGCGCCGCAGCACTGGGCCTACCGCGTGCCCATACGGCCGGAGCTTCCAGTCGTCAAGCGGACGGAGTGGGCCCGCACGCCGATCGATCGCTTCGTGCTCGCGCGGCTCGAGAAAGAGGGCCTCGCGCCGTCCCCCGAGGCGCCGCTCGAAACGCTCGCCCGCCGCGTGTCTCTCGATTTGATCGGCCTTCCGCCCTCGCCGCAGGAAGTCGACCAGGTCATCGCCGATGCCGCGCGGGATGGCCGCGATGCCGCATATGAGCGCCTCGTGGACCGGCTGCTCGCCTCGCCGCATTACGGCGAACGCTGGGCGCGGCCGTGGCTCGACCTCGCGCGGTACGCCGACTCGCAGGGGTACGAGAAGGACCTGCCGCGCGTCATGTGGAAGTACCGCGACTGGGTGATCGACGCGCTGAACCGCGACATGCCTTTCGACCAGTTCACGGTCGAGCAGATCGCGGGGGACATGCTGCCCAACGCGACGCCCGAGCAGCTCGTGGCAAGCGGTTTCCATCGCAACTCGATGACGAACGAAGAAGGTGGCATCGATCCCGAAGAGGCGCTGTACGAAGTGCTCGTCGATCGCGTCAACACGACCGCAACCGTGTGGCTCGGAACGACCCTCGGTTGCGCGCAGTGCCACAACCACAAGTACGATCCGTTCACGCAGAAGGACTACTACAGGCTGATGGCCTTCTTCCAGAACACCGAGTACCAGTCGCGCACGTTCAGCGACGGCACGCGGTTCTCGGAGGCCATCGTGGATCTGCCGACGCCCGAGCAGGAGACGAAACGCAAAACGATCCAGATGCAGATCGACAAGCTCACCGAGGAAATGAAAGCGACGACGCCGGAGTTCGAGCGGTCGCAGGCCGAGTGGGAACAAGCGACCAGGGCTGACGCGTCGCTGCACTGGACGATGCTCACGCCCGCGCACGCGGAAGCGACCGGGGGAGTGTCACTGGCCGCCGGACCGGACGGCTCGGTGATCGCGTCGGGTGCGAACCCCGGTGAGACCGTTTACACGATCGAAGCGGCCACCGCACTGCCGCGCATCACGGCGATTCGTCTTGAAGCGTTGCCGGATCCCTCGCTGCCCAAAGGTGGCCCCGGCCGCGACATCTACGGCAACTTCCAGATGAACGGGTTCGAGGTGGTCCGCCTGAAGGCGGACGCTACGTCAGTTGAAGCATCGGGCACGTCGGCGATTGCGTCGATCAGAGCCGATGATGCGGCGGGCGGCGCGAGTCTGGAGACGTTCTTCCCGAAGATGCTGCCTCGCGGCGCGCACGCACCCAAAGGGTGGCAGATCGACGCAAGCCGAGAGGAGCCTCGCCGGCCGCGCCAGATCGTCTTCACGCTGGATCGGCCGCTCGTGTCGCCGGCCGGCGCGCACCTGACGATTCGGTTGAAGCACGAGGCAGCGGCCGTCGGGCAGGCGATCGGCCGGTTCAGATTGTCGGCGACCTCCAGCAGCACGCCGGAGCGGATCGTGCAGCTGCCGGCGCGGCTGCGTCCGATCCTTGCGATTCCGGTCGCGCAGCGCCCCGAACAACAGCAGAAGGACCTCGCGGCGTTCTACCGGACGATTGCGCCGTCGCTGAAACCGGCACGCGACCGCATCGCAGACCTTCAGAAGCAGCTGCGCGCGCTGGGCATTCCGACGGCGCTCGTCATGCGCGAGCGCACCTCATACGAGCGGCCATCGGCATACGTGCGGCGGCGCGGCGCGTTCATGGACAAGGGGGAGCTGGTCTACGCCGGCGTTCCGGAGACTCTGCATCCGCTCCGCGAAGACCAGATGCCGAACCGGCTGGGGCTGGCGCGCTGGCTCGTCGACGAACGCAACCCGCTCACGGCGCGCGTCACAGTCAATCGCGCGTGGGAGCAGTTCTTCGGCCGAGGCATCGTCGAAACGAGCGAAGACTTCGGCACGCAGGGTACGCCGCCCACGCATCCGGAGCTGCTCGATTGGCTCGCGTCGGAACTTGTCCGCGGCGGCTGGCACATGAAGCCGATTCACAAGGCGATCGTGATGTCCGCTGCGTATCGCCAGTCTTCCACCGCTTCGCCTGCGGTGATGGAGCGCGATCCCTACAACCGGCTGCTCGCACGCGGGCCGCGGTTTCGCATGGAAGCCGAGATGGTGCGCGACAACGTGCTGGCCGCGAGCGGGCTGCTCAGTCCGAAGATTGGCGGGCCAAGCGTCTTTCCACCGCAGCCTGACGGGATCTGGGACATTCCCTACAGCAGCGAGAAGTGGATTCCGAGTGACGGGGAGGATCGCTACCGCCGCGGCCTCTACGTGTTCATCCGGCGCTCGGCCGCGTATCCGAGCCTCATGACGTTCGATGCGACGAGCCGTGAGCACGCGACGGTCCGCCGCGTGCGCACGAACACGCCGCTGCAGGCGCTCGTTGCGCTCAACGACGACGCGTTCTTCGAGGCCGCGCAGGCGCTCGCGGTCCGCGTGCTTCGGGAGGCGCCGGCCGCGTCGAGCGAAGCGCGCGCCGGCTATGCGTTCAGGCTCGCCGCCACGCGAACGCCGACGGCCGCAGAAGTGGGCCGAATCTGCGCTGCGCTGGAGAAACAGCTGCAGCGGTTCCGAGACGATCCCGCCGCCGCCGCGAAGATGATCAACGGCCATGCGGTGGAGGGCATCGATCCCGCCGAGCAGGCCGCATGGACCCTGGTCGCGAACGCGCTGCTGAACCTCGACGAGACCCTCAGCAAGGAATGAAGGTTTAGATGGATCCGAAGACTCTTCGCGCGATCACGCGCCGGCATTTCTTCCGGCAATCCGGTTTCGGCATCGGCGGCCTCGCGCTGTCGTCGCTCGTCGATCCGCGGCTGTTCGCACAGCAGCGGGACAATCCGCTCGCGGCGCGCGCGCCGCACTTCGCGCCGAAAGCGAAGAACATCATCTACCTGTTCATGGCGGGAGCGCCATCGCAGCTGGATCTGTTCGACAACAAGCCGATGCTGCAGACGCACGACGGGCAGGAGATCCCGGCCGAGTTCATCCCGAAAGGGGAACGGTTCGCGTTCATCAAGGGGACGCCGCGGCTGCTCGGATCGCCGTTCACGTTCAAACGCTGCGGCCAATCAGACATGGAGCTCTCGGAGCTGCTGCCCCATCTCGCGACGATCGCGGACGACATCGCGATCGTGAAGTCCATGCACACGACGCAGTTCAACCACGCCCCCGGCCAGATCTTCATGAACACCGGCAGCCAGGTGTTCGGCCGGCCGAGCATGGGTGCGTGGCTCACGTACGGCCTGGGCAGCGAAAGCCGCGACCTCCCGGGATTCGTCGTCCTCCTGTCGGGTGAGAACGCGCCGGACGGCGGGAAGTCCTGCTGGGGCAGCGGGTTTCTTCCCACGGTGTATCAGGGCGTCGAGTTCCGATCGAAAGGCGATCCCGTGCTGTTCGTCTCGAACCCTGACGGCATCAGCCGCGAGGCGCGTCGGGACTCCATCGATCTCGTGAACGACCTCAATCGCACGCATCGCGCGGACACCGGCGATCCGGAAATCGACACGCGCATTGCGTCGTACGAGATGGCGTATCGGATGCAGAGCAGCGTGCCGGAGCTGACCGATATCTCGAGCGAGCCGGCGACGATGCACGCGATGTACGGCACTGAGCCCGGCAAGGTGTCGTTTGCGAACAACTGCCTGCTCGCGCGGCGGCTCGTCGAACGCGGCGTGCGGTTCGTGCAGCTCTATCACCGCGGGTGGGACACCCACGGCGCGAGCGTCGGCACCGACATCGCGACCAAGGTCCCCGAGCTCTGCCTCGAGACCGATCGTGCGGCGACCGCGCTCGTCCGCGATCTCAAGCAGCGCGGGTTGCTGGACTCCACGCTCGTCATCTGGGGCGGCGAGTTCGGACGAACGCCGATGAACGAGGCGCGCGGGGGATCCCGCCTGATGGGGCGCGATCATCATCCGCGGGCGTTCACGGTGTGGATGGCGGGAGGCGGCATCAAGCCGGGCGTCACGATCGGACGCACCGACGATCTCGGTTACAACGTCGTCGACGATCCAGTCGAAGTGCACGATCTGCACGCGACGATCCTGCACCTGATGGGGCTCGATCACACGAAACTCACCTACAAGTTCCAGGGACGCGACTTCCGGTTGACGGACGTGCACGGCAATGTCGTCGAAAAGCTGCTCGCGTAGCGATCTCGCGCGCTCTTTGCGTTCTCCGCGTGCTCAGCGTTCTCCGCGCGAGATCCGTCTTCTCCGCGCGCTCTGCGCGAGTCTGTAAGAGGCCTGCGGTGCCCATCGCGACCATCAACCCTGCAACCGGCGAAACGGTCCGCACGTTCGAGCCGCACACGGACGCCCAGGTCGACGAGAAGATCGCGCGCGCGGCGGAGACGTTCCGGACGTACCGGCGCACTGCCTTACCCGCGCGCGCAGACCCGATGCTCCGCGCTGCGGCGATCCTCGAAGCGGAGCAGGAAGCCCTCGGGCGACTGATGACGCTCGAGATGGGCAAGCTGCTGAAGGCCGGCCGCGAAGAAGCGGTCAAGTGCGCGTGGGGCTGCCGCTACTACGCCGAGAACGCCGGGCGATTCCTCTCGGACGAGCCGGCGAAGAGTACCGGGACCGAGAGCTTCATCCACTACCAGCCGCTCGGACCGATCCTCGCCGTCATGCCGTGGAACTTTCCGTTCTGGCAGGTGTTCCGCCTCGCGGCGCCCGCGCTGATGGCGGGCAACGTCGTGCTGCTGAAGCACGCGTCAAACGTGCCGCAGTGCGCGCTCGCGATCGAAGACATCTTCCGTCGCGCGGGGTTTCCGGACGGCGCCTTTCAGACGCTGCTGATTGGATCCGGACAGGTGCAACGCGTTCTCGAGAATCCGCGCGTCGCCGGCGTTTCGCTCACCGGCAGCGAACATGCCGGGCGTCAGGTGGCGGGTGTCGCGGGAAAGGAACTGAAGAAGGCGGTGCTCGAGCTGGGCGGAAGCGATCCGTTCATCGTGACGCCGAGCGCCGATCTGGATATGGCCGTCAAGACGGCGGTCAAGGCGCGCATCGTGAACAGCGGGCAATCCTGCATTGCGGCCAAGCGCTTCATCGTCGTCGGTCAGATTGCGGATGTTTTCGAGCGCAGCTTCACCGAGCGGATGAAAGCATTGAAGGTTGGCGATCCGCTCGATCCATCGACCGAGGTGGGCCCGCTCTCGACGCGCGATGTGCTGAACGATCTTGCGGAACAGGTGCGCCAGTCGGTCGGGAAAGGCGCAAAGATCCTCACCGGCGGGTCGATGCTCGAGCGGCCGGGGAACTACTACGCACCAACCGTGCTCGTTAACATCCCGCGGGACTCTCCGGCGTACCGCGACGAACTGTTCGGCCCGGTCGCATCCGTGTTTCGCGTGGCCGGCATCGACGAGGCGATCCGCGTCGCCAACGACACCTCGTTCGGGCTGGCGTCGAGCGTCTGGACGAACGATCCAGCGGAACGCGCGCGGTTCATCGATGAGATCGAGGCAGGCCAGGTCTTCGTCAACGGCATGGTGGTGTCCGACCCGCGTCTGCCGTTCGGCGGCATCAAGCACTCAGGGTTTGGCCGTGAGCTGAGCGCGTATGGGATCCGCGAATTCGTCAACATCAAGACGGTCTGGATCAACGATCCAGGGCGCCGCACCGGCAGCGCGACCGAATAACCCGTGACCGTCCGCTGGGGCATCATCGGCTGCGGCGACGTCACGGAGGTCAAGAGCGGACCGGGGTTCCAGAAGGCTGAAGGCTCGGCGCTGGTCGCGGTCATGCGGCGCGATGCCGCGAAGGCGCGCGATTACGCGGCGCGACACGGTGTGCCGCGCGCCTGCGATCGCGCGGACGATCTCATCAACGATCCCGCCGTCGACGCCGTCTACATCGCGACGCCGCCATCCAGCCACCGCGAGCTCACCCTGCGGGTGGCGGCGGCAGGGAAGCCGTGCCTGGTCGAGAAGCCGATGGCGCTCAACCATGGCGAGTGCCGGCAGATGGTCGATGCGTTCGCCCATGCGCGCGTGCCGCTGTGGGTCGCGTATTACCGCCGTGCGCTGCCGCGGTTTCTGAAGGTGCGCGATTGCCTGCGTGAAGGCGCGATCGGTCAACTCACATCCGTGCACGTGGAGGTGATTGATGGGTTGCTGGCCGGCGACGCTGCGAAGATGTGGCGAGTCGATCCCGCGATCGCCGGCGGCGGGTTGCTGTTCGATCTCGGATCGCACGCCTTCGATCTGCTGGACTTCCTCGTCGGACCCGTTACCCGGATCTCCGCTGTCGCGGTCAACACCGGCGGCACCTACGCGGCGGAAGACGTCACGACCGCGGCGCTCGAGTTCTCGACTGGGTCAGTAGGATCCGCGATCTTCAACTTCAATGCAGGCTCGAAAGACGATGTGATGACGTTCATCGGCTCGAAAGGGGAGATCGAGACACCGATTTTCCGCGATACGGACGTCATCGTGCGCGGGGCTGAACGATCCCGCGTGTACGAGATTCGCAATCCCCCGCACGTTCACCAGCCGCTGATCCAGACGATCGTCGACGAGATGAACGGCCGCGGGACGTGTCCATCGACAGGCGAGTCTGCCGCTCGAACGTCATGGGTGCTGGACGAGTGCGTGCGGGACTACTATCGTTAGCGCCGGTAGACGATTCCGTACGTTCGGCTGTGGATGGCAGAACAGTATCCATCCCGCGGCGACCCTACAGACGAATCCCTAATCCCTTATCGGGGAATCCCTTATCGGGGAACTCCCTAATCCGGAATTATCCGGAATCCCGAATCGCTCAATCTCGAATCGCTGAATCTTCAAATCGCTGAATCGACGGCGGAAGGCCGGCATCACCGAAGCAAGGGTGCTACAAGCGGCTAAACAGTTTCTTCGCGTTGCCGTAGAGCAGCTTCCGCTCGATCTCCTTGCTCGCGGCCAGCCGCCGCACGACGGCGATCGTCTGCGACCCCTGGCACTTCTCCCCGGCGCCCACATGATCGCTGCAGTCGCTGCCGAAGACGAGCTTGTCCTGGTGCCGCACGAGGAAGTCGCGCGTGAACGCCTCGTCGCGCGTCAGCGCGTTCAGCCCTGAGCCCGCGGAGAGATCGCCGAACATGGTCGGATAATCACTGAGGTAGCGATCCGTCAGGCCTCCCGGCGCGATCGGTCCCTTCGGATACAGATTCTTCTCGTCGTCGCGATAGTTCTTGTCGACGTTCGCCCACCACGTCTGCGCGTGTCCGAGGAAGTTCACGCGCGGATACTTCTCGAGCATCTTGTGGAAGCGCTCGAAGCCGTAGTTGTACATCTTGTATTGCCAGTGCATCAGCACGGGCACGCGGCGCTCCTGCGCGAGCGCGTAGATGTTCTGCATCTCCGGCGAGTCGCACTCCACGCCGAATTTCTGTTCGGCGATAATGACGCCACCCAGTTTCAGATACCGTTCGATTTCTTTCGTCGCGCCGGGGATGTCCGGCACCTCGTTCGCGCCGAAGCGGTACTGCTTCTTGTGTGCACGCGCGAACGTGCGGCACGCCTCGTTTCCCCGCGCTTCCGCCTGCAGGCCATTGGACACGCCGTCGTGCGTGGACGCGGTGTTCACGGAACGGCCGGCGGGCAGCAGGATCGTTGTCGTTGCGCCCATCACCTGCTGGTGCCGCAGCAGGACGTCGTCGGGCCGTCCGCTATAGCCCAGGTGCTGGTGAATGTCGATGATTGGCTCCGGCGCGGCGCCGGTAGCGCGTTGCGGAAACGCGGCGCCGATCGCGGCGAGGGCCGACGTCGTGAGAAAATCGCGGCGCGTCTGTTCCATGCGGACGTATTGTGCACGAACCGGGGGCCAAACCAATGCCGCGCGCCAGATTCGCTCATGTCTCAGTATTCGTCGCCCTGACGCTCGCGATAGTGGGCGCCCAGCAGCGCTCGCCGGCGAACCGCCCGTGGCCGCCCGGTGTCCAGAAAGTCTCGCCTGCGTCTCCGGTCCTGTCGCCAGCGGACGCGTTGAAAACGTTTTATATGGCTCCGGGTTATCACCTCGAGCTCGTCGCGAGCGAGCCCCTGATCCAGGAACCGGTGGCGCTCGACTGGGATCTCCAGGGCAGGCTGTGGGCGGTCGAGATGCCTGGGTTCATGGCGGACCTCACGGGCTCCAACGAACACGACCCGATCGGGCGCGTCGTCGTGCTCGAAGACAGCAACGGCGACGGCACCATGGACAAGCGCACGGTGTTCGCGGACCATCTCGTCCTCGCGCGCTCGATCAAAGTGCTCGACCGCGGCGTGCTCGTCGCGGAACCCCCGAACGTGTGGCTGATGCGCGACACGGACGGCGACCTGCGGGCCGACGACAAACAACTCGTGACCACCGGCTTCGGACGCTTCGAAGGCGACCCGCAGAACAACGCGAACGGCTTCTACTGGGCGATGGACAACCGGATGTACACCGCCGGTCTGGCGGACATCCAGTTCCGGCTGAAGGACGGCGTGTTCGAGATCCAGAGGACGCTCGAGCGCGGCGAGTGGGGCGTCGCACAGGACGATGCAGGACGGATTTATCGCAACACGAACGAGTCGGCGCTGCACGTCGATCTCGTTCCCACGTACTACTACGCGCGCAATCCCAACCTCGTACGCACGCGCGGCAGCTACGAGCGCATCGAGGATGACGAGGCGAATGTCGTCTGGCCGGTCCGGCCGAATCCCGGCACCAATCGCGCGTATCAGCTCGGCATCGACAGACCGGATGGGACGCTCGCGCGCTTCACCAGCGTCTGCGCGCCGCTGATCTACCGGGGCGATCGGCTGCCCGCGGAGTTGCACGGCAACGTCTTCGTCGCGGAGCCCGCCGCGAACCTGGTCAGCCGCCTGCTGATCGAGGACGACGGAAAGGGACTTCGTGTGAAGCGCGCGTACGAAGCGGGCGAGTTCCTGGCGTCCACCGACGAGCGCTTCCGGCCCGTGTTCATCTCGGACGCGCCGGACGGAACGATGTACATCGCCGACATGTATCGCGGAATCATCGAGCACCGCATTTCGGTGACCGAATACCTTCGCGATCAGATCCTGTCGCGCAAACTGGATCGGCCGACCGGCCTCGGGCGCATCTATCGCGTCATGCACGACGCGACCAGGCGCGGGCCATCGAACCCGTTTGCGAACGCGACGCCGCAGCAGCTGGTGCAGGCGCTTTCGAACCCGAACGGGTGGCGCCGCGACACCGCGCAGCGGCTGCTGGTCGAGCGCGGCGCGCGCAGCGTGGCACCGGCACTCGTGCAGCTCGCCACCGCGGCGAAGGATTGGCGTACGCGGCTGCATGCGTTGTGGACACTCGATGGGCTCGATGCGATCGATCCAGCGATCGTGCAGAAAGCCCTCGAGGACAGTTCACGCGATGTCCGCGTATCGGCGGTCCGGATCTCGGAACGATGGCTGGGTGAAGCGGCACATCCGATCCAGGCTGCCGTGCTGAAGCGGCTCGACGACACCGACTGGCAGGTGCGTCAGCAGCTCGCGGCATCGCTCGGCCTGTTGCCGCAGGATGCGCGCGAGGCTGCGCTCGTGTCGCTGCTCGAGCGCTACGCGGACGACCCGGTCGTCATGGACGCGGCGCTCAGCAGCCTGAGAGGAAGGGAAGCGGCGGTGCTGGAGAGATTGATGAGGGATCGGTAAGGCCGGCCTGAAGGCCGGCGCCACCGCACGCGGCGCCGATCGGCACGTCGGTCAGCACGGGATGCAGCAGATGCCCGAGCCATGTGCCGTTCAATCCATCCTTCACCGTGCGACCGGTTTCCCCCTGGAACACGGCACCGACTGCTTCGTCGAGCGGCTTGGCGACGGGATCGAGCCACTCCTGCGTGCCGACAAGCTCAGCCGCATCTCTCATTGCCACCTCTGCATGATTAATGCATCAGCACTGCCGCGACTTCGAGAGGAGGATGGTGGAATGGAAAGCAAGGCGAAGCTCTTCGGACATCCGATTCATCCGATGCTCATCGTCTTCCCCCTGGGTCTTTTTATCATGGCGGTGCTGGCCGACATCGCCTATGTGATCACGGATCATTCGGCCTTCGCGGTTGTGGCGTACTGGGACATCGCGGGTGGAATCGTCGGCGGGCTCCTCGCCGCCGTCTTCGGTTTCATCGACTGGCTGGCGATCCCGAATAAAACTCGCGCGAAGTCCATCGGGCTTTATCACGGCATCGGCAACGTCGTCGTCGTGCTGCTGTTCGCGGTCAGCTGGCTGACGCGGCGTCCGGTTGAAGGACACCTGCCATCCCTTGCGGCGTCGGTGCTCGGGGTCGTCGGAGTCGGTCTCGGTGCGGTCACCGGATGGCTCGGAGGAGAACTGGTGCATCGGCTCGCCGTTGGCGTCGACGACGGCGCGCACCTGGATGCACCAAGCTCGCTCGGCGGCGAACCCGCCCGTCCGCGCGCGCGTTGATACGGCCGACCCCTCAAGGGTACTCCGCGCTATTCTTATCCGCATGCTCAGACGATTGATGGCAGCTGCGGCGGGAGTAGTGCTGATCGGATCGCCAGCGAGCGCATACGCGCAGACGATCGCGTCGCCAAACGGCGCGATCGTCGTCACCATCGACACGTCGCCGGACCTGACCTACAGCATCTCGTTGCGGGGCCGCGAAGTCATCGCGCCGTCATCAATTTCGATGACCCTGGCCGGCGGCGAGACCCTGGGCACAAATGCGGTCGTCACCGCCTCGACGCTGCAGTCGATCGACCGCGTCCTGCGCCCCGTCGCGCCGACGAAGCGCTCGCAGGTCCGCGACCACTTCAACGAACGCCGCTTCGACTTCCGGGGCGGCTACTCCTTGATTGTCCGCGTGTTCGACGACGGCATCGCTTACCGGTTCGCGACGCGCCGGGCGGGTGAGATCACGGTCGCGGCGGAGCAGGCGACGTTCCGCTTCACCGGCGATCCACTGTTGTACTTCCCCGAGGAGACGAGCCTGATCTCTCACCAGGAGCGGCTGTACAAGAAGCTGCGCCTGAGCGAGATCAAAGCCGCTCAGTTCGCATCGCTGCCGACGCTCGTCGCGATCGAAAGCGGTCCCAAGATCGCGATCACCGAAGCGGATCTGTTCGACTATCCCGGCATGGATCTGAAGGCGGGTGAGCAGGGCAGACTTGTCGGAATGTTCCCCGCGTATCCGGTGAAGACGCAGATGGACCGCGACCGGACGGAGAACGTCACGGAGCGCGCGGATTACATCGCACGCACGAAAGGCACGCGCGAATTTCCATGGCGCGCGCTCGTCATCGCCGAACGAGACGCAACCCTGCTCGAGAGCGACATCGTCTACCGCCTCGCGTCTCCGACGACGATCGCCGACACGTCGTGGATTCGTCCGGGCAAGGTGGCGTGGGACTGGTGGAACTACAACAACATCTACGGTGTGCCGTTCCGCGCGGGCGTCAACACCGACACGTACAAGCACTACATCGACTTCGCGGCGGAGAACGGCCTGCAGTACGTCATCCTCGACGAGGGCTGGTACGAGCTCGGCAACCTGATGAAGGTCGTACCGGCAATCGACATGGACGCGCTTGCCGCGTACGCGAAACAGAAGAACGTCGGGCTGGTCATGTGGGTGGTGTGGAAGACGCTGGATCAACAGATGCAGCCCGCGCTCGATCAGTTCGTCAAATGGGGCGTGAAGGGGATCAAGGTGGACTTCATGCAGCGCGAAGATCAGTGGATGGTGAATTACTACGAGCGCGTCGCGCGTGAAGCGGCCAGCCGCAAGCTCCTCGTCGACTTCCACGGCGCTTACAAACCGACGGGCCTGTATCGCACGTGGCCGAACGTCGTCACGAGCGAAGGAGTGCTCGGCCTCGAGCACGACAAGTGGAGCGCGGATTCGTCGCCCGACCACACCGTGACGTTCCCGTTCATCAGAATGCTCGCGGGCCCGGTCGATTACACGCCCGGCGCGATGGTCAACGCGACGAAGACGGACTTCAAGCCGATCTTCAATCGTCCGACGAGCCAGGGCACGCGCTGCCACCAGCTCGCGATGTATGTGATCCTCGAAAGCCCGCTGCAGATGCTCGCCGACTCGCCGTCCAACTACCGGAAGGAACTGGAGAGCCTCGCGTTCCTCTCGCGTGTGCCGACCGTCTGGGACGAGACGCGCGTGTTATCAGCCGCGGTCGGCGAGCACATCCTGATCGCGCGACGCAGCGGCAACGACTGGTATGTCGGTGCGATGACGAACTGGACCGCGCGGGATCTGGATCTCGACCTGTCATTTCTCGGCAGCGGCAGCTACGACGCCGAGGTATTCAGCGACGGACCGAATGCGGATCGCGCCGCCGTGGACTACGCCCGGACGCGGCGCCGCGCCACGTCGGCCGACAAGATGAAGATCCACCTCGCCGGGGGTGGCGGGTTCGCCGCGCACTTCGTACCGCAACGATAGGTCCGCCTGAAGGCGGACACTACGCGCTCAGGGTCCTCACGTAGTGTCCGCCTTTAGGCGGATCAAGCCTCAGGGTCCTCACGTAGTGTCCGCCTTTAGGCGGATCAAGCCTCAGGGTCCTCACGTAGTGTCCGCCTTTAGGCGGACCAAGCCTCAGGGTCCTCACGTAGTGTCCGCCTTTAGGCGGACCAAGCCTCAGGGTCCTCACGTAGTGTCCGCCTTTAGGCGGACCAAGACGAGGCGGACCAACACGAGGCGGACCAAGAGTACCATTGACGTGTGAGGTGGTTGCGGATTGCACGCCGGGTGCTGACGTGGGTGCTTGTCATCTGCGTGGTTCTTGGGCTCGCCCTCTTCACAGTTCTGCACACTCCCTGGTTCAAGCATTTCGCGCGTGATTTCGCCGTAAAGCAGTCCAAGAGCATCCTCAACGGCGACCTCGAAATCGGCCGGATGGCGGGAAACTTCCTGTCGGGAGTCGTGCTGGACGATGTGATCCTGCGGCAGGGGAGCACCACGCCGGTACGGATCAAGCGCGTCATCGTCCACTACAGCATTCGTCAACTGATCCGCAGCCGCGCGATCGATCTCGAGTCGCTCGATGTCTCCGGCCTCCGGCTCGCGGTGCAGCGCCTGCCATCGGGCGGCCTGAACGTCGCCTCCCTTATCAAGAAGAGACCACAGGGGCAGGGGCCGCGCCGTCCCATCCTGATCCACGTCATCCGGCTCGACGATGCCGAGCTCACGTTTGCCGATCCGTGGGGGCCGACGTGGATGCAGCTGCCCCGGCACGTCACCAATCTTGTCTCGACGCTTGGCCTCGAGTCGCGCGAAGGCCGCGTGGCTTTTCCGATCCAGTCGCTGCGCGCGGACGCGTCGAATCCGGAGTTCACCGTCCACAGTTTCGCGGGGACCGTCGTGTTGGAGCCGGGGGGCTGGTCGGTTGCCCACGGCAACCTGCAGTCCGCAAAGTCGTCGGTGCGCTTCGACGTGGGGTTCAGGAATACCGGCTACGACGTGGTGGCCAATGCGCCGACGTTTGATTTTCCGGAGATGGCGCGTCTCGTCCCTGGCCTGAAGTCCATCGATGTCCCCGCGAGGATTGCGCTCACGATGCACGGCCTTCAGAACGCGCTGCGCACCGAGCTCGACGCGCGGTCACCCGCGGGAGACGTCGTGTCCACACTCGTCCTCGATTCGACGGTTCCCGGCTGGAAGGGCAAGGGACGCGCAACGCTCACGCGATTCGATATCGCGCAGTGGTTGCCAACCGACACGCGCAGCGATTTGACAGGGATCGCCGATTTCGATCTGCTGCTTGGAATCGGCCGACACTTTCCGCGGGGCAAGTACACCTTCTCGGGCCCACGCGTCGTCTACGCCGGCTATGAAGCCAGCAACCTGCGGACGACCGGCACGCTCATCGTCGACCGCGTGCTCGTGAGCTCCGCTTCCGGCACCGCGTACGGATCGCCGTTCACCGCGTCCGGATGGATCGACATCCCCGCACCGTACGGCTTTCATCTGGTCGGACAGGCGGCATCGATGGATCTCAGGAAGCTGCCGGCGGATGTCCCCGTGCCGCATATCCGGTCGAATCTCTCGTTTTCGTACAACGCAACCGGACGCTTCGAGCGGCCGTTCCTCACAGGGAACGCCGTGTTCAAGGACTCGACGTTTCTCGATGCGCGGGTGGCTGCGGGCGCACGCGGATCGATCGATACGTCGGGACTGCTGGTCACGTACTCAGCGGTGGGAAGCGTGGCGAACCTGGATCTCAACCAGATTGGCGTAACGTTCGATCTCCAAACGCTCCGAGAGCCGCGATACGCGGGGCAGGTCGACGGCACGTTCGATCTGACGGGCGCCGGCTCCACGCTCGACGATCTCACGATAGACGCGAAAGGGCATCACGTGAACGCCGCCATGTTTGGCGGACGCTTCACCGACGCCGAGCTCGACCTACACGTGCGCAACGATTCGCTCGAAGGCAGCGGGGCCGGAGGGTTCGAGCACATCGACGCGCGCAGGATCACCGACACCGAAGGTGTGACGGGAACCCTGAATGGCCGCTTCGATCTCACCGGCACGATTCCGGGCCTGTTCAACACGGGCTTTGTCGTCGAGACCGCGGGGCTTCACGGCACCGCGTCGTTCGCCGACACCGTCGTGAACGGCTTCCGCGTCGACAGCGCCGCGCTTGATGGAGAGCTCGACACGGGCCTCGCGATGCTGACGAGCGCTGACATCACAACGGCGGCCGGGCGCGGAACCGGCAAGGGCGTCATCCCGCTGACGCGCGGCGAGGCCGACTTCACGTACGACATCGGCATCACGGATGCGTCGCAGTTGAAGGATCTCCTGGGCACACGCATTCAGGGATCCGGCACGGTGCGTGGACGCGCGACCGGCCCGATCGGACAGACGCGGATTGACGGCACCTTCACCGGCTTGAACGTCGATGCCGCCGGCGTGTCGGCGCTCACCGCGTCGGGAGAGTACCGCGCCGAAGGGGACGTGATGGTCCCCGCGAAGATGATGTTCGGCGGCAAGCTCTCGGCCACGTTTCTCTCCGCGTTCGGGTGGAACCTCGGCACGGTGACGGCCGACGCCACGTACGCGAACGAAGAGCTCGAGGGACAGCTCGAGGCGAAGCTGCCGGACGCGCGCGTCGCACGCATTTCGGGACAGGTGCTCGTGCATGCCGATCACCATGAGCTTCATCCGAAGTCGCTTCAGATGGAGCTCGCCAACCAGCGATGGGCGCTCAACAGCGCCGCGGGCTCGCCGGTGATTGCGTGGACCGAGACCACGGTGTCGGCGAAGGACCTCGTCTTCGACGCGGGGCCGGGGACGACAGGACGGATTGCCGTGTCGGGAGAGATCGGCCGCAACACGCCTGCGGGGACGGTCTCGCTGCAGGTGCAGAACGTCGCACTCGAGGATCTGCCGCCGCTCGCGCCGGCGATGGCCGGTTATCGCGGACGTCTCTCGGGTACAGCGACGATCAGCGGAACATTGTCGGCTCCAGGCGTCGCCGCGGATTTCACAGTCACCGACGGCGGTGTACGCGCGTTCGCATTCCAGTCGCTCACAGGCAACGGAACGCTGAACGGCGACTCAATCACCGGTGAGTTACGCCTCGATCAGCGTCCCGGCGTGTGGCTCACCGCGAAGGGCTCAGTCCCGATGGATCTGTTCTCGCGCACGGGGTCGAAGAAGCCGGTTGATTTCGCCGTCCGCTCGAGCAGCATCGATCTGGGCGTCGTCGAGGGCCTCACCTCCGAAGTCCGCAACGTCGTCGGCACGCTCCAGCTGGACGTTACAGCCAGAGGATCCGCCGACGAACCGCGCTTCGACGGGTTTGTCGACGTCTCCGGCGCCTCCTTCGATGTGCCGGCGACGGGTATCCGATATCGCAAGGGGGAACTGCACCTGGCACTGGCGCCGGACGCACTCACGCTCGAACGATTTCGACTCGAGGACAGCAAGGGTAATCCGCTCGAGGTCACCGGCACCGCCGGCACGCATGCCTTCCGGATCGGCGACCTCGGGTTCGAATTGAGCGCGACGCAATTCGATGTGCTGCACAACGGTCTTGGCGACGTTGCGCTGAACGGTGTCATCCTGATCACGGGAACACTCGCGGCCCCGATTGTGTCCGGGGACCTTGGCGTGCACCGCGCAACCATCGACGCCGATCAGTTGCTGCTCGCCGTGCAACGGCCTTACGTCGTACCTCCCACGGGGGAGATCCCCACGGCCGCACCGGCGGCCGCTGCCGGCGCCACGCCCTCGTTTCCCGGCATGGCCGCGCTCTGGGACAACCTGACGGTTCGACTCCGGCTGCTTGCGACGAACAACCTCGTGGTGCGCGGCGAGAACATGCGCCTGTCACGCGAAGCCGCGGCCGGGCTCGGCGACATCAACGTCACGTTCGGCGGCGATCTCGCAATTCGCAAGGCGCCGCACGAGAAGCCGGACGTCTCGGGTGTGCTGCAGACGGTGCGCGGCTCGTACGCCTACCAGGGACGCCGTTTCACGATCGAGCGGGAAGGCACGCTGCGCTTCATCGGGCCGAACTCCTGGGACCCGCTGATCTCGATCACCGCGAACCGGACCGTCACTGGCGTGCAGATCCGCGCCGTCCTCCGCGGCCAGGTGTCGGCGCCTGAACTCGAGCTCACGAGCTCCCCCCCGCTGGACGTGGACGACATCCTGTCGCTGCTCGTCTTCAATCAGCCGGTCAACGAGCTGGCGCTCGCGCAACGTAACGAGCTTGCGCTGCAGGCCGCCACGCTGGCGAGCGGCTTCGTCGTGAGCCCCGCGGTCTCCGCGGTTGGCGAAGCGCTGGGACTCGCGTTCCTGGAGCTCGAGCCCACCGGCACGCTCGGCACCACGAGCTTCCGTCTGTCGGCCGGCCGCGAGATCTGGAGAGGGTTGTTCGTGACCTACGCGCGCGAATTCAGCGCCGAGCCCTACAACGAGTTCCTTGCGGAATACGAGCTGACGCGCTATCTCAGGATCCGGGCGAACGCGAGCGACGTGTCAGGCATCCGATCGAGGACCTCGCTCTACCGCCGCATCGAACGCGCGGGGATCGACTTGATCTTCTTCTTCAGTTATTGATGCGGCGGTGGCCAATCAGGGACGGATGGTGCCATCGGCGCGCCACACGTAGATGACGCGGTCGTCACCCTGCGCGTCCTTGAACCGGTCCACTTTCTCCGGCTTCCAGTCGCCCATCCCGAATGCATGCGAGACGAGGCGCGCGCCCGGACGCAGCTGGCGCGTCAGGATCGGCCGGAGCTTCAGGTTTGCACTGGACACGAGATACAGCGTCACGACCGTCGCGCGCGAGACGTCGGCCTGGAGGATGTCACCGTGCTGAAAGTCCACGAGATCGCCGACACCGGCACTCCGAGCGTTGCTGCGCGATTCGGAGATGCGATCGGGATCGATGTCGATGCCGACGCCATGTGCGCCGTACTTCTTCGCGGCCGTGATCACGATGCGTCCGTCGCCGCTGCCGAGGTCGTACACGATGTCGCTGCTCGTGACGTTCGCGTCGGCGAGCATCCGATCGACTACATCCTGCGGAGTCGGCACGTACGGCGCGAGCGTCGGGCGAGCGGAGGAGACCGTGGAGGCGGTGCCGCACGCGCTGGAGAGAACGGAGAAGACGGAGAGAACGGAGATCAGAACCACGGAGGAACGGAGTAAACGGAGAGCTTCTTTCCGGAGAGCTTCTTTCCGGAGGTGTTTTTTCCGGAGATCGTGGTTCAGCATCATCCGTTCACTCCTCATCGGAAAATGACGAACGATCCCTCCGGCATCGCGACGGCAGACGTCAGGCCCCACACCGGGATCGGCCCTGCGTCGGCGCTGCTCGCGAGCTCCGCCCCTGCGCGGTTCGTCATCCGCCACGCGAACGTGCCGCCTCGCTTCCATGCGGTCCCTTCGTCCCACGCGAGGAGACGATCGCCGGCGGCGTTGACCGCAATCGACGGGTGCTTGCGCGACCCGCTGCCCGGCGCCGCGGCGAGATCGCTGACCGTTCCCGTCGCGGGATCGAGCGTCGCGGTGTAGACCTGCTGTGCCGTCTCCCACGCCGCCGCGACCTGCGTGCCGGCCTGGGCAAGTGCGCAGGTTGACATCGGGCAGGCCTCGATCTCCCAGGCGTGCACCCGGACGGGCGCGCTCGACACGCCGTCCCGAATC
>WNGF01010569.1_pt1 | contig 24019 bp, 23 predicted proteins | sample 5400641 | NCBI WGS metagenome assembly WNGF01 (sample SAMN13153371, study PRJNA577476) | soil metagenome | isolation source: 80 cm soil or saprolite under grassland replicate 2 | place: USA:California | collected 2016-06-15 | reverse complement strand
CGGCCACAACGGAAACCCACTGTCGGAGTTGTTGAACCGCTAGAACCACATCGTCGGAATGCACCTGGACGGGAATCGAACCCGCGACGCCAGGGCATGGTCCGTCATTGTGGGACACCCAGAGCCGTTTGTCGGAGCCAATGGGCATATTGGCTGACAAAGTGGAGTTGCCGATACAAACGAACAACCTTGTCGCAGAATTCAATATACGAAATCTCCAAATCCTGAATGCCCTTGTCGTTCTCGATTCGGTATTTGATGGAGTCCGACTTAACATCGTAGTGGGCTGAATGATGCCCAATTCCGTTTCGCAATTTGTTGTCGATGTAAGGAACGAACAGGTCAGCAATTTTCAATTGTTTCAAGATGTCAGGTTTGCTGCCGTTCCTCATAATGTCAAACTCGTCAAGGCTGACCAAACGGTTTGTTATCGGAATTCCCAAGGCTTTATTGTGAATAATGCCTTCCATGGCTCCAGCAATCACAGAGATTCGGCAAAGGGTTTCGAAGGAATCAACGTAAAACAACCGGAGTTCTTCAAACCGCTTTTCCGCTACCGTGTAATCCTTCAGAGAATACTTTTTTTCATCCCAGTAAAATGGCAAATAAAGCGGGGATAGGAACAGATAGTATTTGGACCAATTGTTTCGAATGGACATGAGTTCACGGATAATGGACTCATCCTTGCCTTTGGCCTTAAAATAGTTGGCTAAATCAATGAGCAACGGGCGGGACGTTGCCCGAGCCAAAACAAGTCTCTTCAATACAAATTCTTTAAATTGCTGCTCATCCGGTGCAAACGGCATTTCCCATTTTTCAATGGAAGTGAAAGCAGCCTTGATTCGTTCGGTTTCGGTCGTCGCAGTTATACCCAATTCCAACTTCTTGAGCTGCTTGTCGAAAAGGTCCCAGTGTTTCCTTTCAAAATGGGTAAAAAGTTTATGGATTGATGGCCAGTGAGTGTTTGCAGCCGCCTGACGAATGGCTTGGTGCAACATGAAGGTTTCTCTGTGCTTCGGCATCCACACCGTTGCTTGAAACGGACTGAAATGCTTCCCCTCTTCGATTGGGTTGAGAGTTTCTCCATCGAACGTTCGGACATCCGTTATTGCAGGGTCTTCGTCGCACGCTTTGGCATTTTTAAGATTTACGTATTTCAAATGTTGCATCTTTTGGATGCGTTGAGCACTGACTTGAAAAGCGAGGCTTAGAGCCGGCGGTTTTTACTTGGTTGACGATGGACGTGGGCTGAACTCCCTTAATTTTCTCGAACAGGCCGACCCGATAATTGGAACCCTCGCGGAGACTTGCCCCGCGAGGGTTTTTTCTCTCCGATTCTATGGTGTCAAAACATAGGGTCGGAGAAAGCTGGTGCCGGAACCATCTGGCGGATCAGAACGTATTTCAACTGCTGGAAAAGATCGATACCGACGTAATCGGGGAGGTCCGATCCAAAGGCTGCCTGCTCTGCGGGGGCAAGTTGCACCGTAGCGACTATGAGCGCAAGCCTCGGGGCGGACCGCAATGGGACGTTCGCTTCAGCCTGTGTTGCGCCAAGGAGGGTTGCCGGAGACGGAATACGCCGCCCTCGGTGCGTTTTATGGGCCGCCGCGTTTATGCCGGCCTGGTGGTGGTGCTGGTCTCGGCCATGGTCCATGGCCTGACGGCCGAGCGGGTGAACCGCCTGCGCAAAGTCCTGGGCATTGACCGGCACACGCTGGCGCGGTGGCGACAGTGGTGGTCGGGCCTATTCCTGAAGAGTTCCTTCTGGCGGGAAGCTCGCGCCCGCTTCATGCCTCCGTTGTGCCACAAAATCATGCCGCTGTCGCTCTGCGTGAACTTTGAGGTCGAGCGGCGTGATCGGTTGTTGGACTTACTCAAGTTCCTGGCCCCGATCACCACCCCGAGTGCCTGGAAAGAGCTGGTTATGTGAGGCTCCAGTCCACTCACGCACAGGATGCCGGGCGACAACACCGCCGGGGCTGGTGTAAACCAAAGCCGCACCACCGAAGTGGTGGAAAAAACAAAACGAACGGCATCCGATGAAAAAACCTTCACCTCTGTTACGGCCACACGAGCGCTGGGCGCATTTTCGCTTCAGCGTGATTGGGCCGCTTTTGGCCGCGCCTCCCTGCCCGGGGCAACTGCAGGAACAACTCCGAGAACTGGCCGCCAAAAAGTGGCGCCACCCCATTTCCGGGGAATGGACAGTCGTCGGGTTCTCGACCCTGGAACGGTGGTATTACAAGGCCCGCCTGGCCCACGGCCCCATCGCCGCCCTCCAGCGCAAGATCCGCTCCGATCACGGCCGGCATCCCTCGGTCAGTCCCCAACTGCTGGAACTGCTGCGGGAGCAATATCGGCAGCACCCCAGTTGGAGTTACCAACTCCACTTTGACAACCTGGTGGTGGTGGTCGAAAAGCAGCCCCAAGCCGGCCCCATGCCCTGCTATGTCTCGCTGGTGCGCTGCATGAAGAGTCAGGGGCTGTTCAAGCGCCCTCGTCGGGGACCCGTCCACAGTCCGGGCGGCCAAGCCGCCGAGCACCGCTACGAAGCCCGGGAGGTGCGTAGCTACGAGAACGAATACGTCAACGGCCTCTGGCACCTGGATTTTCATCATGGCTCCTTGCGCGTGCTCCAGGCTGACGGCCAATGGGTCTATCCGATTTTGCTGGGCATCCTCGATGACCACTCCCGGCTCTGTTGCCATTTGCAGTGGTATCTGGCCGAAGGCGCTCGCGAACTCTGCCACGGACTGAGCCAGGCCTTCCAGAAGCGCGATTTGCCCAGGTCACTGCTCTTCGACAACGGCTCGGCCATGATCGCGGCCGAAACCGAGCAGGGACTCACTCGGCTGGGAGTGCTCTTTGAGAACACCTTGCCCTATTCACCGTATCAAAACGGCAAGCAGGAGTCCTTTTGGGGCCAGGTCGAAGGGCGGCTCCTGCCGATGCTTGAAGGAGTGGCCGATTTGACCCTGGACCAGCTCAACGACGTGAGCCAACCCTGGGTCGAGCTGGAATACAACCGCAAGGTCCACTCCGAGATCGGCCAGACTCCCTTGGAGCGTTTTCTCAACGACAAAAATGTGAGCCGGCGCTGTCCGGCCACCGAGCAACTCCAACAGGCTTTTACCACCGAGGTGCGCCGCACCCAACGCCGCAGCGATGGCACGCTCACCCTGGAGGGCATCCGCTTTGAAGTGCCCTCCCGGTTCGGCCACCTGGAAGAGCTCTGGCTGCGTTACGCTTCCTGGGACCTGAGCACCGTTTATCTGGCCGATCCGAAAACCGGCGCCATCCTCTGCCGCATTTATCCGGTGGACAAAAATAAAAACGCCCAGGGCCAGCGGGCACCCAGAGCCGGGGCCGGCAGTTGCGCACCGCCGTCAGCCCCTTCGGGCATGGCGCCTCTGCTCCAAAAAATCATCCACCAATACGCTCTGACCGGACTACCTCCGGCCTATCTGCCCCAGCCTCAAAATCCCCAAAAACCCTCATGAACAAACGACTGCTCAATCTCTATAGCCTGAAGTTTAATCCCTTCTCCTCCCAAGCACCGGCCACGGCGCTGTGGGCCACACCGCAAATCCAAAGCTTCTGCTGGCGCATCGAGCAGCAGATCGGCGAGGGCGGCTTCGCCCTGGTCACCGGCGACCCCGGTGTGGGCAAAAGCGCCACCTTGCGCCTGCTCTCCGAGCACTTACATGGCCTGCGCGATCTGTGCGTGGGCATTCTTACCCGACCCCAAGCCAAGATGGCCGACTTCTACCGCGAACTGGGCCATCTCTTCGGCGTAGCCCTCACGCCCAGCAATCGGTGGCATAGCTCCAAAAGCCTGCGCGAAAAATGGCTCGCGCACATCGAAGCCGCCGTCTATCGGCCCGTGTTGATCATCGACGAAGCCCAGGAGACCAATGCTCTGGTCTTGTCCGAAGTGCGTCTGCTGGCCAGTGCCGATCTGGACTCCCGCTCCATCCTGACCATCATTCTGGCCGGCGATCAACGTCTGGCCACTCGTCTGGAAGAAGCCGATCTCTTACCCATCGCCAGCCGCGTGCGCAGCCGACTGCGTCTGGAGGCTCTGCCCCCCAAAGCCCTCCAGGAGTGCCTCAACCACCTGCTCAAAGCTGCCGGTAACTCCAAGCTGCTGAGTCCCTCGCTCATCCAGACGCTCTGCGAACACGCCACCGGCAACCTGCGCCTGCTCATCAATATGGCCAATGACCTGTTGGTGGCCGCCTCCCACCAGGAGCGGGAAGTCATCGACGAAAAACTCTTCTTCGAAGTCTTCAGTCTGGATCCCAAGCCCGCCAAAAAACCGTGACCGCACTGCCTGTCCAACGCGCCAGTCAACTGGAGTGCCATGGTCCCCAAACCCAGTGGCTGGTCGAGGAGCTTTGGACCGACCAAGCCGTCGGCATCCTGGGTGGCGAGCCCAAATGCTGCAAGAGCTTCCTGGCCCTGGATGTGGCGGTGAGCGTCGCCTCCGGCGCCGCCTGCTTACGCCAGTTCCCCGTGCGACGTAGCGGCCCGGTGTTGCTCTTCCCAGCCGAGGACTCGCTGGCCGTGGTGCGCCAGCGCTTGGAGGGCATTGCCCAGGCCGCACAAGTCCCCTTTGGGGCCTTGCCGGTGCAGGTCATTACCGCACCCTCGCTCCGGTTGGATCTTGAGTCGGATCGCCAGCGCCTTTCCCTCACGGTCCAGGAGGAACGACCCGTGCTGTTGATCCTCGACCCGCTCATCCGCTTGCACCGGGTGGATGAAAACGATGCCACCCAAATCGGCGCGCTGCTCTCTTTTTTGCGGCAACTCCAACGGCAGTTCCAACTGGCCGTCATGCTGGTTCATCACGCCCGCAAAGACTCCCAATCCAGTCGGCCCGGGCAGGCTTTGCGCGGTTCGAGCGAACTCCACGGCTGGGGCGACTCCAATCTGTACATGCGCCGCAAGGGCTCCCAACTCACCTTGTCCACCGAACACCGGGCCGCCCCCTCCCAGGATCACATCCCCCTTCAACTCAGCCAATCAGGCTCGGCCCTGGCTTTGAAGGTCGTGGAAGGTTCCTCGGTTGAGCCTGAGGCTGCCCCCTCTCCCACCGAGCGGGTGCGTCAGGCCTTGGCCCAAGTTCGCGAGCCCATCCCGGTTCAGCAACTGCAAAAACTCTGTGGCATTCGCACCGCCAAGATCTGCTCCGCCCTGGCCGAGCTCTGCACCAAAGGCGAAGTCGTCCGTGACGCCCGCGGCTACCAACTCAAAGTGCCCTTGCCCGTTTCCCGCCCTATAGACCCTAAAGGAAACGGAAACGGGAAACCTCTGATTTTGTCCAGTGAAACAGACGCAGGCTCTGCTGAGGAGCAACCTGCCGAGGGATAACTGGATGAGGGCGACGAAACGTCGTCGGCCAACGCCGGGGAGGTCAAAAGCCTCCCCGGCAAATCGGCCAGACCCTGTTTCAGAGCCCTCTCATGCCTCAAAAAACCTTCCCACCGATGCGCCACAAACACCCCTGGAACCCCAATTACTCCTCCGCCGATTCGGGTTCCGGATCGGGTTCGCGCACCTCCAGCGCCGGCCGCCGGTGCAACTGATCGTCCGGCACAAACTCAATCCGCATGCCCCAGCCCGCGTAGGTCGTCAGCATCCGGCCAAACTCCTCCAGGCTCAGCTCCTTATCATCAATCCCCACCACCAACTGACCGTTTTCATCCTCCACCAGGCAACGCAACACCCCGCCCCGAGGGCACCACTGGCAACCGCGGGCGAAGTATTTAATCTGAGGCGAACCCAGCGGCACCTCCACCGCCAAGTGCTTGTATTCGGCAGCCAGTTGCGCTTGGGCTCGCAGTGTATCGTTGAATAGTTCCAGGATCCCTTCATCGCTCATGTCCGCGATCTCAGGGCCAATCTTCAGGTGAGTTGTCGGCACCCCCGCCTCCTTGTACTGGATGACAGCGGAATCGCCCTCGCGGGTGATGGTTACCTCATCCAGACGCGCGATGTAGCGTTCCTTTCCCTTCATAGGCCGCCCAGCAAAGGAAACTGCGCCTACAAAGTCAATCTCCGCCGACGCCAAACGGCGCACTCCCTCATTTACCGCTCAAACTGCTCCATCAATCATCGTGCGCACGCTCACTATTCTACAATAGCCGGGACTGACACCTTTCAGCTGCTCGGGTCGGGGAACGCGGACGCAAGGCGAAATGAGCAATGAGTTGTCACAATTCTAGGACTGACCCTTTTTACTTTTACGGCCACCTGTCTATCGGGCTTGGAGGAGGAGCAGCAGCCACGGGTCTATGAAGCCTTGAACTTGGGTCGCTATCAGGCGGCTTAGGTCATACACACCTCGCACCAATTCCACCCCGATTTACGCGCTCGCGCCGCAAATTTGGCCAGATAACTTGTAAAGTCCCGCTAGGAATACCACGAACGCCGCCAGCCCGCGCCAAGCTCACCAAGAACGCTCTGGTGCCCAAACTCGACATCGCGCACGCCCGGCTACTTGGAGAACGCGGGGCTGGCAGAGATACGGCGCAGCAAGGTCTCATTTTGCGAGATCTCCATATGAATCAGTGGACCAGGAGATAGTCAAAAAAAGAAAACTCGCCTTGATGACTCGCATCTAATGCCACTTCGAATTTGTCCGCCTGTAGCTCAAAAAGCCAGCCATGCTGTTCGAATATGAGCAAACACGGCTTTCTCCGAATGTGAAGCGATGAATTAACCGGCCTTTCGATACCAAAGCTTCGTATTTTGTTCAATGCGTCTTGTTGCAGATCTATCTTGGTCTTGTGATTTGTTGCTAAAAGTTCCCGCAATCCGTCTGCTTGGCGTCCCAACGCTGCTTCAGACATTCCATTCTTCTTAAGAAGATCATCTTCAAATCGAGTCATGATTGTCTGAATTGCAGCCGATCTCGCAACCTTCCGTCGTATGAGGTAACTTCCGGAGGTCCTGAATCATATTTTAACTCTAAAGCTTTTGCGTAGCTCACGTTCAGCGCTCTTGCCAATTCCTTGGTATCCAATGCGTATGCAGGCCTCCGTTCTCTTACAACCGCTGGCTTATCTTCTGGAACTGCTGCCAGAGCTTTGGTTTCGTTTGGAAATTCGTTAATCAGGTCTTGGTCTGAAAGTTTCAACAGTCTGCCTTTCTCGGCAGACTTCGATTTGACCATTTGATTGATCTCCTGTTCCAACGAAAACAGTTTGTTTGACAAAGTCAGGCTCTGCTCCTGCGCCTCACGCATAAGGTGAATTACAGGAGAATTCCGAAAGGCCTCCTTCAACTGCTCCGGCGAATAAATTATCCGAACGCTTTGTTCAGACCGTAAGAGATCCCCAGTGAAGCTCAAATGTAAAAATGTTTTAACGTAGGTAAATCCTGCGAGCAAAAAGGCTGCAACTAATCCCGCCAGGAACCAACTCAGTTTTACGACGTTCCGCGTCCGCTGCGTGGCCTTTTCTACTTTTTCAAGATCACGTTGTCTGCTCATCTCGAAAATAGCGGTATCACGTCTTTTCCATCGGCAGAGAGGGCATCAATGCGCTTGAACGGAGGCGGGGTCGCCGTCAATTGAGACCTCACTAATTCCCACCGAACTCTTTGCCAAAACGAGAAATTGACGTACAGCAACAACACCCAGTCGCTTGTTGCAGTTGAACGATACTTCTCTATTTTCGCGTCAATGCCATTTAAAGCCCATAAGTGTCCTCCTGCTAACACTTCCTCCAGTGAACCGGCATAACGCGGTGATGGAAGTCGTCCTGCTGCCATTTCCGCCAAGTCCTCCTTGCAGGCATCATGTCGTCTCCGATGAGGGCGCAATGCCTCGCTCACTTCCACCTTTTCCCCATCGACAGTAAAATCTGGCCTTTCCCCGTCCACGATTGAAAAGCCGTTCCTGCCGCCGGGCCGACACCACGCTTCAACTACCCATCTTTCGCGCTCTTTCTTGCCGCCATTAGAGAAGAAATGGATTTGATCTTTGAAATGCGCTTCCAATTCGGCTGCAAGGGCAGTCATGTGAAAAATGTATCGCGTCGCTCAGGTTTTGCAACGGACTTTTTTTCACTCAATTCCTTGAGAAGAAACTAGAGGCTTTTTTGTATAGGGGTCAGTAAAGGGGTCAGTTCTTGAGAATGGCTACAAGCTTTAAATCGGCAGAACTTGCAGGCGCACCCTTCACATCCAAGTTGCCAATATCAAGAACTGACCCCTGTTATCTTTTTCAGATTTCCTACCGCTGCAACTCGCTCAACTGGCACCGTCGGAACCACCCCTGAACGCATCGCCCTTTTCCATTCGGCTACGCACAGTAGTGGCGATTAAATCGATCAGCCGTGCCGGATCTTTCCATTTTAACGCGAGCCGGCTCGCATCCAGGGCGTATCCGGAGACTACGTCCTTCAACTGCTCCACAGTCAGGAGCGCCAGTTTCTCCCTCAGCAGGGGCTCCCCTTGTTTGATTTCAGCGTACGGATCGAGGGATGGAGGCCCGCGCCTATTCTTGGGTCGAGGCGCGGGCCTGCCTGCCACCCTTTTTTCGTCCGAAGGGGCCAGGTGGCGCTCCACCCGTGCCTTGAGGTCGGGGTTGGCCTCGATCTCGTGCAGCAATTCGTCAAAAATCCGAGCGAGTTTAGATTTCATACCGCCACTGGTACCTCTATTTTGTCGATCAACTCCTTAGCCAGCGAGCGGTAAATGTCGAACTGGCTCCGGTAGCCCCACTTTTGCCGAAGTGTGCTGACGTGCCTGAACTCGGCGGCCCCGGCGATTTCGTTGTTTTCCGGCACCACCGTATTGAACAGCGGCGCGTCCTTTCCCTGCTTGAGTAGGTTCAGTTGCTGGTTGTGCACGGAGCTCTGGGACCTGTATTTTGTTGCGAGTATCCCCATCGGCTCAACTCTATACCCCGCTGCCTCCGAAAACTCTTTAACTCGCTTCACGATCTGTGGAATCCCGTACGTTGACAGGAAATCTGGAATAGTGGGGATCAGGTAGTAATCTGAAATGCGCAGGCCGTTCAGCGTGACCAAGCCGAGGCTTGGCGGGCAGTCTATGAGAACGAAGTCATAGACGTCCTCCTCCAGCAAAGGGCTAAGGGCGCGCCGCAGAACGTCGATCGGAGTTATTGCGTGGTACTTTCCCAGACTCATTTGAGAAAGCCTGTCTTGAACATCAATCAGGTCCAAGCTCGACGGTATGAGATCAACACGCGTCGAGTCGCTCACCGCGCCGACATTTTTCTGCAGGGTAGCCTCTAAGTCGAACTTGCTTTCGCCGTTAATGGCATCCTCGAAGAGTTGCGCAATCGTGTGATGCTTCTGGTTCAGCTCACGCCATTTCTTATCACCAATGAGCATGACGGTTGCGTTGGTTTGCGGGTCTAGGTCGATAATTAGGACCCTTTTCGAGAATTCAGCGTCTAACAGTTGTCCCAAGGCGATCGTGGTTGTCGTCTTGGCGACCCCACCCTTGAGGTTAATCATTGAGGTTACTATAGCCATTGGTTTCCTTTTCCGCTTGAGCCAAGCGAGCACTTGATCGCGCCGAAACACGGGGCCAGCAGCAAGCTGGGCGATCGGCTTGGGAAAATCCCCAAACCGTGAGCGCCAGTTGGCCACCGCAGCCCGTGTTACTTTTGCGAGGGCCGCAATCTCTTGGAGCCCCATGATGTCTTGTTCAGGCATTTTGTTTTCGGTTTGTGAACATCACACTCAGTTGTGTGAACGATGATCACACTCTGGTTTATGGCGAGGCGTCTGTCAAGGGGGTCTGTCGAAAAAATTTTCTCGCCGCTCCTCCGAAAAGGAAAAGGGGTCAGTTCCGCTTATTATAGTCGTTGCCATTACCGCCGGTTTTGAGTCCAATAATTTTACCACGAACAACTGGTGGTCAGCTTCATCCTAGAAACGGGTTCGCGACAATTGCCGCGATTCATCAGATGATAAGCGACTCCCGGATATTCCACTCTGAGCTGGCGCGTGATTGACCGCAGTCGGACCGGGACAACCGAAAGATTGGGCTTCTGCTTGCCACCGGATTCGTGTTCAATCCGTCCACAAATTATGAGTCAAACGCATCCGCTGACCACCACGGCTTTCGATTTGCCCGGCTATCGCATCACGAAATCGTTCGGGGTCGTGCGCGGCATCATCGTACGGTCGCGGTCCATTGTCGGCAACATCGGCGCGGGTATTCAGAGTCTGTTCGGGGGCAACATCTCGCTCTACACAAGCCTTTGCGAGCGGGCGCGCGACGACGCCTTTCGCGAGATGCTGGCGCACGCGGGACAAATGGGCGCCAACGCCATCATCGGCGTGCGCTACGACGCGACGGAAATCGCGGCTGGCATCACCGAGGTGTTGTGCTACGGGACGGCGGTGTTTGTGGAAGTGGGCGCCGGCAGGAGCGAGCCTCTGGATGTTTCCTGAATAAACAAAGGCCGGGTTTGCCGATGGGAAAGCGGAAGCCGGATCAGGATTAAGATTAAGATTAAGATTAAGATTGAGATTGAGATCAGAATCAGGAGTAAGAGCAGGATTGGGAATGTATGGCAGGACACAGCAAATGGGCCAAGGTCAAGCATTTCAAAGGGGCGATTGACGCCAAACGGGCGCGGATTTTCGCCAAGCTCTCGCGCGAGATCGCGGTGGCGGCCAAACTGGGCGGCAGCGATCCCGACCTGAACCCGCGCCTGCGCATGGTGCTGCTGAAGTGCCGCACGGCCAACATGCCTTCGGACAACATCGAGCGCGCCATCAAAAAAGGGGCCGGCGGCGGTGACACGGCGATTTTCGAGGACCTGACTTACGAGATTTACGGTCCGCACGGCGTGGCGCTGCTGGTGGAGTTAAGCACCGACAACCGGAACCGCACGGCGGCGGAGATTCGCAGCCTGTTGACCAAGAATGGCGGCAGCATGGCGACGGCGGGCTCGGTGAGCCGGTTGTTCCAGCGCAAAGGCCAGATCATTGTCCCGCGGGAAGCCGCCAACGAAGACCGTTTGATGGAACTGGCGCTGGAAGCCGGCGCGGAGGATTTTCAGGCGGCGCCGGAAGGGTACGAAATCATTACCGGTGCGGCAAACTTCGAGGCCGTGCACCGGCAGCTTGAAACCAAAGGAATCGTGTGCGCAGCGGCGGAAGTGACCTGGCTCGCGGCGGTGACGGTGCCGGTCAGCGGGGCAGGCGCGCCGGCGGTGAGCCGGCTGATCGAGGCGTTGGAAGAGCACGATGACGTGAAGGAAGTCTATGCCAACGCCGAATTTCCGGGCGGCGCAGGTTGAGGAGATTGCCGCCGTTTGATTTCCCGCATGAACCCAACGACCGATACGCCAGCCGTTCGCGTGCTGCGCCGTTTGTCGCACCTGGTCTATCGTTATCCGCGGCTGGTTTTTTATCCGCAACTCGTTCTGTTCATCGTGTCGATTTTCTACACCGTGGACAAATTGCAATTCGACACCAGCCGTGATGACCTGGTGGGCGCGGAAAAGCAGTACCACAAAAACTATCTGCGCTACAAAAAGGACTTTCTCGCCCAGGACGAACTGGTGGCGGTGGTCGAGAGCGAGGACATGGAGAAGAACCGCCAGTTCGTGGAGCGACTGGGCGATAAGCTGGTTCAGGAAACGAATCTGTTCACGGATGTCATTTACAACAATGACGTCACGATGCTGGGGAACAAAGCGCTGCTGTTTTTCCCGGAAAAGGACCTGAGAGAACTGCTGCAGACGTTGCGCGATTACCGACCGTTCATTCAACAGTTTGTTCTGGCGACCAACCTCAATTCGCTGTTTCGCCTGGTCAATCGGCAGTTTCGCACCGCCAAACGCGAAGAAAACGCGGAGAACGAATCGCTGGTCAAGGCCCTGCCGGCGATGGAACGCATTATCTCCCAGGCCGCGGACAGCCTGCAACGTCCCGGCACGCCGCCCTCACCCGGTCTGACGGCGTTGTTCAACGCAGGCAAGGAGGCCGAGCAGCAAATCTATGTCACGTTCGCAGAGGGGCGCATTTACCTCGTCACCGCCCGGCCCCGGAATGACAGTTTGAACGACCAGGCGGTGCAGCGATTGCGCGAACTGGTATCGCAAACGAAGGCCGAAGTGCCCGGAATCAACGTGGGCATCACCGGTGAACCGGTCCTGGAATACGATGAAATGGCGCAGTCCAAGCACGACACGACCGTAGCCACGATTGTGTCATTGGTCCTGGTCGCGCTTATCTTTATCTACGGCTACAGCGAGTCGGGGCGCCCCATCAAAGCGACGATTTGTCTGATCGTGGGGCTGGCCTACACGATGGCGTTTACCACGCTGGTGGTGGGCCACCTGAACATTCTCACCATCACGTTTCTGCCGATGCTCATCGGATTGGCGATCGATTTCGGTGTGCACCTGGTCACGCGCTACGAGGAGGAGTTGCGACAGGGCAAAGCCGAGCAGCAGGCGTTGGAAAAAGCAATGGTCTATACCGGGCAGGGGATTTTCACCGGATGCTTCACCACCGCCGGGGCGTTTCTGGCCATGTGGTTCACGGATTTCAAGGGCATTCAGGAAATGGGCATCATCAGCGGCGGCGGGTTGTTGATCTGTCTCATCCCGATGATGACGCTGCTGCCGGTATTGTTGTTGCGCGGAAGACAAAACGTCCTCGACCACACGTTTCCGCAGGAAATCGAAAAGCGGGCGCGCCTGGAAAAATTGTGGCTCGAGCGTCCGCTGTTGGTCAGCGGCATCACCCTGGGATTGTGCCTGGTGTCGCTGGCCAAGGCCGGTCGCGTGCCGTTTGATTACAACCTGCTGCACATGCAGTCGAAGAATTTGCCGGCCGTGGTGCTCGAGCAGAAGCTGCTCGATTCAGCCAAACAATCGGTGCTCTACTGCGGGGTGATCGCCAGGTCGCTTGCGGAGGCGCTGGCGCTGGAGGCCCGGATCACGAACCTTCCCGCGGTCGCGAGCGTCGATTCGATGGCCCGGTATTTGAGCGAAGACCAGACACGCAAACTGGGTCTGGTGGGCGAAGTCAAGAAGGAGGTGGCGCCGATTCGATTTGCGGATATGGATACCGATCCGGTGAACGTTGCGGAGTTGAGCAGCACGTTGTGGTATCTTCAGGGCTACGTCGGCTTTGCCACGAGTGACATCCAAAAGGAAAACAATGGTTCCGGAACAGAAAAGAACAAAGAAGTGCTCGATGATTTCAAATCATTGGACCGGGCGATCACCCAACTGCGGAGGTGGATGTTGGAGGACCGGCCGCTGGCCGCAAAGAAACTGACGGCGTTTCAGCAGGCCTTGTTCAGCGACATCCGGGAAACATTCGAGGCGCTGAGGCACCAGGACAACAGCGGCCCGTTGCGGGCGGAAGATTTGCCGCCGGCGTTGCGGCATCGTTTTGTGAGCAAATCGGGCGAGCTCTATCTGCTGCAGGTTTATCCCAAAGAAGACGTCTGGCAGCGCGACAAACAGGAGGAATTTGTCAGGGAACTGCAAACCGTCGATGCGAACGTCACCGGGACCCCGGTTCAACTTTATTATTACACGACTCTGCTGAAAGAGAGCTACGTGCAGGCCGCCTGGTATTCCCTGGCAGCCATTGCCTTTCTGGTGTTCATCCATTTTCGCTCACGGATTCATGGGCTGGTTCAACGTTTCGTTCAATCCGGCCAACATTATGACGCTCCCGTTGGCCCTCGGCATCGGCGTGACGAGTGGCATTCATATTCTCAATCGCTATGCCGAGGAGCGAAAGCCCAGCATCCTCGCCAAGAGCACCGGCAAAGCGGTCTTCGTGTCGGCGTTGACCACGATTGTCGGCTTCGGCAGTCTCATGCTGGCCCAGCACCAGGGCATCGCCAGTTTGGGATGTGTGATGGCCGTCGGCACCACCACCTGCATGGTTGCGGCGCTGACCTTTCTGCCGGCGATCTTGAACCTCCTGAGCCACCGCGGTTGGGTTTTGGACAACAAAAAACCCAGTGACGACAATGCACAATCGACACTGGGTCGGGAGGAACCGAGGTAAAAACCTCAAGTATGCAAACAACCTAAATAAGCGATGGTTGAAAGTCAAACGTTAATTGGAACAGGACAAAAAACGGTGATTCTTTGTCTTGAGAACCGGGCGCTAACGTTATCGGAAGGAAAGCCCGGCTGTTTCTCTAATAGGGCAGATTGAATGCCGCGCTGAACGCATGCCGCTCATCAGACAGTTGATCGCCGTTGGTCTTTGTGTCGGCATGTTCCTCTCCTCGGCCGGGCGTTCAGCGGAATGGGAGAGCGGGCCGTTGGTTCACGAATTCAAGTTGACTCTGGCCCCCGGTCGGCGGGTGGAGGCCATCGGCCCGCTGCTAAGCTACGAACAGCGCGAGACCCAGACGCAGTGGGCCTTGTCGCCGTTGTTTTCCCACACCTTCGATAAGGGCGCGGACGTGGAGGAGTTTGACCTGGCGTACCCCGTGTTGACTTACGATCGTTTCGGAACTGAATATCGCTTTCAACTCTTCCAGCTCCTCAGTTTCGCGGGTGGGCAAAACCAGCAGGAAAACCTCCAAAAGCGGTTTACTTTGTTTCCCATTTATTTCCAGCAACGTTCCCCGGATCCCGACCTGAACTACACAGCCGTCGTCCCGATCTACGGACGCCTGAAGAACCGGCTTTTCCGGGACGAGATTCGTTTCATTTTGTTTCCGATTTATGGCCAGTCCCGCAAAAAAGACGTCGTGACGGACAACTTCCTTTATCCATTTTTCCACCTGCGCCATGGCAACGCGCTGCAGGGCTGGCAGTTCTGGCCGCTGACGGGCTACGAACACAAGGACGTGACCACGCGGACCAATGCCGATGGTGAAGTCGAAACGATTGGCGGTCACAAAAAACTTTTCGCGCTCTGGCCGATTTTCTTCAATCAACGGCTCGGTCTCGGCACGGAGAAACCCGAACATCACCAGGCCGTATTGCCGCTCTACAGCTACCTGCGCTCGCCCCAACGGGACTCCACCACGCTGCTCTGGCCGTTCGGCCTGACGGTCACGGACGACCGCGGGAAAAAATATCGCGAAGTGGGCGTGCCCTGGCCGCTGGTTGTCTTCGCCCGCGGGGAAGGGAAGACGGCCAACCGCATCTGGCCGGTGTTCAGCCACGCGAAAACGCCGTTTCTGGAAAGCGATTTTTTTCTCTGGCCGCTCTATAAATACAATCGCGTCCATGCGCCGCCGCTGGACCGCCAGCGGGCGCGAATTCTATTCTTCCTCTACTCGGACCTGATTGAGAAGAACGAGCAGACCGGGACCGCCCTGCAACGCACCGACCTCTGGCCGCTGTTCACCGCGAAGCGAGATCACGACGGCAACGAACGTCTGCAACTGCTTGCGCCGCTGGAACCGCTGTTGCCCAACAACAAGAGCATCGAACGAAATTATTCGCCGCTCTGGTCCCTCTGGCGCGCCGAAAAAAATGCCCGGACCGGCGTGGCCAGCCAATCCTTTCTGTGGAACCTGTATCGGCGCGACATCACGCCGGAGACGAGAAAGTGCTCGCTCTTGTTCGGGATTTTTCAGTATCAATCCCGCTCGGAAGGCAAACGGCTGCGGCTGTTTTTTATTCCGGTGCTGACGGCCAAAAAAACGACGCTGGCGCGGCCAGTGCGTTGAACGACTATGTTTCAGAACATCGGCGAAATGATGGTTCTTTTCTGGCGCACTGCGCAGGCGCTGCCGCTGGTCTGGCGCCAGCGGCAAAAGGTGTACGACCAGTTGTTCGAGATCGGGAACGCCAGCCTGCTGATGGCCTGCATCCTGTCGCTGTTCATCGGCGGCGTCCTCGCGTTGCAAACCGGTCCCGTGCTGGCCGAACGGGGTCTGGCCAGTTTCATTGGCGGGATCGTCGGCGTCTCGATCTGCAAGGAACTGGCGCCCGTGATGATGTCCATCTTGATCGCCGGCCGCATCGGCTCGGCCATGGCGGCGGAGATCGGTTCGATGCGCGTCTATCAGGAAATTGACGCCTTGCGCACCATGAACATCAATCCGGTCCATTACCTGGTCCTCCCGCGGCTGGTGGCGATCAGTTGCGCGTTGCCCCTGCTGGTGATCTTTGCCATCATGATCGGCTGGATGGGCGGCGCGCTCGTCTCCGTGTACAACCAGCATATCGGGCTCAGCTTTCAGGCGTACTTCAACAACCTCCGGGACGTGGTGAACTTCGGGAAAGTCGTCAACGGACTGCTCAAGAGTTTTATCTTCGCGCTCGTGATCGGAGTGGTTTCCTGTCATCAGGGGCTCCAGACCCTCGGTGGCCCGCGGGGCATCGGCCGCTCGGTGACCAAGGCCGTGGTCAATTCCATCGTGCTTATCCTGATCCTCGACTACTTTGTGACGCGGTTGTTTATGTATTTCGAGTGATGAACACCCCGAACCCTACGCGACAGGGTGTCCGCGTCGAGGTGCGCGGACTGCGCCGCAGTTTTGACGGCCAACCGGTGCTCAAGGGACTGAATTTTGAAGTGGACCGCGGCGAGATTTTTGTGGTGATGGGACCCAGCGGCGGCGGCAAAAGCGTTTTACTCAAACACATCATCGGCCTCGAGACGCCGGACGAAGGCGAGATTCTGGTTGAAGGCGAGTCCATTCAATCGCCCGGGGTGATGGACAAATACCGGATGGCCATGGTGTTCCAGTCCGGCGCCCTGCTCAATTCTCTGACGGTCGGCGAGAACGTGGGGCTTTATCTTACGGAACATCGCCTCAAACCGCCGGGCGAAATCGCGCGCATCGTTTCCGAAAAGCTCGAGCTTGTGGGGCTCAAGGGCCAGGAGAACCGTTTCCCCGGCGACCTTTCCGGCGGTATGAAAAAGCGCGTTGCCATCGCCCGCGCCCTGGTCATCGAACCACAATTGCTGCTCTATGACGAGCCGACCAGCGAACTCGACCCGCTCATCGCCGTGACCATTGGCGATGAAATTCTCCGTTTGAACCGGCGGATTCATGTCACTTCGATCGTGGTAACGCACGACCGCGACCTGGCCTTTGGCATCGCCGACCGCATCGCCCTGCTGGCCGACGGCCAAATCCTCGCGGTGGGCAAACCCGCAGAAGTCCGGAACAACCCGCATCCGGAGGTCCAGAAGTTTTTAACCGCAGACTTTAACCACAAGCAAGAAAGGACACCGTAATGAAAAACACGCTCGAAACCCGGCTGGGAATCTTCTTTGCCCTCGCGTTGATTGCCGCGGTTCTGATTATGGAAATGATCGGCAGCTTCGACTTCTTCAAACATGGCATCCGCATCCATGCCCGGTTCAAAACCGTCCAGGAACTCAAAGAAGGCGATCCGGTCAAAATGGCCGGGGTGCAAATCGGCCGCGTTGAGAAAATCGGCCTCATGGAAAACGCGGTGGATGTAACCATGAAATTAAACAAGCCGGAGAACGTAAAGACCGACAGCAAAGCGACCGTCAAATTTGCCGGGTTGATGGGACAGAATTTTGTCGCGCTCACCTTCGGCACAACGGCCGCCCCCAAGGCGGACAATGGCACGCTCCTCATCGGCGAAGAACAACCGGACCTCAGCGCCATCCTGGGCAAACTCGATGACGTCGCTATCGGCATCAAAAAAGTCACCGATAGCCTGTCCGGCGACAGCATTCAAAACCTGCTGGGACCCTTTACCGATTTTCTCAAGGAAAACAGCCCCCGCCTTACCGCCATTCTCGGCAACATGAAAACCATCTCCACACAGATTGTCGAAGGCAAAGGCACCGTCGGCAAACTGATCAACGAGGACGCGCTCTACAACTCGGCGCTGGCCGCCGTCACGAATTTCAACGACACCGCCTCGGACATCAAACGAGCCGTCGCCCAGGCACAGACGGTGGTGGCGGAAATCAACGAAGGCAAAGGTACGATCGGCAAACTGGCCAAGGACGATTCGCTCTACCGGGAAACCACCACGGCAATGACGAACCTGAAGGAAATCTTCCAGAAAATCAATCAGGGCCAGGGCTCGGTCGGCAAGTTGCTCAATGACGAAAGCCTCTACAAGAACGCGAAACTCTCGCTGCAGAAACTGGACAAGGCAACCGAAGGATTGGAAGACCAGGGACCGTTGAGCGTGCTCGGCATCGCCGTCAACAGCTTGTTTTAAACGCTCGTTTCAATGCCGCGTTGGAAGTCGAATGTTGGATGTTGGATGTTCTGCCATCGCGAAATTTTCGCGAAAATGGAAGAATTATAGTAATTCCGTAGGGCCTGCACTTTAGCCCGAGGCGGTGAACCGACGCGGGCGTCCCGCCGCAGGGCGACCCGTGCGAGTAGCGCATGACCGCCGTGCGCTGCGAAACCACCACCTCGGTATAGCTCACCGTTGCGGCGTCCTCACGGTGCATGCAAGTCGAGTAAGGCCCTCGTTCCGGTTCATGCGAGCGATGAAGGCGACGAAGCCAGTCCAGACCCAAGGTTGAATCCCGGCGCAGCGCTCTGGTGAACGTCTTGTTCCGGGTTTGCTGCGCGCCCGGTTCATCGAAGCCGGACGATATCCACGTGTTGATTCGCCAGGCATGTTCGACGCGCGCCAAGTGGTTTCGGTTCCATCGCCATTCAACAACTTCGTTCGCGCCGGGAAAAATGCCGATGAGACGGAAAGGATTGACCCGACAGAGCGACCAGCGGCTCAACGCTTCCTCCAGCACCCTTGCGGAATCGGCGGCGAGCGCGGACCTCACCACGTCGCCGCGGCTTACGGACTTGCCCCTGACCCGCGCCGGCACGGAATACCAGTTGATCAACCCCAGACAGGCGCCGGTGTCGTTGAGACCAATCCAGGTGCCGCCGCCCGGTTCCGACGGGCAAACGACTTCGCACGCGCCAATGCGGCAATTCGCGGGAGGAAGGGCCGTGACGCGGGTCAGCCTCTCATCGCGATTCATGGCGAGCGCATAACCGTCGGGGCGCGGAATAAAGGTTATCGTGCACATGCCGGTTAATCCGCCAGCGGATAGGTTCCGGCCAGCGCGGAACATTCGCGCCATTTGCTCCACAACAGGTTCAACCGGGTGGGCAACCGGCCGCGCCCGCGGTTGGCTGCGCCAATGGCGAAGACGAGTTCCCATTGCCGGAACAAGGTTCGATAGGCGGAAAACAGCGAGTTGCGGGCGTCGTAGATGCTGGTCGCTTCGGAGGCCGCGCCGTTGAGTTCGATGATCTGAAAATTCCCGCCAGGGCGCAATTCCTCTTTCGACGAATAGCGAATGTCGTAGCGCCCGATATAAAAACCCTCGAGCTTCTGCGAAATGGCGTCGAGGCAGCGCTCGAATTCTGCCGACCAAAGCCGCGCGCCGTCCTGGAAGATGCAACCCTGGGCATGGTTGCCGGCCTCGACGAGCTTCACGCGTTCGCCCGCCGCCGGGACCGCGCAGCGACGGTCGCCCAGTCGCTCAAGATATTTTGCCGCGACCAATCGCGCGCGGCGGTCGTTCCAGATCAGTTCCTCAATCGTGCGCTGCCCGTCCCCAACGACCGTCGGGAAAATCTTCTCGGTGATGGCAAAGATGTGTCCGCGCGATTCGTGCGGAAAGCGATAGTAGAAGACACCAACTTCATGCGGGCCGCGGGCGTATCGCTGGACGACCAGGGGAGCGCGCGTCTGCTGCAAATAGGCCGTCGCCTGCTCGCGCGTGCGAATGAGCTTCACGCCGACACCGCGCTGGCCGACGTCCGGTTTCAGGATGAAGGGATAATCCACGTTGTGCCGGTCGCGGATTTCCTCCAGCGCAGCGAGGCGTTGCGCGAAGGTTCCGCCCTCCAGCAAATGCGCCTCGGCGGTGAATTGCGGACTGGTCGCGCTCAATTCGCGCAGCGTTGCGATCTTCGATTCCCCCACAAACCCGCCGGAGAATATGCCGGGGTTTGCCGCGGTGGGCAGGGCAAGACCGCGATAGCGAACGGCCAACCGGAGATAATTCAACACCACCGGCGTATAGAAGAGCCAGGGCGGCCAGAATTCCCAACGCATCCACCGGTCCACGGCGGCCCGCACGCGCCGAGGAAAGTTCCGCCCGAAAATCCTTCCCGAAATCCGGATAAACAGGACAAGAATCACCGGCACGATGAGCCAACCGCCCACCGTCCATCGGTTCACCCACTGGAACAGTTCCGCGCCGAAGGTCCTGGCCAGGCCGAAAATCGCCACGGTCCAGATGCCGACGGCGATGCCAGTGACGAAAAGAAACCGGCTGAAGGGGAGCCGGAGGAAACCGGCGGCGGCATACGTCGGTAATCGCGTGCCCGGAACGAAACGGCTGCTCAGGAGCAGCCAGGTCCCTTTTTTTGCAAACCATTGCTCGCTGCGTGCAATGGCGGCAGGATCGAGGAATCTGCGCGCCCAGGAATGTCGGAGCACAGGGCGACCTGCTCCGCGCGCAATCCCATAGAGCAAGGCGTCGCCCAGCCAGATCCCGAAGAAACAACCAAAGAACCCGGCCAGCCACGGGATGCGGCCTGTGGCCGCCAACAACGCGGCGCTGACGGTGGGAACGTCTTCCTGAACGAAAGTCAGCAGCCCCAACGTGAGTGCCTGAGCGGCCGGCCCCCATTCGTTAAAGCCGAGCGGCAACCACATCGGCGCAACGCTGGACATCATGTGTATTGGCGTCCTGCGGGGACGCTTCCGGTTATTGGGGCTTGTTCCACGCCTGATGCGCGACCGTCGAAGGCGCGACACCGAACTGCTCCGGCAGTTTGACCTCCATCAGTCGCGCCATGACCGAGATGAGCGCGTAGTGGTGAATCGCGTGAGCGATGACGTACACCAGTTCTCGCCCGAGGCTCGAAGGCGTGATCGGCGAGTCGCCGTGATCGTAGCTTACTTCGCAGCGGGCGGCGACCAGCGTCTCCAGGGCGCGCGGCGTGAGCTGTTCCAGCGCCGCGCGGGTCTGTCGGGTGAGGATGAGAGCGAAGTCGGTCTGGGTCTCGAGGCGGACATCGCGCTCGCGATGGTCGTAGTCCACCGTATCGGCATCCAATCCGCGCAACAGACTGGTGAAATGGTCGAGACAATGCCGGTAGTGCCCGCCGATGGAAGCGTTGAAGGCCAGCGGGACTTTGCGCGCGTAGATTTCCGCCGGCAAAATCTCAAGCAACTCCTCCCCCTGCGAAAGAATGGCGATGGCCGCCTTCAGAATGCGGCGTCCGTCATCCCTGGAGGTGGTCCGGGGATCCGATGCCTGTCTGGTTGCGGTCGTTTGCTCCGTCATCGCGTTTGTCATAGCCGTCGGGTGCTTCCTACTTGTTGGCCGGGATCGGGCGCCCATTTGAGATTTATGTGCTGAACGCCACCGACAATGAATGCCGGTTCCGTGAGATCGGACACCCCTTGGTGAATCGCAACCGCTCCGCGCCGCGCGGCGTATCGCGAGTCGTTCCGCCGGTCTCCCGTTCCAGTTGCACGCGCAGCGCGGCCTTGGCGCGCGAAAGGCGCGACATGACTGTGCCGATCGGCACGCGGAACGCGTCGGCGATCTGCCGGTGTTGGTGACTTCTGTGGGTGGCTATTCACCGGTGATTCTCCTCCAGTTGGCATCGGCCTTCGCGGTGAGGGTCGCTTCGTCTTTCTCCCAGTCTCTGAGGGCGTCGCCGAAAAGACCTTTGTAGAAAAGAAACCACCTTCCATTGGTCAGTTTGAAATTGTTGGGATCGATATCGACCTTTTCGCCCTTTGCCATCGCCGTCGCGCACCAACCGCCGTAAGCAGGCAGATACTTCCCGGGCGAATCCGTAAAGAGCTTTCTGTTCTGCTCTGTCGCGAAATAGTAGGTCACGCCCTGATGCCAGGCGCCGAGCTCTCTGCGGCCTTTGAATGCCTGGTTCTTCGTGTAGTAGCCGACGGGATCGTAGCCTTTGAGCGCGACTTTTTCCGGACCGAGGTTGTAATGTTGGATGGCGTCGGGAAGAGACGCATCGGCCGCAACGCACAAAGCCGGCGCGGCGGAAAGGCTTGCGACCAGCGCGATCAGCACTAAAAGCCGGTTCGCGAAGGAGTGGGGGGTCGTGGCATCGGGTTTCATTTGGGCAATATCGTGTTTCACAAGGTTCTGCGTTCAGCAGCCACGGCGATGTACTGGTCCGGCCCATCAACCGTTGGCTGTGTGTTTGTCGAGTTGGGCGAAGTGTCCTTACAAAATCTTCAAACCTGTTGCGGCAGGGTGAGCTGCCTTCAGCGCATCGCAGCGCGGTGAGCACACCAGCAGGGCTTTGGCGCGTGGCGCGCGCCCCAGGGACATCCGATAGAGTCAGCATCGTTGCCCGAAGGCTCAGGACTCCTTACCGGTGGAAGAAAGGTGAACCTGCTTCAGAGCTCTGCGACAAAACAATGATCCGATCGGATCACTTTTTTGTCGCGTGGTTTCGGCTCAGCCACTTTCCACGCGAGCGGATGCTGCCTTCGGCGGGTCAGGAGCCCTGAGGCCCGGAAGAGAAGAGTGCCGACAAATTTGCCCGGATGATTTTTCGTGGTTGATTCAAATGGAAAACGCCTCCTTCAAGCGTACGACTTCGGAGTGGAGTTGCCGGGCCAGTTGCTTGCGGTCGCCGCAGCCGTTCTGAAGCTGCGTGAAAGAAACGCGGGCCGAGACGCCGCGTTTTCCCAGCAGATTCACCAGATGCGGCACGAGCGTCATGTCGCGCCAATAACAGACTTCGTCGGCGACGCTGCCGTCGCTGAGCGAGTATTGGATGCAGCCGGCGGCGAGCGGCTGTTTTTGTTCCGCGGCCGGCTCAAGCAGCGCGGACTTGAAGGGCAATACCGTGTCGCCGCCCGAACTGGTCCCTTCCGGGAAGAGCACGAGCAGCGTGCCCTGGCGCAACACTTCTTTGATTTCCGCCGTCGAACGCGTCACCTCGGACCGCTTTCCGCGGTGAACGAACACCGTTCCCGCCAGCATCGCAAACCACCCCAACACCGGCCAGTTTCTCATTTCACGCTTGGCGACGAACGCGGCGGGCGCGAGCGCGCCGATCACGAGGATGTCGAGATAACTGAGATGATTGCAAACGAGCAGACCGCGCGCGGGGATAACCCCGGTCGTTTGGAGGCTCACATTGAAGACGCGCAACACACGACGACAATGGCGCTGCAACCAGAGCGCGCGGGTCGTGGGAAGCAAAGCGCTTCCACGGAAGGGCGCGTGAACGATATAACCCATTCCGGCCAGCAGGATCTCGCCGGCGAGCCACACGAGTCGTCCGGTGATGCGGAGCAACCGGGTATGCCCATTGACTTTGAACTGAGAGGAACGCCGGGTGTTCATCAAATCATAGCCTTATGCTATCACTTGTTTGGGGGCGTGAAAAGCGGCGTGCGCTTAACCCAGGAACCTCTGGCGGACCATCGCCGGCAACGAATGCAGATCCAGCAGCGTCAGGAAATCAATGGTCTTGAATTGGCGATCGAGCGCGGGTGGGCCGCAGATTTTCGCGCCGAGGGAAAGGTAGGCGCGGAGGAGTTTGGGAATGTCGGACGCTTCTTCCGCCAATTGGCTCAAAGGACAGTCAAAGGCGGGAAGCGGCCGGGTGCGCCACGGTGCCTCGATCAGATGTTTGCGACACAATTGGGAGTAGGCGGTGGCGCCCACCGCCGGGTCTTGCGAGGTCAACGAACTGCATCCGCACAGGTAGCGGCCACCGCGCTCGCGCGCATAGTCGGCGATGCCCTTCCAGAGTAAACCCAGCACGACCAGGTTGCGGTGCTGCCGATGCACGCAGGCCCGACCGAGTTCAATCATCTCGGCGCGGATCGACTCGAAGGGGCGAAAGTCAAACTCCTGTTCGCTATAATAACCGCGCTGCACCGCGGCCGTTGTACCGGTTTGCAGCCGATACGTGCCGACGATTTCGCCGGTCGGTTGATGTTCGACCAGCAGATGGTCACAGACGTCGTCGAACGGGTCGGCGTCAAGGCCGGTCGCGAGGGATTCCGCCAGGCCCTCACGGAGTTCGAGGTTGAAGACGGCGAAGCGCA
>WNGF01006553.1_pt1 | contig 24025 bp, 22 predicted proteins | sample 5400641 | NCBI WGS metagenome assembly WNGF01 (sample SAMN13153371, study PRJNA577476) | soil metagenome | isolation source: 80 cm soil or saprolite under grassland replicate 2 | place: USA:California | collected 2016-06-15 | reverse complement strand
AGCCGCGAGTGCTGCCGCGGGCACCTCCGCGACACCACCCGCTGGGATACTGGCGCCGATCGTTGCAGAGGTGATCGGTGCGCTGAAAACCTGCGTCGCCGGCGATGCCGCCACGGCCGGTCCCGGCGCCGGCACCTGGTCCTCGCCGGAGCCGGGTGAATAGTCGTAGTCGAAGACGCTCATCGCAGCGTAGTCGCCCGCGTTGGTCTTCGACACCGGCTGGCCGCTTGGATCGCTGAAGAACAGGAACTGTTCGTTCGACCAGGCCGTGAGATCCGTTCCCTCCGGGAGGGTCGGACGTCCGAGCGCGGCCTGCCTGCGCGTCCACACGTCCCACAGTCGGGGGTCCACTGGGGATAGGAAGGACACCATGAAGCCGTTTCCTGTTGGACCGCCCATGGCGCCGTGCACGTTGTCATGCGGCTGGCTCTCTAGAATGCCTTCCCGGCTTTGGTCGTTGTGGCTTGATGCCTTCGCGCTTGAGAATCCGGCCGCGTCGGTTCCATTTTCACTTCCAGCAAAATTGGCCGTTCGCAATGCGCTCCTGATTGTGGCGAGGGAAACCGTCGCTCTTGTGGTTTGATCGAGATTGGGGCTGGCGGGAGTGAGGCCGCGCGCTTCCGGCTGTTCGAAAAACATTCCCGCCGGAGCAGCGGCCACGGCACTCCAAAAATCCGCTGTGCTGCTCAGGCCGCGCTGCGCCAGCACGTTTTTCTGCGCCGGAGAGAAAGTCGCGAAAAGCGCGGTGACCGGCGCATCGAACTGCGCCTTGAACTCGTTGAAGGTCGGGATGAAGGCGGCGTTGTTGGGATCGAGCACGTCGTCGAACATGGCGGCCGGGACGCGGGGCGTCTTGGTCCAGTCCCAGTACGGAAGAGCGAACTCCATGTCACCGCTGAACTCGCGGATGATGGCCTCCAGCCACCCGAGATAGGCGCGGTGCCACACTAGAAACCACCAGTTCTGGTGCGGGCAGTCAAACACATGGATGAAAGCGTTGCGGTACCAGTTGCGGGCGTCCGTCGCCGGTCGGTTTAACATTTCACGTACCCCTTTCTTGTAGCTGTCGAGGACACGCGGCGGCATTCCCGGATCGGAGATCTCCCACCTGCGAAACTTCGCGGCCTGCGCCGGCGCCGCGGACGGCAGTGCACTTGCCAGGAGGACTGCAGCACTCGTGCCGAGGAAATGGCGTCTCGTCAGGGCTGGGCGAAACAACTCAGTCATTGCTTCCCTCCATCTGATCCGATGGTAGATCGATAAACCGTCAGAGGGCCGGAACGCTGTCTGGGCGCGAGCAGGGCAAGTCGCGAGCGCGATACGTTTGTCCAGCTATAGCCTTAGCTAATTGAAAATCTCTTGCGCCGCAGGACTTGCCGGCCGTGCTCATCGCGCTCGACTTGGTGCGTGAGACCGGACGCTGGCTGTCGTGCTCCAGGGCCAGCCAGCTGGCCGCTGTCGCGCAGCGACTTGATATAGCGCGCGGCATCTGCGACCGCGGCCGGATCCGGAGTATCGCGGTCGATCGATTTGACACGGCCGCGCGCGTCAAGCTCGACGGAAAAGGTCACCGGAACGGGCGCGTAGATCGCCTCCGCCCCTTCGACATGCACGGGGTAGAGTTTGTTGGCGTCGACCTCGACGCGTCTGCCCGGCAATTCACGTCTAATCGAGACGGACTCGAAGCCGCGCTTGGCAAGCTCCTTCTTCAGCGCCTGTTCGTTGATGCGCGGCATTGGTCAGCCACGTCCTGGCCCCCGAATTCCACTATGCATCATACAGGCGCCAAGCGCCTGTTCTCAATGGTGAGCGAAGGCGCAGTCGATGCGAACCCGGCGTAGCACCATATGTCTTCCTTCGCGTCGCAATTCGTGGGTATGGCTTTCGTGGGTTGACGGGGCGGCGGCGCGTACGACTTCGGCTGCCGATTTTGCGGCTTTGGGGACGTTGAGTCGTCCCCGTCGCAGCAGATCTTCGAAGAAGGACTTGGCCGCCTGATCCTCGCCCGGCGAGGGCGCCGCGCCGACGGCAAGCGCCGCGCCGGTAACCTGAAGGCGCTTCGGCTCGGCGGCGGCATAGACGACGATGGAAGGCACTCCAAGGCCGTACTCGGCGACCGAAAGTTGCAGCGTAGGTAGCGTCTTCGATTCACTCGGGCTTGCGGCGGCGGCCGCCAGTTGCGCAGCCGCTTGCGTCGCCGCCACCGCCATCGAAGGCGGCAGGATGCCGTGGCGGACGAACCCGCTTCGCAGCGGCGCTTCGTAGCCTTGAGCGGAGAATCGGCTCGCTGCAACAGCGAGCATGCTGGCGGCCACCTGGCTGAAAAACGTAGGTACAACGGACGCGGCGCGAATGCCTTGGACCAGAATGGCGCCCATATCCTGGCTCACCTGCAGCAGGGCGGCTTCGTCTCTCGTGTCCGTCGTGGCCAGCATGCCGGCCAGTCCTTCGAAGAACGCACCGGTGAAAACGCGCGAGAAAGAGTGCGACTCCGAGCTCAGCGAGGTGGCCGGCGCGGTGGTCGGAAGGGTGTCGGGATCCCGGTAGAAGAACGTGTTCACGGCGTTGCGCAAACAGTCGGGCTCGACTGCGGAAGGAACGGATTGACGGATGGCCGAGCCGAGCTGCTCCGCCAACCGCGAGAGCCGGGACGCGCGGCGCAGGACACCGCCGGTTTCGGCCAGCACCCCCTCGCGTACGCTTGGCAGCTGGAGCGCCGATAGCACCGCGCTCATGTCGCCGAACGACTCGTGGAAGGCGGCGACTTCCAGGCTTGCCGCGTCGAACAATTGCGGCTTGAACGAATCGAGCAGGGCATGCCCGAGCTCGTGGCACACGACGTCGGGACTCTCGCCGGAAAAGACCGTCCGTCCCGCGGCCGTGCCATGGAAGAACTTCAAGCCCACGCGGTCATAAAAGGCGTTGAGGTCGACCCCGAAATCGAGGTCCACGGGCAGTATGCGCCCCACTTCCCAGGACAGTCCCGGCAGCAATGCGCCCCAGAAGTCGGCCCCGCGCCGCAATGCTTCGGCGGCAGTCCAGTAGCGAAACTCTGCAGTACCGGGTGGATGAGGCTTGGCCTCCGGAGCCGAGGCCGGATGAACAATTCGGATCGGAAGCGGCTGATCGCGCAGAACGGGGATTGGCCTTTGGATAACTTGGCCGCCGCTGGGTTGAGCGCCGGCGCCGGGATCGTCCTCCCAAGCGTTGACCACCCCCTTCGGCTGTGCCCTGCGTTCGGTGGGTGCTGCGCGTGCCTTGCCTCTGCGCTTGCGTCGCGCGGCCGGCGTCCTTGACGCGCGTTTGGATCGCTTCTTTGCCATCTCATCTCTCCCGTTGCTGCACCGCCGAGGTGACACCATCGGCGATGGCTAACTCGCCATGGTGACGGCCACGCCATTATCGTCCGCTCCGTGGTGATACCGAGCTGAGATAGATCACGTGAGCTTGACAATCCAAGAGGCGCTCCTTCCGAAACCACTCTCGCTGCCTTGTAGCCAATGCGTGACGCCGCCGCCCGGCAAGCGCACGGTAAACACTGATCCTTTGCCCGGTTCGCTGGTCACGGTCACATCGCCGCCCATCATGCGTGCGAGCTTGCGGGAGATGGCAAGGCCCAGTCCAGTACCGCCGTAGCGCCGCGCCGTGAGTGAATCGGCCTGGGTGAAATCCTGGAACAGCTTCGCCTGCTGTTCGGCGGTCAGGCCGATGCCGGTATCCGCGACGGCAAGCTCGACCCAGTCGCGGCCATCCGCCACCTTGCGTACCCGCAGCGCAACCTCGCCCTCTTTCGTGAACTTGCAGGCATTGCTCAAAAGATTGAGCAGAATCTGCTTGAGCCGCATGGAGTCCGCGATGAGTGCGCCCACGTGCTCGTGTGCGTCAACGATGAGGCGGTTCTGGTTCTTCTCGGCGAGCTGTCCCGCGGTGCCAATGACCTCATCGATGAGCCGAGGCAAATCGATCCGCTCGGGATTGAGTTCGAGCTTGCCGGCTTCGATCTTCGAGAGGTCCAGCACCTCATTGATGAGACTAAGGAGGTGGGTCCCGGCGGCATTGACACGGCGCAGCGGTTCCAGCGCCTTTTCCGTGCCGAAGCGCGCCGGATTGGTGACCATCATCTCGGTCAGGCCGATGATGGCGTTGAGCGGCGTGCGCAACTCGTGGCTCATGCTGGCGAGGAATTGCGACTTGTGCTCGCTCGCCAATTGGAGCTGCCGGCTCTTGTCCTGGATCTCGTCGAACAGCCGCACGTTCTCGATCGCAATCACTGCCTGGTCGGCGAACGTCGTGACCAGCTCTATCTGCCTGCGGTCGAATGGCCGCACGGTGTTCCTGCTCAATAGAATGACACCAATCGGCTTTCCTTCGCGTAGGAGAGGCACCCCAAGATGGGTTCTAAAGCCGCCCAATTTCTGCACTTCGATCAAGCCGTATTCTGGATCAGCGAGAACGTCGGGGATCTGAAGAGTCTTACCCTCTAATAGGACTCGCCCGGTAACGCTCGCCCGCCCTGGCGGAAACGTGAAGTTCTTAACGAATTCAGAGAACTCGGCCGTGTGACCGTAACTCGCCGCGGAATAAAAGCCTCCCTCTCTTGGACGAAGGATTTGAGCGCTATCGGCCTCGCACAACCGGGCTGCCGACTGCACGAGCGTGTCCAGCACGACCTGCAGATTGAAGGTCGAGCGGCTGATGACCTTGAGCACGTCGGCGGTGGCGGTTTGTTGCTGGAGCGACTCCCGCAGCTCGTTGAGCAGCCGGGTATTCTCGATGGCGATGACAGCCTGGTTGGCGAAGTTTTGCACCAGCTCGATCTGCTTGTCGGTGAACGGCCGCACCTCCTGACGGTAAATCACGATAGCGCCGATCAGCTCTTGCTCCTTGAGCATCGGCACGAGCAGCATGGTCCGCGCGCCGGCGGATTCGACTAGGGCGAGGACGCGCGGCTCGCGCTCGATGTAGCCGCGCTCCGCCTTTAGATCGACGATGTGGGTAACCTCCTTCGTTCTGGCAAGTTTGGCCAGCGGGACGTGCGGATGGTCGCTTACGGCAATAGTTGGTTGCCGTCGCAACCAGTCCAAAAAGGCGGACTGCTCGCCGACGGCACAGACGTGACGAAAGGCGTATGGCTCGTACAGAAACAAATTGCCGAACTTGGCCTCGCAGATGCGCACCGCTTTCTCCACCATGGCATCGAAGACGGGCTGTAACTCGCCGGGCGAAGTGGAAATGACCTGCAGCACTTCCGAGGTCGCAGTCTGCTGCTCCAGCGCCTCGGCGAGAGCCTTCCGGGTCTCAGCGAGTTCGCGGGTCCGGACTTCGAGTTGCGTTTTCAACTCGGCGGTCAGTGAATTGGGCTCCATAGCGTTTAGCAGAACCGCTCGATGAACTCCCGCTTCTTCACTCGATCACCTCGTCGGCACGGGCGAGCAGGGTCGGTGGGTAGGACGCGCGGTTCGGTGGGCAAAAAACGTCAGCGGCCTGACAGAGCAGATCGGAACGAACGCGCAAATGTCTCGAGTTCACCAGCGTTGAGGTCGGATGCCGCCCAGTAGTCGACTCCATCCTCACTCCAATTGGTGACGTTGTATCCCCTGATTGATTTGCGCACGGACACGTCCTGGGAACTACGGGCGGAGGGCACTGCTGAGAGACTGATGAGATGCAAACGGCGGCCATAGACCAGGGTCGCCACGGGAGTAGTATCGATTACATCGACGCGTCCACCGATCAGGGGAAAGCCTTCGCTCGTTAGATCTACGACTTGCGGCGATTGCGTGATGCGACTGTTGAACCAAGGCTTCACAGTGTGACGTTCGGACGAGGTGACATCGGTTGATCGCGGCGCCATCAAGGCTCGCATGTGGCTGTCCACCACCGCCTCGGCGATGTGGTTGCCGGACACCGGACGCATAGCGATCCAAGTTGACCCGCTACCGAGCGCGATTGCCAACACGACCGAGGCCGCAAGCGCGCGCCACGTTGGATGCACGTGCAAGCGTCTGGGGCCGATCGCCGCTTCGATGCGTGCCCGCAAATGGGACGGCATTGGTTCGGGCGGCAATCGTTCACGCACGGCCTGCCGCAGCGCCTGGATACGTTCGACTTCGGCTCCGAGTGCGGGATCGGCAGCAATTCGCTGGGCGACGGCCAGCGAATTTGCGGGGTCGAGTTCACCATCGAGATAGGCGTGGACGAGCAACGAAGACTCGTCCATTGCGGATCCGGCAACGCGCACGTTCGTCATTGTCTCGTCCCAAGAGTGTCTGTCAAACGCCGCCGAGCGCGCGCCAATCGGGACATGACGGTGCCTAGAGGCGTTGCCGTTACTTCCGCGATGGCGCGGTAATCGAGTCCCTCGATCTCGCGCAACACAAACGTCTCACGAAACTCAAGCGGAAGTGCCGAGATCGCCGCCTCGAGTCGAGCGGCATCAACTTTGGCGATCAGTTCTGTCTCCGCTGTTGCGGTGTTCAACGGATCGCGATCTCCCCCGCGTTCCACCAAAGCGCGCTCTCCAGAGTTTAGATCATCCATCGCGATCTGCGCTCGCACGCGATTTTTCTCGAGCCACGAATAGGCGGTTCGCCGCACGATGGTCAACAGCCAGGCCCGCGCATTCCCGCCCGAAAACGTCCCGACCGCACGAAAGGCGCGGAGACAAGCCTCCTGAAAAATGTCCTCTGCGTCGGCGCGGTTCCCTGCGAGCCAGCGCGCGAACGCAAAACCATCCTCGAAATAGGGCAAGACGACACGATCGAATCGCGTCCTATCATACTCGCCGTCCAATGACCCCTCTACATCCATAGTAAGACTCCCAAACGATGATTTTTATTCCCGGTCTGCGCAAAAATAAATCCTGATTTTAGAGGGAATTTGCGCGGACCTGCCTCGCACTCCTTGGTTGCCCACCGTCGATCGCGCCGAGGGGGATCGGCAGGCCGCCGAAATCGCAGCTACCCGCACCCGTTCGGATCTGTGGGGCTATCCCAGTCGAAAGGGCACGTTCGATCCGAGCGTGAGCGCATGGAGGTATCCGTGACCCACGGTCAGCTTTTCGCAAAGCGCAATCTTTCTATTCAAGACCGACACGCATTTGAACAATGGCTGAAAGGATGCGCTGTCGTCGGCGCCGTCCTGAGCCTCGGTTTGATGGCAATGGCCTTGGCCGGATCGCGCACGGCGGAGACTGAAATCATCCCACGACAGCCGCATACTCTCTCGTTACAGGAACATCACGGCTTGGCACATCTAGAAAATCTGCCGATCCAGCACATCGAAGATCAGACGCTTGTATTTGCGACGCCTCCCCCTCGCTGACCAGTGTCCATAGCCAGAAGCTATCGCGCCATGGCGGCTGGACTGTAGAGGCGTTCGTGCTTGTCTGCGCTCAGCCGGAAAAAGCAAGGCGATGAAGGACTCGCTGTCATTTGACGCAATGCGCAACGTGCACGCAGTGAATTGCTCGGTGTCTGGTTCTCGCGCCTTGTGAGCAGTTGCGGAAACTCAGCCACGTGGGCTGGTTCAAGTTCGGGGTACCACGTTGCCCATCTGCAGAACGTGAGGAATCCACGCAAGCCGACTGATCGCAGAGAATGGAGGCGACCATGTTCAAAGCACTCCCGTCCTGCCTGATGCTCCTTGCCATTGCAATCGGTGGTACCGCTGACGTCCAACCAGCGGCAAGCTGCACTCAATCGGCGGAGCAGCATGACGCTAGACTGTCAGGCAGCGACGACAGAGAGGTCCTAGCAGACGCGGCCGAAGTTTCCCGGTTGGCCGGTTTGTCCGGGCAAGCCTTGCTTACCGCAATCGAAACTTGGGTTTCGAACCAGTTCAATCTTCCGGTTACCCAGGAGCATCCCAGTATCGAGTTCGTGCCTCCCGCGCGGATCACATCTTTGCGCTTTACTGGGTTGCTGTCCGATCCAGGGGCGCAAGTTGCGCCGAATGATCGAGCCTCGTCTGCTCAACACGACACTCTGGCCGTCTACTACGGCGCCACGCGAACCATCTATCTGCCCGAGGGCTGGACCGGCGGCACGCCTGCCGAGCTGTCGGTGCTTGTCCACGAGATGGTTCATCATTTTCAACATGTGCTTGGGCTCAAATTCGAGTGCCCCCAGGAGCGCGAGGTGCTTGCTTATCTGGCGCAGGACCGCTGGCTCGGCTTGTTTGGACATAGCCTGGAAGGTGACTTTGATCTTGATCCATTTTCTCTCTTGGTAAAAACAAAATGCTTTCATTAGTTAGGCTGACACAGGCTAAACTGCTAAGTCCGCTTTGCAGGCGAACCGGACATAGCTGGACGCGCTAGTTTGCTTTTGACCGACCCGGCATAGGCCTGGATCGATCGAGGTCATTGGAAACGGCGCGAGTTCATCACGCTGCTTGGCGGCTCGATGGTCGCATTGCCGCTCGCAGCACCACGACGGTCACATCCCATTCGCGACATTAGTACATCCAACCAGATGCCAGGAGGCAAATCATGAGTGATGCGGAAGTTAGCGGATATGTCGCCGCCGCCCTCGTTTTTATGACCTTCTACATGAAGACCATGGTTCCGCTGCGCGTAATCGGGATTTGCAGCAATTGCGCCTTCATCACATACGGGTATCTCGGCGGCTTGTACCCCGTTTTGATTTTGCATCTCATCCTTCTGCCGTTGAATAGCCTGCGCCTTCGCGAGATGCTGCTGCTGACAAAGCAAGTGCGCGAGGCAGCGTACGGAGATCCCAATATGGACTGGCTCAAGCCGTTTACGTCGACGCGACACGTAAAAGCCCGTGAGGTTGTGTTCCACAAGGGTGACGTCGCCGGCGATATGTTTGTCGTGTTGTCAGGGCGTTTCCGACTCGTAGAGACCAGTATCGAGATTGTCAGCCGGCATGTGGTTGGCGAGTTTGCCTTGCTCACACCCGAACACAGCCGTACGCAGACGCTCGAATGCGTCGAAGCAGGGATACTGCTCCAGATCAGCTATGGCCAGATTGAGCAGCTTTTTTTCCAGAATCCCAAATTTGGGTTCTACTTTTTGCAGCTGATCACGCGGCGTCTGTTGCAGAATATCGCACGGCTCGAAACTGAGCTTGCTTTACAGTGCGCGCTCCAGCCGCCGGCTCGAGAAACGCGCGTCTAATTTACGGAAGCGTTCACCTCATACGGGCGTTGTTTGCTCGCGCACCACCTTGGAGAAGTATCATGAAGAAGCTTATTGCTATTCTCACGATCGTCACGCTGATTGCCGTGCCGACCTTCGTCCAGTCCGTAAGTGCGGCACACGTGTCGCCGTCGAGCTCCTCGTTCGGTGGTAACGGCTACTGACGGTTCATATTGTCTCGATAAGTCAGGGGGGTTGTTCCCGATCATCGACGAAGGTCATGGTGAGCGGCTGGCCGGCTACGGTGTTTCCGAGCGCCTCCGTGAACGGCAAAGACGCACATCGTTTGAGCGTTTGCGCCACGGCGATGCGGTATGACGAGCGTTCCGTCTCCGACGCTTCCCTCGATTGAAAAGTGATCCTTGGCTGTCCGAATCGCTCGCCGTTGCGCTTGAAGCTCATCAGCACCGTGATCTGCATGCCTAGACGCGACTGCTCCATCGGCGGCGGAACCCAGCACGCCAGCAGCGCCGCCTCTAGATCGCGGCGGCACTCGCCGAAAGCGCCGCGATCGCCAGCGCCTCACCGGCAATTTGGAAGCGAGATTTGAACATCGGTCGAGTGGCAAACAAAATTTCCGTCGAAAAGAGTATCGAGCAATACCACCGCGAGCACAATGAACGGCCAACAGGTTGTAAAATCGTTTCGTTATCTCCTGACTGATCCTCCCCAATTCGATATCCTGTAATCTGGCCCCGGCTAGCAGGGACCGAATGCAATTGGATCAATTGAAGCGGCGCGAGTTCATCACGCTTCTCGGCGGCGCTGCGGCGGCGTGGCCGCTCGCGGCGCGCGCGCAGCAGGGCGCGATGCCGTGATCCTCCGTTATGAGATGAGGTCGCGCTATGACCCCTGGGGCCAAATTCTCGCATACGCCTTCTATTTTTGTGCTAATGTCTCTCGCCAATCAATGGGAGAAACGTGCAGGTCTATAGGGGGGGAGATGGTGCATGGGGAGGCAGATCCTCGTTACCGGAGGAGCTGGCTTTATCGGCTCTAATCTCGTAAGTAGTCTGCTAGGCGACAAATTCGACGTAATTGTTTTCGACGCACTCCTGCGGCGAGGGAGCCAGGATAATATCGCCTGGCTGCAGCAACACCCCCAGAATTCTCGGTTGCAACTCGTGAATGGAGATGTTCGCAATTTCAAGGCCGTGCAGGCCGCAGTCGCCCACGCGGACGTCATTTTTCACTTGGCTGGTCAGGTGGCCGTGACCTCGTCGGTTAGCGACCCGCGGACCGACTTCGAGATCAATGCACTTGGAACGTTCAATCTGCTAGAAGCCGTCCGGCTCAGCGGACGTCGTCCCACAGTCGTCTTCTCATCTACCAATAAGGTCTACGGCGGCATGGAAGGTTTGGCGATTGTTGGGGAACGCGATCGGTATTCCCTTCGCGACTTCCCGAATGGTATTCCTGAAAGCCAACCGCTCGACCTTCACTCGCCTTACGGCTGCTCGAAGGGCGCTGCGGACCAGTACGTTCGAGACTACGCTCGCGTCTATAATCTACCAACCGTCGTCTTCCGATTAAGCTGCATTTACGGCCCCAGACAGTTTGGAACGGAAGATCAGGGGTGGATAGCTCATTTCATCAACTCGGCCCTCGATCGTCGGCCGATCACCATTTATGGCAATGGCAAGCAGGTGAGGGATGTACTTTTTGTCGAGGATCTCGTGCGGGCGTTCCGGCTCGCCGCAAATAACATCGACAGTGTGGCCGGAGAAGTCTTCAATGTCGGCGGCGGTCCTTCGAACACGATATCCGTCTGGGCGGAGTTTGGAGAGTTTCTGACGGAACTGGCGGGACGGAAAATCGAAGTCAACTTCGCAGATTGGAGGCCAGGCGATCAACTATGTTACGTCAGTGACATTCGAAAAGTTGCCGAGCGGCTCGGATGGCGGCCCCTAACCGACAAGACAAGCGGTGTCCGGCAGCTTTGGGAGTGGGCTGTCGAGAATTCGATGCCCTCCGTAGCCTTAGCCAGGCTAGGCGGCTGATGCCACCCCTGAAACGCGACTCGGAAACTACGACCCGAAAACTGAAAAGGCGTTCATGAGGATCCTGGTTACCGGAGGAGCTGGCTTCATCGGTTCTCATATGGCTCAGCGACTTCTGAAGGAAGGTCATGAGGTTACGATCGTTGATAACGAGTCCACGGGTCGATCGGTTAACGTGCCGGCTCGAGCCAAATACGTACTCGCTGACGTAACCCAACTTGACCAGCTTCAGCCCATATTCGCCACTGGCCTGGATGTCGTTTTCCACGTCGCAGGCCAAGTCTCTCTCATACGCTCTTACCATGATCCTGCGTTGGACTTGCGGACTAACCTGCAGGGCACGCTAAACGTGTTACAACTTTGCCTGCGGTTTCGCGTACCGCGCCTCCTTTATGCCAGTTCAATGACCGTTTACGGACACACTACTGTATTTCCGACTCCAGAAGACACCTCCTGCTGTCCCGTTTCCTACTACGGCATTACTAAATATGCAGCCGAGCGATACGTGCATGCCACCGCTGAGCGGGCCGATCTGGACTTCGGCTTTCAAGTGACGTCCTTCCGGATGTACAATGTCTACGGATCACGGCAGGCGTTAGATAATCCCTATCAGGGTGTGCTTGGGATTTTCGTCGGCAACCTCTTGCGTGGCGAGCCCATAACCATCTTTGGTGACGGACAGCAATCGCGTGATTTTGTCCACATCGATGACATCGTGGATGCCTGGGTATCTGCGCTACCGAATCGCAAAACCTATGGATGCGTGATCAATCTGGGGAGCGGCCAGCGTCTGTCCATACAGCAACTCTCCGATCACGTCCTCTCGGCGTTCGGCCGCACACGCGCTGACCGAATGATCACATTTGCGCCTGCTCGGTCCGGAGAACAGCGTCATGTTCAGGCCGACATCAGGCTGGCGCGCAAGGTCCTTGGTTGGGAGCCGAGAGTACCCTTCAGCGACGGCTTGATGGAGACCGTGCGCTGGGCGAGGTCGATTTATTCGAGACCTGCTGCCTGATCGATTGTCAGAGATGCCACACTCTTCACGTCGCGACATGGTCGTGTTTTTGAACATTTTGCGGGCATGAGGGAGCCCACAACATGAAGCTCTTGTTTGTCTCAAGACTAGAGCGCGGAGTACGCGCGGTCAGGGCCCTCACGAGATACGCCGAGATCGGCAAGCGGCTGGGACACGAAGTGGCTATGTTTGGCGAGCCGCGCGCGGATTTCCCGTCTGTGCCGCACTCGATGGACATCGAGGCGTTCGACTTCGCAGTCTTCGTGATTTACGAGGCGCACGATTTTCCAGATTTGCCGCATCTTGCGTATTTGCTCGACCGTATGCCAAAGGAGCGTCGAATCGTCATTGATTGTACCGGGACATATAACGAGACGATCACTGTCGAGCATGACTGCAATCACTTTGTGCAACTGAATGGGCACGAGAGCTGGGAATGGATCGAGGGTTTCGAGGCCGTCGCAAGCAAGATTTTACAGCCCACGCTCACGCCCTTGCGGGAAGACGTACGCTCGTTCCTGTTTTTTGGTTACGACCCGTCGACCGAGGCCCGTCCCTACCGTTCTCCGCAGGAGGCAGCGGCAGCCTGGTCGGGTCCGAATGGCGCCAGCAAGCCATACGGCGTCATCTATGTCGGGCACAACTGGGAACGCTGGGACCAGCTCCGGCGCTTCTTCGAGGCACTTGAGCCGGCGAGAAGTCGGATCGGCGCCATTCACCTCAGGGGGTGGGCCTGGGACCATCGGCCCGACTGGGCTGTCGAACACGGGTTCCAGGGCGTCGATGTGGATCTCGATTTTCTGAAAAGGGCGGGCGTCGAGACGGGCGGCCCAATTGCCTTCGATGAAGTGGTCGCGTTACAAGGGCAAGCCCGCTTCTGCCCGATTTTTCATCGCCCGCTATTTAATCAGCTGGGGCTCGTCACCAATCGGACTTTCGAAACCTTCTGCTCCGACACGCTTCCGCTCCTTATGCTGCCTGAGCGAGTCGTAGAGAGCATCCATGGACACGATGCACTGCGCCTAAGGCCGGGAGACGACGTGGCGAGGCGGCTGGAGGACATGATGCGGCGGCCGGAGTTCTACTGGGAGGCGGTGTTGAAGACTCGCGCGCACCTCGCTGCTCATCATTCATATGAGCGCCGATTCGAGGAGTTGATGACAATCCTCGAGAACTAAGCAGCCAACAACGGACCATCCCAAGAGCAGCGATCCGATCAAATGAACATCCTGTTCATGATGGACAGGCGGGCCAACGCGGGCAGCATTCAGGCTGTGGCCAGCTATGTTCGCGCCGGAGACGAGTTGGGACACACCATCGCCGTTTATGGACAGCCCGATCCCAAGTACCTGGGCATACGATGGTCTACAGAATTCGACTCATTCGATCACGTGGTGTTCGTCTGTGAATTTGGCATCGGTTGGATGTCGGCGCTGCGCATGTCCCGAATCCTAACCCAGGTGCCCCGAAAGAAACGCGCCGTTCTCGACGCTGACGGCATGTACAACCCGGTGGTCTGCGTCGACATGTACGACCGCAACCATGCCGATGAGCACAACCGCGCGCGTTGGGTCGCGCATTGTGATGCCGTGGCGGACAAGATCTTTCAGCCTACGCTCGAGCCTCTCAATGCTGCGGTGTTGCCTCTCCCTTTCTACGGGTATGATCCGACATTACGTCTTGAGCTCGGTGCGCGCCCCAAAAGCTTCGACATCGTACATTTAGGACACAACTGGTGGCGCTGGCGAGAAGTCAGCAGCCGCGTGTTGCCGGCTATCGAGCGGATTAGGCCAAAGCTGGATGGCGTATGCTTCGTCGGGCTCTGGTGGGACATGGTCCCGGCAGGAGCGCGTGAGCAGAACTTGGAGATGGCTTTCGAATTTGACATGGACCGCTTCCGCCGGCTCGGGATTGATGTAAAGCCCGCGGTGCCGTTCACGGAGGTGGTCTCCGCCATGAGCGAGGGCCGGGTGAACATCATGACACAGCGCCCGCTGTTTCGCCGGCTCAAGTTGCTGACGGCGAAATACTTCGAAATCTTTTGCGCCGACACGATCCCGCTGGTCATGCTAGAACCCGCGCATGCAGAATCAATTTACGGCCCTGCAGGGCGGGAGCTGGCTCTGCATGGCAACATTTCCGATAAGCTTCTTGACGTGATTCAAAATCCGCTGAGGTATCGGCAGATCGTCGAGGCAGTACGGATCCATCTCGTCGATTGTCATTCGTACCACAGACGCCTGCAGCAGCTCGTCGACGCGCTCCGCTCCTGAAGCGACGACCGAGCGGGTCAATATGAGATTAATATTCGTCTGTTGGCCCTTTGAGGACCAAGGCAGTAGCCTAGTCATTCGGGGATACAGCGAGGCGGCCAGGGCGCTCGGGCACGAGGTCGTCGTCTATGCAGGTCCTTACGACAAGATTCCATTGAGCTATTCGCTGGCCGTTGGCTCTGCGGACGCTGTCGTATTCCTGTTCGAGTGGACGACCCGACAGTACTACGGCGACAGGCTCGACCTTGCCCGGCTAATTGGAAGAGTGCCGCGGGGGCGGCGGGTCGTGATCGACGGCGATGGCAACTACAACGACGTGATCAGAGTGGACGGTGACGTCAACCATCCGGATGACGCCGCGAGCCGCCGGTGGCGGGAAGTTTGCGACAGCATCTCGGACAAGATCTGCCAGCCCACGTTTCATCCACTGCGCCCGAATGTGCGCCCGTTTCTTTTTTACGCTTATAACCCATCATGGGAACAGCCGTTGGACTTCACCGCCAAGGAGTTCACGATGCTCTACGTAGGCCACAGCAAATCCCGCTGGCAACCGATGAGGCGGCTGCTCCAAGTGATTGAACCGGCGCGCAGGGAATTAGGGCGCATCGGTTTGGTCGGGCACGGCTGGGATTCGACACCGCGATGGGCGGCCAAAATGCAGATCGAACACATCTATTACACAGATAAAGCCTATCTGCGCCGGATAGGGGTCGACGTGCTGCCGGCCGTATCCTTCGATAAGGTCATCGCCTGGATGAGCAAGGCAACGTTCAACCCGGTGCTCGTGCGGCCCACCTTCGCTCAAATGCGGCTGGTCACGCCGCGCTTTTTCGAAACGCCAGCCGCGAGCACGATTCCTTTGTTCCTGTTGGACGAGGCGCACGTCCGGCTTCTCTACGGGCCCGAGGCGCTGGAGCTTCGGTTGCCAGATGAGGGTGCCGAGGAGAAGATCGTCGATGTGGTCCGGCGGCCTCAATACTATGGCGACATCGTCAGGAGGATACGCCGCCACCTCAGCGAGCAGCATTCCCATCGCGCCCGCCTCCAGCGCCTGATCGAGATTATCGAATCTTGAGATAGGTGCGCCGTGCGGGTGATGTTCGCCTACCACCTCATGGCTCTGCATTCGGGCACCGTCGGTAGCGCCCAAGACCTCTACCAATATACACAAGTGGCGAAAGACCTCGGGCATGAAGTGCTGGTCTACGGTCCGCCGGATCTTTCATTGCCATTCACTTTTTCGCTCGATCTCGCAGCGGTGGACGCCCTCGTCTTCGTCTTCGAATGGACAACTCATCTGCGCGACGGCGACCGGCTCGACTTCGCGCGATTTGTAACCAAGGTGCCCAGGGAAAGGCGTATCGTGATCGACTGCGATGGCGCCTACAACGATCCGATCTCCGCGAACGGCGACCACAACCACCGGGACGCAGCCTTGAGCCGCAGGTGGACCGAGGTGTGTGACAGCCTCTCCAGCAAGATCTGCCAGCCAACTCTAAGGCCGCTTCGCAGCAACGTGATCCCGTTCTTGTTTTACGGTTTCAATCCGAAACGTGCTGAGCCGTATGAGGCAGAGTCGAAAGAATATGGAATGATGTATGTCGGGCACAGCAAGCTGCGCTGGAGCGCGATGGAGCGCGTGCTGCGGGCCGTTGAGCCAGTGCGCGAACAGGTTGGACGCCTCGCCGTTGTCGGCCACGGCTGGGACGCTCTTCCACCCTGGGCAGCGGCAATGCGAATAGAAGAGGCCTTCTACACGGACTACGCGTACCTGCAAAAGCTCGGTGTTGAAATCTTCCCACCGATCCGCTTTGAGCATGTTATTCCCTGGATGAGCAGAGCTGTGTTCAACCCCGTGCTTCTGCGACCAATTTTTCAGCGTCTCCAGCTGGTCACGCCGCGCCTATTCGAGACGGTCAGCGCCAGCACGATCCCACTGTTAACCATGGACGACGCTGAACATGTCCGGCAGATTTACGGCGAGGAAATCATGGAGCTCATCCTGCCGGACGAACATCCTGAACGCAGGATTCTTGACTGCGTGCGGCACCCGGAGCGGTACGTGGGCATTCTCAAAGACATTCGTCGGCACCTGGCTGCCCAGCATTCGCATACACGTCGGCTCAAAGAGCTCATCAAGATCGTGGAAAGCTGATGCGGCTAATGTTCGTGTACTACTGTTATGGTGATGCGGGTAGCGCTCAGGACTTCTACCATTACGGGCATGCGGCTAAAGAACTTGGGCATCAGGTGGTCATGTACGGTCGCCCTGATCCTAGCTCGCTGTTCAGTTTCTCGCTGGACGTCGAATCGGCTGACGCTCTCGTGTTTGTTTTTGAGTGGACGACGCAGCTGCGTGATGGCGACCGGCTGGATCTGGCGCGCCTGCTGACTAAGGTGCCCAGGCAGCGGCGCATCGTGATTGACTGCGACGGCGCCTACAACGAGGCCATCACTGTGGATGGCGACTACAACCATCGCAATCAGGCCGCAAGCCGAGCCTGGATCGAGATCTGCGACAGCATCTCCGACCGGATCTACCAACCAACGTTGCGTCCATCTCGGCCCAACGTTCGAACATTCTTCTTCCACGGATACGACCCGGCTTGGGAAAGACCACTGGACTTCAGATCCAAGGAGTTCGGGATGGTTTACGTGGGCCACAGCAAATTCCGATGGCATCCGATGCAGGCGGTGCTGCGCGCCATCGAGCCGGTCCGCGAGCAGGTCGGCCGCGCTGTGCTCGTCGGTCATGGGTGGGACGCACCTCCAGATTGGGCCGCGCCGATGGGGATCCAAGATCTCTATTATGTCGATCATTCGTACTTGCGAAGAATGGGTGTCGAGTTCATTCCGCCCGTTCCGTTCGGACAGGTGATTTCGTGGATGAGCCGAGCTGTCATCAATCCTGTTATCTATAGGCCGCTCTTCAGGCGATTGTGGCTTGTGACCTGTCGAACCTTCGAGACACCCGCTGCGAATACCATTCCTCTCTTAGGCCTCGACGAAGCCTATGTGCGGGAAATCTACGGCGAAGATGCCCTCGAATTGGTGCTGCCACAGGAGCATCCTGAGAAGAAGATCGCGGACATGATGTCCCACCCCGAGAAATACGCGGAGGTCGTGCTGAGGATTCGCAGCCACTTGGCCACCCAGCACTCCTACTCAATCCGGATGCAACAACTGATCGAACTCGCGCAGAGTTGAGAGAAGAGCCAGCGGCGAGAGAACTCGGGGTGCACCGCTAGACAGGACCCGTCCATGCGCCGATCTATCGGATCGGCGAGGGCAAACTTTGCAACCAGGCGGGGGCCCGAGCGGCCATGTGGTCACGGGCTGATCGACATCGTGGAGCGCGCCGATGCGGTTCATGTTCGTGTACTGGAAACTAGAGAACGCCGGAAGCGCTCAGACAATCCTCAACTACGCCGCGGCTGCCCGGGAACTGGGCCATGAGGTTGTCCTCTACGCCGACCCCGATGATAGTTCGAGCTTCGCCTGCTCCCTCGACATCGATTCGGCCGACGCAGTCCTCTTCCTCCTGGAATGGAATATCTACCTACACGAGAACAAGCCGCTCGACCTTTCTGGGGCGCTCCGCTCGTCGGCTCGGGAGCAACGCATCGTTATCGACAACGACGGGATGTACAACGACCCGATCCGGATCGATGGCGACTACAACCATCCCGCCATAGAGGATAGCCACAAGCGCACCCAACTCTACGACAGCATATCGGACCGGATCTACCAGCCGACCCTGCACCCGTTACGTCGCAACGTGAGGCCGTTTTTGTTCCACGGCTACAATCCCGCCTGGGAGGCACCGCTGGATCCAACCAACAAACCCTACGGGATGCTGTACGTTGGGAGCAACTGGTTCCGGTGGCGGGCCATGTCCCGGGTGCTACGGGCGATCGAGCCGATCCGGCACCGAGTGGGACGAGTGCGAATCGTCGGCCACGACTGGACTAAGATGCCATGGTGGGTCGAGTCACCCCTGCGGGAGGATGCCTACTTCGTCGACCCCGAGTACCTACGGGCCCTCGATGTGGAAGTGAATCCACCCGTTCCGATCGGTGATGTTATCGCCACAATGGGCCAGGGTGTGTTCAATCCCGTTCTCGTGCGGCCTACCTTTAACCACTTACGCCTCGTGAACCCCCGCCTCTTCGAGACGGTCGCAGCCAACACCATCCCCCTCTTCGGCCTGGATGAGGCCTACGTGAAGGAGATCTATGGTGAGGCGGGCGCCGAACTCATCCTCGGCGAAGACCCTTCGAGACTCATCCTCGACGTCCTCGAACGACCCCAGCACTATGCCGCGGTGGTCACCGAACTGCGGCGGCATTTGGCTAAACGGCACTCGTTCATGGCCCGAGTGACCGAACTCGTCGAGCTCGTCCGAAGCTGAGCGCCGATATGCGGCTGATGTTCGTACATTGGGTCGTTGAGGACCGCGGCAGCGCGCAAGATATCTACCATTACGCAGAGGCGGCCAAGCACCTCGGACACGAGGCTGCTCTTTACGGACGGCCCCTAGGCCCGTCAGCGTTCAATTATTCGCTTGATATCGCATCCGCCGATGCCGTGATTTTTCTCAACGAGTGGACGACGGGACTCCAGTACGGCGATCGAATGGATCTCCTGCGGCTAGTCGCAAAGGTGCCGAGGGAGCGTCGGGTCGTTGTGGATCTAGACGGTAAATATAATGACGTCATCAGAGTGGTCGGCGACTACAATCATGCGGATGAAGCAGCGAGCCGGGATTGGGTGGAGACCTGCAACAGCCTCACGGATAAAATCTTCCAGGCGACACTTCATCCCTTGCGGCCGAACGTGCGCTCATTTTTGTTCCACGCCTATAGTCCGACATGGGAACTCCCACTGGACTTCAGCACCAAAAAATACGGAATGTATTGTGTCGGCAATAACTGGTTCCGGTGGCGTCCGATGTACCAGGTACTGAATGCCATCGAGCCAGTGCGGGAACAAGTGGGGCCAATCGGCCTCGTCGGGAACGGCTGGAACGCGCCCGCGCCCTGGACCCACCCGACGCTAGGCGTCGACGCGTATTACACTGATCCGGATTACCTGGCGAAGCTGGATGTAGAGGTGATGCCGGCCGTCCATTTCCGCCAAGTAATCGAGGCAATGAGCAGGGGCGTCTTCATGCCGGTGATCTACCGCCCGCTTTTTGACTACCTGCGGATGGTGACGTGCCGCACGTTCGAAACGCCGGCTGCTAACACGATCCCCTTGTTCACGCAGGATCGGAAGTACGTCGAGGAGATCTTCGGAGAGGAGGCGCTCGAACTCACGCTTCCGGATGAGCGCCCGCAGGACAAGATACTTGGGATCTTGCGACGGCCGGAGCGCTACGCACGCATCGTGAAGGGGATCCGCCGACGCCTGGCGGAAAGACACTCTTATGAGTTGCGGCTCCGAGAGTTGATTGAGATCGTGAAGAGCTAACGGGAAAGCTAGAGGCCCTTTTAGCAACCATCGGATCCGAGGAGCGGAGAACAGGGGCATGAACGCGTCAGTCACCGGCTCGAGCGAGCAACGGATGAAGCTGCAGTATGGCGTGGCTCAGGCGGACCAATGTAGGGACTTTGCCATCGGGCCGCACCGTGAGCGTATCTGGGCGCGGCTTCGCGAGATCGACACCCGTATGGTTCGACTATTCCTGTTCGATAAGGGCGCCCCCGACCATCTCAAGGAGTGGGAGGTATTTGCCGCCTACGTAGAAGCCGTTCTCAACGTTGGTGCGAAGCCGATGATGACCTTTGCGAAGTTCCAGCCACCCTTCGACGACCCGTGGTCGGTTCGAGCGTTTGCTGAGCGATCCGCGGATGTCGTGCGTCGCTGCATCGATCAGTGGGGCGGCGAGGCGGTCCGTGATTGGTATTGGTGCATCTGGAACGAGCCGAACAACGGCTGGATTAGCGACGGTGGTCTCCCGTTCGAGCAATATAGGCGCATCTACGAAGAGGTGGCGCAGGCCGTCCTCAAGCAGCTCGATCCGCACTTGGATGGCCGTAAGCCGTTGATCGGCGGCCCGGCCGTCGAGGGATTCCCTAACTTCTGGTGGGATTGGCCATGGCGGTTCGTAAATGAGATCGACAATGCCCTGATCGGCTTCGTCGACTGGCACCGCTACGCCGACTGGCGAGATGCTGGGGAGCACGGCGCACCGCAGGATGAGTCCACTTACCGGGCTCTCATTGCGTCCCAGGCACTGGACTACCAGTTCCGCTCGCGAGCCATTGGACGGCAGGTGCGCGGGCGCGAGATCCTGAACATCTGCGGGGAGCTAAATTGCCATTCCCATTACACCGCGCCGGTGAGGGAGCGTTTCAATTTTTCGATCTTCGGCGCCACCTTTTACGTCGCCGCCTTGCTCAATCTCATGCGCGGGGAGGCCGACGCCGAAATGTTTTGGGTCGGAACGGAGACCAGTGGAGGCTATGGAATGCTGGACCAGCACGGCCAGCCCAAGCCGGCTTTCCACGCGAAGAAGCTATGCACCCAATATGTTCAATACGGGGACGCAATCTCGTTCGCGCCGTGGGATCGAGAAAATAGTTCGATCGACGCTGTCGTCGCCCGCGGGAGCGGGGGACGGCTGAGCGCGGTAGTGGTGCACCTGAACGACAAAACCGAGAGTCATTCCGTGACCAATCTGGACCAAGATTTGTTGGATTGCGAGTTCGCGCTCAAGATCGACGAAGGTACTGGAAATCGGGTGGTGAGCGGCAAGTGTGATGGCAAAGTGATGTTTGAGGGGTATGGCGTTGCCGCGGTGACAAACGTCGCACCTTCAGAGGCTAAAGAGGGGTTTACTTTTTAGCGGCTATGGGTTTGCGGGCAAACCAGCTGTGGGCCCTCACTCTCATCGTCCTCCTCGGCGCAGTGCTACGCTTCTATGGGCTCGACCGGGAGCCACTATGGAGCGATGAGGCAGCGACTCTGCGGTACGCCGAAATGCCGCAGGCATGGCTCTGGCGCGACTCGTTCGACACCAGTCCGCCGCTTTACTACTCCCTCCAACGAATTTGGCTGGCGTTCGGCAGGTCAGAGGGGGCGCTGCGCTCTTTGCCCGCCGTCATTGGGACAGCCACCATTCCGTTGGTCTACATGCTTGGCCGCGCGCTAGCCGGCGCCTGGGGAGGGCTCGCGAGCGCACTACTGCTAGCGACTTCCGCATTGCACGTCCAATTTAGTCAGGAAGCTCGCACCTACACGCTGCTAATGGCGGCCGCAACGCTCGCCGTTTTGGGATTGGTCCGTCTCCTGGACCAGCCGCCTGCCGCCTCGGACCGTTCTCCCGATGCGCGATCAAACTCGCGCAATATTTCGTTCAAAGCAACGGCCGCTTACGTCGTTGGCACAATCGTCGCCGTTTACGCGCATAATCTCGCAATTTTCCTGCCCCTCATCGCGAATCTCGTGGTGTGCCTCCACTGGGCTATGCACCGCAGATTCGACCTGGCCTTCTTCAGCCGCTGGGTCCTCGCTAACCTCGTGGTCGTGGGTGCCTGGTCGTGGTGGCTGCCAGTGGTCGTGCAGCAGTTCGGCAGCGATCTCTACGATCTCTGGTGGCTACCAGCGCCATCATTGACGCAGGCGCTCGGAGACGTCACCAAAGTTTATGGCCAGGTTCATTTTGCTTGGCGCTGGCGACCGTACGTGAGCGACGCGTTCATGGGGCTCGGCCTGCTTGGGCTCGGCATTCTCGCTCGTCGAAGGCCTTGGCCGGCCGCGGTTCTGGGCGGGATGGTCGTGCTAACCCCCGCGCTCGCCTGGGCTGTCAGCATTCTGTCTTTGCCGATCTTTTATTTGCGCACGATCCTTTGGCCGCTGCCGATGTTTCTGATTCTCGTCGCGACGGGTATCCTTGGACTCGGCAGGCGTACTCTAGTCGGTAGCGCAGGGCTTGCGGCAGCGCTCACCATTCAAGGGCTAGCGCTCGTCCACCTCTATACCCATCCGGCCCGGTATGAGCCATGGGACGCGATCGTGCGCCGGGTCGGTGCCGCGGGTGAGACGGGCTCAACTTCTGTGCTGCTCTGCGGGGCGGATACCGAGATGTCCTTTGGTTACTATGCCGAGCGCGCAGGCCTCGAGGTGCCGATCTACGGCGTGGTGGCAGCGCATGAGCCGGCCTGGCGCCGTCCTCTGCTGCAGCAACCGATCGGGCGCGGTCCGACAATTGCACCAACGGAGCTCGCCAAGTTCGGCGCGTCATTCCAAAACGTTTGGCTCGTCGAGCGCCTTTGCGAAGCCAGCTCGCAGATCCGCCGCGAGCTCATCCCCCGATATCGTGAGGTAAGCTCCGAATGGATGAGCGGTCTCAGAGTGACGGTTTTCAGACGCGAACGGTAATTTAAATTAAACCGTGCCGTGCTCGCCGATCCCAAATTCCCCGGTACCGAGCGGGTTGTCTCAGAGGTCCGAGCCGCGGCGTCGGCCACGGGGCAGCAACTCATCGTCCTCGATGTCAGCAGCGACCGCGAAATCGAGACCGCCTTTACAACGCTCGTCCAACGTGGGGCTGGCGCGTTGCTCGCCGGGTTCGGCGGGTTCTTCTCTCCCAACGGGAACGGATTGCCGCGCTGGCGGCCCGACACAGGATTCCCGCGATCTACGTCCAGCGCGATTTTGTCGAGGCCGGCGGTCTGATGAGCTACGCGCCCAGCATTTCCGATACATACCGTCAAGCCGGCATTTATGCCGGACGCATCCTCAAAGGCGAGAAGCCGGGCGATCTGCCGGTTATGCTGCCGACAAAGTTCGCGCTGGTGGTCAACATCAAGACCGCGAAGGCCCTCGGCCTCGAAATCCCCGACAAGTTGCTCGCGCTCGCCGACGAGGTGATCGAATGATCGGGCGCCGCGAGTTCATCACCCTTCTCGGCGGCGCGGCGGCGGCGTGGCCGTTGGTGGCGGAGAGCACCTCATGGAAATGCAGCAAGCCGGCTCTATTGTGGGCTATGATGTTGCCGCCCGGACGCGCGAGACTCGCGGCGAAACCTGCGCCGACTGGATTGGCGACCTGAGAAAACACGATCGGAACATTGGGGATTTCTTGTCGCAGCGCCGCCGTCGCCGACGTGCTCTCGGCCACGACGATGTCCGGCGCCAGTCCGTTCAGCTCCTTGGCAAGGACACGCATCCGGCCGGGATCGCCGACGCCCCAGCGTATATCGATTAGGAGATTTCGGCCCTCCGACCATCCGAATTTGCCGAGAGCCTGCCGGAATGCCCCGAGCCGAGATGCGTTTTCAGGATCGGTTTCGGGTTGTCCCGTTAGCATTCCGACCCGATAGAGCCTGTCGGACTGCTGCGCGCGCGCCGCGAGCGGCATTGGCTGCGCGCCAAAGACGCGGGGGCAAGCAACATCGCTCCAAAGCCTGGCGGTGCGCCGCGAACTGCCGGTCAATGCCCTGCTGAATAGGGGTGGCGCCTTGCGTCCGTTCCCTCGATCGCCGGCATCAGCAGCCGGGCGAGCGTCGGGATCACGAGCAGGCTGCAGATCGGCGACAGCAACATGCCGCCGACAATCACGCAGG
>WNGF01008846.1_pt1 | contig 24026 bp, 22 predicted proteins | sample 5400641 | NCBI WGS metagenome assembly WNGF01 (sample SAMN13153371, study PRJNA577476) | soil metagenome | isolation source: 80 cm soil or saprolite under grassland replicate 2 | place: USA:California | collected 2016-06-15 | reverse complement strand
GCGGACCTCGACCTGGTGATCGTGGCAACCTGCTCACCCGACTACCCGCTGCCTGCCACGTCTGTCGTCGTCGCAACCGAACTTGGAGCGCGCCATGCAGCCGGGTTCGACATGCAGGCCGCCTGCTCCGGGTTCGTCTTCGGACTCGCCACGGCGACGAGCTTCATCCGGGCGGGCATGTATCGCAACGTGCTGCTGGTCGGGGTGGAGGTGCTGAGCAGGTTCATTGACTGGACCGATCGCAACACCTGCGTCCTCTTTGGCGACGGTGCCGGCGCCGTCGTGCTGCGGGCCAGCGAGCAGCCCGGGGGGCTTCTGGGCATGGATCTCTACTCGGACGGCACAGGAGTGGACGGCATCATCGTCCCGGCCGGTGGCTCAGCCCTGCCCGCCGGCCCAGACACCATCGCAGAGCACAAGCATTTCATCCGGATGGCCGGCCGCGAGGTGTACAAGTACGCCACCCGCCAGCTCGCTGAATCGTCGCTGGCCGCGCTGCGCGGCGCGGGCATGACCGTCGGCGATGTCGACCAGTTCCTCTTCCACCAGGCCAACCTGCGGATCATCGAGAGCGTCGGCGCGCACCTGGGGATCGATCCGGAGAAGAACTACATCAACATTGAGAAGTACGGCAACACTTCGGCGGCTTCGGTACCGATGGCGCTGGTCGAGGCCGTCGCCGCCGGCCGCGTGAAGCGCGGCGACCGGCTGCTGATGGCCGCCTTCGGGGCTGGCTACACGGCGGGCGCCGCGGTCGTCGAGTGGACGGCGGACCCGATGCGCGCTTTCCTTGCGCCTGGCGAGCAGACGCGCCTCGGCCAGCCACGGCGCGTCGATGCCGAGCTGATGACCGCGGTCTCGTGAGCAGCCTGACTGCTCACATCTCGCAATCCACGGCCGCTCGCGCCATCTCATCAGTGCCATTGCTCGGCGGCCGCGCCTTGCCGCTCTGCGGCGAACTCTGAGCAGCCCGGCTGATCTTGCGGGCGTCCGTGTGACCCGATGTTCGATCTGACGGGCAAGGTCGCGCTCGTAACGGGTGGCAGCCGAGGCCTGGGGCGCGCGATCTCGTTGGCGATGGCCCGGCAGGGCGCTGATGTGGCGGTCAACTACCGCGGCAACGAGTTGGCCGCGGAAGAGGTGGTGGGCGCCATCACGGGCATCGGCCGCGACGCGATCGCGATCCAGGGCGACACTTCGGCCGGGCGCGCGGCCTGCGAGGCGATCGTCAAGGCTGCCCTCGATCACTTCGGCAACATCGACATCCTGGTGAACAACGCCGGCATCACCCGCGACAACCTCGTCATGCGTCTCAAGGATGAAGATTGGGACGCAGTGCAGCATGCGAATCTTCGTGGCGCATTTGCCGCCATTCGCGCTGTGTCGCGAGGCATGATGAAGAAGCGCGCGGGCCGAATTATCAATGTCGCCAGCGTCGTCGGCATCACCGGCAACAAGGGACAGGCAAATTACGCGGCGAGCAAGGCAGGGCTCATCGCACTGACGAAATCGGTCGCGAAAGAGCTCGGGTCGCGCAACATCCTCGTCAACGCGGTCGCTCCGGGACTCATCGAAACGGAGATGACGGCGGCAATGACAGACGACGCCAGGTCGTCGATGAGCAGCATGATTCCGCTGGAACGCCTCGGGACCGCGAAGGACGTCGCCGGAGTGGTCGCATTTCTTGCATCTGATCTCGCATCGTACGTTACCGGCCAGACCTTCGTCGTAGACGGCGGAATGGTCATGTAACTTTCTGCAACATATTCAGTTGGGTATATTCACCTCAACCTTACAACACGAGGAAAACCATCCATGGCCGACAATTCGGACAAGGTCAAAGACATCATCGAGAAGGAGTTGGGAGTCGAGCGCGAGAAGCTGACGAACGAGGCCAGGTTTATCGAGGATCTCGGCGCCGACAGTCTCGATATTGTCGAGCTCGTTATGGAATTCGAAAAGGAGTTCAACATCGACATTCCGGACGAGGACGCCGAGAAGCTGCGCACTGTGGGTGACGCTCTCAACTACCTGAACCAGAAGGTCGGAGCGTAATGAAGCGGCGAGTCGTCGTCACCGGCATCGGAGCCATCACTCCGGTCGGTAACGATGTGGCGACGACGTGGCAGTCGCTCTGCGAGGGAAAATCGGGAACCGCGGCGATAACCAGATTCGACGCGAGCAAGTTCCCGGTGAGAATTGCGGGCGAAGTGAAGGGCTTCGACCCGCTGACGTACATGGACAGGAAGGAAGCGAAGCGAGCCGACCCCTACACTCAGTACGCGGTGGGCGCTTCCTGGCAGGCGATGCGGGATGCCGGCCTCGTCGACAAGCCGGAAGTCGACAGCGACAGGATCGGCGTCATTATCGGAAGCGGCATCGGTGGCCTCAAGAGCTTCGAGGAGCAGCACGACGTCTACCGGGAGCGTGGCCCGGGGAAGATCTCGCCCTTCTTCATCCCGATGTTCATCGCCGACATCGCCTCCGGAATCGTCTCTATGCAGTTCAACGCGCGTGGGCCAAACTACGCCACCGTATCGGCTTGCTCCACTAGCGCCCATGCAATAGGTGATGCGTTCCGGACGATCCAGTACGGCGACGCAGACGTCATGATCACAGGGGGCGCGGAGGCCACCGTCACCCCAATGGCGATCGGCGGGTTCGCGAACATGAAAGCCCTGTCGGAGCGCAACGACAGCCCGGAAACGGCCTCGAGACCCTTCGACATAACCCGGGACGGGTTCGTCATGGGCGAAGGCTCCGGGGTGATAATCCTCGAGGAGCTCGAGCATGCCCGCGCCCGTGGGGCGAAGATCTACGGTGAAGTTGCCGGCTACGGCGCTACCGGCGACGCGTTCCATCTCACGAGTCAGCCCGAGGAGCACGAAGGTCTCCAGCGCTCGATGAAGCGCGCATTGAATGACGCCGGGCTCACCCCCGCCGACATTGACTACGTGAACGCCCACGGGACGTCTACGCCGCTCAACGATTCCAACGAAGCGAAAGCGATCGCGCGTGTCTTCGGCGACGAAGCCAGAAAGGTCAACATCTCGTCGACCAAATCCGCCACCGGCCACATGCTCGGCGCCGCCGGCGCGACCGAATTTATCATCTCGCTGCTCGCCATCCGTGATCAGGTCGTGCCGCCTACAATCAACCTCACGCAGGTGGATCCCGAGTGCGGCGATCTGAACTTCACGGCGATCTGCGCGCAGAAGCGAAAAGTGCGGGCCGCGCTCAGCAATAGCGCCGGCTTCGGTGGCCACAATGTCACGCTTGCAGTCAAAGCGTTTGAGGGATGATCGGATGACCGCGGTCGAAGTGGAGAACGAAACTCTGAGATTCGAGCGTATCCAGGACCCGGCGCTGCGCGCCATCGGCGAAAAGGTCGTCGCCGGCGAGAGGCTCTCCGCCGAGGAGGGAATGACTCTCTTCGCGTCTCCGGACATTATCGGCCTGGGCACGCTCGCCGATTTCGCAAACGCGCGGAAAAACGGCGACGTCGTCACCTTCGCCGCCAATCAGCACATCAATCCCACCAACGTCTGCTACCTGCGGACAACGTGCGTTTTCTGCTCGTTCGCTCGGCTGCCGAAGGAAGAAGGAGCCTACCACTACACGCTCGATCAGGTCTTCGAGGAGGCGAGCTCGGCGGCCTCAGGGCTGACAAAGGAATTCCACATCGTCGGCGGCTTGGACATGAAGGCGGGACTGCAGTATTACGCCGACATGTTCCGCGGGCTCAAGGAGCGTTACCCGCACGTCCATATCAAGGGACTGACAGCCGTCGAGATCGCGCACATCGCAAGAATCGAGAAGCTGACCATCGAGGCGGTGCTGATCGCGCTGCGCGACGCAGGTCTCGATACGCTGCCCGGCGGCGGCGCCGAAGTCTTCGGACGCGGCGTGCGCATGAACATCGCCGAGAAGAAGCTCGCCGGCGAAGACTGGATCAACGTTCACCGCACCGCGCACCGGCTTGGCATCCGCACCAACTGCACGATGCTCTATGGCCACGTCGAGACGCTCGAGGATCGCATCGAGCATTTGTCCATGCTGCGCGATCTTCAGGACGAGACAGCCGGATTCCTTGCCTACATCCCGCTCGCGTTCCACCCCGATCACAACGATCTCGGCAGAGAGCTTGGCCGGGAGGGGACTGCGACCACCGGATTCGATGATCTCCGGAACCTCGCCGTCGGCCGTCTCTTCCTCGACAATTTCCAGCACATCAAGACGCATTGGATCATGGTGACGCCGTTCCTTTCCCAGGCGTCGCTTGCCTTCGGCGTGAACGATCTGGAAGGAACCGTCGTTCGCGAGAAGATCTATCACGAGGCGGGAGCGACCACCGCTCAGGGGATGGCGCTGGATGACCTCATCAAGCTCATTCGCGGTGCCGGACGGGTTCCGGCAGAGCGCGATTCGTTCTATAGGATTCTTCGTGTCTTCGACGGATCGCACCGAGAGGCGGCCGCCGCATAAATGAAAATCGGCCGCATCCCTTACATCAACTGCTATCCGGTCTACGGTGCGATCGATCGCGGCATCGTCGAGCTCGACGCCGAGATCGTGAATGGCGCGCCGACCGTTCTCAACAGGATGATGGCTGAGGATTCGCTCGACGTCAGCGTGGTTTCGGCGGTCGAATACGCGCGCGCGCCGAATCGATATCTGCTGCTCCCCGATCTCGCTATCTCCTGCGACGGCCCGGTGCAGAGCGTAATGCTTTTCTCCTCCAGGCCCGCAGGAGAGCTCACCGGAAGGGACGTGCTCGTGAGTCGCAGCTCGATGACCAGCGTCGCGCTGCTGGAGCTTCTGTTCGATGAAGTGTGGCACGCGCGTCCGCACTTCGTTCCCGGCGACGCGGAGATTGGTGACGTCGCGATGTCCGACACTGTCGACGCGCGCCTCGTCATTGGCGACGCGGCGCTCCTTCTCCGTAACTCCGCCGGCGCGAGCCACCGCTACGCATACGACCTCGGTCAGGTGTGGAAGGAGTGGACCGGGCTGCCGTTCGTGTTCGCGGTCTGGGTAGCGCGTCGTTCCGTTCCCGTGACCAAATCGCTGGCGGCGCATGCCTCTCTCCTTCGTTCGCGCGACTGGGGACTGCAAAACATTTCGGTGCTCGCTGATCAGGCGGAGTCGGCAACCGGCATTGACCGCCGGCATTGCGTCGAATATCTGAGCGGCCTCGACTATGGCCTGTCGTACGCGCACTTCGCCGGACTGACTGAATTCTTCCGCCGCCTCGTCGAGCGCGGGCGGATTCCCGACGGCACACTTTCATTTCTCCCGGCAGCATGAGCACATCCCGAGATCTTCTCGACTTTTACACGCACGCACCGCTTCTCGAGCTCGGTGCGGAGGCCGATCGCGTTCGCCGGCAGATGCACCCGGACAACGTCGTCACTTACATCATCGACCGGAACATCAATTACACGAATGTCTGCGTCGCCGACTGCGGCTTCTGCGCGTTCTACCGGCGACCGAAGCACGGCGAGGGTTACACCCTCTCATTCGAGCAGATAGGCGCGAAGATCGATGAGGCCAAGCAGCTCGGGGCAGTGCAGATCCTGATTCAGGGCGGGCACAATCCATACATCCCGTTCGAGTGGTATCTCGACCTGATGAGGTACATCAAGCGCAATCATCCGATCCACATTCACGGTTTCAGCCCGAGCGAAGTCGATTTCTTCGCGAAGCTGTTCAGGATGGATGCGCTCGACGTGATTCGTCAGCTGCGCGCCGCCGGCCTCGATTCGATTCCCGGCGGAGGCGGCGAGATTCTCGTTCAGCGCGTACGTGACATGGTGGCGAAGAAGAAAGCGGGCGCCGATCGCTGGCTGGAGATCATGGAGCTTGCGCACAACGAGGGCATGAAGACGTCGGTTACGATGATGTACGGGCTCGGAGAAACACTAGCCGAACGCCTGGAGCATCTGGAGCGCGTCCGCGACGTCCAGTCGCGCACGGGCGGATTTACGGCGTTCATCTGCTGGCCGCTTCAGCCCGAGAACACCCCGACGATGTCGCATCAGCCGAAGACCGACTCCGTCGAGTATCTGCGGACGGTGGCGATCGCACGGATCGTGCTCGACAACGTTCCCAATCTCCAGGCGAGCTGGGTGACGATGGGGATGAAGATCGGGCAGATCGCACTGCGTTTCGGTTGCAACGATTTCGGGTCGCTGATGATCGAAGAGAACGTCGTCTCCGCGGCGAACACGACGCACCGGACGACCACCGCCGAGATGGAGCGGCTGATCCGTGACGCCGGCTTCACCGCTGCGCGCCGAAGACAGGACTACTCGATCCTCGAAATTCCGGCGAATGCCGCGTAGCGCGGGGACGGCACCGAAGCCGTCCCCCGGCAGTCCCAAAACTCGTGTCGGCATCGGTTACGATTCGCACCGGTTCGACGATAGCCGTACGCTGATCCTCGGCGGAGTCGCGATCCCCGATACTCCGGGTCTTGCCGGACATTCGGACGGCGACGCGATCTGTCACGCCCTCACTGACGCGATACTTGGCGGGGCGGGGCTGGAGGACATCGGTTCGATGTTCCCCGACGATCGCGAGGAAAATCGCGGCCGCGATTCGATCGAGATGCTCCGACGTGCCGTCGCGAGTGTGCGCGGTAATGGAATGGCCGTCCAGCAAGTCGACGTCACGGTAATAGCGGAACATCCACGAATCGGACACCACCGCGCCGCGATCCGCGAGCGGCTCGCCTATGCGCTGGGAATCGCCGCCGCCGACATCAGCGTAAAAGGCAAGTCGAACGAAGGAATGGGATGGATCGGCCGAGGCGAAGGTCTCGCCTGCATCGCCGTCGCGACGCTTATTGGGGGGATCTGACGGATGCTCGACGCCGCGATGGAGTGGCTGACGAACCTGCCTCTCACTCCGCTCTATGTAACGATAGCGATCCTCGCCGCGTTCGAGAATTTCTTTCCGCCTTTTCCTTCTGATGGCGTCATCGCATTCGGCAGTTTCCTTGTGGCACGCGCGCACGGATCGCTTCTCGCGGCGTTCTTCTTCGGGCTGACCGGAAACGTCGCCGGCGCGTCGATGACCTACTTCATCGGGCGCCGCTATGGATCCGGCCTTCTCCTGCGCCGGCTCGAGCGGTTCGCCGGTCCGGATGCGGAGACGAGGGTGCTCGATTTATACACTAGGTATGGCGCGACGGCCCTCTTTCTCAGCCGGTTCCTGCCCGGCGTGCGCGCGATAGTTCCTCCATTCGCCGGTGCGATGAAGCTCCCGGCGGCGAAGGTCATTACCGCAATCACCGCTGCATCGGCACTCTGGTTCGGGCTCGTCACCTTCCTCGCGTTCCGTGCCGGAGACAACTGGGACCAGCTGCGGCGTCACATCGCGCGTTCGGGGAAGGCGATCGGCATCGCTGCCGTCGCCATCGTCATTGTCATCGCGGTGATATGGTACGTTCGTCGTCGGAGGGCTGCCCGTGGCGAGCAACCCTGAGCTGGATGAATTCGAGCGGCGCTTTTTTCTCGAGCGCTTCCAGGATTTTCTCGCTCTTGAGCAGGGAGTATCCGTTAGAACGAGCGACGCGTACAAGCGCGATCTTGCGAGATTTGCGACTTACGCGTCGGTAAAGGGGGCCAAGTCACCGACAAATGTGGGCGCGCGGATGCTGCGGGAGTACATCTACCATCTAAAGGATCTCGGGCTCTCGCCGGCTTCGATCCGCAGAAACGTCTCCGCCGTTCGCAGCTATTTCCGCTTCCTGCTCAGTGAGGGGCACGTCGTCCGCGATCCGAGCGAGCGACTGGAGACGCCGAAGCGTTGGCGGACGCTTCCCGAAGTTCTCGGCGTGGACGAGGTCAAGCGGCTGCTCGAGTCGCCGTCGCTCGATGAAAAGCTCGCTTTCCGTGACCGGGCAATGTTGGAGCTCGCTTACGGTGCCGGGCTGCGCGTGTCGGAATGGATTACGCTCGGCGTGCGCGATGTGCTCCTCGAGGAGCATCTCGTCCGTGTCTTCGGAAAGGGATCAAAGGAGCGCCTCGTTCCCATCGGGCGCAGCGCTATCGGCGCCATCGCGATGTATTTGCGCGAGCTGCGCCCGGAGCTGGAACAGGGAGAAGGGAAGGGAACGTTGTTCCTCAATGCGCGAGGGCGTCCGCTCTCGCGAATGGGCGCCTGGAAGATTCTGCGAAAGTACGTCGCGCGTGCCGGAATCGTGAAGCCGGTTTCGCCGCATACGCTGCGACATTCGTTCGCGACGCACCTTCTCGAGGGTGGAGCGGATCTTCGCGCCGTTCAGGAGATGCTCGGCCACGCCGACATATCGACGACGCAGATCTATACCCACGTCGATCGCGAGTATCTTCGGAGTGTGCACCGTCAATTCCATCCGCGCTCCTGAGCCATGCTTCTGGTAATCGACAACTACGACTCCTTCACCTACAACCTGGTTCAATATCTGGGCGAGCTCGGCGAGTCGATCGAAGTCCGGAGAAACGATCAGCTCAGCGTCAGCGACGTCGAGGAGCTTGCGCCGGATGCGATCGTCATCTCGCCCGGTCCGGGCACTCCTTCCGATGCCGGCATCACCGTGAATCTGATCCGCCGGTGCGGCTCGTCGACGCCCATTCTCGGCGTTTGTCTCGGACATCAGGCAATCGGCGAAGCCTACGGAGCACGCGTCGTTCGCGCATCCAAGCTCATGCACGGCAAGACGTCGCGCATCTCCCACACCGGCGAAGGGATTTTCGAGGGTCTGCCGAGTCCGCTCGAGGTAATGCGCTACCACTCGTTGGTGATCGAGCCGTCATCGGTGCCCGCGGAGCTCGAGGTCATTGCGACCGCAGTCGACGACACGTCCGAAGTGCATGCAGTGCGTCACAAGACGCATCCTGTCTGGGGCGTTCAGTTTCATCCCGAGTCCGTTCTGACTTCCGGTGGTCGCGGGCTTCTTCGCAATTTTCTCAAACTCGCAAAATGAAAACTTTTCTTCTTGCCGCCGCTCTGATTGCGACCTCCGGTACCGCCGGTGCGCAGGCGGTTGACTCGACGCCAGCCGACACGGCTTACGTCGTTTATCACGATTCGCCGATAACGCTCCCGCTGCCGTTCGGGCTTCGTGTGCCGACGTACGATCGCGTGGACGGCCTCACTCTCCCGTGGGGGCCGCGCCTCGTCACGTCGGATGAAAAAATCCGTATCGACGCGACCGTGGCGTACCGGTCCCACCTGGGAAACTTCGAACCGTCATTCGACGGGGAGCTGCATCCGCGGGAGGGGCAGGCATTGACGCTGTACGCGGCTCGCGCGACCTTCACGAACGACGATTGGATCAGGAACGACCTGGCGAATACGGTCGCCAGCTTCGGCGTCGGCAGCGACGCAAGAAACTATTTCCGCGCCGATCGGATCGAGGCGAAATACAACCCGACGATGAGGCTGGGCGCCTTCGACCTCACGCCGATGGTCGGCGGCCGGTTCGAGAACGATTGGTCGACGGGCTCCGCTTTCCCGGGATGCTCGCCCCTCGTATCGTGCGGTTTCCCGCTCACGCGGACCAGCTATCCGTGGAGCATCTTCGGGCGTAGTGACACTCTGAACATGCGGCGCCCGAATCCGCAGATCGCGAAGGGCCACATCGCATCAGCGCTCGCCGGAGGCGTGCTCGCAATAGATCGCGTGGGGCTCACGGCAAAGTTAAGCGCGACCATCGAGCACGCATTCAGAGCTCCGCCACCGTGCTGCGGAGGTACCGGACGAAATTTCACGCAGGCCACGCTGCACGCGGAAGCGACCTTTCCGACGTTCGGCGAGCAGCGCTTCACGTTCCGCGGGCACGCGCTGCGATCGTCGGGCGGATTGGCACTCCTTCAGAGAGCCGGCTATCTCGGCGGGGCGGGGACGCTCGCGACTGTCGACCTGCTCCAGCTTGGAGGCACTCGCCTTCTGTTTCTCCAGGGCGACTACTACGCACCGATCGGAAGGATCAGCCTTCCGGTTCTTGGCAGCCCATACGTAGACCTGCGTTACGCGACCGGCAACGCCGGGATTTTTGCAATGCCGTCGTTGATCCAGAACCTTGGAATCGGCGTCGGAATCAGTTATTTGCGCGTTGGCTACACGATCGACCCTGCGCGACATCGGTCGCCGTACTCGCGTCGATCGGACTTTTCCGTCGGTCTTTCACTCACCCGGTGATCGATCAAACGCGTTTGCGCCGGTTTTTCCCGATGGGTATATTACCGAGCGTGCCTTCGTCGTCGCGCCGCAGCCTTGCGGGTGGGGGATGAGGACGCTGGTAGTCATTCCAGCCCGCCTCGGAGCCACGCGTCTCCCCCAAAAACCCCTTCGTCTCCTCGCCGGACTGCCCCTCATCGTCCGCGTCTGGCAGAGAATCTCAAAAATGAACGTTGCTGACGCCTGCGTCGTCGCCACCGATGACGAGCGCGTCGCTTCCGTTGTGCGTGACGCGGGTGGAGATTGTGTAATGACCGGGTCCACGCATTCGACTGGCACGGAGCGGGTTGCCGAAGTCGCTGCCCAGAAGCAGGGGTCGGTGCGCGGCGCGGCGAAGATGATTACGACCGGTGCGTTCCCGCTCGGTACCGCCGCCAGTCACGCCGGAGCCGAAATCTTTGACTCGCCCGCGATCGTGAAAGTCGTCACCGACGACAGCGGCCGCGCCCTCTATTTCTCCCGCGCGCCAATTCCTTTCCTGCGGGACAAGGCCGACGCCGCGGCGAGAAGCAGCCGTACACTGCAGCACATCGGCGTCTACGCGTACACGAGAGACGCTCTCGCGCAGTGGGCATCGCTTCCACCGCATCCTCTCGAGGAGATCGAGCGGCTCGAGCAGCTGCGTCCGCTCGCCGCCGGCGTTCCGATCGGGGTCGCGATAACGAATGATCGCGCCACCGCCGGTATCGACACCGAGGAAGATCTCACGAGCGCGAACGCCCGCTGGGAGTCCGGGATGGCGGGAGCAGCGAGCTGATGCAGCCTGGATCGCCGCAGCAGACGCGATACATCTTCGTGACCGGCGGAGTGGTCTCTTCGCTTGGGAAGGGGATAGCCGCCGCGTCGCTTGGCAGACTCCTCGTCGAGCGGGGAATGCGTGTCACGATCATGAAGTTCGACCCGTATATCAACGTCGATCCGGGCACGATGTCGCCCTTCCAGCACGGTGAAGTCTTCGTCACCGACGACGGTGCGGAAACGGATCTCGACCTCGGGCATTACGAGCGGTTCATCGATCGCGCTCTCTCTCAGGCGAACAACGTGACGACGGGCCGCATCTACCTCAGCGTCATTACGAAGGAGCGGCGAGGCGAATATCTCGGCTCGACGGTGCAGGTCATTCCGCATATCACGGATGAGATCAAGTCGGCGATGAAACGTCTCGGGCCGGAGAGCGACGTCGTCATCGTCGAAATCGGCGGGACCGTTGGCGACATTGAGTCTCTCCCGTTCCTCGAGGCGATCCGCCAGTTCCGACACGAGATCGGACGCGACAACGCGATCTTCATTCATTTGACGCTCGTACCGTTCATCAGCGCCGCCGGTGAAGTGAAAACCAAGCCGACGCAGCACTCGGTTCGCGAGCTGATGGAAATCGGAATTCAGCCCGACATCCTCATTTGCCGGACCGAGCGCGCGCTTTCCGAGGAGGTGAAGCGGAAGATCGCGCTCTTCTGCAACGTCGAGTTCGGTGCCGTCATCGAGAGCCGCGACGTTCCGACGATCTACCAGATTCCGCTGCTCTTCCACGAGCAGGGGCTGGACGAGCGCGTGATGCACCGCCTCGGGCTGCTCGGACGGCGCTCGCCGGATCTCTCGAAGTGGCGAGCAATGGTCGAACGTGTGCTTCGTCCCCACGGCAGGGTGAAAATCGCCGTCGTCGGGAAGTACACCGACCTCGTGGATAGCTACAAGAGCGTCCAGGAAGCGCTCATTCACGGCGGCATCGCCAACGATGTCGGCGTCGAGATCCATTGGCTCGCCAGCGACCTCTTCACCGGCCGGGAACGGACGCGGGAGATGCTCTCGGATTTCCACGGCGTACTGATACCCGGAGGCTTCGGTGTGCGCGGCGTCGAGGGAATGCTCGAGGCAATTCGCTACGCGCGAGAATCCGGCACCCCGTTTTTCGGCATCTGTCTCGGAATGCAGAGCGCTATCATCGAGTTCGCGCGGAATGTCATGGGACTCGACGACAGCCACTCCAGCGAGTTTGCGCCGGAGTGCGCCGACCCGGTCATCTCCCTGATGGAGTCGCAGCAGCACGTCACGGACATGGGCGGCACGAACCGCCATCGCTATGAAGTGTCCAATGCATATCGGGACAAATTCATCGGGCACGGACTGAACTTGAGCGGACTCTCGCCCGACGGCTCGCTTGTCGAGATCGTCGAGCTCCAGACACACCCGTGGTACCTCGGCTGCCAGTTCCATCCGGAGCTGCAATCGCGGCCGACGCGTCCGCATCCGCTCTTCGCAAGCTTCATCGCCGCCGCCGTGCACGCCAAGGCGCCGGCGAGGAGCACACGGAAGCGCGCGCCAGTCGAAACCAACGAATAACATGCCCGCGCTTTTTCCGGCGGACCGCCTTTTTCTCATCGCCGGCCCGTGCGTCCTCGAGACGGACGATCTCAATTATCGGGTCGCCGAGCATCTGGCAAAGCTCGCCGGAATCCTTCCCGGCGGCATCGTCTATAAGGCGAGCTTTGACAAGGCGAACCGCGCCAATCGCGCCGCAGCGCGCGGACCGGGGATCGACGACGGCCTCGCAGCTCTGGAACGGGTTCGCTCACGCAGCGGCCTGCGAGTGCTTACGGACGTGCATGCGCCCGACCAATGCGCGCCCGCGGCACAGGTCGTGGATGCTCTTCAGATCCCCGCATTCCTCTGCCGCCAGACCGATCTCCTTGAAGCGGCGGGTGCGACCGGTAAACCCGTAAACGTCAAGAAAGGTCAATGGCTTCAGCCCGAAGGAATGCGCGGGGCCGTCGAAAAAGTGCGCGGAGCCGGAGAGCAGGGACGCACAACGGAAATCGCCGTCACTGAGCGCGGAACGTTCTTCGGATACGGCGACCTGGTTGTCGACATGCGGTCCTTCGTGCGAATGCGTGACGCTTGCGGAGCACCCGTAATTTTTGATGCGACCCACAGCGTGCAGAAGCCTGGTCAGGGAACGCAGGGGTCGAGCGGAGGCGCGCGCGAGTTCATTCCGGTACTCACGCTGGCCGCGCTTGGTGCCGGTGCTAACGGAATCTTTCTCGAGACGCACCCCGATCCCGCGAACGCGCCCAGTGACGGACCGAACATGCTGCCCCTCTCCGAGCTCGAGAATCTTCTGAAAAGAGTCGTCGATGTTTGGGGCAAGGTCAGATCGTGAAAAAACCGGCTGATGACGCTGGCGCGATAGTCGAGCGGGGGAAGGCCGTTCTTCGTCTCGAGACCGAAGCGATCGCTGAGAGCGCGAAGCGGTTGGGCGATGATTTCGCGCGCGCGGTGAAGGCGATGGCCGAATGCCAGGGACGCGTCATCGTCTCGGGGGCCGGGAAGTCAGGTTTGATCGCGCGAAAGATCGCGGCGACGCTCACGTCTACCGGTACGCCGGCCAGCTTTCTTCATCCGGCCGACAGCCTGCACGGGGACCTCGGCATCGTCGGAGCCTCCGACGTTGCCATTCTCATCTCAAAGAGCGGCGAGTCGGACGAGCTGCTGGGCCTTCTCGACCATCTCAAGCGTCTCGGTGTATGCATCGTTGTGATCACCGGCAACGATAAATCCGCACTCGCGAGACATGCGGATATCCGGCTTGACGCCTGGGTGCGGGAAGAAGCGTGTCCGCACGATCTGGCGCCTACGACGAGCACCACCGTTGCCCTCGCTCTCGGCGACGCGCTTGCCGTTACTCTGCTCGAGCAGAAGGGCTTCAAGGCGTCCGATTTCGCGCGCCTGCATCCGGGCGGGGCAATCGGCCGGAAACTTCTCACTCGCGTCGAAGACATCATGGTGACCGGGAAGCTTCCGATTCTGCCGGAATCGGCGACGATGCGTGACGCGATCGTTCAGCTCGCCGAGCGGCGCGGCATCGCGATAGTAGTGGATTCGGAATCGCATATCGCCGGCGTCGTAACCACCGGGGATCTCTCGCGGCTCATGGAGCGGGAGGAGAATGTTTTTCCGGTTCCCGTAATGAGCGTGATGAACAAATCGCCGAAAACGTGTCGTGCCGACGAGCTTGGGAGCGCGGTCGTGTACCGCATGGAGAAGCACGGCGTGATCGCCATGCCGGTCGTCGATGACGGAGGCGCCATTGTCGGCGTCGTCCATCTTCATGACTTGATGCGGGCGGGTGTGGCGTGACATTCGTCCGGATTGCCGCCGTCGCCGTGCTTGTCGTGCTATGCGCTTGCAATGCGAAAAAACAGCCGCCCGCGGTCGGGCATTCGGTGCTTGCCGACTCAGCCGATCAGGTCATGTGGGGCGCAAAATTCAATCTTACCGACAAGGGCTTGCAGCGAGCGGAACTCAATGCCGATACGGCGTTTTTCTTCAACGACAACACGCGAATCGAGCTGGCGCCAGTCCTTACGAACTTCTTCACCGCGACGGGAGCTCGCGACGCGGTTCTGACGTCGAGGAGAGGGACGTACAACAGCCGCACCGGAAGCATGATCGCACGCAAGAACGTGGTTGTCGTATCTGAGGACGGGCGCAGGCTCACGACGCAGGAGCTCAGCTACGATCAGACGAAAAACGAGATCGCCAGCGACAGCGCGTTCGTCCTCACCGAGCCGAATCGCCGTTTGGAGGGCATTGGCTTCAGGTCCGACCCGAACCTGAACAACATTCGCATTCTGCGCGGAGCCAGCGGCTACGCCGGTCAGGTGTCCGCGCCTCCATCTTCGCAGCGCCGCTGACAATGCTGAAGCGCGCGCTTTTGGCCGCCGCATTTATTGCCGTCCCGGTCGGCGCGCAGGATTTGCCCCGCAACTGCAATCTGGTTTTTACGAACACGCCGGCGACACGCCTTAACCTCATCAAGCTTCCATCGGGCAAGTACAACACCTACTCCGGCGGGGGCGTGGTGGGTCACTGCAGTGGACAGAACAACCAGGTCACCGCCGACAGCGCCGAGTACTACGAGGAGCAGGGTCTCCTCTATCTCATCGGCAACGTGCACTACACCGAGCCGCGGGCGAAGGTCGATGCGCGGCGCATGACGTACTTTCAGTCGGACGATCACCTTCACGCCGAGGGTGACGTCGTCGGTGTTTTCAGCAATGGCAGCACTATGCACGGACCGGTTGCAGACTACTACCGCGCCACTGCGCAGCGTCCGGTTTCGCGTCTCATTGCCCCCAATCATCCGGTGTTCGACATCGTTCAGGTTGATACAACTGGCCGGAAGGCGCCGGAGAAGGCACACGTCGTAGCCAATCTCGTGATCATGGACGGAGACAGTCTGACCTACGCCTCCGGCCAGGTGCAGCTGACGCGACCGGACCTCGTCGCAAAGGGGGACTCCGCTTTTCTCGACGGTGCCCGCAACTTCGCGCGCCTCATGCGCTCTCCCTCCGTCGAAGGGAAGGGAGACCGGCAATTCACGCTCACCGGGGATGTCATCGACATTTACTCGAGTCAGCGCGAGATCGATCGCGTTGTCGCTGCTCCGCACGGTCATGCTCTCAGCAAGGACATCGAGCTCGTGTCGGACACAATCGATCTCCGATTTTCGGAGAACGCCGTCCAGCATGCCACCGCGTGGGGACCGCACCGCGCAAATGCGATCGCGCCCGACCGGGAGATAATCGCTGATTCGATCGACGCGCTCCTCCCGGGACAGAGGATACGGGAAGTGCATGCAATCCGGAAAGCGTTCGCCAACAGCGTTCCCGACACTGCGACGATCATCTCGGCCGAACGTGACTGGATGATGGGAGACACCATCGTCGCGCTCTTTGATTCGCTCAAAACGGGAGATACGACCAGCCGGCCGCTCGTCAGGCGCGTCATCGCGTCGGTTGACGCGCGATCGTACTTCCACACGCGAAGCTCCAACGCGCCGAAGAACCGCCCGTCGGTGAACTACGTGCGGGGCAGGGAAATCACGGCACTCTTCACGACCGGAAAAGTCAGCACGGTAGTGGTGACCGATCAGGCGGCGGGTGTTTACATTGAGCCCGTGACCGCATCGTCCACGCGCACGACTCTCCCCGTCTCGCCGCCGACAAGGGCGCCCGCCACTCCGCCGGCCGTCGGACCTCGGATCAAGCATTGATGGATAACGGCGAGCCGATCAGACCGCGGGCGTCGCTGCCGCCGAAAGTCGAAGCGGCGCTCGCGCAGCTCGAGAAGAGTGAGCGTGTTGATGCGTTCGCCTTTCACGCAATCGTCCGCGCCGCGGGTGATGACGGCGCAACGACGGTGCATGACATGGCGGTGTCGTACCGCGACGATTATCTCCACGCCCTCAGAGCGGAGGGCAAGGACGCCGAGCGCGAAGCGGGAAGACTCGGCCTCGACGAAGTCGGCGCGTATCTTCTGACGTCGGTGCTCCCGAGGCTCAGTGAGGCGGGACTTCTCGCGCCGATAAAGCAGGCGCCCGAGCTCTTCGAGACGCCCGTCCGGATCCATCCGGCGATATGGGCGGAGATCGCGCCACTCCGTGAGCGCGTCGCCGAGGCCGCGTTCAAGACAGGCGAATACTCCCGCTTCCAGTTCGGCAACCTACCGGAGGCTCAAGTTGTCGGCGGAAGCATCCTCGAGGCGGAGGGTCTCACAAAAGTTTATCGCCGCCGCGCGGTCGTGAATGACGTCGCGCTTCGCCTGCAGCAGGGCGAGATCGTCGGCTTGCTCGGACCGAACGGCGCCGGCAAGACCACGACCTTTTATATGATTGTCGGCCTCATCCCGCCCATGTCGGGCCGGATTCTCCTGGATGGAGAGGACATCACGAAGATGCCGATGTACCAGCGGGCGCGCCGCGGCATCGGCTATCTTTCACAGGAGCCCTCAGTCTTCCGCAAGCTGTCCGTGGAAGACAACATTTTAGCAATCCTCGAGACGTTGCCTCTCACTCCTGAGCAGCGGGGCGCGCGGCTCGAGGAGCTACTGGGCGAGCTGAACATCAAGCGACTGCGCAAGAGCAAGGCATATGCACTTTCCGGCGGCGAGCGGCGGCGCCTCGAGATCACCCGTGCACTGGTTACGAGTCCGAAGTTCATGATGCTTGACGAGCCGTTTGCGGGCGTCGATCCGATCGCGGTGCACGACATTCAGACAATCGTCGCCGGCCTCCGCCATCGCGGTATCGGCGTTCTCATCAGCGATCACAACGTCGAGCAGACGCTCGACATCGTCGACCGCGCGTACATCATGTTCGACGGGCAGGTGAAGGTCGGCGGCACGGTTCGCGATCTCGTGTTTGACGACGTCGTCGCCGATATCTATTTGGGTCCGACTTTGACGGCGCGTCTGCGCCAGCGCTTCGCTGCCGAGCCCGAGCCGGCGGTGGCACAATGAAGCCGGGCCTCAACCAGTCGACGCAGCTTCGCCAGGAGCTCAAGATCAATCCGCGCCTCTACCAGGCGATGGATCTTCTCTACATGCCGCTCCTCGACCTGCAGCAGCATCTCAAGCAGGAGCTGCTCAACAATCCCTTCCTCGATCTCGTCGAGGCCGAAGAGGAAGAGGAGGAAGAGCAGGAGGCCGAGACCGAGCAGGCCCCCAAGACTGAAGCGGAGGAAGAACGTACCGGCGAGATCGATTGGGAGGAGATTCTCCTCGATGGGTTCGACACTGCCGGCGGGCGCCGCGAAGAGTACGAGGAGCGCGAGTACTTCGAGCCGGTCACCGTCGCCAGCCGCGACCTCGGCGATCACCTTCGCGATCAGGTCAGCCTGCTCGAGCTCAGTCCGCGGCAGATGGTCCTCGCCGACGAGTTCATCGGGAACATCAACGAGGACGGATATCTGGCGTCCACTGTCGAGGAGATCGTCGCGGCCCTGAACGAAGTCGTGACACGCGCCGCCGAAGATGCCGGCCGCGAAGGCAAGGTTCCCGTGTACACGCTCGAAGAGGGGAACAGCATGCTCGGCGTCATTCAGGGCCTCGATCCCGCCGGCGTCGGCGCCCGCGACCTGCGTGAATGCCTGCTCCTCCAGCTGAAGGAAGCGAAGCTCGTCGACTCGATTCCGTACCGCCTGGTCCGCGACTGCTTCGACGAGCTGATCAATCACCGCTGGAGCGAAATCTCGAAACGCTTCGGCATCAGCGCCGCCGACGTTCAAAAGGCGGCCGACGAAATCGCGAAGCTCGATCCCAAGCCGGGCCTACAGTTCACCTCGGGAGACGAGAATTACATCATTCCCGATCTCGTCGTCGAAAAGATCGGCGACAAGTACCACGTCTTTCTGAACGACGCGAACCTGCCGCGGCTAAAGCTCAGCAAAGCGTACCAGGAGATCGCGCGCGACAAGAAGAAGTTCGAGGGTGAGAACAAGGAGTTCATCTCCAATAAGCTCAACTCCGCGAATTGGATGATCCAGGCGATCGAGCAGCGCCGGCAGACCATGCTCAAGGTCATGAACTACATCGTCGAGCGGCAGCGCGAGTTCTTCGAGAAGGGCATCCAGTTCCTTAAGCCGCTGACCCTTCGCGAAGTTGCCGAAGTCATCAACATGCACGAATCGACGGTCAGCCGGGTCACCAACGAAAAATTCGTTCAGACTCCGCGCGGCGTTCTTCCCCTCAAGTTCTTCTTCTCATCCGGGCTTGCCACCACCGACGGCGAAGACGTCTCGGCGCGGGGAATCAAGGCGCAGCTGCAGAAACTCGTCCAGGAAGAGGATCCGCGGCACCCGCTCACCGATCAGGCGATCGTCAACATTCTGCGCGAGAGTGGAGTCCAGATCGCGCGCCGCACCGTAGCCAAGTATCGCGATCAACTCGGAGTGCTCTCCGCCAGAATGCGGAAGCGTGTATGAGCGTTTCGATCGACAATCCGAAACTCGAGCTAACCGCCGCCCATGACGTGCCGATGGTGGATCATCCGATTGTCAGCGTGCTCGTCCCCGCGAAGGATGAGGCGGAAAACCTGCCGCTTTTCATGCAGCAGGCTAAGGCCGCATTTCACAACGCGGGCGGCGCTTATGAGGTCGTCGTCGTCGATGACGGGTCTGTCGATGACACCTGGAAAGTTCTTGGCGAGCTGAAGTCTCGCTATCCCTTTCTCCGCGCCGTGAGGCATCAGTCGTGCCGCGGAATCGCTGACGCGCTGCGCACCGGTTTTCTTAACGCGCGCGGGTCGATTCTCGTTTTCTACCCGGCTGATCTTCAGTACAAACCGGAAGACATTCCGCGGCTCGTTGCGCCGATTGTCGGCGGCGAATCGGACATCGTCACCGGATACAAGCAGGGGAAATATGAGAAGGCATTCGTTTCCGGGATCTACAATCGGCTGAGTCGCTCCCTCTTCCGCGTCCCCGTGCGCGATCTCAATTCGGTGAAGGCCTACCGGCGGGAAGTGATGGAGTCACTGCCCATCCGCCCGGACTGGCATCGCTACCTCGTCGTGATGGCCGCAGCGCAGGGGTTCACGGTATCCGAAGTGCCCGTGCCGCTTTATCCGCGGAATGCAGGCATCTCGAAATTCGGAATTGGAAGAATTCCCGTCGGCGTCCTCGACATGCTCGCCGTCTGGTTCGAGCTGAGGTTTTCGCGCAAGCCCTTGCTCCTGTTCGGGATGATGGGGGCGGTTCTCTTTCTCATCGGGACTCTCGTAGGAATCGGTGCGATCCTCTGGCGAGTGATCGGCGGCGTCGGTTTCCGGCCGCTCCTCAATCTCATCGAGACCTGCCTCACGGTGGGCAGCGTCTTCTTCGCCACCGGCATGATCGGCGAGCTCATCGCCGCCCAGCGCTCCGAGCTGAGCGAAGTCCGGCGCCAGCTCGACGAATTATCCCGAGCGCGCGAGACACTTCAGTCCCGCGAATGAACGTCCTCTTCCTCACGCATTCCTTCCCTCGATCTCCGGGAGATGCAGCTGGGTCGTTCATTCTTCGTCTGGCAAGGGCGCTTGGCCACGAAGGAGTCAACGTTCAGGTTGTCGCGCCGGCGGCAGCCGGCCTGGCTGCTCATGAAGAGATAGAGGGGATAGCCGTTTCCCGCTTTCGCTACGCGCCGCGCCGCTTCGAGCGCCTGGCCTACACCGGAAACATGGCGAAGGACGTCGCCTCCTCCTGGAGCGCGCGTCTCGCGCTCGTCGGATTCCTCGGAGCGGACTTCATCCAGGCCGTGCGCGCGCGGCGCAACTTCGTGCCGCGGGCGATCCACGCGCACTGGTGGTTTCCGAGCGGCGTCGTCGGCGCGTGGCTGGGCAGCCTCTCTCATGTGCCGATGGTCACGACCATGCACGGCACCGATCTCCGCCTCGCCCGGCAGGTCGGCGTGGCGAGACCGCTCTTCAGACATGTCCTCCAGCATTCGGCGGCGGTCACGACTGTTTCCCACTGGCTCTCCGACGAGGTCAGGAAGCTCGTTCCCGCGTCGCACCCGATCGTTGCGCCGATGCCGGTGGCGACCGATCTGTTTTCGCCGGGTGGCGTGCGTGAGAAGGGAAGACTCCTTTTCGTCGGGCGTTTGAACGGACAGAAGGGAGCCGAGCAGCTTCTGCGCGCGATGGCCGAGCTTCGAAGCGATGCGACCCTCGACGTGATCGGCGACGGCCCCGGCCGGAGCACGCTCGAAGAAATCGCCGCGGAGCGCGGGATCGCCGCGCGAGTGCGCTGGCACGGACATTTGAGACAGCCCGAGCTCGCGAGGTTGTATCAGCGGGCGTCCGCGGTCGTGGTGCCGTCCACCGATGAAGGCCTCGGAATGGTCGCAATCGAAGCGCTGCTCTGCGAGACGCCGGTCGTCGCGTTCGATTCGGGTGGACTGCGCGACATCATTCAGAACGAGCGCACGGGGATTCTCGTTCCCCCGGGCGATTACCGCGCTTTGGCGCGGGGCATCGACTCCGTGCTCGAGAGCGAGTCGCGCGGCCGGGATCTTGGAAGGGCGGGGCGGCTCTACGCGCTCTCGACCTTCGCGCCGGAATCTTCCGCGCGAAAATACGCCGACATCTATCGTCAGATTGGCGGTAACGCGACGTAATCTGTTCCGGGCCGCGCAGTGGATCTTTGCCGGCCTGGTTCTCCTCTTTGCCGGTCGCGCACTCTTCGACCAGTGGAACCTCGCGGAAGCGAGGTTCATTCACGTGCATCTGAAGTGCGGATCGCTGCTGCTTGCGTCTCTCATCGTGCTCGCGACCTATGCGGTTCTCATCGAAGGATGGCGCCGGGTGCTGCAGGCGTGGGGCGGACGGCTCAACTATCTGAGTGCCGCCCGCATCTGGTGCATCTCCAATCTCGGCAAGTACGTCCCGGGGAACGTGTGGTCGCTGACCGCGATGGGGGTCATGTCGCGCAATCGCGGAATCTCCGCTGTCGCTGCGACGGCTTCGTCAGTCATCATGCAAATGCTCACCCTGACACTGGGCCTCGCTGTGGTGCTGCTTACCGGATCGGAGCTCATCGGGCAGCCACTTCTTGTCGGCGCGGCGGCCCTCGTTCTCGTCGGGCTGATTCTGTTCGCACCCAGAATTCTTCCGCCGCTGACGCGCGTCATTGGGCGAATCACCGGCAGGGAAATCCAGGAGCCGCGCATTCCCGCAGGCACAGTGTGGGGCGCGTCGATTGCCGCCGGCGTAACATGGATTCTCTACGGCGTCGCGTTCCGGATTTTCACTACCGGCGTCCTCGGCAGCGCGCCTGGCGCGACATTGTCATACATCGCAGTTTACACCGCAGCTTACATACTGGGATTCATCTCTCCGATCGCTCCGGCCGGATTGGGCGTGAGGGAAGTCGCTCTTGCGGCGGGAATGGCTCAGTTCGGACTTGCGACTGAGGGCGACGCGGCATTGGTTGCTCTTACGGCACGCCTCTGGCTGACGATCGTCGAGCTCATTCCCAGCGGAATATTCATCGCCGTCGCCGCAGTGCGGCGGCGCGAAACTTCAATCTGAACACATGGCTCGATCGAGGGAATCAGCGCCGGCGGCTCCGGCTCAATCGAAAACCGCGGCGCTTCCGGCGCCGCGCTTCGCTTTCGGCTGGGCCTCGGTCGTCTATGCCGCGGCGGCGCTCTCGCTTTGCTATCCGGCGCTCGGCGGAAAATTTCTTGTCAGCCCGCACAGCGACCAGTACATCGCCGGCTACGCGTTTCGTGAATTCGCCGCACAGACGCTGAGAACCGCCGGTCACTTCCCGCTGTGGAATCCGTACATCTTTGGCGGCTTGCCGTACGTCGCCGCAATGCACGGCGACATTTTCTACCCGACGTTTCTCCTCCGCATGGTGATGCCGACGGACGCGGCAATGACGTGGGGATTCGTGATCCACCTTTTCCTCGCCGGGTTGTTCACGTTCGGTTTTCTCCGCGCCATCGGCTACGGATTCTACGGTAGTCTCATCGGCGGAATCGCCTACATGATGGGCGGGCAGATCGCTTCGCTCGTGTCGCCCGGCCACGACGGAAAGCTCTTCGTCAGCGCGCTCTTTCCGCTCGCGCTCTGGATGCTTTACGTCGGCTTCCGTCGAGGAACGGGTTGGAGCTGGGGCGTCTTCGCCCTCTCGATCGGGCTTTCCGTTCTGAGCCCGCACCCTCAGCTCCTCCAGTACACGCTCCTCGCCTGCGGCGCGTATGCGCTCTACCTGGCGTTCTCGCGCATGGACGGATCCGCGCTTCCCCGCGGTGCGGCGGTGAAGCGTCTTGGACTCGCGCTCGCATCCGTGGTAATCGGCCTCGCGATCGGAGCGATCCAGTATCTGCCGGTAAAGGCGTATGTGCCATGGTCACCGAGAGCTGGAGGATTGCCGAGCTATCAGGCCGCGACTTCTTATGCATGGCCTCCGGAAGAGCTGCTGAATACATATCTCCCGCAGTTCTCCGGGATGCTCGACGCATACTGGGGCAGAAACCGCATACATCTTCATAGCGAGTACGTCGGCGTCGTCGTGCTGATGCTGATGGGGGCTGCGTTCATCCGGCTTCGGTCGGATAAGAATCGCGGCCACCTTTACTTCTGGATAAGTGCGCTCGCGATAGCGCTCCTCTGGTCGCTCGGCGGACATACACCGTTCTATCACTTACCCTACGCACTAGTCCCGGGCACGAAATTCTTCCGCGCTCCGGCGACGATTTTCTTCGTCGGCGCGCTCGCGATCGCGATTCTCGCGTGTGTTGGAACGGAGCGCATTCTGTCGAGACAAGTCGCGACGAAGTACGTCATCGGTTGGGGAATCGCTGCCGCCGTTATCGCCCTCATCGCATCGATCGGCGGCCTGACGGGATTCGCTCACGCGATCACCACTGACCGGGAGTTCGAGCGCATCTCGGCGAATGCGGGCGCCGTGATCGCCGGCGCGTGGAGATCGTTCGCATTCGTCGCGCTGACCGCCGGCCTGGTGATCGCGTTCCTCAGAAATCGCATTGCGCCGAAACCGTTCGCGCAGGCGCTGACCGTTCTCTGCATCGCCGACCTGTGGACGATCATGCGCTACTACTGGATCTTCTCGGCGCCGGCGGCGCAGCTCTTCGCCGGAAATGCACTGATAGATACGATCAGGAAAGAGCCACAGCCGACGCGGGTTCTCGCCGTCGCGCTCGCGATGACGGAAGCGCCCGATCCCTTTCTCGGCGGCGACGCGCTTTGGGTTCACGACGTGCGCAGCGTTCTCGGTTATCACGGGAATCAGCTCAGCCGCTATGACAAGCTGCTCGGTGCGCAGGAAGACTACAGCCAGCTGGTAAATCCCAACGTGTGGCGCCTGCTGAATGTCAAATACCTGATGACTAACGTCCCGGACGTCGGATTCATCGCCAACATCCAGCGCGTTGCGGGCCCGGTTCGAAACTCGTCCGGAGACGACAACTATTTATTCCGTCTGCCCGGAGAAAGCCCTTATTCCTGGGTCGCGCCG
>WNGF01008710.1_pt1 | contig 24054 bp, 24 predicted proteins | sample 5400641 | NCBI WGS metagenome assembly WNGF01 (sample SAMN13153371, study PRJNA577476) | soil metagenome | isolation source: 80 cm soil or saprolite under grassland replicate 2 | place: USA:California | collected 2016-06-15 | reverse complement strand
CGATACCGCGCACGGCACGAATCCGGCCTCCGTGACCATGGCCGGCTACGAGGTGGTCAAGGTGGCGACCGACGAGCGGGGTGGGGTGGATCTCGACGACCTGCGCTCCAAGATCGACGGCGAGGTCGCATGCCTCATGCTCACCAACCCGAACACGCTCGGGCTCTTCGACGAGAACATCGCCGAGATCACGAAGCGGGTGCGCGAGGCGGGGGGGACGCTCTATTACGACGGCGCCAACCTGAACGCGATCATGGGCCACTCGAGACCGGGGGACATGGGGTTCGACATCGTCCACGTGAACCTCCACAAATCCTTCTCCCAGCCGCACGGCGGTGGAGGGCCCGGCGCCGGGCCGATCGCCGTCTCAGACCGGATCGAGCCGTTCCTGCCGGTGCCGCGGCTGGTCCATCGTGATGGTGAAGACGGATCGCGTGGCGATGGCGCGGACGCGGGCGGGCCTTCCTTCGACCTAGATTACGAGCGCCCGAAGTCGATCGGCCGGCTCCGCGGGTTCGCCGGCAACTTCGGGGTCTTCGTCCGCTCCTACGCGTACATCCGCAGCCTGGGCGGCGACGGGCTCACCGAGGCATCGGAGACGGCAGTCCTGAACGCCAACTATCTGCTGGCGAGGCTGAAGCAGGGACGTGGCGGGAAGTACCTGCCGGTTGCCTTCGACCGCCCATGCCTCCACGAGTTCGTCCTCTCGGGCGCGCCGGCGAAGCGGCAACTCGGGGTGAAGACCCTCGACGTCGCCAAGCGCCTGCTCGACTTCGGCTTCCATCCGCCCACGATCTACTTCCCACTGCTTGTCGACGAGGCGCTGATGTTCGAGCCCACGGAGACGGAGACGAAGGAGGGCCTCGACGCGCTCGCCGACGCGATGGAGGAGATCCTCGCCGAGGCCGAGCGCGATCCCGAGATCGCCCGCAACGCCCCGTACACGACGCCGGTGCGGCGCCTCGACGAGGCGCGCGCCAGCCGTAAGCCGGTCGTCCGCCAGCCGCGCGCCTGAGCCTCGGGCGTTAGCCGGTCCGCCCGGCGCCGACGTCCTGGTACTCGTCGTGGCGGCGGATCCAGAACTCCTCGGAGTCGCCCTCGTTCCGTCCCTTTGGGACGCGGTCGAGCAGTGGATAGAAGCCCAGCATGATCTCGAGGCCGCGCGCGTAGGTCGAGTACGTGTGGTAGACGACCCCGTCGGAGAGCGCGAAGGCGCTCAGTCCCGGCCCCTCTGCCAGGTATCCCGCCGGGTCTGTCCCGCACGCGGCCGCCAGCTGGGCGACAACTGGAGGTACGTCGCCTTTCAGGAACTGCGCCAGCTCCTCCTCTGTCTGCGAGACGTCGAAGTCGAAGTTGAAGTCGCTTCTGAGCGACGACACCCAGGGGAATGTCCAGCCCATCCGCCGCTTGTAGGACTGCAGCCTCTCGAGCGGCGCGCGAGAGACGCAGAGGAACGTCACGTCGCGGGCGTTCAGGTGGGCCACCGCGCCGTCGTAGGTGTCCGCACCCGACGAGCACACCGGACAGCCGGCCTCGTACGCGGGGCCGAACATGAAGTGATAGACGAGCAGCTGCGAGCGCCCGTCGAAGAGCTCCGCCAGCGTCTTCGTGCCCTTGTCGGTCTCGAAGCTGTAGTCCTTCTCGACCGGCACCCAGGGCAGCTCACGCCGCTCGCGTGCCAGTTCGTCGTTGCGGCGGGTCAGCTCCTTCTCTCGCTCGAGCAGCTTCTTGCGGGCGGCAAGCCACTCCTCGCGCGTTCCTATCTCGTGCTCCGTCATCGCGTTTGCCTCCTTCGTCGTTGGGCCCTCCGCTAGAGACCTGCTGAGGCCCGAAAACTCATCGGTAGCTCAGCGGGGGGCGGGGGGCATCCAGGTACCAGTGCCGAGCGGCGGCGGCGAGCCACCCTTCGTCGCCGGGCAGCAGGCCGAAGCGGCTGATCGTGCGTTGTCCGCCGACCTGGTCGGTGTAGAGCAGATCCAGCAAGAACCGGCGCCGCTCTGCCGTTGCGGCCGTGAGCGTCGCGTGGAGCGGATCGGCGGGGTCGCCCACGGCGCCCTGCCAGACCCCGACGTCGCCGGGGGCGATGGGTACACCGCGTCGGCCGTGGCCTCGACCGCGCCGCCGCCGCCCGGGATGTCCACCCAGCGGCCGTCCACGAAGCCGATTGTTTGGCCGCGGTCATCGCTGCGCGAGTGCACGAGCACGGGGCGCCGCTGCTCTTGGAACGCCACTTCTGCGATGCGAGCCGAGCGGTTGGCGGAGCGCACCGACGCGAAGGTCGCCGTCGCCAGGACGAGCGTGGCGCCCGCGGTCGCCAAGGAGGAGATCGTCGCCCAGTCGGCCACACGGCGAGGCTAGACGAGCGCGCCGGATCGCGCGATGCGGTAATCCGGTCGCTCTAACCTCCATCACATGAGGGAGATCTTCGGCCCACCGCTGCGTGCGGCGGCGCTGACCGCGTTCATCCTCGGGCTCGTCCTACTGTTCCTCAACCCGCCGTCTTTTGCCGGGCTGGGCGGCCTGCTGGCGCTGCTGGCCGGTGCTGTTGCGATCGTGCTCCTCACCGCCTGGGCGACCGTGGCGCTGATCGGCCGGGAGATGCCCGAGCCCGAGTTCCGCAAGCTGGTCGACCGCAGTGAGGCTTTGGCCTTGCTCCCGCCCCCCGACCGGCCGCCGAGCGAGTTCGACGAACTGGTGATGGAGGCGCTGGATGACCTGCCGGAGGAGTTCCGCGAGCTGCTCGAGCGCACCCCGGTGGTCGTCTCGAGCCGCGGTCACGAGAACCGCGCCTACGGCCAATACGTCGGCGGCACCGTCGCCCGCGACATCTATCCAGATCGCATCGTCATCTACCAGGACACGCTGGAGCGCGACTTCGGCCGCGATCCCGATTTGCTGCGGGCGCAGGTTGAGCGCACGGTACGCCACGAGCTGGCCCACCACCTGGGCTGGGATGAGCCCGGGGTACGCGGCCTCGGTCTCTGAGCACGACGCGCTCCCGCTTTGCATGAAGCGCGGGGGGCGGCGAGGGGCATGGGCTCAGGCCGTGTCGGCGGTCACCCCGAACTCGTACTGGACGCCCGTGAGTTCCTCGGAGACATCCCAGAGGCGCCGGGCGGTGTCCTCATCGCGTGCGGCGGCGCTGGAGCCGACGAGCTTCGGGTTCCCGCGCTGCTCGAGGAACCCGCCCGGGCCGACGTAGGAGCCGCCCGGCAGGTCCGGCGTGGTTGCCGCGTAGAGGGTCGGCCACGCGCCCTGCTCGTCGCTCTGGGCGAAGATCCGGTTGCTCACCGCCATGATCCGATCCTGGATCGACTCGGTGTGGGACTGCAGGCTCGTCGCGGCGTAGCCCGGGTGCGCGGCAACGCTGCGCAAGGGCGAGCCGGCGGCGTCGAGGCGGCGCTGAAACTCGTACATGAACAGCAGGTTGGCAAGCTTCGATTGGCCGTAGGCGAGCCAGCGACGATAGGAGCGCTCGGACTGCAGGTCGCCGAAGTTGATCTTGCCGATGCGATGCGCGCCGCTTGCGATCGTCACGACGCGATCCTGGATGCGCGGCAGGAGCAGGCCGGTGAGCGCGAAGTGCCCGAGGTGGTTGGTGCCGAGCTGCAGCTCGAAGCCGTCCGCCGTCGTGCGGTGCGGCGTCGCCATCACGCCGGCGTTGTTGACGAGCACGTCGATGTTGCGGTCGAGGCCTTCGGCGAAGGCGCGCACCGAGGCCAGGTCGGCGAGATCCAGCGCGCGAACCTCGGGCTCGCCGCTCAACCCGGCCGCTGCAGCCTCGCCCTTGGCGGCGTCGCGGACAGCCAGCACGACGTGCGCTCCGGACGCGGCGAGCTCGCGTGCCGCGGCGAGCCCGATGCCGCTGTTGGCGCCGGTGACGACGAAGGTGCGATCCGACTGATCGGGCATCTCGGCTGGCGTCCAGGAGCTCATCGGTCAACCCTACGCCCCGCCGGGCGCCAGCCAGGGGCCGCAGGCCGAATGGGGCTGGGCTTCGAGCCCGCGCTCAGGCCTTCGCGGTTGAGCTGGCCTGGCTGCGCTGGGTCATGCTGAACCAGTTGCCCGAGCTGTCGCGAAACGTCGCCTCGATGCCGTAGGGGCGTTCGGCCGGCTCCGACAGGAAGTGCACGCCACGCTCGTTGAGCTCCGCGTACGTCCTTCGGCAGTCGTCGGTCTCGAAGGCACCGGGGCCGAGCGCGCCCTTGGCGATGAGCGCCTTCACCTGCTCCGCGGACTCCTCGTCCATCATCGGCGGGCCGGGGACGAGCAGGATCAGCTCGTGTTCCGGCTGGTTGGGAGGGCTCACTGTCAGCCACCGGAAATCGTCCAAGGTTGCGTCGGTGTTGACCTCGAAGCCGAGCTTCTGGGTGTAGAAGTCGAGCGCCTCGTCTTGGTCGAGCACCCAGATCGTGGTGTGTGAGAGCCTCGTGATCATCGGTCTGTGCCTCCTTGTTCGCTTGCCGGAGGCAACCTAGCCCTGGTCGCGCACGTCGGCTTCTCGAAAACTGCTCGATGCGACGGGGCGCGTGTACATGAGCGTGAAACAGGCCGGAATCGGCGGCGCCCCGTACGCGCGCCAGCGGCGCGCGTACTCGCCTGGGGGCTCGCCCACCAGCTTCCGGAAGCCTGTGCTGAAGGAGCCGAGGCTCTGGAAGCCCACCTCGAGGCTGACCTCGGTGACGGACAGGTCGGTGCCACGCAAGAGCTCCTTGGCGCGCTCGATCCGGCGCCGCAGCAGGTACTGATGAGGCGTCTCGCCGAAGGCTCGCCTGAAGCTGCGGCTGAAGTGTGCGGTCGAGGCGTGGGCCTCGCGCGCGATCGCGGGGACGTCGAGCTGCCGGGCGTACTCGCGGTCGATCAGGTCCTTCGCTCGCAGCAGATGGATGTAGACGGGGATCGCGTCTGGCATCCGCGCGACAGGCTAACGGCGCGAGATACACATCACGGCACGCGGAGAGCACAGCGGGTTGGAGATCGACCAGCGGTTTTTCCAGGTCTACCGGGTTAAGGCCGGTCAGATCAGACGGATGGACGAGTATCTGACCCGGAAAGAGGCCCTCGAAGCCGCAGGGCTTCGGCAGTAGCGCCGGCCATCCCCTATCAGGCGCTAAGTCGGTTCCCTGCAATGCGCGAGCGCCTAACCCGCCGATTCGGGCAGCTCCTGGCGCAGCTCCAGCACCGGGGCGAAGAGGTCGCCCTGCTTCTCCACGCGCTTCAGCACCTCGTCCGCCTCGAAGCTAAGCAGTTCGCGGTCCTCGCGTTCGGCCGCCTCCTCGACCTCCTTCCACGCAATCGGTGTGGAGACCGTGGGCCGCTCCTTGGCACGCAGCGAGTAGACGCAGACCGTCGTCTTGTGCTGGTCGTTCTGGCTCCAGTCCACGAGCACCTTCCCCTTGCGGAGGTTCTTGGCCATCCGCGAGACGACGAGGTCTGGCTTGGCGCGCTCCAGCGCCTGCGCCACGGCGCGCGCGAACGGCTTCGTCTCTTCGTAGGTGACGTTGGAGTTCAGCGGCACGTAGACCTGAAGGCCCTTGGAGCCCGAGGTCTTCGGGAAGCACTCGAGTTCGAGCCCGGCGAACAGCTCGCGCAGTCGCAGCGCGATGCCGCAGCAGTCGAGGATGTCCGCCGGGGCACCGGGGTCCAGGTCGAAGGCGAGCACGGTCGGGCGCTCGATCTCGTCGGCTAGGGAAAGCGACGGGTGAAGCTCCAGCGCGGCGAGCTGGGCGAGCCAGATCAGGGTGGCGCGATCGTTGCAGAGGCAGTAGTCGATCTCGCCCTCGTTGCGCCCGCTCCAGATCGGCACCGTCTCCACCCAGTCCGGGCGGTGGCGCGGGCAGCGCTTCTCGTAGAAGTAGGACTCGGCGACACCGTTCGGGTAGCGCTTCAGAGTCAGCGGGCGATCCCGAAGGTGGGGCAGGATCGCCTCCGCGATCCGCGCGTAGTAGTCGATCACCTGGCCCTTCGTGAACCCGGCCTCGGGCCACAACACCTTGTCGAGGTTGGTGAGCTCGACCCGGTGCCCGTCGACGTCTACTTGGCGGCTTTGGCCCTGCTTCGCGATCTCGACTTGCCCTGGGAGCTCTTGGAGCGTGACGCGGACTTCGATCCAGACCCGGACTTCGAGCGGGATCCGGACTTGGACGTCGTCGTTCGCTTGCGCTCCTTCGCGGCCCCGCGCTTCGCCCCATCGCGCTTGGCGCCGGCGCCCAGGGGCTCGCCCTTCACCGCCGCGAGGCTCTCCTCCAGCGCCGCCATCAGGTCGGGCGCCTTGGTGGGCTTGGGCTCCTCGGTGACCGCCTCGACGACCTCCTCGCCCCGCGCCTTGCGCTCGATCATCGCCAGGAGCTCCTCGCGATACTCGTCCCGGTACTTCTCGGGGTCGAAGTCGCTGCTCAGCGAGTCGATCAGCTGCTTGGCCATCTCGACCTCGCGCTTGTCGAGCTTGCGGCCGTCCTCCGGCACGACGTCCTCGCCGAGCTCCTCCGGAGAGACGACCTCGTCCGCGAAGCGCATCGTCGCCATGGTCAGCACCTTGCCCATGGGACGGATGGCGGCCAGGCTCTCTCGGTTGCGAAGCACGAAGCGGGCGACCGCGACCTTCCTCGCGTCACTCATCGCCTTGACCAGCAGGGCGTACGCCTTCTCGGCGCCCTTCTGCGGGCCGAGGTAGTACGGGTGGTCGAAGTAGATCGGGTCGATCTCGTCGAGGTCGACGAAGTCCTGGATCTCGATCGCCTTGGTCTTCTTGGGGTCGAGCTCCTCGAGCTCCTCGCGGGTGATCACCACGTACTGCTCCGGCGCGACCTCATACCCCTTGACGATCTCCTCGTAGGGGACCTCGTCGCCGTCCGCCTCGGCGACTCGCTTGTGGCGGATCCGCGAGCTGTCACTGGCGCGGAGCTCACGAAAGCTCACGTTCTTTCGCGACACCGCGCTGTACAGCCTCACGGGCACGTTCAGGAGCCCGAAGCTGATCGAACCTGTCCAGATTGCCCTCGCCATCAGTTCCTCAAGTTTTCCAACTTACCGCCACTTCCTCGGTACCCGCGTTGCGGCGGCAGGAATCTTGCGCTGCTCAGGCACGCGCGGTGATGCGGACCTCCCGCCGCCTTAGTGTCGTATCTGGAACATGGCGAGCCGGTTCGACGATCCCGGGCTTCCGATCAAGTTCGGTCCCTGCTCGAACGGCGAGTTCGTCCCGCCGCGGCTGACGCCCGTGGAGCGTGAGGCGATCCGCCGCGCGCGCGAGGCCTGCCGCGCGAACGCGCAGAGCCTCGGCCTGTCGCGCCGCGACTTCCTCTTCACCGTGTCGGCCGCTGCGACCAGCCTCCTCGCGCTTCAGGGGTGCTTGGGGGACTCGGGCAACTCGAAGGGCGGGACCTACAGCGTTCCCGGCGAGGCAGGCAGGGACGCGGACGCAGCCCGGGAGGCGCTTGCGGGCGAGGAGTTCGTCTTCGACGTCCAGGGCCATCACCTCGAGTACGACCTCATGCCCTCGACCCGCGGCGAGCCGTTCTTCGGCTCCGTATTCCCCCAGGTGAATTGCGGAAAGGACGATCCCCGCGCGTGCTTCGCTCGCGAGGTCTTCCTCGAGGACTTCTTCCTGCGCAGCGACACGAACATGGTCACCCTCTCGGCACTGCCGATCGCCCCGAAGGGAAGCCCGTTGTCCGCGGCGATCATGGAGGACACGCGCCACACCGCCGAGCTCGTCTGCGGCTGGGACTCAGTGCTGCTTCACGCGCAAGCCCTGCCGAACTACGGCGCCCTCGAGGCGAACCTGGACGAGATGGAGGAGAACGCCCGGAGGTATCCGATCGCCGCCTGGAAGGTGTTCACGCACTTTCCCGACGCCTTCGGCGATCCCGGCAACGCCTGGCGACTGGACGACGCGGATCCGAACCTGCGGCTCGTCGGTCACGCGTTCATCGAGAAGGCTCGGAAGCTCGGCATCAAGACGATCTGCGCTCACAAGGGCTTCGGAGCCGGCAGCCCTTACGCCTCCCCGGAGGACGTTCCCGGTGCTGCCCGCGACTTCCCCGACGTCGACTTCATCGTCTACCACTCCGGATACGAGGCGGACGACCCACCCGAGGGCCCGTACACGAGCGCCACGGCGAACCGAGGCGTGAACCGCCTGATCACCGCGATGAAGAAGCACGGCGTCGGCCCGAACCAGAACGTGTACGCGGAGCTCGGATCGACCTGGTGGACGATCATGCGCGATCCCGCCCAGGCCTCACACGTGCTCGGCAAGTTGCTCTCCTACGTCGGCGAGGACAACGTGCTGTGGGGGACCGACTGCATCTTCTACGGCTCTCCCCAGGACCAGATCCAGACCTTTCGAGCCTTCGAGATCTCGAAGGAGTTCCAGGAGCGGTACGGCTACCCCGAGCTGACCAAGGAGCGCAAGGCGAAGGTTCTCGGCTTGAACGGGGCCCGCGTCTACGGAATCGAGGCGCGAACGGACCGGTGCGAGTTCACTCGGCGAGAGCTCGAGGACGTTCAGGGACAGATCGGAGCGAGGCACGCCACCTACGGCCCGCGAAACGCCGCCGAGGTGAAGCGGGTCCGCGAGCACCACGCCGGCTGGCCGGGCTGACGATCAGCCTGGCGCGCAGCACCAGCCGGCGACCCGAGGGAAGCGCGCCGCGCGTGCGGTGCCGGGGGCGAACTGCCGCGAGATGTCCGACACGGCGATGATCTTCCCGTCGTCCGGGCGGACGAAGAGCCATTGATCGGCGTCCCGCCAGGCGACCAGGATCCACGAACCGTCCGGTGACCAGGCGATGTCGGTGAACCGTCCGGGCTTCGCTATGAGCCGGCGTTGCGAAGAGCCAGCCGATCCTGTGCGCATGAGCTCCAGCTCGCTGCGCACGCCGGTCCGGCGTGCGAGGGCCAGGACGTTGCCGTCGGGGGAGAATGCGGCCGCTTCGACCGATCCACCGATCGGGCCCTTGGCAATCGCCTCGCCGCGGGGGTCGAGGGTCACGAAGAACGATCGGGCCATGACGAGGAGGCGGCCGGTTGCGGACCACTGGAGGCTCTGCACGGATCCACCGAAACGGGCCGAGCGCCACAGCGTCTGGCCCGACTCCACGTCGACCGCGCGAACCCTCCCGCTCGAATCCACGAACGCGAGGACGTTGCGATCGCTGTCCGGGGCCCATGCCGGTGGCGTTGGCGCCGCGCGCCGGGCGAGGAGGTGGTCGTCCGTGGCGTTCCCGGCCACGACTCGCACCGACTTGCCGGCGCGGTAGGCGATCCGGATTCCGCTGGGCGCCCACACCGGGTCGCTCACCGGGCGATGCGCCGGCAGCGACCACCGGACCGTGCCGTCGGGCTCCACCGCCGTCAGCTCGTGGCCCTTCGTCACGGCCACGAACAGGCCCTGGGGCGACCAGGTCGCATCCTCATAGCCGCCGAGGAGCCGCTTGGCGCCGTCCTCTGCCACCACCCATGCGCCCTGCGGAGAGGTGACCAGCAGGCGACCCGCCGTGGGCAAGGAGGTGAGCTTCGGTCGGGCGTTCTCCTCACCCGGGTGGATCACGTCGCGAACGAGATCCGCCACCTTGGCTCCCGCCGGGCTCAGGCCGATGGCGAGGATCAGGATCCCCGCGGCGAGAGCCACGAGCCAGCGACTCCGCCCGGGCTGCCTTCGCCTCGCCGGCAGCGCATCGAACGCCGCACGCACGACGCGCCAGCCGCGCTCCTCCGCCTCCCGCTCCTCCGGCACCGGGACGTCGCGAAGCAACTCTTTCATCCGATCGTCGTTCACCGATCCTCACTCTCCACCTGGATCCGGAGCCGGTCAAGGGCGCGGCGAAGGCGCGAGTTGACGGTCCCGCGCGGCAGCTCGAGCATCCCCGCGATCTCCCCCGGCGTGTACTCGAGGAGATAGCGAAGGACCACGACGGCGCGATGCTCCGGCGAGAGCGAGGCGAGCGCCTCGACGACCTCGTCGGAGTACGGGCGAGGCGCCTCCACCTCGTAGCCTGCGGCCACGGCGCTCACCACCTCGGGCTCGACCCCCACCTCGCCGCGAAGCGAGCGCGATCGCGACCAGTCGATGGCGCGGTTGACCACGATCCGGTGAAGCCACGGCGCGAACGGCCGCCGCCGATCGAAGCGATGCAGCGATCTGAGCGCCGCCAGGAAGGCCTCCTGCGCGATGTCCTCCGCGGCGGCCGCATCGTGCACGACGAGGTAGGCGGCGCGGTGGGCCCGGTTCCAATGGTGGCGAAAGAGCTGCTCCAGCGCCTCCTCGGAGCCTGCTTGCGCGGCTCCGATCCATGCGCGCTCCTGACGGGGCGAGGGCTCTTGTGAGGCGTGAGCCGTGATGCGTGCATCTTCGCCGCCGCAGACTGCGGCCGCCACTCCGTTCAGGTCTCAGCCACCCGCCGCCGCCGGCGCATGCCTGGGCGTACAGCGGCGGCGATGGCGATCGCACCCACCCCGGCAAGGGCGAAAAGCGTCCACGGCGGACCACCGTCGGAACCACCACGTGCCGCGTCGGCAAGCTCGGGTCTGGTGACCGCGAACGTGGTCGTGCTCATCTCGGCGATCGGTCCACGGTCGTCGTTGATGCTGAGCGCGCGGCCGTCCGGGCTGATCGCCAGGTGAAGGCGGTGGATCCGACTGACGTCGGCGAGGACGTCGAGATCGATGCACCTTGCGGTGCTCTTGGCGGTATCGAGCGCATGGATGAACGGGGTGCCGTGGCCACCGTCGTAAAGCGTGTATGCCCAGCGCCCGTGGGGACTCATCTCGCGCGTCACCGGGATCCCCCGCATCTCCTCCTCCGGCTCCGTCGGATCGATGACGGGCTTGTGACGCAGGCGCCCGCTCCAGGCGTCGTAGGTTCGGATCGCGTACGCGGTCGGATCGAAGTTGGACTGGTACTGGACTAGGTAGAGCTTCGAGCCATCGGGCGAGACCGCGTCGAAGCTGTACGCCCCGGGCAGCGTTACGCGGCGCTGGGAATCGAGCCCGTCGGTGTAGAGGATCAGGAATGACGTCCTCTCCTGGCGGAGCTGGACGAACGACTCCCCGAGAACAAGTATGCGTCCATCGCCGGAGAGGCCGCCAGGCGACCCATCGCTGGCGACGGAGGGAATCCCGAATGAGGATCGACCGTCGGGCAGGTTGTGCAGGCTGCGCTGATCGATGACCCGCCCGCCGTTCGTCGCGATCTGTGCCAACAGGTTCCCGTGACGCGTGGATAGCGTCACGTAACGCGACGCACCATCAGGCGAGACGATTCCGCGTGGGGCGCTGCTGTAGACGGTCGGCGGTCCCCCTGACGCCAGCGCTGTGGCAGGCAGGATCGACGCCATTCCCAACGCGACCGCGATCGTGCGTGAGCAAGCAGGCCTTCCAAGCATCCGGATTCACCTCCGACGTCGGGCTTCTGCCCGGACTACGGGCGGCGGGGGCGATGAGGTCCCTTTCCATTGCCCGAGCTCCGCAATCCCCCTTGCGTACCTTGATTCGTCCTCGGCGCTGATTGCACCTGGCGGGAGCTCGACCACGAACGAGCTCGTGCCGGGGAAGCGGGTGTTCTGCCAGTGGGTGGCAGTGCCCGCGGGCCAATGAAGCCGGATCAGCCTTGCGGCCAGTCGCGTTTCGGGCTCCGAGAAAGGGCGCGGCCCGGAGTACTCCGGGTCACCCCGCGAGTACATGGGGCGCCAGGCTGCCGGGAAGTTTCGGTTCAGGTCGACGCCGCGTCCGTTCAGCCGCGTGCCCTCGGCGAGTCCATCGGGGTTCAGATTCGGGACTACGAAGATCGCGTGTGCCGGAGGACAGCCCCCTGGACCGTGTGCAACCTGGATCCCGGACGCCGCGCACTCGGTGCCGTGGATGCAACCGAAGATCAGGATTCGCGTCGAATCCCCACCATAGCCATAGCCGGCCAGGCGGATCGGGCGCCCAAGGGCAGAGTGGCCGATGACGATCTGTCGATGTGGACGACCCGGTGCGGTGCGCCGTTCGAGCATCGAAAGTCTGGAGCGCAGCGCGGATTCGTGCCGCGTGGCCGAGGGCTCTGGCTCCGCGTTTTCCGGTTTGGCGATCTCCAGGCTGTCCGGGCGATACGCCCAGAACGAGTGGGGCGCGTCCGGGAATCCGTATTGCGCCGTGCCCCGCGGGTTCAGCGTGATGCCCTCGGCAAGGAAGAACACGACGTTCCCGGCTGGCACGAGGTCAGCGAAGCGCCAGCGCTTGATCGAGCGCTCGTAGGCGGGTGAATAAATCATCGTCGCGAGCGGTCCGCCGTGGATCTCCATCCATCGGTTGTCCTTGACGTCGTAAAGCGCCGCGTAGCCGCAGTAGAACCCGAACACGAGCCCACGAACGACGGCGCTGTCCGGATAGCACTCCTCTGCGCTGAGCGGCATGGTCAGCGGTTTGGTCCAGGTATTCGTCTCCGGGTCGTACTCCTGTGAACGGAGGCCGTAGTCCCAGGACACCATGCGGTGGTCGACCCATGCCGAGGTCGTCGCCTGAGGCGAGAGGGCGGACCGCGGGAGCTTGCGCCACTCGTCGGACGCCGGGTTGTACGCGGCGCCTACCGACGTTGGCGTTATGGCGCGATTGCCGGCGTGCAGAAGGGAGCCGAAGACCAGCATCTCGCTCCCCGTCCACATCCCGCTCACCAGGTTGAGGCCTATGGGGGCGTCCGGAATTCGTCGCCACGCGTCTTCGCTCGGGTTGTAGGCGGCACCCTCCGTGGGGAGCCCATTTCCTCGGCCTCCGCTACCCCAGACGATGACCTGGGACCCAGTCCAGACAGTGACTCCGCTATCGCCAGCTGCTGTCGGCGCCGTAGCGATCCTCCGCCACGTAGCGCTCTCGGGTTGGTAGGCCTCTCCGACCAGGTGTCCTCGGTCCCGTTGCGGAAAGAAGATGGCCTCTGTTCCCGTCCACACGCCCTTGGCGTATGAGCCCGGAAGGGGAGCGTTGGGAATCGCTCGCCAGGTTCGGTCTTCCGGATCGAACGCGAACCCATCGGTGACGGGGGCGCAGTCGTCGCTACCCGCGTCACACCCGCCCCAGGCGAGGAGCTCCGAACCGGCCCAGACAAGGCTCATGCCGTCGCGGACGGTCGGCGGACTTGGAAGTCTCGTCCATCCTTTACCGAGGGTGCGCAACGCGTGCCTTGCCGGTTTGGGCGGCCCGGGCTCACCGCCCGAGGATCCGATCAGCTGCCAGGCGAGGAAGCCGGCGATAACCGCGGCGAGGATCGCGAGAGGCGCCGAGGACGCGATACGCCGGGCGTTCACGGATGGCTCTCCGATGCCGGACGAACGACCTACGCGCCGCCCACGGCCAGACCGCGTCGTCGCCGATGCAGCACGAGGACGGTCGTTCCTGCGAGCAGGCCGAGGAGCGCAGCCAACCCGACGAGGGCCCACGGGACCGCTCCGCCGTGGCTCTCAGCCGAGGAAGCGGAGGGCGCCAGCGACGGCTTGGCCGGCGGCGGCGATTCCGCAGTCATCTGAACCGGGGGCGGCTCATTCACCTCGAACGTCTGCGTGTCCACGACGCCCACGGAGCGATGGCGGTCGTCGAGGGTCAGCGCGCTGCCGTCCGAGTTGACGCTGAGCCGATCCGGCGGACCTCCCTGAAGGGCAAATGCCGGCAGGTCGATGCACACGGCCCTGGCCTTCAGCGTGTCCAGCGCGTGGACGAACGGATGCTTGCCGCCGCCGTCATAGAGGGTGTAGGCCCAGCGGCCGTCCGGGCTCGCGACGCGAGTGAGCGGATAGCCGCGCATCTCGTCCTCGTCCTCCTCGTCGGGGGCGACGATCGGCTCGGGGAGGAACGCCTGGGCCGCGACGTCGTAGGCCCTCACCGCGTACTCCGTCGGGTCGCGGCGCGACAGGTACTGGATGAAGTAGGCCTGAGAACCGTCCGGCGAGATCGCGTCGAAGCTGAAGTCACCGTGGAGCGTCAAGCGATCGCGAACCTCAAGGGACGACGCGTCGAGCACGGCGAGGCGAGTCTCGGCCTGAGGAAACCTCTCACGCGGCTGAATCAGGACGAGCGTTGCGCCATCAGCCGAGAGTCCGCCCGGCGATCCGTCGAGCGCGACTGCAGGAACCACGTAGCGCCCCGGAACCGTGGCTCCGTCGAGCACGTGGCCGTCCTGTGCTGTCCGCTGAACCAGCGTGGAGCCATCGGTTGCGCGGCTCGTGACGTAATGGTCCCCTCCTCCCGGCGCCGAGACTCCCTGGCTGTCCGTGTACACACCGGGGATCGGGAGCCCGTCGGCCATCGCGGCCGAGGCGGTAATGCCCGCAAGCGCGAGCGCGACGCCGAACATGACTACGGGAAGCGTGCGATACATCTCATCCTCCTGACCGGAAGCTGCTTGCACTCCCACTACGGAAGAGAGGAGGGCAGAGGTCCCGGCGATAATCCGCCGATGCTCTTCGAGCTCGAAGGGGTGACGCTGGAGCGAGACGGCAAGGTCGTGCTCCAGGACGTGACCGCCTCCCTGCCGAGGGGCGCGAGCTGCGTGGCTGGGCCGTCGGGGAGCGGCAAGTCGACGCTCCTTCGCCTGCTCGACCGGCTCGCCGATCCCGCGTCCGGGACCGTCCGCTACGAGGGGGTCGACGTGCGGGAACGCGATCCGCTGGCGCTCAGGCGCGAGGTTTGCCTGGTCCCTCAGCTGCCGGCGCTGCTCGAGGGGACCGTGGAGGAGAACATCCGCTTCGCCGCGGGGCTTGCGGGCATCGAGCCCGACGTTCCGCACATCCTCGATCTCGCCGGGCTGGACGCCTCCTTCGCGCCTCGGGACGCCGACAAGCTCTCGGTGGGCGAGCAGCAAAGGGCGATGCTCGCCCGGGCGCTCGCGCTAGAGCCGCGAGTGCTGCTGCTGGACGAGCCGACCTCGGCCCTCGACGAAAGCGCTCGTGGCGCGGTCGAGGCGACGCTGCTCCATCTGCGCGAGCGCGTGGACGTCTCCACGGTGCTCGTCACCCACGATCTGGACCAGGCGCGGCGGATGTCGGACTGGGTCGTCCGGCTCGACGAGGGCCGCGTGGTCGTCCAAGGCCCCGTGCGCGAGCATCTCGGGGTGAGCTCGTGAACAGCTCCTCGATTCAGGTGAGCATCGGGGACGTCTTCGCCACGCTCGCCTTGGTCGCGTCGCCGTCGTGCGCTCGTTCGTCCAGCTGACGGCGATCGGCTACGTGATCAACTTCATCTTCGTCCAGGACAGCCTCTGGTTCGTGATCGCGCTGATCGCCGTGATGGTCGTGTTCGGCGCCTTCACGGCGCGGCGGCGGGCCAGGCGAGTCCCGGATGCCTTCTGGCCGCTCCTGATCGCGCTCGCGCTGGCGGGGGCGGTCACCCTGGGGCTCGTCGTCGGGCTGGGCGTCTTCAAGCCTCAGCCGCGCTACCTGGTCCCGGTGGGGGGAATGGTCGTCGGCAACTCGATGACCGCCGCGGCGGTCGCGCTAAACCGGCTCGGCGACGAGATGAAGGCCCACGCGCGGGAGATCGAGGCGACGCTGGCCCTGGGGGCCACCTCGACCATCGCCGCCGCCCCGATCGTCCGCCGCAGCCTGCGCTCGGGGATGATCGCCCTGGTCGACTCCACGAAGACGACCGGCCTGATCTTCTTCCCCGGCACGATGGTGGGGATGCTCCTGGCGGGCGCCGACCCCACCGACGCCGTCCGCCTTCAGCTCATCCTCCTCTGGACCCTCCTCGGCAGCGTCGCGCTGGCCGGGCTGATCTCGATCACGCTCGCCTACCGGAACTTCTTCACGCCCGCCCACCAGCTTCGCGAGCAGCCCGAGCCATGACGGCTCGGGCTGCTCGCGAGCGGCAGTGGCTCATCTGACGCCCGAGCTCTTCGCGTTCATCCTGCGCTGGCTGCCGCCTCGCCCCGCGCGCGTGCTCGAGGTCGGCTGCGGCGACGGGGCGCTGACTCGCCGGCTTGCCGGCGAGTCCTACGACGCCCTGGGCCTCGACCCCGAGGCCCCGGACGAAGGCGGCTTCGTCCGCTCGACCCTCGAGGAGTTCCAGTCCGGTGCGGAATTCCAGGCGGCGGTCGCGATCCGCTCGCTCCATCACCTGCACGACCCCGATCTCGCCATCGACAACCTGAGCGCGCTGCTCCGCCCGGGCGCGCGGCTCATTGCGTTCGAGTTCGCGATCGAGAACGTCGACGATGCGGCGTTGCGCTGGCTGGCGGAGCGCGGTCTTCCGCACCCCGTTCTCGACACCCCGATCGACGAGGTCATCCCCCTGGCGCGGCTTCGCGTGGGCTTGGAGCGCCGCTTTGGGCTGCTCGCTGCCGAGCCGGCTACGTACCTCGCGCGCGAAGCCGATCGCGACGACCTGGCGGTTGAAGAGGAGGAGGCGATCCGCTCCGGGGCGATCAAGCCGGCGGGCGCGCGGCTCGTGTACGAGAAGCCGCGGCTGTAAGACTCACTTCGATGAGCCGCCGCGAGCGCCTCACCCTCATCGCCACCATCCTGGCCTCCACGGTCGTCTTCCTGGATGGAACCGTGGTCAACGTCGCGCTGCCGGCGATGGAGCGGGATCTCGGCACGGGACTCGCGGGCCAGCAGTGGGTGGTGGAGGCCTACCTGCTGGCGCTCGTATCGCTGATGCTCGTCGGCGGCTCGCTCGGAGATCATTTCGGCCGCCGGCGGATCTTCTCGATCGGGCTCATGGCCTTCGGCGTCTCCTCGATCCTCTGCGCCCTGGCGCCCAGCACCGGCGTTCTGATCGCGTTGCGAGGCATGCAGGGCCTCGCTGGCGCCATGCTCGTGCCGGGGTCGCTGGCGATCCTCGCCGCCACCTTCGAGGGCGAAGCCCGGGGGAGGGCGATCGGAACCTGGACCGCCTGGAGCGGGATCTCCACGGTGGCGGGACCGGCGGCCGGGGGATTCCTCGTCGACACCCTCTCCTGGAGGTATGTGTTCTGGCTCAACGTCCCGCTCATCGCCGGCACGCTCCTGCTTACGGCGCGCGCCGTGGCCGAGAGCCGCGACCCAGATGCCGTGAAGGGCTTCGACATCCCGGGCGTCATCCTCTCCGCACTCGGGCTCGGCGGCCCGGTGTTCGCGCTGATCGAGCAGCCCACCTACGGCTGGAGCGATCCGGTGGTGCTCGCCCCGCTTCTGGCAGGCGCGGCGTGCTTCGCCGGGTTCCTGGTCCGGGAGGCGCTTGCCCGCGCGCCGATGTTGCCGCTGTCGCTGTTTCGGGTGCGCAACTTCGCGGTCGCCAACGCCGCGACCCTCACCACCTACGCGGGGTTGATCGGCTCCACGTTCTTCCTCACCCTGTACCTCCAGCAGGTCGGCGGCTATACCGCGCTGGCGGCGGGGTTCGCGACCGTTCCCGTCTCGTTGCTCTTGTTCGTCCTCTCGCCCCGCTTCGGGGCGCTAACGGCGCGGGCGGGCCCCCGGCTGCCGATGAGCCTCGGGCCGATAGTCGGGGGCATCGGCCTGCTCATGCTCTTGCGCGTTGGCGTCAATCCGTCGTACGCCGGCGAGATCCTGCCGGCGCTCGTCGTCTTCGGACTCGGCCTGGCCGCCACCGTGGCGCCGCTGACGACGACCGTCCTGACCTCGGTGGACGAGCACAACGCTGGGATCGCATCGGGGGTGAACAACGCGATCGCCCGGGTCGCGGGACTGCTTGCGATCGCGGTGCTGGGCGCAGCGGTCTCCGCGCAGTTCGCGGCGAAGCTCGACCAGCGCCTTGGCGACACGCCCCCCAAGGGACAGGCGGCGAACGTGGTGGAGTCGGCGAAGTCGCGCCCGCTCGCGGGGGGTGACGAGGCAAAGCGTCTCAGCGACTCGACTCGCGCGACGGTGGGCACCGCAGTCGAGAGCTCATCGCGCGATGCGTTCCGTCTTGCCATGGGGATCGGGGCGTGCCTCATGTTCGCCGGCGGGATCACGTCGGCGCTTGGGATCCAGAACCCGCGGCGGCGTCCCGCCCCGACGCCCGTACCCCGCGCGGTCACCGCGGGAGAGTGCGCGCGCCCGCCCGGCTTCCGCGACTCCGAGCCCCTGCCGGGTGCTCTCGAGCCGGTCCCGGGACCGGCCGAGGCGCCTCTATAGTCAGCGCCCGCCGTGCCCGATCGCAAGCGCATCTTCAGCGGCATCCAGCCGACCGGCCGCAAGCACCTCGGCAACTACATCGGGGCGATTCGCCAATACGTGGAGGGACAGGATCGCGGCGAGGGGATCTACTGCATCGTGGACCTCCACGCCATCACCGTCCCCCACGAGCCCGCCGAGCTCCGGGAGCGCCTCTATGACACCACCGCGGTTCTGCTCGCCGCCGGGCTCGACCCGGAACGCTGCATCCTCTTTCGCCAGTCCGACGTGGAGGAGCACACAGAGCTCTGCTGGCTTCTGGCCTCGGTCACCGCATGGGGCGACCTCAACCGCATGCATCAGTTCAAGGAGAAGTCCGAGCAGCAGCGCGAACTGGTCTCGGCGGGACTCTTCTTCTACCCGGTGCTCATGGCTGCCGACGTCCTCGCCTACCGGGCCACCGAGGTCCCGGTAGGAGATGATCAGCGCCAACACATCGAGCTGATGCGAGATATCGCCGCGCGCTTCAACGCCCGCTACGGCGAGGTCCTCGCGGTGCCGGAGGGCCGTTATCCCGAGGTTGGAGCGAGGATCATGAACCTCCAAGACCCCGAGACGCGGATGTCGACGACGTACGGCTCCGAGCAGGGGACCGTCTACATCTTGGACGAGCCCGAGGTGGTCCGAAAGAAAGTGCGCAGCGCCGTCACCGACTCCGGCACCGAGATCCGCCGCGGGCCCGGCAAGGAGGGGATCTCGAACCTGATCGAGATCCTCGCCGTGGTGCGCGACGTGGCGCCCGAGGAGATCGAGCGCGAGTTCGGCGGCTCGGGGTATGGCGACTTCAAGTCCGCGGTTGCCGACGCCGTGGTGAGCTACCTCGCGCCGGTACGCGAACGCTACGGCGAGCTGCGGGCCGACGAGCCTACCCTGGAAGGCGCCCTTGCCACCGGCGCCGAGAAGGCGCGCGCCATCGCCTCCGACACCCTCGCCGACGTCCGCGAGGCGATGGGCGTCGGCGCCCCTCGGCGCTAACGAGCCGCTCCGTAGAATCGACGCCGGGGAGTGGCGATGCCCGAAACGCGCTACGCAAAGAGCGGCGACCTCAGCATCGCCTACCAGGTGGTGGGCGAGGGTCCGTTCGACCTCCTCCTCGCGCCGGGGTTCGTCTCGCACGTCGAGGCGTTGTGGCAGTACCCGGACGCCGCACGCGGATTCGAGCGTCTGGCGTCGTTCTCACGCCTGATCATCTTCGACAAGCGCGAGCAGGGCCTTTCGGACCGGGTAGGGCGTCCGCCGACGATCGAGGAGATGGTGGACGACATGGTGGCGGTGCTCGACGCCGTCGGCTCCGAGCGGGCCGCCGTCTTCGGCATCTCGGAGGGCGGCGCCATGGCGCTGATGTTCGCCGCCGCCCACGCCGCTCGCTGCACCCACCTGGTGATCTGGGGTGGCTATGCGAGGATGACCCGGGCCTCTGACTATCCGGACGGAGTCCCAGTCGAGAACCTGAGGCGTTGGGCGGATCAACTAAAGCGTGACTGGGGCGCGCCGGTCGCCCTCGACGTATTCGCCCCCTCGCGTGTGGACGACGCCGAGACGGAGCGCTGGTGGGCCCACCTGCTGCGCACCGGGACGAGCCCGCGAAGCGCCGCCGCGTTGTTCGAGCTCTACGGGGAGCTCGACGTGCGCAACGCCCTGCCGCTCGTCAGCGCTCCTACGCTGATCCTCCATCGGAAGGTGGATCGCGTGGTCCGGCCGCAACTGGGCCGCTATGTCGCCGACCACATCCCGCAGGCTCGCTACGTCGAGATGCCGGGCGTCGACCACCTGATGTGGACCCAGGACTACGAGGCGATCCTCGACGAGGTCGAGGAGTTCCTCACCGGGACCCGGCGCGCGCAGCCGCCGCAGCGCGTGCTGGCGACGGTGATGTTCACCGACATCGTCGATTCGACAGCTCACCTGGCCCGACTTGGAGACCGCCAGTGGCGAGAGCTCCTCGACCGCCACGATGCCTCGGTCGGTAGGGCCGTGGATCGCTTTCAGGGCCGCCTCATCCAGACGACAGGGGACGGGGTGTTGGCGACCTTCGACGGCCCAGCCCGGGCGATCCAGTGCGCATCGCTGATCAAGGAGGAGACGCGCTCGCTGGGCCTCGAGGTGCGCGCCGGCTTGCACGCAGGGGAGTGCGAGCTTCGCAACGGCAACGTCGGAGGAATGGCGGTGCACATCGGTGCCCGTGTGGCGGCGCGAGCCCGCGCCGGCGAGGTCCTCGTCTCGAGCACCGTCAAGGACCTAGTCGTGGGGTCGGGAATCGGGTTCGAGGACCGGGGCGAGGCCGAGTTGAAGGGCGTGCCCGGACACTGGCACCTCTATGCGGTCAGCGCGGCGGAGTAGCCGAGCGCGCCGCTACGGTTTCGCCCGTGAGAGCCGCAGAGCTCGACCTCGATCTCGACGTCTTCGCGGGCCCGTTCGACCTCCTGATGGCGGTCGTCTTGCGCGAGGAGGTGAGCCTCGCCGAGGTCTCGCTCGGCGAGATCGTGGTCGCCTACCTCGAGCACCTGGAGGAGGCGGGCGAGCTGGACCTCGATGCGGCGACGGAGTTCCTCGTCCTGATCGCCTCGCTGCTCGAGCTGAAGTCGCGCCTTCTGCTCCCGGCGGCCGAGGAGGAGCTCCCCGAGCTCGGGCCCGAGGAGGCCGCGGACGAACTGCTGGCTCGGATGCTGGAGTACCGCCGCTACCGGGACGCCGCGGCCCACCTCTCCGGGCTGTTCGCCGACGGGCGCCGCTACGTGTATCGCAGCGCGCCGCTGCCGCCGGAGCTGCGCCGCGTCGCTCTCGACGCCGCAACGCAGGCATATGAGCCCGCGCGGCTGGCGGAGGCGCTGGGCGGTCTGCTGCTCTTGCCGCCCACGCCGGACACGAGCCACATCCGCCCGACCGTCTCGCTCGAGCGCCGGCTCGCGGTGCTGCGCGAGCTCCTGTCCCGCCGTGGCGGCTTCGACTTCGACGAGGTGTTCGCGGACGAGGATCGCCTCACCCAGGCCGTGACCCTGTTCGCGCTGCTCGAGATGCACAAGCGCGGCGAGGCCACGTGGAACCAGAGGGAGCTGTTCGGACCGATCGAGGTGGAGGTGGCGACCGGTGACTGACCTGGAGCGAACGATCGAGGCGCTGCTGTTCCTCTCGCCCGAGCCGGTCACGGCCGCGGAGCTCGTCGAGGCCTGCGACGCGAGCGAGGCCGAGGTGGACCGGGCGCTGGACGCGCTGGAGGGAGCCCTCGGCGACGGCGACCGCGGCGTAGTCCTTCGCCACGTTGCCGGCGGCTACACGCTCGCCGCCGACCCGGTCGCCGAGAATGCCGCCCGCCGCCTTCTGTCCAAGCCGCGCACGCCGGCACTCACCCAGGCACAGGCGGAGACGCTCGCCATCGTCTCCTACCTCCAGCCGGTCTCCCGGCCCGAGATCGCGCGCATCCGCGGCGTCTCCTCCGAGTCGGCGGTGGCGACCCTCACCGAGCGCGGCCTGATCGAGGAGTCGGGTCGCTCGCGCTTCGGCGCCATCGTCTATCGCACCACACCCCTGTTCGAGAGGCTCTTCGGGCTCTCGAGCCTCGACCAGCTTCCCGACCCCTCGAGCTTCGACCCCACCCCCGAGGACGAGCGCGAGCTGCGCGAGCGGCTGCTGAAGGCCGGCGAGCAGCGGGCGAGCTAGCACCTACCTCGCGCTGCCGATGCGGCTGGCGAAGTACCTGGCGCACTGCGGCGTCGCCTCGCGGCGGCGCGCCGAGGAGTTGATCGCCGCCGGGCGGGTGACCGTCGACGGGAAGACGGTCAAGGACCCCGCGCGCGACGTGGACGGCTCGAACACGGTGGAGGCGGACGGGCGCCCCGCGACCCTGGAACCGCACGAGATCTGGATGGTCAACAAGCCGGCGGGAGTGGTCTCGACGGCCCGCGAGCCTGGCACCCGGCGCGCGATCGTCGAGCTGGTGGACTCGCGGCAGCGGCTCTATCCGGTCGGGCGGCTGGATGCCGACTCGACTGGGCTCATCCTGCTCACCAACGACGGCGAGCTCGCCAACCGGCTCACGCATCCCCGCTATGGCGTCGACCGGACCTACCGGGTGAGACTGCGACGCACTGCGACCGAGTCCCAGCTCCGCCGGCTGCGCCATGGCGTCGAGCTCGACGACGGGCCGACGGCGCCGGCGCGTGTCCAGCGGGTTTCACCGCGCGTGATCGAGATCACGATCTCCGAGGGCCGCAAGCGGCAGGTGCGAAGGATGGTCGACGCCGTGGGCAACGACGTGACCGCGCTGTCGCGGGTTCGGTTCGGCTCGCTCGAGCTGGGCTCGCTGCCGGAGGGTCGGGCCCGCAGGCTCCGCCGCCCGGAGCTGAGGCGGCTCTGGAAAGATGCGCGCCGCGTGGAGGAACAAGGTGACCGATGAGCAGAGACTGTGGGCCGTGCGCGGCGCGGTGAAGGCCGGCAGCAACGACGTCGACTCGATCCTAGACGCGACCGAGGCGCTGATGCGCGAGCTCATGGCCCGCAACGACCTGACACCCGATCAGATCGTGAGCTGCCTGTTCACCGCCACCGCCGACCTCAACGCCGAGTTTCCCGCTGTGGCGGCGCGCCGTCTCGGCCTGGACTCGGTGCCGCTGCTCTGCACCCAGGAGCTGGACGTGCCGCGGGCGATGCGCGGGGTGATCCGCGTCCTCGTCCACTACTACGCGCCCCCCCACCACGTCCGCGCGCACACGTATCTCGGCGAGGCACAGGAGCTCCGCTCGGACCTCCACGCCGCGCAGTAGCACCGAGCGCGGGGCCGGTCGTGATCGCGCTCACAGAGCCCGCGAACACGAGTCATTAACCTGCGGCCGAGTGAGCAGCGGCAGGATTCACCGATCGACGAGGCACAGAACGGCATGAAGCCCCTCGAGCGCCTCGGGCGCTTCGTCATCCACCACCGGCGCCTCGTGATCGGCGCCTGGATCGGGTTGATCGTCTTCGGGATCTTCGGGGCCGGCCAGGTGTCGGACCGCTGGCAGGAGAACTTCTCGATCCCCGGCTACTCGGCCTACGAGGCCAACCAGCGCGCCCTGAAGACCTTCGGCACAGGCGAGCAGTACCCGCTGGTCGCGGTGTTCCATTCCAGCGGCGACGTCACCAAGCAGCCCGGGATCGGCAAGGCCGTGGCCGCGGCGGCGCGCCAGAATCCCGGGGCCCGCGTCAGCTCCTACTTCTCCACCAGCAGCGACGCCTACGTCTCCGCGGACCGCCACACGACCTTCGCCGAGATCTATCCCGCGGGCCTGCCGAGCTTCAACCCGCTGGCGACGGTGCCGGACACGCGGACCGCCCTCCAGCACACCGCGCCGCCAGGCGTAACCGCTCACCTGACGGGGATCGACCCGCTGATCCAGGACCAGGGCGGGGCCGAGGGGCCGAGCCTCGCGTTGGAGATCCTGCTCGGCGGGACTGGGGCGATCATCGTCCTGCTCCTCGTGTTCGGGACGCTGCCGGCGGTCCTGATGCCGTTGCTCGTGGCGGCGAGCTCGATCCTGACCACGTTCGGCGTGGTCTGGCTCGTCACCTACGTCACGGACGTGTCGATCATCGTCCAGTTCCTGATCGCGCTGGTCGGCCTCGGCGTGGCGATCGACTACTCGCTCTTGATGATCTTCCGCTTCCGCGAGGAGCTGTCCAAGGGAAAGGAGGTCGAGGATGCGATCGCCGCGACCATGGTCCGGGCCGGGCGCTCGGTCGTCGTCTCCGGCTCCACCGTGGCGATCGGGCTGCTGAGCATGCTGATCCTGCCGCTGCCGTTCATCCGGGCGATCGGGATCGGCGGAATGCTGATCCCCGCTGTGTCGGTGGTGGCGTCGATCACTCTGCTGCCGGCGATGCTCTCCAAACTCGGCCCGCGGATCAACAGCATCCGGCTCCTGCCGCGGCGCTTCCACGCCGGCGAGTACGT
>WNGF01004702.1_pt1 | contig 24066 bp, 20 predicted proteins | sample 5400641 | NCBI WGS metagenome assembly WNGF01 (sample SAMN13153371, study PRJNA577476) | soil metagenome | isolation source: 80 cm soil or saprolite under grassland replicate 2 | place: USA:California | collected 2016-06-15 | reverse complement strand
CGACATCGATCGGGGCATCGTGAACATCCACGTCGGCTTCGCGCCGCTGAAGCCCGCCGAGTTCGTGGTGATCAAGCTGCAGCAGCTGGCCGGCCAGTCACAGGCCTGAGCGCGAGGACGGTCATGGCTCAGTTCGCGGTGAACGCGTATCGATTCGATCCGTACAAGAACTTCAAGTTCCGGGTGAAGTGGGACGGCCGCTACGTCGCCGGCGTCAGCAAGGTGAGCGCGCTGACCCGCACGACGGAGGTGGTCAAGCACCGCGAGGGGGGCGACCCGAACACCACGCGGAAGCTGCCTGGGAAGAGCGACTTCAACGCGATCACGCTCGAGCGCGGCGTGACCCACGATCCCGAGTTCGAGAGCTGGGCCAACAAGGTGTGGCGGGTCGGCGCCGGCCTCGGAGCGGAGGTCTCCCTCCGGGACTTCCGCAAGGACCTCATCATCGAGGTCTACAACGAGGGCGGTCAGCTCGCGCTCGCGTACAAGGTGTACCGCTGCTGGGTCTCCGAGTACCAGGCGGTGCCGGACCTGGATGCGAACGGGAACGCAGTCGCCATCCAGCACCTCAAGCTCGAGACCGAGGGCTGGGAGCGCGACACGCAGGTGAAGGAACCCACGGAGCCGCAGCTCTGAGATGAGTCGTCCCGCTGCGTGGAGGAGAGATGCCGCTGACGTCGCGCGAGATCCTGCAGGCCTGGGACCGGGGGTTGGGCCAGCACCCGCTGGATCGCGCGCTGACGCTGCTGCGGCTCGGGGCGGTGGCGCCAGAGGACGTGGACCTCGCTGCCTGGCCGGTGGGCGCTCGGGACGAGGCGCTGCTCGCGCTCCGCGAGGCGACCTTCGGGCGGGTTCTGGGCGGCTTCGCGCGGTGCCCCGCGTGCGCCGCGCCGCTCGAGTTCGACGTCGACGCAGCGGCGTTCCGCGCACCGGCGGGGATCGACGTGGGCCCTTTCGTCGTGGAGGCGGACGGCCTCACCGTGTCCGTGCGTCAGCCGGACAGCCGCGACCTGGCGGCCGTCGTCGAGCACGGCGACGACGATCCGGAGAGTGCGCTCCTGCACCGGTGCGTGGGCGAGGCCCGGGACCGGGCCGGTGATGCGCGCGATCCGTGGGCGAGCGGTAGGATCCCTGCCGCGCTGCGCGAGCGGATCGCGCAGGAGCTCGTTGCGCGCGCGCCGCTGGTCGCGGCCGACGTCGCGCTGACGTGCCCCGCCTGTCACCACGCGTGGGAGGTGGGAGTCGACATCGCCGGGTACTTCTGGACGGAGATTGAAGCCGAGGCGCACCGGCTCCTCGGGCAGGTGGCGGAACTGGCGCGCGCGTTCGGGTGGCGCGAATCGGACATCCTCGCGATGAGCGCACGCCGGCGGCACGCCTACCTGCAGGTGCTCCGGCCATGAGCGACTTCATCTCGCGGCTTGTGGATCGCGCGCAGGGGCATGGCGCCATCGTTCAGCCGGTCGTGCGCCCGCTGTTTTCGGAGGGACCGGCGCTCACGGAGCCAGCGCTGGAGGCTTCTGCGATCGAGCCCGCCTCGGTACGGCCCTTCATCGCGGCCCGGCCCGGCTCGCCTGCCGCTGAGTCGTCGCGGGCGGCGGCGATACGGGACGACGTCGCGCCCCGCAGCGCGGCGATCGAGGACCACCTGGCACCCGCTGCGTCGAACGTCGCTGCGGCGACGCCGCCGCGCGCGGTCCACGCGGCATGGGGCGTTCCGGCGGCCGCATTCTCCGCGGGCGCGGGTACGCTCACGCGCGTCGCGATTCAGCCGCCCTCCGCGGCCGAGCCACCGACGCGCGACCCGCCGTCTCCGTCGGATGGCGCCGAGGCGCACCCGGCCGCGCGCGAGACCGCCGCCGGGCCCCCCGTGCGCGCCGGGTTCGAGCCTGCTCGGGCGCACACTGCCCGGACCGATGCCGCACCTGCACCAGCGGACCTCGACGCATTCCGCACGGCCGACCTCGAAGTGGCGCTCCCGGTCACCGGGCCACAGCCGCCCCCGCCGCCGCGCATGGGTCAACCGCGCGCTGAGCCGGTGCCGCCACCCACCGTGGACGACTCGACGCGCTCGCTCCTCGCGGCCGCGCTCATCCGCCCCGACCCTGCCGTGCGACCCGCTGCCGCGCGCCCAAGCGTCCCGGAGCCGGTACCCACCGTCCGCGTGAGCATCGGACGCATCGACGTGAGGGCGGAGGCGCCGCCCCCCACGCCGACGGTGATCGCGGCGCGCCCACCTTCTGGCTTCGTGTCACTGGACGAATACCTGCGGCGGGGTGGCCGCCCGTGAGCAACTCGCTCGTCATCGCCGCGGTCACGGCCGCGCTGCGCACGACGTTGTCGAAGCTCGACGCTCCGCTGTCGATCGATCCTCAGACCGACACCAGCCTGACGGGCGCGGACGTGACGACCCTCCCCCCGAAGCAGGCGGCGGCCGGCGCAGAGATCAAGGGCCGGCTGAACCTGTTCCTGTTCCATGTCCGGCCCAGCGCCGCCCTCCGCAACCTGGACGTTCCCGCCTCGCCCCGGCCCGGCGAGCGCGAGCCGCTCGGGCTCGCCCTGGATCTCCTGTACCTGATCACGGCCTACGGCAAGAAGGACGACGAGGTGAGCAGCCACCGCATGCTCGGCCGTGCCATGGCGATCCTGCAGGACGGCTCGGTGCTCGCGAAGACGCTCATCGCCTCGGAGCTGCCGCAGACGCCGGGCCGGCAGATCGAGGCTGTCCGGATCACGCCCCATCCCTTGGACCTCGAGGAGATGTCGAAGGTCTGGGCCATGTTTCAGGTCGAGTACCGTCTGTCCGCTGCGTACAAGGTGACGGTCCTCGTCATCGACAGCACGCGTCCGATCGCGGCCCCGCTCCCCGTCCTCCGGGCCGCCGTCACCGCGGCGAGCGACGTCGGACCCGTGCTCACCTTCGCGCGGCCGGCGACGGGGCTCCCGAGCGTTCGATTCCGAACGAGGGGAGCGCGGTCGCGGTGCTGGTGCGCAATCCCCGGACCGGGAGCAGCGTGCGTCTCGCGCCAACGCCGGGCGCCACGGCCTCGCGGCTGCAGATCGAGCTCCCTGCGAGCGCCGCCGGCTGGCTCGCTGGGCCACACCTCGTCTCCGCCGTCGTCTCGCGCCCGGGCGAGCCGGACCTCACGACGAACGAGATCCCGCTCGCGGTCGCCCCCGAGCTCCTCAGCGTGACGCCGAACCCCGCCCACCGCGGTACCCAGACGACCGTCACGGCCCGGGTCGCGCCCTCCGTCGCGCCCGATCAGAACGTCAGCTTGCTCGTCCTCGCGCGGCAGGTCCGCGCGGAGGCGCGCGACGCGCTGACCGATCTCGTGTCGTTCGACATCCGCGCGCTGCCCGCAGGGACGTCGCTTGCACGCGTCCGCGTCGACGGCGTCGACAGCAACGTAGCCGACCTGGCCGCGCAGCCGCCGGCGTTCACCGGGCTCACCCTGACGCTGACATGAGGCCCCCGGGCGACATCTGGCTGACCGCGAACCAGCGGCACCTCACCGCCGAGGTGGCACGGGTGCGGGCGCGCGTCGAGCGCCACTTCGGGCGGGATCCTGCGAGCGTGGCGGATCCGGGCGAGCCGGGCGAAGGCGGCGGCAATGCCGGCGGAGCGTTCGCGCTCGAGCGCGTCGTCGACGCGTTCGGCCTGTCTGCGTTCGAGCGCGACATCCTCTTGCTGTGCGCTGGCGTCGAGCTGAGCGGCGCGCTGGCCGCGCTCCTGGCGGCCGCAATGCCGCCTCACGGGCTCCCGACCTTTGGGCTGGCACTGGCCACGCTCGAGGCGCCGCACTGGAGCGCGATGCTGCCCGCCGCCGCGCTCCGCCGTCACCGGCTGCTCGAGCTCTGCGCCGGCGACATCCTGACTCAGACGCCGTTGCGGATCGACGAGCGGACCCTCCATTTCCTGTGCGGCGTGCTCGACCCGACGGCGCGGATCGCGGGGGGCTGGGAGGTCGTCTCGGATGGGTTGCGGCTCGCGCCATCGCAGCGCCGGCTCGCAAGCGATCTCATGGCGCTCTGGACGTCCCACGCCCGCGATCCCCGTCCACCGCGCGCCGAGCTGGTCGGGCCGGACGGCGCCGACCGTCGCGGGGTCGCCGCGGCCGCGTGCGCCGACGCAGGGCTCGTCCTGCACCGGGTGCGTGTGGCCGACGTGCCCGCAGCGCCCGCGGAGCGCGAAGCGCTCGCACAGATGTGGGGCCGCGAGGTTGCGCTGGTCGGGGGCGCGCTCCTGGTGGACGCCGATCACGACGACACGCCCGAAGGGACGCGCGCGGCCCTCGCCCTCGCGGAGCGGGTCAGCGGGATCGTGCTCACCGCCAGCCGAGACCCGTGGCCGGGGCGCGAGCGGGCTTCGGTCCGGTTCGCGGTCGCCCGGCCGGGCGCGGCCGAGCAGGTCGCGCTCTGGCGTGAGGCGCTCGGGCCGAAGGCGCGCCTGCTCGACGGCGAGTTCGATGGCGTGGTCTCCCGCTTCTCGCTGAGCGCTGCCGCGATCGCCAGCGCCGCGGATCGGTTGCGGCAGCACGTCCGCGTGCACCCGTCCGAGGCCGGGTCTGCGCTGCTGCGCGCCTGCCGCGAGGAGGCACGGCCCAGGCTCGATGAGCTCGCGGAGCGCATCGCCCCGCGGGCGGGCTGGGGCGACCTGGTGCTCCCCGCACCGCTCGTCAGGCTCCTCGAGCAGATCGCGATCCACGTGTTCCAGCGCCCAAAGGTCTACGAGCAGTGGGGTTACGCCGAGAAGGGCGAGCGCGGGGCCGGCGTCGCCGTGCTCTTCGCGGGGGCGAGCGGGACTGGCAAGACGCTGGCGGCCGAGGTGCTCGCCGGCGCCCTGGCCCTGGACCTGTATCGGATCGACCTGAGCCGCGTCGTGAGCAAGTACATCGGCGAGACGGAGAAGAACCTCCGGAGCGTATTCGATGGCGCCGAGGAGGGCAGCGCCGTGCTGCTGTTCGACGAAGCCGACGCGCTGTTCGGGAAGCGCAGCGAGGTCCGTGACAGCCACGATCGCTACGCGAACATCGAGGTGAGCTATCTCTTGCAACGGATGGAGGCGTACCGGGGCCTCGCCGTCCTCACCACGAACATGAGGACGGCCCTCGACCCGGCGTTCTTGCGTCGCCTGCGGTTCGTGATCGAGTTCCCCTTCCCGGATCCGCCTCACCGCCGGGAGATCTGGCGGCGCTCCTTCCCTCCCCGCGCGCCGCTCGAGGCGATCGACGTCGAGCGGCTGGCGCGGCTGCCGCTGGCTGGCGGGAACATCCGGAACGTCGCGCTCAACGCCGCCTTCCTCGCCGCCGATGCGGGCGAGCCCGTGCGCATGGTGCACCTCGAGCGGGCGGCGCGGGATGAATACGAGAAGATCGAGCGCCCGTTCCCGGAGACCGAGTGGAGGGCGGGTGCATGAAGCCCACCGAGATCCAGATCGTCATCGACGAGGTCGTCGTCACCGGGCCAGCGGCGATCGATCGCGAAGAGCTCGCGCGTGCCCTGCAGCACGCGCTCCCGGACCTGCTCTCGGCGGCGCCGCTGGCGATCCGAGGCGGCCCTCTGGCGCACGAGCGGCTCGACGCCGGGACGGTGCCCGTTGGGCAGCCGGGCGCCGTCGCGACCGCGGTGGCCCGCCAGATAGCCGGCGCGCTGCGGGGAGCAGGGTCATGACCAGCGCGTTCCCGGGATCACCGCGAGTGAGCAAGGGGGCCCTCGTCGGCCTCGATCCGTGGAACCCGCTCGCGAGCGTGGTCGTCTTCCAGTACAACCCCGACAAGCTGACGCGCAGCCTCACCGGCCAGTTCACCGGTGGGCGCACTCCCGGCGCCGCTGCGGCGGCAGCGGGCACCCCACCTCCCCCCGCGACGGGGATCGCGAAGGGCCCGCCGTTGCGCATCCTCGGGCCGCCCTCCGAGACCATCTCGGCAGAAGTGGTCATCGACGCCTCCGATCAGCTCGAGCGCGGCGACGGCACCACCACGGCACTGGGTGTGTACCCGCAGCTCTCCGCGCTCGAGATGCTGCTGTACCCGAAGTCCGCGCTGGTGTTCGCGAACGCCGTGCTGGCGCGGACTGGGCTCATCACCATCCACAACCCCGAGGCGCCGCTGACGCTCTTCGTGTGGGGGCTGAAGCGCGTGCTCCCGGTGCGGCTCACGCAGTTCTCGGTCACCGAGGAGGCTTACGACCCGACGCTGAATCCGATCACCGCTCGGGTGCAGCTCGGCCTGCAGGTGCTGAGCTACGACGACCTCGGCCTGCTCAGCGTCGGAGGCGGCATCTTCATGGCGCACCAGCTGGCGACGGCGCTGTTCAGCAGCGGAGGTTGACGATGTTCGATCCGAGGAGCCGGTACGCGGGACTGAAGACGGGCACCTTGACCATCGAGGAGCGCGACGGGACCCGCCGCGCGATCACCTACGTGCGGCGGCGGTTCCGGCCGACCCGCCGCGACGACGTCGGCGTGCAGCTCGTCGACCACACGGTCGCGCCGGGCGAGCGCATCGACCTCATCGCGGCGCGGTACCTGGGTGACCCACGCCTGTTCTGGCAGATTGCCGATGCCAACGACCCGCTCGATCCCGGCGCCCTCGCGGCGCGCGCCGGCGCCACCGTGCGCGTCGCGGTGAAGGTCAGGTGAGGGCGGCGCATGCTGACCGGTATCCTCGGGACGCGGCTCCTGTTCTGGGTTGGCGCGACAGTGCCGACGCCGCCCTCGTCCGAGGTGATCGACGCCGTCTCGCAGGTCGAGGTGACCCAGGACGAGACGGCCGGCAACGGCTTCCAGGTACAGCTCTCGCTCGCCCCGGACGAGGCGGGGGACTACCGGACGCTCTCCGACGGGGCGCTCGCCCTCGGGAACCGCGTGTGGATCGCGGTGCTCCTGGGCGTGACCCCCGAGGCGCTGATCGACGGCATCATCACCCACCAGCAGGTCACCCCGGCGCCCGAGGGCGGCGGCGCGACGCTCACGGTCACCGGCCGCGATGTCACCGTCATGCTCGACTTGGAGGAAAAGACGGCCAAGTACGAGAACCAGCCCGACTTCGTCATCGTGACGCAGATCCTGGCGCGCTACGCACAGTACGGCCTCGTCCCCGCGGTGACGCCGACGACCGACGTCCCGATCGTCCTCCAGCGCACGCCGTGGCAGACCGAGACCGATCTGCAGTTCATCCGGCGCCTCGCCCAGCGCAACGGCTACGTCTTCCACGTCGACCCGACCACGATCGGCGTGAACACGGCCTACTTCGGGCCGCCCGTGCGCGCAGCAGCACCCCAGCCTGCGCTCACCGTCGGCATGGGCCCGGACGCGAACGTCGCCTCGCTGCACTTCACCGTCGACGCGCTCGCGCCGGTGAAGGCGGAGGTGCGGATCCTCGAGCCGCTGTCGAAGACCGTCATCCCGATCCCCTCGGTCCCGTCCACGCGACTGCCTCCGTTCACGATGAACCCGGTGCCGGCGCGGCGCACCGTCGTCCAGCGCAACGCCGCGAAGTGGAACCCTGCCCAGGCAGCGAACGCCTCGGCGTCGGCGGTGAGCCTGGCGCCGGAGGCGGTCAGCGCCGAAGGCGAGGTGGACTTCGAGCGGTACGGCGGCGTGCTGCGCGCGCGTCGCAGCGTCGGCGTACGGGGGGTCGGGCTCGACATGAGCGGGCAGTACTGGATCCGGCGCGTGACGCACAAGATCGACCGCGCGGGCGGCTACACGCAGTCGTTCACCTTGGGTCGCGAGGGCACGAAGAGCCTCCTCCCGGCGGTGGTGCCATGAACGAGCATGCCCTCTACGGGAAGTTCCGCGGCGTGGTGAGTGACAACCAGGACCCTCTGATGATGGGCCGCATCAAGGCGCGGGTCCCGGACGTCTACGGAGACGGCGAGAGCGGCTGGGCTATGTGCTGCGCGCCGTTCGCAGGGGCCGGGATGGGCCTCGTCGGCCTTCCGCCGGTGGGTGGCGCGGTGTGGATCGAGTTCGAGCAGGGCGATCCCGACTATCCGGTGTGGGCTGGCAGCTGGTTCGGCGCGCCCACGGATCTTCCCGCCGAGCTCCTCGCGCCTCCGTACAAGAAGCTCATCGTCAAGACCGCGGGCGGGCACAAGGTGATCCTCGACGACACGCCGGGTGTGGGCGGGATCACCCTGGAGACCGCTACCGGACAGAAGATCGTCCTCAGCGCGATCGGTATCGAGATCGACGACGGGCAGGGAGGGAAGATTCAGCTGCGAGGTCCACAGGTGACCGTCAACGACGGCGCGCTGCAGGTGATCTGATGCCCGGCTTCGTCCTGCACGTGGGCGCCACCGTCCTGTGCTCGCATGGCGGGCAGGCCCAGCCGACGGCGCCGAGCGCGCGGGTGCTGGTCTCGGGACAGCCCGTGACCATCCAGCCGGCGCTGTACGCCGTGGCGGGTTGCCCCTTCGTCCCGCCCGCGGCAGGACCATGCGTCACCGGGCAGTTCATGACCGCCGCGACGCGCGTGCTTGCCGGGGGCGCCCCGGTGTTGCTCCAGGACAGCCAGGCCACCTGCGCGCCGACCGGGACCCCGCTCGTCGTCGTGGTCACGCAGCTGCGGGTGAGGGGGACCTGACATGCAGATCGCCTTCCCGTTCCACTACGACGGCAGGGGCAGGACCGCGGACGCGGGCGACGACCGCCACGTCCGCGACCTGATCGAGCAGGTGCTCTTCACGTCCCCCGGTGAGCGGGTCAACCGACCCACGTTCGGCAGCGGTCTGCTGCGGCTCGTGTTCGCGGGCAACGCCGATGCGCTCGCGTCCGCCACGCAGCTCGCGGTGCAGGATGCGTTGCAGCAGTGGCTCAGCGAGGTGATCCGCGTCGAGGCGGTCGTCGTGGAGAGCGTCGAGTCGACGCTGAAGGTCACCGTCCGGTACGTGGTGCTGCGAACGCAGCGTCGGACCCTCGACGTATTCACGCGGAGTCTTACGCCGTGACGGCCCCCGCCTGCGACTTCGCCGATCGGCGCGCGACCCTGCTGGCGGACACCGGCCCGCGGAACGGGATCGACTACGTCGAGGTGCTGGACACGGACGCGCCCGCCGGCACTCCCCGGCAACGCACGCTGGTTGTGCGGTTCCTGAAGCCGCTCGCCACAACGATCGCGCCGGACCAGCTGCGCATCGATGGGGGCGTGCGGTTCCGCGACATCCCGGTAGCGTGGGCGCACACGGGGGCCGCCCTCGCGTCGGGAGCGGTCCCTGTGGCGGTGGTGCCCACGGCGGAACAGACCGCGCTCCTCGACGTGCTAGCACGCTTCGGCCCGTCCGAGCCGCCGCCGCCGGTGGGGTTCGCGTCCTCGTCGTCCTCGTCCGCCCCGGCGGCGGAGCTCGATGCCGAGCGGGCACGGCTCCTCGTCGTTCGCACGCTCGGCGAGAGCGACTTCTCGACGTACACCCTGCGGCTCGTCGCGGCGCCTGGCAGCAACGACCCTCCGCCCGGCATCGATCCGGTGTTCTCGTCGGTCGAGTTCTCGTTCAAGGCCGGTTGCCCTTCGGACTTCGAGTGCTTCGCAGAGACGACCTGCCCTCCGGACCGGACGGCCGCGCCGCGCATCGACTACCTCTCGAAGGACTACGAGAGCTTCCGGCGTCTCATGCTGGACCGGCTCGCGACCACGCTGCCGGCGTGGACGGAGCGCACCCCCGCCGACCTAGGCGTGGCGCTCGTCGAGCTCCTGGCACACGTGGGCGACCTCCTCAGCTACGAGCAGGACGCGGTGGCAACGGAGTCCTATCTCGGTACGGCGCGCCGCCGCACCGCGGTCCGGCGGCACGCGCGCCTGCTCGGATACGTTTCCGACGACGGCGCCAGCGCACGAGCGCTCGTCCAGGTGCAGGTGAAGGTGGGTAGCAGCGCCGACGGCGACGAGCTGCCCATGGACACGCCACTCCTCACGAGCACGGAGCGTGAGGACGCAACCCGGCCCGCGCTGAGCAGCTTCGCCCCGTTCGATGCCCGTGAGGTCCAGCGCTTCGTCACGCGGTCGGCGTTGCCGCTGCGGTCCGCGCTCAACTCCATCCCGCTCTACCTGTGGGGTGGCGAGCGGTGCTGTCTTGCGCCTGGCGCGACCAGCGCCACGCTGGACAACACGCACGACCGCCTGCGCGTGCTGGCCGATGCGCCGTACCCGCTCCTCGTCCTCTCCGAGACTCGGCCGCCGGACGCCATCGCCGAGCCGCGCCGGCATCCGGTGCTCGTCACCCGCGCCACCTTCAAGACGGACCCCTTGTACGACGAATCTCCCGGCCAGCCGCAGCGCGTCGTCGAAATCGAGTGGGCGGCGGACGACGCCTTGCCGTTCGCGCTGGAGGTCCGGCGGCTCTCGCCGGAGGGCGCGACGCCCGCCGAGCCCAGCGTCGTTGCGCTCGGCAACCTGGTCATCGCCGATCACGCGGAGCGCGTTCAGCACGAGCGCGAGGGGCAGGTCGTCGAGTACGAGCCTCTTCCGCGCGTCCCGGAGCATGGTCCCTACCGGCCACGCCTCGCGCGCGGACCCGTCGCCCGCGCGGCCGACCTGCCCGACGCGCCCGCGAAGAAGCTCACGGCGAGCGGCTTCTCGATCGACGCGAAGGGCCTCTCGGCCCGGCGGCTCCTCAGGCCTGCGCCGGCGGCAGTGCGCCCGCTCGTCCACGTGTCCGTCGGCCTCGATCGCTGGGATCCGCGCGCCGACCTGCTCGCGAGCAAGGCGTTCGAGCTGCACATGGTCGTGGAGGTCGAGGACGACGGAGAGACGACGGTGCGCTTCGGCGACGACGTCAACGGAAAGGCGCCGCCGGCCGGCGCGGAGCCGGTCGCCCGGTACTTCGTGGGTGGCGGCACCGCGGGCAACGTGGGCGCGGGCGCGATCGCGCACGCCCTCGTACAGGACGAGCGACTCGTGAACGCGATAGCGGCGGTGCACAACCCCTTGCCGGCGCTCGGCGGCAGGGACCCCCAGCCGCTCGATGCGATCCGCAGCGCCGCCCCGCAAGCGTTTCGGATCCAGCGCCGCGCCGTGACGGAGCAGGACTACGCTGACCGCGCGGCCGAGCACCCGGAGGTCCAGAAGGCCGTGGCCACGCGGCGGTGGACGGGGAGCTGGTACACGGTCTTCCTCACCGTGGACCGCCGCGGCGGCCGCCCCGTCGATGACGCGTTCGAGCGCGAGCTGCGCGACTTCCTGGAGCGCTTCCGGCTCGCCGGCGAGGACCTCGAGATCGAGGCACCACGCTTCGTGGCCCTCGACGTGGGCCTCTCGCTGTGCGTGAAGAGCGAATACTTGCGCGCGCGCGTCAAGGCGGCCGTCCTCGCGGCGCTCTCTGCGGACGAGCTGCCCGACGGGACGCGGGGCTTCTTCCACCCAGACAACTTCACCTTCCAGCAGAGCGTCTACCTGAGCCAGATCGTCGAGGCGGTGATGGCAGTGCCGGGGGTCGCCTGGATCGAGCTGGGCGCCGCCGCTCCGCTCCGGCGATTCCAGCGGCTCGGGCACGAGCCGAATCGCGAGCTCGAAGAGGGCATCATCCGGATCGGCGCACTCGAGATCGCGCGGCTCGACGCCGATCCGAGCCAGCCCGAGCTGGGCCGGCTCGCCGTCCACGTCGAGGGTGGCCTGTGACGAGCCGGCGCGACACGAAGGCGCTGGCCGCCTGCGCGTGCGCGACGCCCCCGGCGCAGATGGAGCTGGACCCGCCCACGAACGCTCCGGGGCAGCCGGCGCTCCGTTACCGGATCGGCGCGCACGGCGAGTTCCTGCGGTTCCTGCTCGATCGCCTCGCGCGCGCGGGTGCGGCATCCGCGGGCCTCCGAACCGAGCTGCGCCGCGCGCCCGCGAGTCTGATGCTCGACGATCCCGCGGTCGCCCTCCTCGACGCGTTCGCGGTCATGGCCGACGTCTTGACCTTCTACCAGGAGCGAGTCGCCAACGAGGCCTTCCTGCGCACCGCGATGGAGCGCCAGTCGCTCGTCGAGCTGGCGCGGACGATCGGCTACGAACCTGCTGCGTCGCTCGCGGCGCGGACCACGCTGGCCTTCAACGTCGAGGGGGGCGCCGGCGCGCCGCAGAGCGTCCACGTCCCGGCCCGCACGAAGGTGGCGAGCGTCCCGGGACCGGGCGAGACGCCGAAGGTGTACGAGACGCTGGCGGACCTCGTCGCGTCGCCCAACTGGAACGCCCTCGCTCCAGCGCGGACCCGCGCGCAGGTGGTGGGCAACGGCAGCACGGTGATGGTGCTGGAGGGGCTGACGACCGGGCTGCGCCCCGGTGACGTCCTCCTCTTCGTCGGGCCGAGCCGAGACGTCGGCGACTTCAGCGCGACGGACTGGGAGTACCAGATCGTGCGCACGGTGCGCACCGACACCGCGGAGAACCGCACCACGGTCGGTTGGACGCAGAAACTCGCCTCCGTCGGTACGTCCGGCGGCGTGAAGGTCTACGCGCTGCGGCAGCGGGCGGCGCTCTTCGGCCACAACGCACCCGACTACGCCTTCATCCTGTCCTCCCGCTCGAGCTCGAGCAGCTCGTCGTTGATCGAGTGGCCGAACTTCGAGGTGTCGGGCAGCGCCATCGATCTCGACGCCGCCTACCCACAGTCGCTCGTCGGCGGGTGGGTCTTGCTGCTGAACGCGGGCAAGCCGCGGCTCGACCGCATCAACAAGGTCGAGCACCGGGCCCTCGCGGCCTTCGCCATCAGCTCCAAGAGCACGCGGCTCGACCTCGAGCGCGCTCTCGGGAAGGACGAGTACCCGCGCAGGGCCACGACGGTGTTCCTGGAGAGCGAGGAGCTGACACTCGCCGAGCAGCCCGACGGGGCTCCGCTCGAGGGGAACGAGATCGCCCTCGAACGCGACGTGCCGGACCTCGGCCCCGGGCAGTGGCTCGTGCTCACCGGACGGCCCGCGGCCGAGGTGTCGTCCCCGCTGACGCTCGCGCTGGCGGACGGCACGAAGGTGGCGGTGGCAGCCGGCGCGCGCGTGCAGCTGCTCGCGCCACCGGCGCCGGCGTTCGCGGGGCAGACGGCGTGGAAGCTGCGGCTGGAAGACGGGCGCGCCGGCGCCGCGCTGGCGGGGGCAGGCGCGATCTCGTACTCCGACGCGACCGTCGGCGAGGAGGTCGAGATCCTGTCGGCGAGGCGCGGCGAGGACGGGCGCACCATCGCGACGCTGACCGCGGAGCTGACGCGGGCGTTCGACCGGCGGACCGTCGTGCTGTACGGGAACGTGGTCGCCGCGAGCGAGGGGGACACCGTCGCCGCCGAGCCGCTGGGCGGCGGCGACGCCACCCGCTCGTTCCAGCGCTTCAAGCTGAACAAGAGCCCGCTGACGTACCTCTGGAAGGATGGCGCGGTGGTGAACACGCTCGCGATCGCCGTGGACGGGATTACCTGGACCGAGCGCCCCGCCCTTCACGGCGCCGGACCGCAGGCGACGGTCTACGAGGTGACGAACGACAACGGAGGCGTCGCGACCGCCACGTTCGGCGACGGGGTCGACGGCGCCCGCCTGCCGAGCGGCACGGAGAACGTCATCGCCGTCTATCGCGTCGGCGGCGGCCTCGCCGGCGTCGTCGGCGCCGGCAAGCTCACCGCGCTGCTGAGCCCGATCCTGGGGATCCGCGCCGTGACGAACCCGCTCGCGGCGTCCGGCGGCGCCGACGCGGAGCGGCTCGAGGACGTTCGGCGGAACGGTCCGCTGCGCGTCACGACACTCGACCGGATCGTCTCGCTCCAGGACTTCGAGGACTTCGTGCGCGCGCAGTCTGGCGTGAGCAAGGCGTCCGCCGCCGACGTCTGGAGCGGCACCACCCGCCTCGTGCACGTCACCGTCGCGCTCGCCGATGGGAGCTCTCTCGAGGCGGGCAGCCTGCTGGAGCGGGATCTACTCGCGGCGGTCGCGGCCGCCGGCGCGTTCGCCCAGCCGTTCACGATCGCCGGGTACCTGGCGCGCCGCTTCCGGCTGGAGGGATGGGTCATCCCGGTCCGTGGCCGCGCCGCCGCGACCGTCATTGCCGACGTGGGCGGCGCGCTCCGCGCCGCGTTCGGGTTCGCGGCGCGCTCGCTCGCCCAAGCCGTCACCGCCGCGGAGGTGCTCGCCGCCATGCAGCAGGTGGAGGGCGTCGAGGCCGCCGGGCTCGGAGCGCTCTTCTTCGCAGGCGACGCGGCCCCCGCGTACCGGTCGGTGCTCCCGGCGTCACCCGCACGCTGGTCCCGAGGCGAGGGCCTGCTCGCGGCCGAGCTGCTGCTGGTCGACGACGGGGGGATCACGCTGACGGAGGGCGCGCCATGACCGCTTCCACGCCGCCCGGAGATCGTCGCTCGCGCCCGCCGCTCTACGACCGGCTCCCCGCCGTGTACCGGCTGCGCGATCCGCGCGAGGGGCCGCCGGACGCCCCTGCAGGCCAGCCGCTGCGAGCCCTGCTGGAGGTCCTTCAGGAGGCGGTGGTCCGGCTCGAGGACGACGTCGAGCGGCTGCACGACGATTGGTTCATCGAGACCTGTCAGCCCTGGATCATCCCGTACATCGGGGATCTCGTGCGCGCACGGGTGCTGCACCCCACCACCGCGACCACAGCGAACCTGCGCGCGTTCGTGGCGAACACGCTCCTGTTCCGGCAGCGCAAGGGGACGGCCGCCGTCCTGGAGCAGCTGGCGCTGGACGTGACGGGGTGGCCGGCGCGCGCGCTGGAGCTGTTCCAGAACGTGATCACCACCCAGCACCTCAATCACGTGCGTCTCGATCGCTCCGGTACGACCAGCGTGCGCGACATCGAGGCGCTCGCGCAGATCGACACCGCGTTCGACACGTCCTGCCACACAGGCGAGGTCCGGCACATCGCCAACGGCCGTGGACGCTACAACCTGCCGCACGTCGGGCTGTTCCTGTGGCGATTGGAAGCGTTCCCGTCCACCGAGGCGCGGCCGGCTCCGGGCGCCGCCGCGGTCTCTTCGTCCTCCTCTTCCTCGGCTGCGCCGGTGGGCGTTCCTCTCCTGCGGTTCCATCCCCTCGGCTTCGACGTCCCGCTCTTCTCTCCGTATCGGGCGGAGGTCAGCCTCGAGACGCTGTCGCGCGTGTCCGACCTGCCGGCGCCGCTGCGCCGCCGCAGGCTGCACGACGCCCTCGAGCGCCTGCGCGCCGCCCGCGCGGCGGGGTCGGACGCGCCCGGCGACGACTTCCGCGATCAGCCGTGCTTCCGGCTGTGGGTCGGCGGCCACGAGATCCTGCCGGAGCACGTCGAGATCTGCGACCTCGGCGACGACCGCGGTCCGCCGCAGCCGGGATTCGAGGCGCAAGTCGATCCCGAGCGCGGGCGCTTCGTACTGGCGGACGGGATCGATCCGTCCGAGGTGAGGGTGAGCTACTTCACTGGATTCTCGGGCGAGCTCGGCGGCGGCGAGTACGACCGGGGTTCGCGGCTGCCTTCGCCCGAGCACGCGCAGACGTATCCGGTGTCAGGCGGCGGCGCTGCCCTTGACGCCGCCCTGGCGGCCTACGCGAAGGCGCCGGCCCCGGTCGCGGTCGTCGAGATCGAGGACAACGAGACTTACGTGCTGATGTCGCCGCTCACCGTCGACGGCGGCGTCCTCGTGATCCGCGCCGCCAACAAGAGGCGCCCGACCCTGATCGTCGATTCATCCCTCGGAGACTGGGTGTGGCAGGTCGGCGGCGGCGCCTCGCTGACGCTGTCCGGGGTGCTGGTCGGAGCGTCGCGCCTGACGCTCGACGTGCGTGACGAGGCACGGATCGCCCTCAGCGACGTGACGCTTGCGAGTCCAGCCGGGGACGGCCGGCACCCGGCGCCCGTCCTCGCGACTACGGGCAGTCCGGCGGCCTCCCTCTCCCTGGAGCTCCGGCGGAGCATCACGGGCCCGGTGCTCCTCGGGCGCCGTCGCGCCGGAATGCACGCCACGATTCCCCCCACCTCCTGGCCCGTCACGGAAGGGCGTCTCGACGCATCCGTCGACATCGAGGACGCGATCGTGGACGGCGGAGGGGCGGCGCCGGCCATCGAGGCCACCACCGCAAGAGTGGTTGCCGCCACGGTCATCGGGCTCACCGACACGACCGTGCTCGACGCCAGCGACGCGCTGTTCACGGGGAGGGTCGACTGCGACCGGAGCCAGGAGGGCTGCGTGCAGTTCAGCTACGTGCCGCTCGGATCGCGCACCCCCCGCCGCCACCGCTGCGAGCCCGACACGGCGATCGCGGACCGGCCCCGCGACGCGGAGCTCCTGCGCGCCGCCATCGTCCCCGTGTTCACGGGGGTGACCCTCGACCACCCCGGCTACGGGCAGGTCGCCTCGACGTGTCCCGACGAGATCCGCCGCGGAGCGCACGATGCTGGAGAGGTCGGCGCCTTCCACTTCCTGCAGCAGCCGCAGCGCGAGGCCAACCTCCACGCGAGCCTCGAGGAGTACCTCCGGTTCGGGCTGGAGGCCGGTCTCGTATACGTGACCTGAGCCGAGGGGATCATGAAACACGACATCTCTCGCGACACCTACCGCCCCGACCGGCATTACAGCAGCGTCCGGCAGCAGCAAGGGCGCGTGCACCTCGACGCCGACTGGAACGAGCAGGTCGAGATCGCGCAGGGCTTCCTGCGCGCGCTCGCTGCGGACGTGATCGGGCCGAGCGGCGCGCCCAAGGTGGGCGGCGGCTTCGCGATCACCGCGCTGACGGGACCGACCGACCTGCTCGTCTCGGCCGGCCGCTTCGTGGTCGACGGCATCCAGTGCCGACTCGAGGCCCCCACGACCTACTCACGGCAGCCGGACTATCCCGACCCCCCGCCGCTGCCCGTCGCGCCTGGGGATGCGGGCGCCTACCTCGTGTACCTGGACGTCTGGGAGCGGCTGGTGACCGCCCTCGACGACCCGGCGATCCGCGAGAGCGCGCTGGGCGGGCCGGACACCGCGACCCGGACGCACATCGTTCAGCAGGTGAAGGTGATCAGGGTCGGTCCCGTCACGCACCCGCTCGACTGCGAGGCGTCGCCTCCCGGCGCCCACGGCACTGGCGCGCTCGCCGCGCGCGCCCGTCCCGAGGCGATGCCTGCCAACCCCTGCGACCTGCCGGCGCGCGCGGGGTACCGCCGCCTCGAGAACCAGCTCTATCGCGTGGAGATTCACGACGGCGGGGCACTCGGGGTGGCGACGTTCAAGTGGAGCCGCGACAACGGCGCCATCGTCGCGCCCTGGAGAAATCCGTCGAAGGGGAACGTGCTCGAGGTGCCCACCACCGTGCGCGATCCGAGGCTCGGGTTCGTCGCTGGGCAATGGGTCGAGATCGTGGACGACACCCGCGAGCTCCAGGGACTGCCCGGGGAGCTCGTGAAGATACTGCTCGTCAGAGGCGACGAGATCACCGTCTCGGCGGTGGTCGATCCCGCGGACTTCCCGCGCAATCCGAAGGTGCGACGCTGGGATTCGGCGTCCTCGTCGGGCACCCTCCGCGTCGATCGTCCTCCCGGCGCCGGCGCGTCGAGCTCATCCAGCTCGTCCAGCTCGTCGAGCGGCGCCGGCGTGGACGACGGCGGGTGGCTCCCCATCGAGGACGGCATCGAGATCCGGTTCGAGCCCGGCGACTATCGCGCGGGCGAGTACTGGCTCATCCCCGCGCGGACGCTCACGTCGGACGTGGAGTGGCCGGTGCAAGGCGGCGTTCCGGAGCCGGTGCCCGCGCATGGCGTCCGCCATTGCCGCGCACCGCTGGCCATGTTCCTGTTCGACGGCGCCGCGATCGGCCAGGTGTACGACTGCCGGCGTCCCTTCCCGGCGCTGACCGACGTGTGCGCCGAAGACGTGTGCTTCGAGGGCGACGCTTGCGACATGGGGCGCACCACGGTGCAGGAGGCGCTCGAGCAGCTGTGCCGCAACCAGGATCTGAGGCACCACAACAAGCACCTGCACGGCTGGGGCATCGTGTGCGGACTGCAGGTGCACTGCGCCGGCGTCACCGCGGGCCCTGGCGGAATGGGCTCGTCGTCCTCGTCATCGTCCTCTTCCTCGGCTCGGGACGATGGGTGTCGCTTTCCCAGGGAGTGCGTGACGGTCCGCAAGGGGTACGCCATCGACCCGGGCGGCAACAACCTCGAGCTCGCCGTGGACGAGACGCTGCCGCTCCTCGACATGATCCGGCAGGCCGGGCTGCTCGCGACGCTCCCCGATGGCCGCCTCGCGGATGGCGACGTGGCGCTCAGGTTGAAGCGCCGTTCGGAGCAGCAGGACGGCGCGTTGCGCTTCGTCGTCGAAGCCTACACGCCCGCGGCGCCGTTCTCGAAGGTGCTCGAAGGGACGATGCTGAAGGACTTCGTCGACGACTGTGCGATGCCGCTCGTCCAGCTCGCGAAGGAGATCCTCGCGCCGCCCGCGACCGCACCACTCGTGACCCCCGCGCACGAGCGCCTCAGCACGCTCATCAACATCCTGTGGCAGGTGGTCGATCCCGGCGACGCCCAGCACATCTTCGTGAGCCAGGCGGAGCACGACATCCTGGAGACGCTGTACGGTGCCGTCAGGGCGCTGCTCCACAGCAAGACCTTCTGCGCGATGTTCGACGGCGCGCGCCCGTTTCCAACGTATGACGTCTACAACCGCGCGCTGCCCGCTGACGAGCAGCCGTACACGATCTTCGCCAAGGGATCGCGCGGACGGGTACGCACGGACGGTCGCGACGAGCGCATCTTCACGGTCTCGGCGGGCCACCCCGCATGGTTCGGCGGCGCACCGAACCGCGTCGAGGTGTTCGATGTAGGCGCCCGGAAGATGATCGCCGAGCTCGAGTTTCCTGGCCCCGGAAACGTCGTCGTGAACGACGTCGCCGTCTCACCCGACGGGACGAAGCTGTACGCCGTGGCGTCCCTGAACGGGAAGGACAGCCTGTTCGCGGTGGCAGACCTCGGGGCGACGCCCGCTTTCCGGCAGCAGACCACGCTGTTCTGCGACACGAACCTCACCAGCCTGGCGGTGCACCCGCGCGCGCCCAACCGCGTGTTCGCGGTCGGCCGCAGCGCCGCGGCGGACCGCGGCGGGATCTTTGCGTTCGATCCCGAGAACCCACCTGCCGACCCGAACGTTCAGGGCGTCTTCCTCGCCTTCAACGCCGTCGGGCACCTCGCGGTCACGGAGGACGCTGCGGCCGGTGGCATAATGCTCTTCGCGAGCGCGCACTCGGATCCCAACTCGACGGTCTACGACCGGGTGAGCGTGTTCCTGTACGACGGCACGCTGCAAACGACGACGACCACGATCGGGCCGTTCGGGAACAGCGGCGAGGACGACCTCCTCGTCGCGAGACTGCCGAACGGGCGGGATCGCGTCTACGTCCTGGCCGGCACGGGCGCCGCGGCTCGCGAGCTCCTGGTGTTCGACCCCTCGGGCGCGGCGCAGCCCGGCCTGACCGGACTCTCGGGCGGCCCCGCCCGGCTGGCGTTCAACGACGCCGCGGGGTACCTGCTGGTCACGGACGGCGACAAGTACCAGGTCGTCATGATCGACGTGCGAGGCAATGCGCCCATACGGCTCGACGCCACCCACCCGGTGGAGGTGGGCGTGACGTCCATCGCGGCAGGCCCCCGGCGGGTGTACGTCCTGAACGCGCTCAACAACGCGATCGACGTGATCCGCGCCGACCAGCTGCCGAGCGCCCCACCGGTAGCGGTGACGATCGATCCGGCCAAGCTCTCCGCCTACCGCCGAGGCGTGCTGGCCGCCTTCGTGGATCTGTTCGCGGGCTTGCTCCAGTACCTGAAGGACTGCCTCTGCGACCACTTCCTGGTGAACTGCCCCGAGGACGACCCGCAGATGAAGCTGTGGCTCGGGGCCATCAAGATCCGCGAAGGCAAGGTTTTCCACGTGTGCAACTTCTCGCAGCGGCGGTACGTGAAGAGCTTCCCGACGTATGGCTATTGGCTGTCGCTCATCCCGATCCTGCCGATGCTCAAGGAGGTGGTGCGCCAGGCGTGCTGCGCGATCCTGCCGATGCACTTCGGCGCCGAGAAGGCGCCGACGCCGCCGCCGACGACCGGCCCCGCGACGGATGCCGGCGGGGGTGGCTTCCTCACGGTGGGCCCCGGCTTCAAGCCGTCCTACGCGATGAACGCGCGCCTCCACCTGGACCGGTCCGATCTGCGGGACCGGCTCCGCGTGAAGGGCGGCCAGATCCGCACCGCGACCGTACTGGTCAGCAAGCTCGTGAGCGGCGTGTTCACCTCCCCGCCCGCTCCCGAGACGTCGCCTGCGCTCTCCGGGCATAGCATCCTCGGGCGCAACCCGGGCGACGTGAAGCGGGAGCTCGCCGACCGAAAGATCGAGGTGGTCGCGGAAGAGCCGCTGGACCCGCGCGACGCCCGCCTGATCCGCGAGATCACGCTCGCGCCCACACGCGTTCCAGCCAGTGGGCGCGTGGTGCTGTACACGGATCCGCAGGACCAGACCGTCCGCGGGTACCGCGTCGTCACCGAGCCCACCGTGCCCGAGGTCAGCAAGCAGGTGAAGCGCATCCTGGGTGCGGTGACGAAGCTGCGGGGCGACCAGGAGCGACAGCTCGAGCGGCGCGATCTACGCATCTCGGAGCTGGACACCGCTCTCGAGGAGCGCACCGCCGGGGAGGCGGCCGTCAAGGCGGAGCTCGAGCGCGTCAGCCGCGAGATGTCGGAGCGCGTCGAGTCGCTCGAGCGCGAGCTCAAGAAATCCACCACACGCCTGCGTGACATGGCGGCGATCGAGCAGCGGCTCGAGCGCCTCGAGCGCAACCGCTGAGCGCCACCGGCATGGCACGGCTCGTCGAGCCCACGGCCCCGCCACGTCCGGCGCTCTACGTGTTCGGCTGGCCGTCTCACCTCGGCGGCGCCGACACCCGGCTGGTCCACACGCTCCCGCTCTGGTCCGAGATCGCCGATGTGACCGTCGTCCCGAACGATCGTTGCAGGCTCTCCGAGCAGCCGTGGCGCAAATGGCTCGCAAGCCGCGGCGCGGTGGCACGTCCGTGGAGCGAGTTGCCGGCGCGGCTCACGGGCTTCGGCCTCGCGATGTCGAACCAGCGGTTCTTCGTCGATCGCCTCGCGCACCAGGCGAAGGAGCGCGGCCTGCATGTCATCTGGTCGAGTGAGATGATGTGGCACCACGCGGGCGAGCTCGAGGCCGTGCGCGACGCGGTGGTCGACACCGTGCTCTACACCTCGGAGACGAACCGCGCGGCCCTCGAGCCCGGTTATCTCGCGCTGGGGCGCATGCCCGCCGCGGTCGTGGTGGAGAACTACGTCGACCCTGACGCCTTCCCCTTCCGCACGCGCGCCGCGGGGAAAGCGTTCACGATCGGGAGGCTCTCGCGCGCAGACCCGCTCAAGTACCCCGAGGACTTTCCTACCTTCTACGAGCTCCTCGGGCTGCGCCGGCCGCGGTACCGGGTGATGGCGTGGGACGCCCGTCTGGCTCACAAATACCGATGGCACCCCTTCGGTCCCGAGTGGGAACTCCTCGCCGCGAACGCGCAGCCTGCGGCTGAGTTCCTGGCTTCGCTCGACGCCTTCGTGTATCCGCTCGGCCACGACTTCCGCGAGTCCTGGGGGCGGGCGGTCGTGGAGGCGATGTTGACGGGGCTCCCGGTGGTGGTGCCAGCCGGTCGCCATCATTTCACCACGTATCTCCGGAATGGCGAGACCGGCTTCCTGTGCCGCGACCACGCCGACTTCGCCGCCGCCTGCGCCGGGCTCGAGGCGGAGCCAGACCTCCGCGCGAAGATCGGGCACGCGGCGCACCGGTTCGCCCGCGACGTCCTCTGCGATCGCGCGGCGCACCTGAGGCGCTGGCGCGAGGTGCTGGGTGCGTGACCTGGCGTTCTGGTCGATCGGGGACGGCCCTTACGCGGCCATGCTCCAGACGCTCGTGCGCTCGTACCGCGAAGTCGGCATGGAGGACGATTTCCACGCGTTCTCCGACCGCGACATCGACGGCGCGGTGACGCACCGCGTCCGCGCGTTCGACAAGCAGCATTACCTCTTCAAGCTGCGATTCCTCGCGGACGAGGTGGCGCGGTTGCCGTACCGCCATTTCGTCTTCCTCGATGCCGACAACTACTTCGTGCGGCGCCCTCGGCCGCTGCTGCCTTTGCTGCAGAAGGCGCCCCTGCACGCGTTCCTCGAGAGCGACTGCACGGAGCCACGCAACACCCGTTCCGACTGGTGGGGTTGCCCACTGCCGCGGTTCATCGAGCTGATGCGGTCTCGCGGCGTGACGGCCCGCCGGGTCTACAACGTGAACGCGGGTTTCTGGATCGTTCACCGCGACGCGATCGAGACCGTCTGCCGGCTGATGCTGGAGTTCTGGGAGCACGCCCGCGCGGCAGGCTTCTTTTTCACGGAGGAGGCGCCGCTGGCGTACGCCGTCCACATGTTGTGCGCGGACCCCGAGCGCCACCTGATGCGTCGCCACTTCGACGTCTGGTCGTGCGACTGGACCGGCACTTTCCAGGATCGAGTTCCGGACGGCCGCCCCTGGATGTTCCGCGACTACTTCACGAATGACGAGCACCGTGTCGATCCCGCAATCGTTCATGCGATGCGCAGCAAGAGCGCTCTTACTGCCGCCGGTTGGCGACTTGCCGCGGATCGAGGCTTGGGCGGCGACCGGAAGCGAGTCGGGGAGCGTCGGGGTTGATCCGAGCCCCTCGCGAGCGTGCGCGATGTCCTCGGCGCGCCAGCGGTGGGACCGCTCTCAAGGCAGCGCGAGGTCATGGATCACCACCCGGGATCCCCGCGCGTCGACCGCGACGGGCTCGAGGCTCGGCTCCTGATTCTTCCCTCTCAGCGCGACCTGCGCGGGCGCGGCAAGCGCCGGTTTCCCGAGACGCGTTCGGTCGAGTCTGTTCGCGGTGCTCACGATCGCCCGCCAAGGTCCGGCGCGGCGCTTCTCGCGCACGTAGGATCCGGCCGGAGTGTGTGACGGGTTGAGCACGAGCGCGGCAGACAGGTCGGTCGCCAGGACGCCGGCGCTCTTCAGCCGTTCCTCCCAGATGTAGCGGACGGGCGCGCCGGCCTGGACTTGCCGGCGCACCGCGTTCACCTCCGCACCGAGGAGCACGACGGCACCTGCGACGCGGCGGCCGTCCTTCAGCGCGGCGGCGAGGCGGGTCACGCAGTCCGAGGTCGGGTCGTCGAGCTCCTCCGAGGTCAGGAACGTCTGCGCCGGAAGCGCGCGCAAGACCCCGCCCTCGAGGACCTCCGCGCGCCAGGGAAACCCGGTGGGCGAGGCGTTGGCGGGGCCGACGCGCCGAGGCGTCCTCCCGTTCGGCTCTCCGCGCTCGGCCGCGAGCACCTCGTAGAGGACGGCGGCATTCCCCGGCGATCCGGCTCAGCGGAGCCGCGCGCGGCGCCCGCCCGACGAACGTCCAACCGGGACATACGATGATCGCTGGCTCGAACCCCGCCGCTGCCTCCACAGCTCGAAGCGCGAGCGCGTTCCGCTCGTCGGGACGGGCCCGCAGCGCCCGCGCGATCGCGTCGCCATCCGGCAGCTCACGGGCGGATTGCGTTCGTTTCGACACGTCCACGTGTAGCTCGATCAGGGCGATCCTCACGGTCCCCTCCTTCCGGGTTGGGGCGACGGGGAGTGCCAAAGCCGGGCCACGGGCAGCGCGAGTGTTGCCGCCGTTCACGCCGCGCCCTTCGACTTCGCGCCGCCTGTGGCGGCGCTACGCTCAGGGCGAACGGGTCGTCGAGGCGAACGGGTGTGCGGCGCTACGCTCATCGCGAACGGTGGTCGAATCGAACGGGTCATCGCATGCTCACGATGCGTGCGACACGCGGCCGCTTCGACCGTCGCGCGGACGCCAGTTCACGCGCCCGCGCACCGCGCGGCTCACGCCAGGAAGAACTCGCGCCCCAGCGCCTCCTATACGTAGGGGCGCCGCGCGGGCTATCCGTGGACCGGCGTGACGATCCTGCAGAGGCGGCGAAGCTCGGGATCGCTAGGCGAGCGCCTCGCCCAGCGTCCTCGAGCGTCCGGAGCGCCGGGTGCCGTCCGGTGCGGCTGGCCAACGTTCGCGGCGAGCGGCGTGGCGTTCAACTCGAGGCC
>WNGF01002822.1_pt1 | contig 24072 bp, 25 predicted proteins | sample 5400641 | NCBI WGS metagenome assembly WNGF01 (sample SAMN13153371, study PRJNA577476) | soil metagenome | isolation source: 80 cm soil or saprolite under grassland replicate 2 | place: USA:California | collected 2016-06-15 | reverse complement strand
TGGGATAGCGCCTCGCTGATCGCTACCCTTGGCGCTTCGATCGTGCTGGAGAGCGGGGCGTTGCTGATCTATGGACCCCAGGTCAAGCAGATGCCGACGGTCGTCGAGGGCCAGTTCAAGATCGGCACCGTGCTGATCAGCAATCAGGCCCTGGTGGTCATTGCCACAGCGGTGCTGTTCCTGGTTCTCATGAGCGTGTTCCTGCGCGCCTCACGGCATGGCCTGGCGATCCGTGCGATCTCCCAGAACATGGATGCGGCCAGGCTCGCCGGCGTTCCGGCACGAACAGCCTTTTTGATCGTGATGTGTATCAGCGCGGCGCTGGCTGGATTGGCCGGCGTGCTGCTCTCGTCGATCTTCTACCTGGCCCCGACCTCCGGATTTGTGCCGATGGTCAAGGCGCTGGTGGTGACGATCTTCGGCGGCCTTGGGAGCGTGAAGGGCACCATCTGGGCGGCGTACACGATCGGCCTGCTGGAGGCCGCGCTCCAGGTCTATCTCGGCGCCGGTTGGGCGTTACCGGGGCTGTTCCTGTTCATGATCGTGATGCTCGTGGTTCGGCCGAATGGTCTGTTCGGGCTTGGGGAGGTACGGCGGCTATGATCCAGGATCAAGGCTTATCCACACGCGAAGCGCCTGCAACATTGTCGCGCCTGCAGCGATCGGCGATTCCCTGGGCGAACCCCAACCGGCTGATGATCGGCGTGATGCTACTGCTGGCCGTGCTCCTGCCATGGCTGACCTTACGGCTGGCCGGCGGCAGGTTCATTACCCACCTGCTGATCACCTTCTTCGTCTGGGGCATTGTCACCCAGTGCTGGAACCTGATCATGGGCGTCTCCGGCATCTACTCCTTTGGCCAGCTGGCGCTGTACGCCGTGGGTGGCTGGACGACCGGTATCCTGGCCCTGCATTTTGGCTGGAATCCGCTCATAAGCATCTGGCTGGCGCCGATCGCCGCTGTGGTTGCTGCGCTGATCATCGGCCTGCCGACTCTCCGGCTGCGCGGCGCCTACGTGGTCCTGCTGACCCTCGCGTTTCATGAGCTCCTGCGCAATTACGTCGTGAACGGCCCGACGCTCGTCAGCGGCGGCGGGTATGGTTTGCGGGATGTGCCGAAGCTGCCCTTCGAACAGTTCGGCGGGGGCTGGGAGATCCTGCTCTACTATTACTTCGGGCTGACGCTCTTCGCGATCGCGACGTACGCGATCTGGCGCATCCTGCACTCGCCGATCGGCATGGCCTTTCGCGCCTTGCGCGACTCCGAGGACTACGCCGTGAGCCGCGGTGTGGACCGATTCCGCTTCAAGCTGTTCCTGTTCGCCTTCAGCGCCTGCTTTACCGGTCTGGCCGGCGGGTTTATGACCCACTATCAGGGCGCCGCCTCGCCTTCGCTGCTCACATTTGGGGTCATGATCAACCTGCTGGCCATGATCGTCTTGGGCGGCTGGGGGACCTTTTGGGGGCCGATCGTTGGCACTGCCCTCCTCACCGCCCTTCCCGAGGTGCTGCGTGCGGCCGAGGCTTATCGCAACCTGACGCTTGGGATCGCCCTGGCGCTGATCGCCGTGCTGGCCCCGCGCGGCCTGGTGCCGCTTGTGTCGCAGGCGATCCGTACCCTGGTCCGGCGACTCAGAAAACAGGATGGGCCTATATGAGATTCGGCTTTATTCCAAGCGAGGGCGGACGCCTCTTCGAACAGTCCTTGCGCGAGGTCTGCTACGCCGAGGAGCTGGGGTTCGACTCGGTCTGGCTCGAAGAGCACCACGGCGTCAAGGATCACTATTGGCCCGCACCGCTGCTCTGCCTGGCCGGCTATGCCACCCGCACCTCGAAGCTGCTCCTCGGGACTGATGTGGTCGTGCTGCCGTTCTACCACCCAGTCCGTGCGGCGGAGGACGCGGCGATGCTCGATGTGATCTCCGGCGGTCGTTTCATCCTGGGCGTGGCGATCGGCTATCGGCCGGATGAGTTCGCGCTCTATAACGTGCCGCTGGAGAGGCGTGGCGCCCGCTACGCCGAGGCAATCAACCTGATCAAGCAGCTATGGACCGAAGACGACGTGACCTTCGAAGGGCGCTACTATCACGTAGAGCACGCCCGGATCGAGCCAAAGCCCATCGCGCAGCCGCACGTTCCGCTCTGGTTAGGTGGCTGGGGTGAGCTGGCCCTCAAACGCGCAGCCGAACTGGGCGATGCCTGGGTGCCCGGGCCCACTGCCAACTTGCAGAAGCTCCTCGACGCCACGGCAACCTACCACCAACACCTGGCGGACATGGGCAAGGATCCGCGGCGCTTTCCCAGGCCGCTCACGCGTGAGGTGGTGATCGCCGAGACCGCCGAACAGGCGCGCGAGCTGGCTGAGAAGCACCTGCTGGTGAACTATCGCGATGAATACGGCGGTGGCTGGTCGCATCCGCTGATCGGGGCAGAGGACAACGCGCCGGTCGATCGGTTGGAGGAGTTGGGTCACGACCGCTTCATCATCGGAGGTCCAGAGCAATGCGTTGCCACGATTAAGCGATTCCAGGAGACATTCGGCGTCGATCATCTGATCTGCCGCATGTACTTCCCAGGCATGTCTCATGAGCATATCATGCGGGGGCTGGAATTGCTCGCCACTGAGGTGATGCCGGCATTCCGCGACTGACTGTATCTGAGACACACCGAAACGAGGTTTGCATGAGCACGCTCAACCTGCATGGGATCATTCCTGCGACCGTCTTGCCGATGACAGCGGACTATCAGCCCGACCTGGAAGCGTTGGATTCGTATCTAAATTGGGTGATCGACCAGGGCCCAGTGGCACTGGCGATCAATGTGGATACTGGCGAGGGGCCGCACCTTTCCGATCGAGAGCGGCAGGCGGTGCTGGAAGCAGCTGTGAGCATCAGCCGCCGCCGCTGCGGAATTGTCGCCGGAATCGGTGGTCCATATACAGCCGCCGCTGTCGAGCAGGCGCGCGCTGCGAAAGCCGCTGGCGCCGATGCGATCATGATCTTTCCCATCCCTGTCTACCAGGGCAGACCGCTCGACCCGCGGCTGCCCTATGAATACCACAAGGCGATCGCGCAAGCAGTCGATCTGCCCATGATCCTGTTTCAGCTCCAGCCGGCGCTCGGCGGCGTCGAGTACACGCGCGAGGCCCTGCTGAAGCTCTTGGAGATCGATACCGTCGTCGCGATCAAGGAGGCATCGTTCGACGCGATGAACTTCGTCCAGACTCGTGCGATCTTGGATCAGGCGCCGCGGAAGATCACGCTGCTGACCGGCAACGACAATTTCATTCTCCATTCGTTTATCCTGGGCGCTGAAGGAGCGCTGATCGGCTTCGGCACGCTAGCGACGGTGCAACAGGTACAGATGTATCAAGCAGCGATCGCGCATGACTACGATACTGCGTTTCGCCTATCAGAGATTGTCCAGCCGTTAGCCGACGTCATCTTTGCTCCGCCGGTGCCGAATTACCGGGCACGGACGAAGGAGGCTCTGGTGATGCTTGGAGTGCTGCCGAACGCCGTCGTCCGGCCTCCGCTCTTGCCCTTAAGCGCCGAGGAGCGTGAGATGACTCGCCAGGCGCTCGTGCGCGCCGGCCAACTCGAAGCGGCGCATACGTGATCTGGAGGTGGCGTATGCCTGTCGATCGTTGGGCAAACCCGGCGCTACTGATCGTCGATATGCAGAACGACTTCGTGCGCAAGGGCGCCCCAATGGAGGTTCCCGACGCGCGGATGACGATTCCACAGCATCAGGAACTGCTAGCGTTCTGCCGCGAAACCGGCATTCCGATCATCTACACCAAGTTTGTCGCCGGGCCGAAGCGGACATTGATGTGGCAGTGGTCACCACAGCTTGAGCCGCCGATTTGGGCGTGCCAGCGGGCATATCGGCGGCTCTATGCTGACGTTGGCAAGGAACTCGACTGCACCGATATCGTCGACGAGATCTATCCTGCGCGCAACGATTATATCGTCGAAAAGTACGGCTACGGCGCCTTCAGTCACACCAACCTGGAGGATATCTTGCGTTCGCTGCACGTCGAGTCGCTGGTTGTCACCGGCACCGTTACGCAGATCTGCGTCGAGGAGACGGCACGGGAGGCGTTTCACCACGGGTACAGGACGACGGTTGTCTCGGATGCGGTATCGTCGTATTCGCCTGATCTCCATGCGGCGACGCTCAAGAACTTCGCGTTGAAGTTCGGGTGGGTTTCGACTACCGCTGAGGTACTTCAAGCTTTGGCAGCGCGCCATATAGGATAGTAGATTCATCGCTCACCGCGCACAGGAGACTCGACAGATGCCAATCGTCAGCCCACTCCCACCCGACGCCATGCTGGAGTGTGTCTTCGATGGCTGCGCGTTCGCCGAAGGGCCGGCCGCCGACGCCGAGGGCAATGTCTACTTCTCCGACTGCCCGAACAACCGCATCATGCTGTATCGTACCGACGGCTCGACGGTTGTCTGGAAGCAGCCGAGCCAGCGCGCCAACGGCATGAACTTCGACGCCCAGGGCCGGCTGGTGACCTGCTGCGCCGGTGGCCCCGACCTGCCCGGCGGCGCGCGCTCGGTGCTGCGCTACGAGCACGACGGCAGCATAACCACGCTGGCCTCGCACTACAATGGCAAGCCGCTCAACGCGCCCAACGACCTATGCTTCGACCAACAGGGCCGAATCTATTTCACCGACCCGCGCTATGGCGACCGCAGCGACCTGGAGCAAGACTGTATGGCTGGCTATCGAATCGAACTGGACGGTTCTCTAACGCGGGTGATCGACGATATGGAGACACCCAACGGCATTCTGATCAGCGCGGACAACCACACACTCTACCTTGTCGATTACAACCCCGACCCCGGTGGGGCGCGCACGCTCGTGGCCTACGATATCGACAGCTCGGGCAGTTGTAAGCGGCGCGGCGTGCTGCACGACTACGGAAGCGGCCATGGCGGCGACGGCATGGTGCTTGACATCGCCGGCAATATCTACCTGACCGCCGGCGACGGCGATACGGCCGGCGTGTATATCTTCACGCCCGATGGCGAGCAGCTTGGCTTCATTCAGACACCCGAGATCGCCGGCAACTGCACGTTTGGCGGTCCCGAGCTACGTACGCTCTACATCGCGGCCTCGTCGTCGTTGTACCGCATTCGGCTGAGGATTCCTGGATGGCTGACATACCCGCAGATATAAGTGTTGAGTTGAAGGTTGATACGATTCTAGACGACGCCGAGATTTTCCATCTCTGGAGGGTATCGAAAAAGGTTTCACGAAATCTAGCGAAATCTAGTGTTTTATAGCGTTTTATGACACCTTTTTCGGACGAGCGTAGCGTTCTCTTGCGCTACGCAAGCCTATTGTCGGACGCACACTTGTGCTATAATTACTCAAGGAAGCATCCACACCAGGCAAAAGGGCAGAACCATGCAACTGGTGGAACAGCACATCCTCACCAGGAACGATTCACGTTTTGAGGCAGTAGACCGTGCGGCATTCGCGGCCAAGAACCTCTACAACGCCACCAACTACCTCGTGCGCCAGTCATTCATCAATGAGAACCATTACCTGAATTACTATGACGTTCACGCCCAGATGAAGGGTCACGAGGCATATCAGGCGCTCCCGCGCAAGGTCAGCCAGCAGGTGCTCAGGATGCTCGATAAGAATTGGCAGGGCTTCTTCGCGGCGATGAAAGCCTACCGCGCAGACCCGTCCAAGTTCCGCAAGCGGCCCGGCCTGCCGCGCTACCTAGACAAGACAGACGGGCGCTACGTGCTGGTCTACACCGTTCAGGCGCTCTCCAAGCCCGCCCTCAAGCGCAGTGTTATTGTCCCGTCCGGGCTGGCGATCGAGGTACGAACCAAGCAGACCCGCATCGCGCAGGTGCGGATCGTCCCGAAGGGTCAGTTCTATGTGGTGGAGGTTGTCTATGAGAAAGATGTGGAGAGGGCCGCCGTAGACGCGGCGCTGGTGGCCGGCATTGATGTAGGGTTGAACAACTTGGCGGCGATAGCTTCAAATAAGCCGGGCTTCGTGCCCGTTCTGATTAACGGTCGCCCAGCAAAGTACATCAACCAGGGCTACAACAAGCGCCGCGCCGAACTGCAAGCCAAACTTGGGCAGCCGGGACGCACACAGCGGATGGAACGGCTGACCACAAAACGAACGCGCCAGATTAACCACTACCTGCACACCCACAGCCGGCGGATTATCGACCTGCTGGTACGGGAGGGCATCGGAACGTTGGTTATCGGCAAGAACGACGGCTGGAAGCAGGAGATCAGCATTGGGAAGCGGAACAATCAGAACTTCGTTCAAGTGCCACACGCCCGCTTTATCCAGATGCTGAGCTACAAGGCCGAATTGGTGGGGATTCAGGTGCTCTTGGTCAACGAAAGCCACACCAGCAAGTGCAGCTTCCTCGATGACGAGCCAATCCAGCATCACGCATGGTATGCCGGCAAGCGCATCACGCGCGGCCTGTTCCGCGCTTCGGATGGCCGGCTGATCAATGCCGATGTGAATGGTGCGTACAACATCATTCGGAAAGCAATCCCGAACGCCTTTGGCAACGGGAAAGCGGGTGTAGTAGTTCACCCGGTCGGGACTGCCCCGACACACTGAATACCAGGCGTGGAGGTTGTTCGAGCGTGGCGATCTATAAAACGCTATAGTTCGCTACATTTCGCAAGAGTCAACTATGAAACGCTATGAGAAAAGGAACTATGATGTACCTGAACACCGCCGCTGGTGAAGTGAAAGGAACACATCTGTGCAACGCTTCAAGGGAAAAGTGGCGTTGATAACGGGCGCGGCGCGCGGCATCGGGCGGGGCATCGCGCTGTGCCTGGCTGAGGAAGGCGCGGATATCATCGTGAACGACCTACCGCCAGTCGATGGATTAGGAGCGCGCGGGACGGTTCGAGAAATGGAGCAGTTCGGCCGCCAGGCGCTAGCCTACGACGCCGACATCTCCGACCGCGACCAGGTCGCCGCGCTGTTCGCGGCCGGCGTGGCGCGTTTCGGTCATATCGACGTCGTGGTTGCCAACGCGGCGTTCTCGATCCGCGAACCGATGATCGAGGCGCAGTGGGAGCATGTGCTGCGCACACTCGAGGTCACCCAATTCGGTGTCTACCACACATGTCAGGCCGGGGCGCAGCGCATGGTCCAGCAAGGCGGCGGCGGCAAGATCGTGATCATCGGGTCTATCCTGTCCGAAATACCCTTCGCGAGCAGTTCGGCCTACAATATGGCCAAGGCCGCCGTAGTCCACCTCGGCCGAACGCTCGCCGCCGAGCTGGCCCCCCACCGGATCAACGTCAACATCATCAATCCCGGCTACATCGATACGCCCGGCGAGCGGAAATTTGCGACCGAGGAGCAGATTCAGCGGGCTGCTCGCAGCATCCCATGGGGCCGCATGGGTACGCCACGCGATATCGGCCGAGCCGTCGCCTACCTTGCCAGCGACGACGCCGACTACATCACCGGCAGCGTGCTGCAGATTGACGGTGGGTATAAATTAGGCATGCGTCTGCCGGAATCCTGAGGTCTGTCGGCATCGAGATGAGCCGAGCGGCCAGCCCAAGGCTAGTATCGCGCTAAAGCCAAAGACCGGGCTGGCCGCTCGGCTCCATCGAGTTGTTGGGCCGCCAGCCTCCTCCCATTGTCGCTGGGGGATGCAGGCTGCTCGGCGCCGGTCGCCTCGGAGCATCCCGCTCCTACCCCGAGGGTTCGACCGGCTCGCGGCATGTTCCATCGCTTCTCGCACCGGGCGTGCGGGGGCGAGCCCCGCTCAAACTCCTAAGCGGATAGCGCACGCACTCACTCGACGCTGATCATCTGCGTCTGGGCGTGGGCGAAACTTTACCGGCTCCTCGCAGAGTGACAGGCGCCCTCGGCGTATCCGTGCGGTGCAGCGGCCCCATCGGTGCACTCCAGCATCGTCAGGGCTGCCCGCTTTCGTCAGGACGCCTGCCTCCGTCCATCAGGACCAACGTCGAAGAAGTGATCCGCGTTGTGCGCCAGCTCCCGCTGCCCATCAGCCGGATCGTAGTCGAGGACGTGCAGGTGGACACTGCCCGGCTGAACAATCCGACGCTGTTCGGCAGTCACTACCAGGACCCGACGCGCCTTTGTGAGAACCTGCGCCTGGCCTGCCTGATGCGCGACGGCTACACCTGCCAGCACTGCGGCAAGCTTAAGTGCCGCCTGGAGGCCCACCACATCGTCTATCGGGAGCACGGAGGCAAGGACACGCTCGCGAACCTGCTGACGCTCTGCCAGACGTGTCATGCGGGCGTCCACAAAGGCACCATGAAGCTGCAAGTGACGGGCCTAAGCGGGCACCTCGACCTGATCGCCCAGCGCAGCATGCAGGGCAAGGCCTGTATGCGGTGCTGATAGAATTGGCGACCCTGAGCCTACTCTACGGCTATGAGACGGCGACTTGGCGCAAGCATCAGGAGCTGGAGAAGTCGCACACCAGCGACGCCCTGTGTGTAGCGACCTATGAGACCGGCGAGCGCGCGCCCACTGACTGTGCGAACACCTACTGGATCACCTTTCGGCCCCGGCAGACCCGCAAGCAGTATCACGACCTGCCGCGCAAAGGGCAGGGACGGGTGCGCTATGAGGTCAACGCCGAACTAGAGGGCTTTCGTAAGGGCGACATCGTGCGCGTGAAGGGCAAGTGGGTCAAGCAGATCAACAGCATCTACTCGACTGGCTACCTTGCGTTTGCTCGCGTGCGGGGCGCACGGTGGTCTGGACGCAAGCGCAATAAAACGCTACAGAGCACAACAAAACGCTATGAATCGATGAAGCGATTGGGAATATGTGATGCACACAACGGCAAACCCAAACTCCGTGGTCCACAGCACCTTCAGCATCGAGCGAACGTACCCGTCGCCTCCCTCGCGTGTGTTCGCTGCGTTCTCGAACCAGGGGACCAAACGCCGTTGGTTCGCGGAGGGCGAGGGGTGGGAGGTCGACGAGTTCACCTTGGACTTTCGTGTCGGCGGCCGCGAGGTCTCGCGCTTCCGCAAGAAGGGCGGCGCGCCAATGGGCAACGACACGGTCTACCTCGACATCGTGCCGGAGAGGCGCATCGTGCTCGCCTACACGATGACGGTCGGCGACAAGCGCATCTCCGTCTCCCTCGCGACCGTGGAGATCGCGCCATCAGGCCACGGCACCCGTCTCGTCTACACCGAGCAGGGGGCGTTCTTCGACGGCGCCGACAAACCAGAGGGGCGTGAAGCAGGATGCCGCGAGCTCCTCGAGAAGCTCGGCGAAGAGCTTCGAGTGCACTAGCGAGAGTACAACGTTTACGGAGGTACAGCATGGGCACCGTGTTCTTCAGCGTGGGAATGTCTCTCGACGGCTTCATGGCTCCCGAAGGGATGGATCTGACCCACGTCGACGACCCGAACTACAAGGACTGGCTCAGCCAATGGATGGAGCTCCAGAAGTGGGTGATGGAGCAGCGGTTCTTCCGCGAGAACCTCAAGCTTGGCGAAGGTGGTGAGACCGGCCAGGACAACCGCATCCTGGAGGAGACCTTCAACCGTACCGGCGTGAGCATCATGGGGAAGCGGATGTTCGACGGGGGAGAACGTTACTGGCCCGAGGAGGCCCCTTTCCATACGCCGGTCTTCGTCTTGACTCACGAAGTTCGCAAGCCTTGGGAACGCCCGGGCGGGACCACGTTCCACTTCGTCAACGACGGAATCGAGAGCGCGTTGCGGCAGGCGCGTGAACTCGCCGGAGGCAAAGATATCCGGATCGCAGGAGGTGCCCACGCCATCCTCCAGTACCTCAACGCGGGCTTGGTCGATGAGTTCTCGATCGCGCTGGCGCCGGTCTTCTTCGGCGAGGGGCTGCGCCTGTTCGACGGGATCGACCGGCGAAAGGTTGCGCTGGAGCTCGTGGAGGCGATTCACTCGCCGCTCGTCACGCACCTGCGGTACGCCGTCACGAAGCAGTAACAGACACCAGGCGGTCGTCACGCCCTACGAGTAGGAGAGGCCCCCTTTCTCTCGCTTGCGGTGGCCCAACGCCCTGCCGTTCAGCGGCGGCGCACCCCTAGATCGAGAAGCAAGATTTGCCGGTGCCGAAAGCGAAAACAGCCGGCGTTGCTCACCTGTCGCACTTGCAGATGGCCTGCGTACAACCGTCACGGGTGTCGAATTCGCCCTTGAAATCGGCGCTCCAGACCTGATTGGGAGCAGTTGTCTCGCCCCACTCTGAATTGGGATGCGGCCATCGTCGGTGGCGAGGTTTGGTGTGGATCAAGCCCTCGCGCCGCAAAATCTCACCGATCGTGCTGGGCGCGGGCAACTGGGCCGCCAGGTCAGGATAGTGGCGTTCGAGCCAGGGGCGCAGCTTGCGCGGCCGCCAGCTGGGACGGTATGTGGCGACCAGGGCCGTGGTCACCACCGACGCCGGTGAACACGATGATGCCGCCCAGCAGCACCAGGACGATGACGATGATCCCAAGCACCTTCACCGAGCGTGGTGTGCCACTCGTCGAGGAGCGCTCGGGCCCCACGCCGGTGTCGTCTTTCGATATTACGTCCTTGGTGCGTTCGGCCACCGCGACGAACACGACGCCCCAGGCAATGGCCGCGAGTGCCCAGACTGTGTGTGCATTTTGATCTCTTCTTTGTCGAGTGTTTGTTCATCGGCTTGATCCGTTGGCTCATCAGTGCTGCGGTATCCTATGCGAGCGCAGCATAATCTCGGCAATGCTTGGAGCGTAGATCACTGCCAAGGCGACCAACGCCAGCACAACGATCACGACGATTAAGGTAATGACTTTCTTGTTCATTTTATTCATCTCCTGGGAATATTCCGCCTCACAAGTACGCGAGGGCTTCGCGAACGGTCAGGCGGGATGCCCGGGATGCGGGCGCCAGGGTAGCCAGTGCCGCGCCAAGGACGACCACGACAACCCAAATGACAACTCCCGGTACGGAGATCTGGAAAGGCAAGCTCACGGGCAGAGGCAGATTGCCGATCATGAGCGCCGTGAGAAGCAGAGCAGGAATAGCCGCGATCACGCAGCTTACCACAGCGATAAAGATGCCTTCGAGAACGACGAGGCCGCGCACGGTGGCGGCGGGCGCCCCAATGGCGCTCATCACGCCGAACTCACGGGTTCGTTCAAGCACGTTGGTGCTTATTGTTGAGGCCAGCCCGGCGAACCCAACCACACCTATAGCAATGGAGAGTCCCAAGAAAACCAAGATGAGAGGGAGCATATGGCCGGCACCGGCGGCTTCGGAACGGCTGACCGACTCCGCAGACCGCACCACGATCCCCGCGTCTGTAAGGACGCGTTCGGCCGCTTGAGCGACGGCTGTTCGTGTCTCCTCGTCGTGGTTATCGGTCACGATACGGAGCAGATTGGGCTGGTTCACGCCGGTAGCCCCCTCGAAGCCCGCTTCGGTTATGAAGATGCCTCCGCCGCCATGGCCGCCCACGGAATCGGCGATGCCAACGACCAGCCAACTGGTGGGGCGTCCGCCAATTGACAGTTGAATGGTGTCGCCACTACGAATGTCGCGGAGGCCTTCTGTGAGGCCCGCCTGACTGATCACGACGGCATCTTTCTCACTGGGGCGCAGCCAGCGACCTTCCAGGAGGGGCGGCGGAGCTATGAGCGAGCTGTCCGGGGGGACGACGGTCACGGCTAGGCTGCCGTGTCCTTGGTCGGGATAGGTGCGGGTGACGCTGATCCGCTGTCCGGGTGGGATGACGCTCGTTTGTAAGATGCTCCATCCCTCCACGCGAGTCACGTCGGGAATTTCTGCCACCAGGTTTGTCACTGCGACTGCCGAGACCTGATCGATGTCGGCCAGTCGCACATCGACGTCCCACCGGCGCAACTCCTTGTCCCGATCTAAAGCTGCCTGGAAGCCAGCCATGGTGGACATCCCGGCGACGAACACGGCGCCGGCGCTGGCCAGGAGCCCGACGGACAGCAGGAACCGGGCCCGGCGCCGGAAGATGTTACGGAACGCCATCAGCACCGTGCGGTCAAGGCCCCGCAACCGGCCAAGCCCGGCGTCAAAGCGTGTTGAGATGTCCCCCTGGCGGTCAACGCCGCGCTCGTCGAGCGCCTCCCGGACCGTCGTGCGGCTCGTCTTGAGGAGCGACGCCAGAGAGAATAGCAGCGGCACGCCGATGCCCGCGGCGACGACCACCATGTACATCCACCACGGAGCCGTGAGGCTCTCGGCATCTATACCTAGCAACGTAAGAAGGGCGGGAGCAAAAGCGCGATCGGCTCAATCAATCCATGCTCAGCCGCGTGCTAGATGGTCAGGCGCCGCTGCAGGCTTAAGAGCTGCCCTGCTAAGTCCTACGGCGCGGGCAGGTAGGTGGCCATCTGGGCATGCAACGTCGTGTCAGCTGTTGTATCCATGGCGTTTGCTGTGCTCCCTTTGCTTACCCTTGCTACAGAAGGCAACCGGGCGTGTTGTGCATACTGTCGCATCCTGTCCCAGCGACGCTACACACACATACATGTTGTTCGACGGACGGTTGTTCGTGGTCATCTCTCCGACCAACCGGCCTGCAGGTTAACGTGCTTTGGACGGCGGTGGCTGGCTGAAATCGCGCCGCGTGCGGCCACCGGCGTGCACGAGCCAGCGGGTGACGTTCGGCCGACCGAGACGCCGCGGAAGGAGCGGCGGAAGGAGCGGCGGAGGGACGATCCGCCACCAAAACCGCCAGCGCCCCCAACAGCTACGTCTTGACGGTGATCGCCTCCTGACAGTGGTGCTGCGTACGCTGACACATAGAACCGTACTCTCAGCATAGCCAGACTGATGTGGCATGGCCCTACAAGGCATACACGGCAAGCTCGGAAATGCAACCGCATCATGAGCGATCGGCTGGAGCACAACCTCGGTGTACCAGTGGCCATGCACCTGCTAGGCGGCCTGCCGGAGCGATACGATCTGCGCCAGGATGGTGCCGTCGGTGATGGCGGTGTCGTTGGCGAGCAGCAATACCTTGCTGACGATCTCGCTGCTGATCGGCTCGCCGCCATCTTCAAACATTTCTACTCTATTCCGTTGTGGTTACGTACGTCAAGAGGATCTCACGCGCTGCGCGCCGTCCTGTTGCGATCGCGCCGTGAACGGTGCCAGTGTGCCCATCACTGTTGGTCGCCTCGCCGGCAAAAAACAACGTGTCCTCGACCGGTGCCGCAAGCGCCCGCACGGCCTCCATGCCACTCACCGTCACGTAGCTGTAGGCGCCCCGCGCAAACGGGTCGGCATGCCAATTGTGGGTATGAGCGCCAACAAGCACTTCCTCGATCCGGCCCCGTGGCAAACCCAGCGCGTCCGCTATCGCGTCAAGCACCTGATCGACAATGACTTGCTCCGGTTGGTTGACCAAGCGGGCCGCTGGCGGGCCGCCGGCCCAACCAGTCAGTTGGGGTGCAATGGCCGGGTAGGCGGTCCACCACGCCGGCAGCGCCGCGCCGCGCCGGTAGACATAGCTCACCTGGCGCGGGTCCATCGACTCGGTTGCGAGCGGCAAGCGGTCGTGCTCCCAGAAGCGCTCGCGGAAACGGAGGGTTACCTTGACCACCTGCCCCATCGCAAGCCGGCGTGCGGCACCCGCATGGCCCGCAAGCGCCGGGTGGAACTCTACCGAACCCCGCGTGTCGATGCGCGCCTGTAGAACCCCAAGCGGGAGCGTAATCACCGCCCGGCGGGCACCGAAGCTGCGGTTACCCGGCACATCAGCGCCCTCGGTATGGATCTCGACCTGGCCGCGCCGCCAGATCACACGACGCGCGATCAAGCCCAGATGGATGCTCACCCGTGACGGATCACACCTGGCCGCAAGGGCCGCCACGAGTTGGTCGTAGCCATCTGCAATGCGAAATGCCCGATCGCCGTCGCTGGCCGCAGCGGCACGCTGCTCGTGGAGCAGCGCCTGCACACTCACAGTGCTGATGTCGGCTGCGTCAAACCCTTCCACATAGCTTGCCGCCATCGCTGCGGCGTCGCGCCAGGCAGGGTCGCTCTGGAAGCGGGCGAGGAATGTTTGAAACGAGCGGTCCGAATCACCCGCTGCCGCCATCTGCGTCAAGAGTTGATTGGTTTGCTTCCACAGCGCGTCGCTGGGAGCGAGCTGACGACCCTGGGCCAGCCACCTCTCGCCATTAATCTCGTAGACCAGCAGACCAGCCTGCTCGACCAGCGCAAAGCTCTCGGGCGGGCGGCCGTGGATGAACTCGGCGCCAAGCTCAATCGGCAACGGATGGCCTGGGACGCGCTGTGTGAAGATCCGGCCGCCGACACGGTCACGCGCCTCAATCACAATCACGCGCAACCCCGCCTGACTCAGTTCCTGGGCCGCGGCGAGACCAGCAGCGCCCGCACCCAGCACCAGCACATCTGCCGTCGCGCGATCCATCAGTACCTCGTTTTCAACGCATAGCAACCATATCAAATGGTGTATACTTCCGGCCACCAGACAGATTGTACCATGTATGGAGGAGAAGGCGATGACGCATGGCCTCATCAATAATGTTACTCGTGTGTAAAGCCTTTCCCACTTTGAACTCAGGCGAGCGCTGATGCGGTATGATGACCCAGGCCGAGGTTCTGCAGTTCGACCTGTATATCCAAAGTCCACCACGAGCATTCCTCGCTGCCGCGCGCGAGTTGCTGGAAGAGTAGTTTTATGCCGACGCCGCTTGAATGAGCCCGACTATGGCCGGGTCATGGGATAGGAATGCGAATACCTCAGCGATCGGACGATTGATGCGAATAGTATTTTCGAATTCAAGCATGAGATTGCTCCAGATCAGGGTATGGCAATGAAAAGAATCATTGCCATACCCTGACAGCTCGTTCGGGGCGTGCTGATCGTAGCGAGCAGCCCATCAGCGATGCATCTGCCCGTAGCGCACGGCAGGTGTTACCGTGCTCCCATGATCAACGCGGGCGGTGTTGAGTGTGCTGCCGCCAGCTGCCGGTTCGCCAGCCGGTCCGGGATATCCGGGTCGTGTGCTGGCAAGTACACCGTTGGTGTCGCACGACAGACGGCGTGGATCTGCGCCAGGGTCCGCCGCGCGGTGGCGCGATCGTTGGACACCCCATCGATTTGCTCCGTGAACATGAGACCCTGTGTGTACGAGGCATCCCCGGCCAGAAAATAGCTCACATCTTCATCGGGTAATTCTGGCCGCGCTAGAAATAAGAAGACGCTGTACGTTCCGTTCACACATGGTTGTAGATGTGGCTCATGTCCAGTAGTAGTGCCAAGCGGGCTGCCCTGCCGACCTCGTCACTATCAGCAGGCACCGAGGATGAGCGCGGTTGCTAGACATGAGCCCTCATAGTGAAAGCCAAAGCTTAGTAAGATACCAGGATGCGATCTGCCAGCAGGCCCAGGCAACTCAGATTGGGGAAACCTGGTCCCTGGGCGATTCCCGCCAGCATCGGCAGGTGTAATTTGGGCAGGAAACCAGTGAGGGACAGGTCTTCCGAAATCGCCTGCTCGATGGTGTGCCTATCAAACGAGTGCGTCACCTCGGCCATGCGTGCATAGGTGGCCTGATCAAGCAGGTGCCTGAACCAGAGCGCATCAAAGCCACGCGCGACCACGAGATAATCATACTCGTCGTCGTTCAGCTTGCCGTCATATTCGCTTTCTACGCGCACGCTTGTGTCACGAGCATCAATGCGCCTCACCGTGCCACGCACCGAGCGCACGTTCTCGGCGGTACTGAGCTGTTCGATCGCTTTGAGCGAGAAGACGCCACGATCGGTGCGTCGGACAAAGTCGCGGCGGTCGCGCTCGCTCAGTTGCAGCCAGTTCGCCTCGTGCTGGTGGTCAAACAACTGGCTGGCGAGCCTGCCATCGGGGTCAGAGAACAGCCGGTTCTCCTCAAAGCCCTCATCGCGCGAATAGATCACTCCATACGGACTGATGATCTCGATAAACGCTGAATCCCTCAGCGCATCCACCAGCGCGACGACGATGGCAGCGGCTGTTTCACCCGTGCCGATCACGCCAATAGTCAGCGGCTGTGTGACGTCTGACCGTAGATGCACGAACTCCTCACTTCGCAGCCAGAACGAGGCCCCATCCATAATCCGCGGATGTGCTTTCGGCTGACCTGGAATGGCGAGTGGCGTGCCGGGGCCAGTCAGTACAAGGCCGCTGCCAGTGAGGCTGAACGATGCGCCAGCTTCCTCAGAGCGGCATGTCAGGCACCACTGCTGATCAGCGGTCAGCGCGATGCTGGTCACCTCGCCGATATACAGCTCCAGCTTCACCTGTCCAGCAACCCATTGAATATACTGCGACCACTCGCGATGCGTCGGGCGCGTGCGCCCGCGATCAATCCAATCGGTATAGCGCAACTGATCGATGAGGAAACTCTGCCAGGAGAGATGAACCATCTCGTTCGCGACCGCACGGCTCAGCTCCTTGCCTCCCCAGCAGGCTGAGAGGTAGGGAAAACCGATGTCCTTCTCCGGGCGCGTGCCTAGAAACTGATGACCGTCGGTGAATCCTGCTGTGCCGGTCCAGTGTGTCGCCACGCCACGCCGATCAATCACGCATACATGCGGCACGCGATAGCCCAGCTTTGCCAGCATATACCTTTTCGCCGCGATCGCGATTGCCTTTGGTCCGGCTCCCAGCACCAGCAGTGTCGGTGGAGACGCTGGAGCCTGCTCCGCTGAGGTGTCGGTAGGGGCAGACTGTGTACTCTTCGCTTCCTGGGTCACATAACCCTCTCTTTCTATCTCTGTCCTGAGTAAGGCTGTCTGCACGGCTACTGGACATGAGCCTCTTCCGATGCGATCTTGACTCGTTGCATAGGTGCTTACGTGCATGGCTCACCACGGGGAGAGTCGTCGCGGGCGGACATCTCGCATGTGGCGGAACCTATCACCACGGGTCATGCCATGGAGCACTATGTCAGGTGATTGACGTTACTAGAGGGGATTTATGTCCGGCGGTGCGGCACCAGGAGGTACTCGATGGCCACCTGCACAGCCTCGCCGTTCTGGTTCAGCGTCGTCGTCCGCACCTTCATCAGCCCCTGTTCCGGACGCGACTGTGACGACCGCACCTCGAGCACTTCGCTCTCGACGCGCAGTTCATCGCCGGGCCGGACGGGTCGTGGCCAGCGCAACTCATCGAAGCCGGCGCCGACGATGCCACCGGCGGGCTTCAGTTCGCTCTCGACCAGGAGCTGCATGGTGACCGTAGCGGTGTGCCACCCGCTCGCTGCCAGCTCGCCAAATATCGTGCTGCGCGCGGTCTCCTCGTCGAGATGGAAGGGCTGGGGATCGAATTCGGCGGCAAAGGTTTCGATCCGCTCCCTGGCGATCCGCAGCCGCCCGGAGCCGAACGTCTGCCCAACATAGAACCGCTTCTCCTCGACAAACGTCTAATTGTCCATATAATACCACCCGAGTGGAACCTTGATATACAGATGGTTGTCCATCTCCATCACCTTTGCACAGGAGATCTCTTATGGAACAAGCCGTACTGTCGCCGTTCGCGGGCTGGGAAAGCTTCTACGTCATCATCGGCTCCTCGGCCGCGGTCCTGATTGGTCTGCAATTCGTGGCAATAACCCTGAGTGCCGAGATCAGCGCGCCCGGTGTCGGCTCAGCGGTCGGCGCATTCAGCACCCCGACGATCGTCCACTTCTGCGCCGTCCTGCTCATCGCGGCGATCTTGAGTGCACCATGGTCTGCGCTCTCCGGTGCCGCTCTCGCTCTCGGCGTCTGCGGGGTGGCAGGACTGGCCTACGCGCTGATGGTCGTTCGGCGGACGCGACGGCAGACGGTCTATGTGCCGGTGCTCGAAGACTGGATCTTCCATGCTGTGCTTCCGCTGATCACGTATGCGACACTTCTGGTGGCTGCGGTCCTGCTCCAGCGCTATCCCGCGACGATCCTGTTTGTGATCGGTGGGACTGCGCTGCTGCTGCTCTTCGTCGGAATCCACAACGCATGGGATGCAGTTACCTACATCGCCATCGATCTGCGGCAGCGGACGGAGGGTCGTGCGGATGACACGTAGATCGGCGCCTGCAGGGCCAGATATCGCCGCGTCAGCAGTGCAGCGCTGGGTCTAATCAGTGCACTCCAACGAGCTGGCCGTGCCGAGCCGTTGGGCCGCTACACGAGATGGAATTTATTCCCGAGAATTGGAAGCAATTCAAAGGAGCTTGCTGAATCATGGATGCTCAGGCCGGTTCTCGGATTGCGCCAGTCATTGCTGTAAACGCTTTCTTGGCGTTGCAGGTGCGCTACCGGGTAGTGCGGTGGGCGACGGAGGTGTACAGGCACCAGGACCATTTCTTGATTAAGCAAATTGTTATCAGTCTCACAGACAAGGAAGATCGCTCCGCACATGTCGGTGTATGACAACATGGCCTTCGGCCTCAAGCTGCGCAAGACGCCCAAGGCCGAGATCAACAAGCGCGTGAAGGAGGCCGCCGAGATGCTCAGTATCGGCCACCTGCTCGACCGCAAGCCCAAGGCGCTGAGTGGCGGCCAGCGCCAGCGCGTCGCCCTCGGCCGCGCGATCGTGCGCAACCCGGCGGTATTCTTGATGGACGAGCCGCTCTCGAACCTCGACGCCAAGCTGCGCGTCCAGACGCGCTCGGAGATCTCCAAGCTGCACCAGCGCCTGAAGACCACCTTCATTTATGTGACCCACGACCAGACCGAGGCGCTGACCATGGGCAGCCATATCGCGGTAATGAACGACGGCATTGTGCAGCAGCTCGACACCCCGCAGGTGCTCTACGATAGCCCGGCGAATCTGTTCGTGGCCGGCTTCATCGGCTCGCCGGCGATGAACTTGTTCGAGGCCAAGCTCGATCGCAGCAATGGTGGCCCGACGGTCGACGTCGGGCCACCATTGCTGCCCGTGCCGCCTGCCCAACTCGAAAAGCTCGGCGCGCACGTCGGCAAGCCGATCTACTTCGGCATTCGCCCCGAGGATATTCACGACGCGCAGTATGTGCCGCGCGGCGTGGACGAGGCGGCCAAGCTCAGCGCCAATGTGACGGTGGTCGAGCCGCTCGGCAGCGAAGTGTTCGCCTACGTCGAGAACGGCGGCAAGGAGATGGTCAGCCGGCTCGACCCGCGCACCGGCGCCCGCGTCGGCCAGGGGCTCGACCTCATCGTCGACATGGGCAAGATGCACGCCTTCGAGCGGGAGAGTGGGCGGACGCTACTGTGACACACTGCGATGGCGTCCAAAGTGGTCCGATAGTCTCAATAGCCGCGACCGGCAACGGCGCCAGTCGTCGAGCATATACCGAGAGACAACAAGGAGGCCAAGATGGCTGTCTGCAAGCATCTCAACCAGATCGACGTCGTGACGCCGAGTGGCGAAGGCTGTAAGGAGTGTCTCGAGCTGGGCGATACGTGGGTACACCTGCGGCTGTGTATGAGCTGCGGCCATGTCGGGTGTTGTGATAACTCGAAGAACAAGCACGCGACCAAACACTTCGCTTCGACCCAGCATCCGATCATCATGTCGTATGAGCGCGGTGAGGAGTGGGGCTGGTGCTACGTCGATCAAGGCTACTTCGAGTCGTTGCCTGAAATCCTGAAGCAGATCGGAAAAGAGGCGCCGGCCACACGCTAGCGACCTGGCAGGAGTGCCACAAAACGGCCTCTGAAGAAAGGAGCCGAGCGCAGCAATGGCGAAGCAAACGGTGGCGGAGGTATGCATTGATACGCTTGTCGCAGCTGGGGTGAAACGAATCTGCGGCGTGGCAGGGGACTCCCTCAACGGAATGACCGATTCGATCCGTCGGCGCGACGATATCGAATGGATACCGGTGCGGCATGAAGAAACTGCCGCGTTTGCAGCCGGCGCGGAGGCGCATCTGACAGGCCGCCTGGCGGTCTGTGCCGGGAGCTGCGGGCCGGGCAATCTCCATCTGATCAACGGTCTGTATGACGCTCAGCGCAGCCGTGTCCCTGTCCTAGCGATTGCAGCGCATATTCCGAGCCGTGAAATCGGCAGCGGGCAAGCTGAACGCGCCGATCGTGCATGCGCTGCGCGGCAAAGAGTTCATCGAGTACGACAATCCGTACGATGTGGGAATGACCGGACTGCTCGGCTTCTCTTCGGGGTACCAGGCCATGATGGCCAGCGATACCGTGCTGATGCTAGGAACCGATTTCCCGTACCAGCAGTTTTACCCCGAGCATGCCAAGATTATTCAGATTGATCTCCGCGGCGAACAGATCGGACGGCGGACCAAAGTGGACCTCGGTCTGGTCGGCGATGTGCAGGCAACGCTGCAGGCCGTGCTTCCCGCGCTCCAAGACAAGACCGATCGAAACCATCTTGACAGCTGCCTAGAACACTACCGCAGGGCGCGGAAAGGTCTTGACGACCTTGCGAGCGGCCAGCCGGGCAAGAAGCCGATCCATCCGCAATTTGTGGCCAGGATGATCGACGAGGTGGCGGCAGAGGATGCCATCTTCACCTGCGATGTCGGGACACCGACGATTTGGGCATCTCGATATCTGACCATGAATGGGAGGCGCCGACTGCTGGGCTCCTTCTGGCACGGTTCCATGGCGAATGCGCTCCCGCAGGCCATCGGCGCGCAACTGGCGTTCCGCGGTCGCCAAGTGATCACGCTGTCAGGCGACGGCGGCCTGGCGATGCTCCTGGGCGACCTGCTCTCGCTGCGGCAGCTGCAGTTGCCCGTGAAGCTGATCGTGTTCAACAACAGCTCACTCGGGTTCGTGGCACTTGAAATGAAAGCAGCCGGCCTTCTGGATTTCGCAACCGACCTGCTCAATCCAGATTTTGCGCGTATGGCCGAGGCGGCAGGTGTCCTGGGACTGAAGGCTGAAACACCCGAGCAGGTGCGTCCCATGCTCGTTGAAGCGCTCAACCACGACGGACCTGCGCTAGTCGACGTAGTAGTTAACCGGCAGGAATTGTCGCTGCCACCGTCGATCAAGCTGGACCAAATGATCGGGTTCAGCCTGTACATGATCAAGGCGGTGCTGAGTGGACGTGGTGACGAAATCATCGACTTGGCAAAAACCAATTTGATCCGATGAGCTTCGTCATGTGCATTGTGTATCGTCCTGGTCGCAGAGGAAACGATCGCTGGGATACGTGCGAGACAAGCAGGAAGCGGATGAGCGATGGACGACATCAGCCAGAAAGGATGGGGGCAGCTTCCCCGTCGGGGTCAGTTCGCGCGGCGCCACGATTGGGGGCCAGCGCCTGATCTTGAGCATCATTCGCGACATCACCGAGCGCAAACGGGCCGAGCAGCGCCAGCGCTTCCTCGCCGAGGCCGGCTTCGGCGCCACTACACGGCGGGCGAGCCGCTCGCAGATTGCCGTCCTCGGACCGGGTCGCGCGCTGACCGTGGTCGATGCGCAGCCCGGGACGCGCTTCATGCTCATGGCCGGGAAGCCGTACGGGGAAGTCCCCGTGTTCAACGGGCCGTTCGTGGATTAGCCCTCTACACTTAGGAGCAAACGTCATCATGTCTACACCGACCGGCATCGAAGCCAACAAAGAACTCGTGCGCACCTACACCCAAACAGTCTTCAACGAACACCACACCGACCGCGCTTCCGATTTCCTCGCACGCGAAGTGAAATGGCATGGCGGCACGCTCGGTACGGCGGACGGACTGGACAACGTCGCCGCGCTGGTGCGTGGATTCATCGACGCGCTGCCCGACTTGACGGCGACCGAGCAAGACATTGTCGCTGAAAGCGACACCGTTGCCGTTCGCTTCGTCGTCGAGGCTACCCATAAAGGTGACCTTCTCGGTATCCCGGCGACTGGCCGACGAGTTCGCTGGGAAGCAGTCGACGTGTATCGAATATCAAACGGCAAGATCGTGGAGGAATCGGCCGGCGACGACATGCTCGCAATTCTCGCCAACCTGGGGGTGTACACACCGCCGTGGCTGGGGGGACGGTGAGGACGCGCACCGCACGAAACGATTCAGTCCCGCCGGCGCCGGGCATGTTGTTGCCAACGCTGGTAGTCGCAGCGCGGCTGGAAACGAGCGTCGGAGCTAGATTGCCGGGAACCCCAGCAGCACGGTCTACAACGGACCGTACGTGGACTGAGGCGATCTCTCCGCTGAGCTGCCTCGGACTTTCGCGCCTCCCTGTGGGGTGGGTCCGGACAGCAGAGGGTTGAGACATGACTGACTACGGACACCCGATCACCTTTGGCCTGAGCCTTTACCCCTCAGTCGACCTGCTCAGGGAGACGAGACAGCTCGCGCAGGCGGCGGACGCGGGCCTGGACTACATCGCCATCCAGGACCACGCCTACAATCCGGAGTTCCTCGACGTCTGGACGCTCATCAGTTACCTGGCTGCCGACACCGACCGCATCTCGTTCTTTCCCGACGTTGCGGACCTACAATTGCGGCCACCGACCATCCTTGCCAAGGCGGCCGCGTCGCTCAGCGTGCTGACCGGCGGCCGAATCGCCCTCGGCGTCGGCGGTGGCGCGAGCGCGGACGGCATCGCCGCCATGGGCGGCATCCGGCGCAACGGACGCGAGATGGTCGCGTTCACCGACGAAGCGCTGCAGCTCATGCGCCGCGCGTTGGCGGGCGGCGTCGTCGACTTTCGCGGCGGCCAGCACACGATCGAAGGCTACGCAGCCGGGCCGGTACCCCCGGCGCAGGTCCCGCTGTGGCTGGGCAGCCAGGGGCCGCGGATGCTCGCCGTCACCGGACGCTCGAGCGACGGCTGGATCTCACCGCTCAGCACCTATCTAACGCCGCCAGCGGTTCCGTCCCGGCAGCAGCTGATCGACGAGGCCGCGCGCTCGGCCGGACGCGACCCGGCGGCCTTGCGCCGCATCTACAACGTCGTTGGCGCGATCGGCGCGGTGCGTGGCGGTCCCGGATTGACCGGCGACGTGCAATCCTGGGTCGACGCGCTCACCGATTGGTCCGTCGACCTGGGCTTCGACACGTTCGTCTTCTGGCCGACGACCGCGCCCCTGGTCCAACTGGAGGTATTCGCCACCGAGGTCGTTCCGGGTGTGCGGCAGCGCGTGAGCGAACGTCGCGGCCAACGATGACGCTCACGCTTGCCGCCGCCTGGGCGCGACTGCTGGGGGACCGGTCGACCATGGAGGGGAGACCGTATAAAAACGGGAGAATCGTACGCTTGTATACTGACAGCGCATCAGGAAGCCTTTCTTGTTTGTGTCGTCGGCGACACACTCCCACACCAATAAGCGATCATGCGCTGGGCACCCGCCACCTGGCCGCCCAGATCCGGCTGTGGTTCGCGCCGCTGCTGTCAGCATCCGAGGCCCGCGCCACCCTCGCCGAGGCGCGCGCGCGCTCGCCGAGAGCGGGTGCCGAAAACGCCTGCTCGACGAGATCGCCCGCCTGGAGGCGCAGGTATAAGTTTTGCGTTCTGAGTTGTCTTGTGAGAACGTAGAACTCAGAACGCAAAACTCAAAATTCTTAACTTCATGTTTACGCTGATGGTTATGCCCCTGTCACGCCGGCCCGCTATAGTGAGAGCAGAGACACGACACGATAGTGTCACGAATAACGACGAGGAGCTTTCCTATGGCATGGGTGATTGATCCGGCCCATTCGGAGGTCCAGTTCTCGGCCAAGCATCTGATGATCTCGACGGTTCGCGGCCGCTTTAACGCTTTCAGTGGTACCATCGACGCCGACGAAAACAACCCGACCACGGCCACGGTCGATGTACAAATCGACGCGTCGAGCCTGGTGACTGGCGAGGAGCGGCGCGATACGCACCTGCGCTCGCCCGACTTCCTTGACGTCCAGAAGTACCCGTACCTCACCTTCAAGCGCACCCGCGTCGAGCTTCTCGACAAAACCCGCGGCAAGCTCTACGGCGACCTGACCATTCGTGACGTCACGAAGCCGGTGGTGCTGGATGTGGAGTACGCCGGGCAGGCCAAGACACCCTGGGGCACGCTCAGCGCCGGCTTCAATGCGCAGACCAAGATCAACCGCAAGGACTGGGACCTGAACTGGAACGTGGCGCTCGAGAC
>WNGF01005511.1_pt1 | contig 24091 bp, 28 predicted proteins | sample 5400641 | NCBI WGS metagenome assembly WNGF01 (sample SAMN13153371, study PRJNA577476) | soil metagenome | isolation source: 80 cm soil or saprolite under grassland replicate 2 | place: USA:California | collected 2016-06-15 | reverse complement strand
ACAGGCAACCGGCTTCCGCCTGCCGTTCGACTGGCTGCCGACCGCGATTGGCCGCGGCGTCATGGCCGGCCAGGACATGGTCGCCAACCCCGAGCACGCGCTCGCTGCCGCCCGGATCGGCGCTCACGGGGCGTATCGGCTCGGGCGGATGCTCGTGCTGCCACCCGACCCCAACACGGTCTTCAAGGGCGAGCTCGGGCGGCGGAAGCGAGCCGCGTGGTCGCAGATGCTGCCGCTCGACGACTTCAAGGCCATCGGCAAGGCGTACGGCGCGACCGTCAACGACGTCCTCGTCGCCGTCACCACCGGCGCGCTGCGGCGCTACTTGGAAAGACGCGGCGAGCCCACGTCGGGAGTCGCGATCCGAGCGTCGGTCCCGGTGAACCTCCGGCCGCTCGCGGACGCGCACCGCCTGGGCAACGCGTTCGGGCTGGTGTTTCTCACCCTGCCCATCGGGATCGCCGACCCAGGCCGGCGGCTGCGCGCCATCAAGAAGGAGATGGATGGACTGAAGAAGTCTCCGGAGGCCGTGGTCGCATTCGGCGTGCTGACCCTGATGGGACTCGCGCCCCTGGAGGTCGAGCAGCTCGGGCTGCGCTTTTTTGGCAGCAAAGCCTCCGCCGTGCTGACCAACGTTCCCGGACCGAAGGCGCCGCTCTACCTGGCCGGCCGCAAGATCGACAAGGTGATGTTCTGGGTGCCGCAGTCGGGCCACCTCGGTCTGGGGATCAGCATCCTCAGCTATGCCGGCGGGGTGATGCTTGGCATCGCGACCGACGCCGGCCTGGTGCCCGACCCGGAGCGGATCGTCGAAAACTTCAAGGTCGAGTTCGAGTCGATGCGCAAGGCAAGCAGGGCCGCCAGGGCACCGGCTCGGGGCCGCGCCGCCCGGCCGCGCAAACCGGCCACGGCCGTCGTATGATCGCCGTCGTTGCAAGGCCGTAATCTTGTAAGCACGATGACTGAGACGAGCACGGTTCCGACCGAACAGGAGGCGCTGGACGCCTACTCGGCGACAGTGACGGCGGTCGCAGAACGCGTCCTGCCCGCGGTCGCAAGCCTTCGCATCCGGCGCGGCAGCCGCTCGTTCGAGGGCGGCGCCGGATCGGGCGTCGTCATCACCCCCGATGGATTCCTGGTCACCTCCGCCCACGTCGTGGCGCAGGCGGGCGCGGCGAGCGCGTCCTTCATCGACGGCACCGAGTACGAGCTCGATGTCGTCGGCGCCGATCCCCTCTCGGACCTGGCAGTCGCGCGTGCGCGAGCGGCCACCCTCGAGCCGATCCTGATCGGCAACGCGGACAAGCTGCGGGTGGGACAGCTGGTGGTCGCCATCGGCAACCCGATGGGCTTTTCGGGCTCCGTCACGTCTGGGGTCGTCAGCGGGTTAGGCCGCTCGCTGGCGACCGCCGACGGCAACGGCCACCGCCGGTTCATCGAGGACGTGATCCAGACCGACGCCGCGCTCAACCCCGGCAACTCCGGCGGGGCGCTCGCCGACTGGCGGGCGCGGCTGGTGGGGGTCAACACGGCCGTGGCCGGGATGGGGCTCGGCCTCGCGGTGCCGATCAACCGGACCACGCAGGCGATCCTGTCGGCCCTGATGCGAAACGGCCGTGTCCGCCGCGCCTACCTCGGCATCGCCGGCGGCACGCGTGCGCTTCCGCCCGCAGTGGCTCAGCGCCTCGGCCGGAAAGCGGGAGTCGAGGTGCAGGAAGTGGTGAGCGGCAGTCCGGCCGCGGCCGCGTTGCGCAGCGGCGATGTGATCGTGTCCGTCGCCGACGTGCCAGTGGCCAAGGCAGGTGACCTGCAGCGCTTGATGGTCGAAACGAGCATCGGGTCGAAGCTGGCGCTGACCGTCCTGCGCGGCGAGCACATGGTGACGCTGGAAGTCGTGCCGGTAGAACTCGCCTGACCCGCAGCTAAACTCCGGCCGTGGCCAAACAGATTCGCGAGCTTCTGCGCGCAAAGGCGCAGGACGGACGATTTCGAATGGCCCAGGTCGATCCGGACTCGACCCCGGGGATCAAGGGACGCAAGAAGGCGCTCGAGGACCTCAAAGCGCACCAGGCACGCCTTTTCAAGCTCCAGGAGCGGCTCTTCGCCGAGCACAAGCTCTCGCTGCTGGTGGTGCTGCAGGCGATGGACACCGGAGGCAAGGACGGGACGATCACCCACGTCATCGGGGGCATGAACCCGCAGGCGGTCCGAATCACCGCTTTCAAGCAGCCCACCCCCCAGGAGAAGCGCCACGGTTTCCTGTGGCGGATCCGTCGCAACCTGCCCGAGAGCGGTTTTGTGGGCATCTTCAACCGGTCCCACTACGAAGACGTGCTTGTCGCCCGCGTCCACGGCCTGGCGCCGCCGGAGATTATCGAGCGTCGCTACGGGGTCATCAATCGTTTCGAGAAAGACGTGACCAAGGGCAAGACCACGATCATCAAGCTTTGCCTCCACATCTCATACGAGGAGCAGCGACAGCGTCTCCTCGACCGGCTTCGAAACCCCGACAAGCATTGGAAGTTCAACCAGCACGACATCGACGAGCGCGCCTATTGGGACGACTACCAGAGCGCGTACAGCCTGGCCATCGATCGCTGCTCGACGAGGTGGGCTCCGTGGTACGTGATCCCTGCCAACGACAAGGACTACCGCAACTGGGCGGTCGCCCGGATCCTCATCGAGACGTTGGAGGAGATGGACCCGCAGTACCCGCACCCCAAGCTCGACGTTCCACGCTTGATCAAGCGCCTCAAGGCGTAGTGCCGGCCGGGATAAATCCGGCCTGAGCGCCACGCTGGCTATCACTAAAACAAAGAGCCCCGAGTCTCTCGACCCGGGGCTCCTTTGCCGGTTGCGTTGTTACGCTACGCGGACGCTGCGGGCGCGCGGGCCCTTGGGGCTCGCCTCGACCTCGAAGGTCACCTTCTCGCCACCGCGGAGGCTGTCGAAGTCGCCTTCGGTGCCACTCCTGTGGAAGAAGAATTCCTTACCGTCCTCGGCTGCGATAAAGCCGAAGCCACGGTCCGCGACCAGCTTCTTGATGGTGCCTGTAGGCATTTCCATCTCCTATCTCTCGAACTCAAGGCCTACTCAACTGGCGGGCCTGTTCGAGAAACTGGAGCCTGCGCGTGAGCGCCGGCGCTTCGCCGGCTGACAAGAGTATACCCCAGACGGTCAGCGCCTAATCCCTGGCGCCTCGGCGAGCCTTCTGGCTCGCGATTGATCGACCTCGGTCAGGTGCCGCTTGCGCAGCCGCAGATGCTTCGGCGTGACCTCCAGCAGCTCGTCGTCCGCGAGGAAGTCGAGAGACTGCTCCAGGCTGAGCCTGCTCGCGGGGGTCAGCCGCACGGAGATGTCGGAGGTCGACGACCGCACGTTGGACTGTTTCTTCTCGCGACAGACATTGACGCGGATGTCGCCAGGCCGTTTCTGGATGCCGACGACCATGCCCTCGTACACCGCCTCGCCGGGCTCGATGAAGGTCGCGCCGCGCTCCTGCGCCGCGGCCAGGCCATATGTGAGCGAGGTGCCCGCGGACGACGCGGTCAGGGCGCCGTTACGCTGCTCGCGGAAGTCGCCGCGTCACAGCCCCCAGGTGCTCCTCGCGGATGTCGACAGTGAGGCGCTCCACCGGCTCCATGCGCTGGCCGTTGATGACCTTGACGATGGCCTCGGGCCGGGAGACCTCGAACTCGTAGCCCTCGCGGCGCATGGTCTCGATGAGCACGGCGAGGTGCAGCTCCCCGCGCCCGCTCACCAGGAAGCGCTCGGCGGCGTCGGTGTCCTCGACATGAAGGCCCAGGTTGACGTCGAGCTCCTTGTAGAGCCTCGCCCGCAGCTGTCGCGTGGTCGAGAACCTGCCTTCGCGACCGGTGAACGGCGACGTGTTGACGCCGAACGTCATCCTCACGGTGGGCTCGTCGATCTCGATGCGCGGGAGGGGATCTGGTGATTCCGGGTCGGCCAGGGTGTCGCCGATCGCGACCTCCTCGAGGCCGGTCAGCAGCACGATGTCGCCTGCGCTGGCGCCCGGCACGGCCACGCGATCCAGGCCGCGGTAGACGAGGACCTGCACGACCTTTGCGCGCCGAGTCTCGCCCCTCGCCAGCACGGCGACCGCGTCGCCCGCAGCCACGCTGCCGCGCGAGATGCGGCCGATCGCCATGGTGCCGGTGTAGTCGTCGTAGGCGCGATTGGCGACCAGCATCTGGAAGCCCCCGAGCTCGGCGACGGGGGCCGGAATGTGCTCGATGATGGTCCTGAACAGAGGCTCGAGGTCGGGTGCGAGGTCGTCAGCCTTCAGGCCCGCGCGGCCCTCCTTGGCGATCGCGTAGACGACCGGCGCCTCGAGCTGATCAGCGTCTTCGGCCAGCTCGAGGAAGAGGTCGTGCACCTTCTCCAGCGCGACCGCAGGCTCGGCGTTGGCGCGATCGACCTTGTTGATCACGACCACGATTCGCAGCCCGACCTCGAACGCTTTTCGAAGCACGAACCGCGTCTGGGGCATCGGGCCTTCCGCCGCATCGACGAGCAGGAGGCAGCCGTCGGCCATGTTCAACACCCGTTCGACCTCGCCGCCGAAGTCGGCGTGGCCGGGGGTATCGATGATGTTGATGGTCACGTCCCCATGGCGGATCGACGTGTTCTTGGCCAGGATGGTGATCCCTTTCTCCCGCTCCAGGTCGTTGGTGTCCATGATCAGCGTGCCGACGTCCTGGTTGTCGCGAAAGGTGTGACTCTGCTTCAGCAGCGCGTCGACAAGGGTTGTCTTCCCGTGGTCGACGTGGGCGATGATCGCCACGTTGCGTATGTCGTGGCGCAGGTTGGTCAGGGTCACAGCGCGGCCACTATACGTAAGATCCGAGCGCACCATGCGTATTGCGCGCCTCGCTCTTTCCGCTTTTGCCGCGCTCTGGCTCATTCTCCTCACGGCACTCCTCTGGGGTCCCCGCGACGCAGTCGCGGGAGGCAGTGAGGCCTGGGTCATCACGTCGTTCCACTCCGACATCGGCGTCGAGACCGACTCCACTCTGACCATCAACGAGGACATCCAGGTCGATTTCGGGGGCCTCCAGAAGCACGGGATCTTCCGCACCATCCCGCTTCGCTATCGGTACGACGACACCAAAGACCGCTTTTACGAACTGACCGTCCAGTCGGTGACGAACGGCACGACGCCGCTCCAACACGATGACTACATCGACAGCGACAACCAGGTGATCAAGATCGGTGATCCGGACAGAACCGTCAGCGGTCGCCAGAGATACGTCATCTCTTACACGGTGCGCGGTGCAATGAACTCCTTCCCTGACCACGACGAGCTGTTCTGGAACGTCGACGGCCCGCTGTGGCCAGTCCCGAAGCAGACGGTCACCGCAACCGTGCACCTACCGACCGCCGCGTTCCAGAAGGCAGCCTGCTACGAGGGTCCGCCACGCTCGACCGCCGCCTGCCAGCATCAAGACGGCTCCGACTCCGTCAGCTTCACGTCCACGCGGAGGCTCGGTTCCGGCGAGCAGATGTCCGTCGTAACCGCGCTGAACAAAGGCGTGGTCACAGTTCCGGCCCCACTGCTCGAGGAGCGCAAGCGGAGTTTTCCGCAGGACGCGTTTGAGGTCAACCCGCTCACAGTCGGAGTCGGCCTGCTGCTGCTGGTCGCCGGCGTGGGGTTGATCATCCGCTTCTGGCTCGTACACGGCCGTGATCGCGCGTACCTCACGCGGTACTACAACACGAACGACCCGGCCCCCGACCGTCCGGAGCCCGTCTTCCAGCACGAGCCGGTGGTCGTCGAGTTCGAGCCTCCGCAAAACCTGAGGCCCGCGGAGCTCGGCCTGATTCTCGACGAGTCGGCCGACACCAAGGACGTCACGGCGACGATCGTTGACCTCGCGGTGCGCGGCTTCCTGACCATCAGTGAGGTTCCCGGCAAGCACGACTGGCTCCTCACGCGGAAGTCGGGAGAGGTCCCGGGCCTGCTGCCCTATGAGAGGACGCTCTTCTACGGCTTGTTCGCAAACGGCCGTCAGCAGGTGAAGATCTCCGAGCTCAAGGGAACGTTTCAATCGACGCTGAGGTCCGCGGAAGGCGAGGTCTACGCCGACGCGATGAGCCGCAAGTTCTTTCGCGCTCGGCCGGACCTGATACGGCTGGCGACGATCGGCGTCGCCATCCTCATCGCGCTGGTCGGCGCCGGCCTGACGTTCTTGCTCGGCGTGACCTTCGGCGGCGGGCTGATCGGCGTGGCGGTCATCCTCGTCGGCGTGGTCCTGCTGGTCATGCACAGCGCGATGGCGAGCCGGACCGCGCCAGGCCGCGAGGTGATGCAGAAAACCCTCGGCTTCCGTCTCTACATGACGACGGCGGAGAAATACCGGCAGCAGTTCGCCGAGAAAGCAGAGATCTTCACCCAGCTTCTGCCCTACGCGATCGTCTTCGGCTGCGTCTCGCGCTGGGCCAAGGCATTCGAGGGCATCGACACCAGCGCAAGCAACAACTGGTACGTCGGCAATGCGCCGTTCCAGGCTGCGATCCTGTCTAGCAGCCTCGAGTCGATGAATTCGAGTCTCTCCGGCGCGATCGCGTCGTCGCCCCCGAGCTCTGGCAGCTCCAGCGGTTTCGGCGGCGGAGGCTTCTCGGGGGCCGGTGGGGGCGGCGGAGGCGGCGGCAGCTGGTGAGCGGCCGCCTCCGATGCCGATCGGCGAGGCCGAGGCCGTCTGGCTCAGCACCTCTTCGCAAAAAGTGCTAAAGAATTAGGTAGCTGAGGGCCTCAATCCTGGGGCCCATCTGGGGGGATGTGAATATGGCGACTAACGTCGGTTCGTCTGCTCTGGCGTCCCTTTCGCCCGATGAACGCCGTAAACAGATGGTGCGGGCGGTGGTGGCGAGCACCGTCGGCACCTCGATCGAGTGGTACGACTACTTCCTCTTCGGGACGATGGCGGCGCTCGTCTTCGCGAAGCTCTTCTTCCCGAAGTCGGACCCGTTGACCGGGACGCTCAACAACTACGCGATCTTTTTCGTGGGCTTTCTTGCCCGGCCGATCGGCGCCTGGCTGTTCGGAACGTATGGCGACCGGATTGGGCGCAAGGCAACCCTGATCGCCACGCTCCTGTTCATGGGAATCGCGACGTTCCTGATCGGTATCATGCCGACCTACAACACGCTTGGTCTTTGGGCGGCGGTGATCCTAGTCATTCTTCGCCTTTGCCAGGGCATCGGCGTCGGCGGCGAGTGGGGCGGCTCGGTGCTCATGTCGATGGAATGGGGCAGCGCCAGGCGCAAAGGCTTTCTCGGCAGCTGGCCTCAGTTCGGGGTTCCAGTCGGACTGCTGCTTTCGACAGGAATCACTGCCTTGACCATCACCATTGCCGGCACCGCTACCTTCGAGGCATGGGCCTGGAGGATCCCATTCCTGCTCAGCATCGTCCTGGTCGGCGTCGGTCTCTACATCCGACTTGGAATCATGGAGACGCCGGTCTTTCAGGCGATCGTCCAGGAGAGGCGTGTCGAGGCCAGGCCGATAACTGAAGTCGTCAAGCGAAACTGGCGGGAGATCATCCTGAGCTCCCTTATTCGAATTCCGGAGCAGGCGCCCTTCTACCTGTTCACCGTGTTCGTGTTCACGTTCGGGGCTGCCGCGACCAAGCTCGATAAGCCCTTCCTTACCTGGGCGCTCAGCGCGGCCGCCGCCGTCTCGTTCTTCACGATTCCCTTCTTCGGCCACCTGTCCGACCGCATCGGCCGCAAGACCGTGTACATGGCCGGCATCGTGGTGATGGCGATCTGGGGCTTCGTCTACTTCGGGCTGTACAGCACTGCGATACCGCTGGTGGTCTTCCTCGTGATCGCGGTCTCCTTGATCCCGCACGACATGCAGTACGGCCCCCAGGCCTCTTTGATCGCCGAGAGCTTCACCGGAAGGCTCCGCTACAGTGGAGCATCGCTCGGCTATCAGCTCGCGTCTGTGGTTGCAGGTGGTCCTGCGCCATACATCGCAACGAAGATCTGGGCCGGGGAGCTATTTCTTCCGGCCAAGAATCCTTACATGATCAGCCTCTACATCCTTCTGTGCTGCGTGATCGGATTTGTGGCCGTGGTCCTGCTGAAGGACCGCTCTGCTTATGACCATACGCAGGAGTACGAACAGCAGGAGGTACCCGCCAGGGCCCTGCGCCGACCCGCGGCCGGCTAGCTCGTACTGGCAGCACCCTGAGAGAGGCGTCGCCGGGGCGACGCCTCTTTCTGTCGTTTGCGTCGAGGTCAAAAGCTTCGCGGTGGTGCCGAGAGCGGGAGTCGAACCCGCACGAGGTTGCCCTCATCGGTTTTTGAGACCGACGCGTCTGCCTGTTCCGCCACCTCGGCGTGCGGCCGGCGGGGCTCGACAATACCATTCGCCTGTGTTCCGACCCGCCGCGGCCGCGTTCCTGTGCTTGATCCTGGCCGGCTGCACCCAGCTTGGGCCCGCTTCCGCCAACCCAGCGGCCAACACCGCCACGACCCCTGCATCCGGGTCGGTGGCGTCGGCGCCCCGCATCACTCCCCCACCCGTGAAACCGCCCACCCCGCCCGGCACGAACCTGCCGGCGTTCGCCTGCAAGGATGCCGGGGGCGGGAGCACGGGGGTAGCCAACGTCACGGCCGCGCGCGTCGGATCGCAGACCGGCTACGACCGCTTCGTGCTCCAGTTCGACGGCAAGGTGCCCACGTACACGGTCAAACGGCAGGCCAAGCCGACGTTCTCCCTGGGCGCGAGCGGCCAGTCGATCACCCTGAGCGGGACGGCGGGGGCGCTGGTTCAGGTTCACTCCGCGACGCAGTCGAACACCTACAGCGGGCCGACCGACTTCACCCATCCCGAATTCATCGTCCTGAAAGAGGCGCGGCTGACCGAAGACTTCGAAGGCGTGGTGGCCTGGGGGCTCGGGCTGGCCCACCCTGCCTGCCTGCGCACCTTCACGCTCTCCAACCCATCGCGACTGGTGGTTGACTTCTCGACCGCATCCACCTGATTTCCCGATAACCTTTCGAGGCCATGGCCATCCAGCCGCCACCGGCGGCACCCGTAGCGCCCGCTCTGACGCCCACACCTCCGGCCAAGAAAGGAGGATGCGCCGGCTGTGGATTCTCGTGCCTTGGATGCCTCGGGGTCTTCGTCGTGCTGGCCATCCTGCTGGTGGGAGGTGGGTGGTACTTCCTGGTCGTCCAGGCGCAAGCGGGCGTCACCGCACCCGCGTCACTGCTCGTGATCACGCCGAAGGTCGACGTCGGCAAGAACGACTCGGGCTACAGGCCCGCCATCCCGGGCGAGCAGCTCCCGGCTGGGAGCTCGGTTCGCACAGCCGGCGACGGTCATGCCGCCATCCAGTTCCCCGACGGCTCGTTCACGCGCATGTCGCCTGACACCACGGTGACGGTCAACGCCGCGCAGCTGAGCAAGGAAGGCAACCTCTCGTCCGCAAGCCTCCAGCAGAAGATCGGGCGCACGTTCAGCAGCGTGCAGCACCTGGTGGGCGGAGCCACCTTCAAGGTCGGCGGTCACTCTGTCAGCGCCCAGGTGCGCGGCACGGAGTTCGAGATCCTCGTCCGCGCCAACTCTACCAACCTGATCAAAGTCTTCGACGGCAGCGTGTCCGTCAGCGGCGCGACCAGCATCACCCTCAACGCGGGCCAAGAGGTGGACGCGGACGCCAACGGCCGGCTGTCGGCGCCGCGTCCGATCCAGCCCGAGCCGGGTGACCCACACGCCCTCGCGTCGCAGTGCGCTCGGACCGTCGCGGCCGGGACCACAGCCGGCACGAGGCAGACCTCGACCGGTGAGGGCCTGGCCACCGGGCAGAGCGCCGAGGTCGACTACAACTCACCAGGCGGCACGTTGACCATCGCCCTGTGCTACCCGGGCAGCTTCATGACGCTGTCGATCATCAACCCCAACGGCACGGTGTTCTCATCGCGGGCCAGCAGCCGGCCCGTCGTGACCCACCTCAGCGGGCCGCCAGGCCGCTACCGCGCCATCGTGAAAGCGATCGACGCCCCGGGCGGCGAGGCGTACGCGGTGTCCTTCGCGACCAATGCCGGCTGCGCGTCGGGGCCGATCGACTCTGGAGGCATAGTCCGGCAGACATTGAGCAACGCTGAGATCGCCAGGTCGCTGCAGGAGTCAGGCGTCACCGGCGTGACGCTCGCGGTCCAGGGCACCTCCCCCACCTCGGCTCGCGTCTATTACTACTCCAGCATCGGCGGCATGACGATCTCGTGGACGGTCGTCTTCTATGCCGCGACGCCGAACCTCGGAGCGGTCATCACCCAGGTCACCGTGCGGGGGATCAACATCACGACCCAGGTCGTTTCACGCCTGACCTCGGCCGCCGGCAGCTCGATCACCGCCATCCCTTCCGACTTCACCGTGGATCGCGTCTACTCCTGCAAGGGGCCGCAGGGCGGAATGATGGTGATAGAGGGACACCGCTAGAGCACCTCTCCCGAGTTCGCGGTAAACGGGGCTCTTAGCGCGTCCGAGGCGCTATCTTTCCGGGGATGTCCGCGCTCGCCGCCCGAAAGCCAGCGAGGCGACGGCGCGCCGTACCGTGGCTGGTCGCCCTCGTCATCATCCTTCTGCTCGTCGGCGGGACCGGCTTCTGGGTGACCACGGCGGCCCAGGCAGCCACGGACGAGCTCGCCGCGTTGACCGTCTACCGACCCGCCGCCTCCGTGGCCCGCGGAGGTGGAGCTTATGAGGCCGCGACGACAGGGGCGGTGCTGCAACCCGGCGATTCCGTCAAGACCGACGCCAAGGGCCGCGCCGGGATCCAGCTGCCTGACGGCACCCTCACCCGGCTGGCGAGCGAGACCGAGCTCACACTGACGTCAGCCCACTTCTCAAAGGATGGGAACCTGCACGACGCAACGCTCACTCAGAAGCTGGGGCGGACGTTCACCAACGTGCAGCACCTGATCAGCGGCGCTTCGTTCTCGGTGCGTGGTCAATCGGCGGTGGCGAGCGTGCGCGGGACCAAGTTCGAGGTCCTCATCACGCCCGACGGAAAGATGATCGTCAAGCTCTTCGAAGGCGAGCTGGATTTCGACGGCAAGAACCACGTCCACCTCACCGCACCCCAGCAAGCCACGGCGGATGCGCAGGGCAACGTCGGGCCAGCCGGTCCGATCCTGCCCGACCCTGATGATCCGTTCGGGGCCCAGATCCAGGCCCAGGACGCAAGCAGCCAGGGCACGACCCCCGGGACCGAGCAGCTCTTCATGGGCGCGCCTCTGCACGATGGCGAACAGCAGCAGTACACGTACAGCTTCGCCGGAGAGGGAATTGTCAAGGCAGCGCTCGGCTATCCGGGGAGCGCGATGTCTCTGAAGGTCAAGTCACCCGACGGTCAGATTCACGAAGGCAAGGGGCCGTCTCCGATCACGGTCGTCGTGAACAACGCGCCTGCAGGCATCTACACCATCACCATCGTCGGCGTGAGCGGGCTCGGGCGAGAAGGCGAGACGCCCTTCCTGAGCGTGGCCGCCCTCGAGCCATGTGCCAGCGCCACCGTCGAGCGCAACGGGGCGGTGCGTCATGGCTACACCGCCGACGACCTCGAGACCAACATCGATGTCCCAGGCCTCTCAAACCTGAACCTCAAGATCGTCGGCAACTCGTTGGCGGGCGCGATCGTGACCGGCAGCGGGACTTACAACGGCGTGTCGTGGACCGGGACCGTGGTCGTCTTCAGGCACGGAGGTGTGCTGCAGATAGTGGCTGTCGGCGCAACCGTGTTCGGTGTTGCGGTGCCGGCTGAGCAGGTGGTGAGCCAGATCGGTTCCCTGATCGGTCAGGATCCGGCGAACATCAACGTCGGCTTCGTCGTCGACCGCCTGTTCACCTGCAACGGTGTGGTCATCATCGACGGCCACGTATAAGCGCGACGCCTGAGGGAATTCGCTAGGGCAAGCCAAAGAGGCGGTGCGTGAAGTTCACCAGGAGCGAGAGCCCCGAGCCCGACAAAAGCCACGTGACCTCGGCGAGGCCGACCACCACCATCAGGAGAGCCCCCAGGCCGATGCCCCTCTGGATCGCCGGCTGCAGCCAGTTCCCGGTTTCGGCATTTGCGACTCGTCCCCGGCCGCGCAGAGCTGCATCGAGACGGTTAAGCAGCTCGCCCGCCGCGGCAGGTCGGCGGTTGGGATCGCGATCCATCGCCTGCTGGAGCACCGCTGAGAATTCGGCAGGCAGGTCCGGCACCACGTCGCGCACAGTGGGCGGCGGCTCATACAGCCGGCGGCTCAGCGTCTCGATCCAGCTCTTGGACGAGAACGGTCGCCGCCCGGTGACGGCTTCGAAGATGATGGCGGCCAGGGAGTAGACGTCGGCTCGGCCGTCCACCTCGCGGCCGACCAACCGCTCAGGCGCCACGTAGTCGGGGGCCACCGGGGCGCCCGCGCCAGGACCTGTGTTGAAAGAGGCAACCGTACCGAGGCCGAAGCCGGTCAGCAGGGTGCGACCGTCGTCAGCGAGAAGGATGTTCGCCGGCTTGACGTCGCGATGGATTGTGGCGCGGGAGTGCGCGTAATCGAGCGCGCTTGCAATCGGGCGCAGGAGCGACACGACACCAGCCGGCTCATAGCGAACGCCAGAACCGAGCACTTCGTCCAGGGTGCGCCCCGCGACCATCTCCGTGACGAGATAGGGACAGTCGCCGTCATATGCGAGGTCGTAAAGCCGCGGGATCGCCTCGTGCTCCAGTGCCACGTACGAGCGCAGCTCGAGAAGGAACCGGCGCGAGAAACTGACGTCCCGCGCGACCGCGGCGCCGATCGTTCGCAGCGCCACCTTGCGGTGCATGCGCGGATGCTCGGCTTCGTAAACCACGCCGAGGCTGTCGGTCTCGAGCTCACGAAGGACGCGGTAACCGCCCACGTGGAGACCGTTCTTGCGCACGTCCGCGCTTGGCGAGCCGTTCCGGCTATGCCGCTCCGATGCCATTCGAACCTTGAACTTTAGCCATTACGCCCGCCGGCTGGTGTCGGCGAGAGGATTTGAACCTCCATGCCCTCTCGGGCACCGGATCCTAAGTCCGGCGCGTCTGCCGTTCCGCCACGCCGACATCGACGGTAGTATCCGCCCGCGTCTTGGCGAGCGTTGCGCGCGCAAGTGTGCTGAAAGTGGGCGATCGACGCGATTTGACTACTTTTGGCACACTCGAAGCCCTAAGGGCAGCGGTGAGGGGGTGCGCGCGCCCGCTACGATCATGGTGGCCACAACGGCAGTCTGGAGGCCACAAATCAACGAGAGGTGAGCCGAGAAAGATGAGGAACGCCCTGCTGGTCGTCGACGTCCAGAACGACTTCGTCGAGGGCGGCGGCCTGCCGGTCAAGGGTGGCCAGCAGGTGGCCGCGATGGTTTCTCGTCACATCCGCCACTTCAAGACGGAGTATTCGTTCGTCGTCGCCACGCGCGATTACCACGAGGACCCTGCCGATCATTTCTCCGACCAGCCCGATTTCGTCAACACGTGGCCGAAGCATTGCGTGATCGGCACTCAGGGTGCCGCGCTATGCCCGCCTGTATTCAATCTCGTTCGCGAGAAGCTGATCTCTGCGGTCGTCGACAAAGGCCGCCATTCGGCCGCTTACTCAGGGTTCGAAGCACTCGACCCGCGCGGCCATCCGCTGCTCGACGTGCTCAGGGAGGCCCGCGTCGACCACATCGACATCTGCGGCCTGGCCACCGACTTCTGCGTGCGGGCCACCGCTCTGGACGCACGCAAGCACGAATTCCAGGTCCGCATCCTGGTCAACCTGTGCGCCGCGGTCGATCCAGAAGGGGGCCAGCGCGCGCTGGAGGAGATGAAGGCGGCGGGCTGCCAGCTGCAGGCGGCTACCGCTCCTTAGAAGCCGGCTCCTCCAGCGGCGCGGTTTGTCTTACGAGCCGCTCTCGTATTTGAAGGAGACGTTCAGCCGGATCCGATACATGGCCACCTTTCCGTCCTCGATGGTGACGTCCTGTCGCACCACCTCTGCCACTCGCAGGTCACGCAACGACTTGGCGGCGGTGTCTATGGCGCTCTTCGCGGCCGCTTCCCATGACGTGTTGCTGGTCCCGACCAGCTCGGTCACTCGATAGACGCTGTCGGCCATTGTTTCCTCCTTCAAATCTGGGCGAGTTCACCGCAGATTGTCGCGCAGGCTAGTGAGCGTGTCAGGAAGGGACGCGCTGGAGGCGGCGCAGCTGGGGCAGAGCCTCGACCATCTTCTCTGCGATCTCGGTCGCCTTCGCAGGATTGAGCATGAGCACCTGCTCTGTGAAGCCGAGCTCGAGGAGACGGCCTGACTGGTCGAGCAGCTGGGTCTCGCTTTCACCGTCCCACGGAAACTGGATGGAGTGGCGGATCGCGGTCCGCTCTCGGCCCACCTCATCGCAGGCGGCCTCCAGCTTCGCGACCAGCTCACTCACGTGCTCCAGGTCGCCTCCCGCAAGGTTCCAGACATCGGCATGGCGAGCGACCAGGCGCAGCGTCGCATCGCCCGATGCGCCGATCCAGATCGGCGGGTACGGCTTCTGGATTGGCTTCGGGTTGGCGATGGCGTCCTTGAGGCGGTAGTAGCGGCCGTCGAAATTCGTGCGCTCGTCGGTCCACAGCGACTTGATCACCTGGAGCGACTCGCTGAGCCGCCCGACGCGGTGGTCGAGCCCTTCGATCCCATACATCGTGTGCTCGATCTCCGCCCATGCGGCGCCAATTCCGAACTCCAGCCGGCCGCCGGACAGGTGGTCGACGGTGACCGCCTCCTTGGCCAGGAGCACGGGGTGGCGATAGGTGTTGCCTGTGACCATGCAGCCGATGCGCACGCGTTTGGTCGCCTCCGCCATCGCCGCCTGGAGCGTCCAACCCTCGTAGATCGGATGATCGGGACCGCCAGGGCCGATCGACGCGAGGTGATCGAAATCCCACACGTGGTCGAAACCGCCCTCATCGGCGATGCGCCAAACAGCTCGGAGCGATTCGATGGTGGTGCGCTGGCCAGAATGCTTGAGGCCAAAACGAAGCGGGTGGTTCACAAGGACAACGTTACGTCAGCGGAAACGGGTGGGCCGGACGCGAATCGGGATGCGGTAGTCGGCTGAGAAGCTCTCGGGTGTCATGCCGTACGCCTTGATCAAGCGCCGGTACTTGGCGATGTAGGCAGGCGTTCGATTTGCGGGCGCCTGGGTCTTCGGAACCGTGGCGGTGCCGTCGATCCGGACGATGTCGTCCCCATCCGCTGTCGAGTTGAAATGCATCTCCACCTGGGGATTGCGCTCGATGTTGTTCACCTTCTGCCCCGGCACGGAGTAGAGAAGGAATGACTTGCCGTCCCATAGGAACCAAACGGGCACCACCATCGGCCTTCCGTTCGGGTTGGTGGTCGCGAGCCAGATCACGATCTCCTTCTCGAGCCGCTTCTGGACGTGCTTGCCGCCGGTGGTCGATGTGTCGAGCCCGGCGCGCTTGGCTGCAGTCACTCCTGGGTAAGAATATGACGGTGAGCCAGAAGGTCAAGAAAACCGAGGGCGATTGGCGCCGCGAGCTGACCCCGATGCAGTTCCACGTCCTGCGTGAGAAGGGAACCGAGCGCCCCTTCACCGGCGAGTACTGGGATACCAACACTCCAGGGGTCTACCTGTGCGCGGGATGTGGCGCCAGGCTGTTCGAGTCCGAGACCAAGTTCGACGCCCACTGCGGCTGGCCGAGCTTCTATGCCCCGGCTGAGGGCGCGCCAATAGAGGAGCACGTCGACAGCAGCCACTTCATGAGCCGGACCGAGGTCACGTGCGCCAGCTGCGGCGGGCATCTGGGCCACGTCTTCGACGACGGTCCGGAGCCGACCGGACTGAGGTACTGCATCAACTCAGCGTCGATCAAGCTGGACCCCAAGACAGAGGCGTAGAGCCTCTCAGGCGCTCAGTGCGGACAGTACCGCCAAGAGTCCGAGGGTAACGATCGCGACCGCGCTGGCAGCGCTGATGCCCCGCACGACTTGCGGCGTCACGCGAGCGCGGAGGCCGGCCGCCAGGGCGGCCAGCACGCACCACCATGTAGCCGACCCCAGGAAGACGCCGAGGACGACGAGCGCGGGCGGCAGGTAGCCGCCCTTCAGCCCGATGCCCAGGGCCGCGACCAGCGCTGCGAACGAGATGATCGTGCTTGGGTTGGTGATGGTCAGCCCGAGCGTCGACAGGTATGCCCAAGCGAGCCCGGCCCCGTTCGCAGCTCCGGCCACGTCAGTGGTGGGACGGCGCTCGAATGCGGTTCTGACGCCGAGCGCGATCAGAACGGCTCCTCCCCCAAGCGCTAGCCAGCGCTGTTGCCCGACGAGGACCGACGTGATGGCGCCGACGCCGAAGGCAGCCAGCGCCGCGTAGAGGCCATCTGCCGTGGCGACGCCGAAACCTGAGGCGAGTCCGTGCCGCCAGCCCCGGAGTAGGGTGCGCCTAAGGCAGAGGAAGAAGATGGGGCCCGGCGACGCGGCAATGGCGAAGCCGAGGGCGAACCCTCTGAGCAGCAGGCTGGCCACCGGAGCCTCTCACGTCGGGGAAATTTAGCACTTGTTCGCCCCCCACCCGGCAGCGCCCGCTCGGCGTGCGGTGCCGACCTCCCCACATGGTGGGGAGGTCATTAAACGGCCTTCCCTGGGTCACCGTCGTCGTGGTGACTCACGACGTGGACATCGCGGGCCAGGCGAGTCGCTTGATCCGGCTCAAGGACGGCAAGGTCATCGCCGACGAGAAGGTCGAGGAAAAGGTTCCGGTAGCCTAAGAAGCCTGAAGGTCGGTCTCGGACTTCCCAACGCGGACAAGAGCCTGGCTGACGGGCGCCTTCTGGTGGAGATCGCGCGGCGAGCGGAGACTCTTGGCTTCTCGTCGCTGGGCACCATCGGGCGCATGGCCTACTCGAGTTACGAGGAGCTCGTCACCCTCGCCGCAGCCGCTGCGGTCACGGAGCGAATCGGACTGATGACGGACATCCTGCTCGCGACGACGCGCGAGCCCGTTCTGCTGGCCAGGCAGGCCGCGACGCTCGATCAGATCTCTCAAGGTCGGTTTCTGCTGGGCATCGGCGTCGGCGGGCGGCCGGACGACTTCATCATCAGCGGCCTGGAGTTCAAGAACCGCGGCAGGCGGATGGATGAGGCACTCGACCTGATGCACCGAGCGTGGCGCGGGGAGCCTATCCCCGGGACCAATCAACCGGTGACGCCCAAGCCGCGCAACGGCCATTCCGTGCCGATCATCTTCGGCGGCTATTCCGACCGGGCGATCGCCCGCGCTGTGAAGTGGGGCGTCGGCTACACGCTTGGAGGCGGCACGCCCGAGGCGCTCCAGGGGATGATGGAGCGCGTAAGGGCGGCCTGGAAAGAGGCTGGTCGCTCTGGAGATCCCGAGTTCCGCGCCCTCGGCTACTACGCCATCGGCGATGAGGTTCACGCTGAAGCCCAGTCAAACCTCACCGAGTACTACATCGATTACGGCGACCGCGTCTGGCGGGGGACGGTGAAATCAGCGGCCGAGGCCAATGACCGGGTCAAGGCCTTCGAGGCGGTTGGCTGCGACGAGTACCTGCTGTTCATGGCCGCGCCTGGTATGGCGCAGGTGGAGCGCCTTGCCGAGGCCGTTCTTTAGTCGGCGCGTACTCAGCTATGGAGCCCTGGGTGCGGGCGCTGTCGTGGTGCTTGCGGTCGGAATCGCAGCCTTTCAGTCTCTTCAGGTTCCACTGGAGACACCCGTGGCGAGCAGTCCGACGCCCGCGGTCGGGTGCACCCCCGCCCCCTGCGCCAACGTTCGCGGTTACATGCTGTGGGTGTCGAACCTCAAAAGCGAGGGCGACGTGGTGACGATGGAAGTCACATTTCGAAACGCAAGCCAGGCGACCCATGCCGACCCGAGCGACCTCGAGCTCATCGATTCGGCGCGGCATTCCAGCCACCCCGACTTTTCCCTTCCCGACTGCACTCAATGGAGCCGGCATGAGTTCAGCAACGGCGCGACGTACGGGCCTCTGACCCTGTGCTTCAAGGTGACGACAACGTCGCCGCCCCTCACCCTCCGCTGGTCGCCGGATTTTGGCCTGTTCTGCTGCCAGAGGGACATCAAGCTCGACTGAGTCGAAGCGCGATGTCGGGCCGGTTGGTGATCAGGACCGCCACCCTCGGGTCGCGAAGGAAACGGGCGATCTCCACCTCTTCATCCACAGTCCATACCCAGGCCGGCACGCGCCGGCGCGCGCAGTAGCTGAGCACACGCGCGCGTGCGAGCTGCGCGTGCGCGGCCACGAAGTCCGCGTGACAGCGCTGCAGCCGGCGATGAGGAAACAGCTCGCTGAGTCGAACCCGTGCCACTTGCCACGGGGGCGCACCTTCCATGTCGTGGCCCAGCGTCAGTCCCACCTGGAGTTGCGGGAACTCGTCCTTGATTCGCATGACGGGCTCGTCCTCAGCGGTGATCACGAATCGACTCGGGTCGAAACGGGCGAGGGTGCGGCCGACGATGTCGCCCTCGTAGCCGGGCTCCTTGACATCGATGTGCAGGCGGACCTCGGGCATCAGGAGATCGAAAGCCTCCTCCACGGTCTGCATCTGAGGTCCAAGCTCGGTGCGCAGATCCGCGTATGACGTTGAGCTGATCGCCCGTCTCAATGGAGTCGTCTCGTCGTGGTAGTTGACATAGGTCCCGTCCCGCGTTCGGCGAACGTCGATCTCCACGAAGTCGACGCCCATGGCCATGGCGCGCCGGTAACGCTCCGCTGCCGGCAGCCCGGGTATTCCGCACTCCCCGCGATGGGCATCGATGAGTGGGCGCATCTCCCGCATATTGATGGAGGTGGCTGGTCTACACCCGACGGTCGTCATCACCGGGGCCACGGGCGCGATCGGTTCTTCGGTGGCTGCGGTCCTCGTTTCCCGCGGGGCGCGCGTGCTGCTGTTGGCGCGGCCGACCGACCGTCTCGACTCATTGGTCGAGAGGCTTCAGCGCGACAAGCGCGTGCAGGGCGTCGGCGTCGACCTGGCCGTTCTTGCCTCTGTGCGCAGGGCGGCGCGGGAGATCGCACGCAGCGCCGGCCACGTCGACGCCCTGATCCACACCGCCGCTGTTTTCTCCAACGAGCGCCGGCAGACCGCTGACGGGTTCGAGCTCATGCTCGCCACCAATCACATCGGACCCTTCGTTTTCACGAACCTGCTCCGCGATCAGCTCGTGGCAGGGGGACGCGTGATCATGGTTTCGGCTCCGTCCTCGACGAGGGTCAACTTCGATCACCTGCTGTCGAAGGATCATTTCCGGCCGCTGCAGACGTTCGGTGCAACCAAGGCGGCCAGCCTGATGTTCACCTTCGAGCTGGCACGACGCGCGAAGCGCTGGGACGTGCGTTCTAATGCCTTTCATCCCGGGCACGTCCGCTCGGAGCTCATGCAAGAGGCTTCGCGCCCGATTCGCCTGTTCTCCCGTTGGAGAAGAGCTTCTGATAGAGCGGTCCTGCGCCGGGTGGGGAGTGTGAATTAGGTGAGGCCTTCGCAGGATCTTCACACCACCCTCACAACCTCCGGGAAGGATGAGAGGCATCAATCTCGGACAGCAAAGGAGTGGTCGACATGAGACGCGGTTTTGGTTTCCTCTGGGTGGCGCTGACGGGCATCTTGCTCGCGGTCGTCGGCGCGGTTGCGTATCAGGCGGGCTGGTCGGCGGGAGTGGCGACGCACCTCCCGGAGGGCGCGGCGGGAGTGGCTCCTTACTACGGCTACTACGCGCCGCACTTCTTCGGCTTCGGCGTGTTCGGTTTCTTCTGGCTCCTGGTCATCCTGTTCCTGATCTTCGTGCTGTTCCGCGCGGCCCGCTTCGGCCGTGGGTGGGGCTACCGGGGCTGGGGCCCCGGCGGATACGGCGGTCATGGCGGCGTGCCGCCGGCAGTCGAGGAGCGGATGCAGGAGTGGCACCGGCGAGCGCACGGCGAGCCTTCGCCCACGCCGCCACCGCCTGACACCAAACAGGTTTGAAGCGGACCGTGCACCGGGTCACGCCCGGTGCACGGTATCTACGATGGACGCCGTGCCCACCATCCTGGTCGTGGACGACGAGCCGAGGATCGTTCAGCTCGTCCGCGATTACCTGGAGCGGGGCGGCTTCAGCGTTCTCGTTGCTTCTGACGGCCCGACCGCTCTGCGGACCGCGCGAACTGGACGGCCTGACCTCGTCGTGCTGGACCTGCGGCTGCCGGGTCTTGACGGATTGGACGTCACCCGGGCGCTCCGTCGCGACGGCGAGGTGCCGATCATCATGCTCACCGCGCGCACCGAGGAGTCGGACAAGCTCGTGGGCCTGGAGCTGGGCGCGGACGACTACATCACCAAGCCCTTCAGCCCGCGGGAGCTGGTCGCGCGCGTCCGGGCCGTGCTCCGCCGGGCCGAAGGCTTGCGATCACCGTCGGACCTGATTCGAGTCGGCTCGAGCGTCGAGCTTGACGTGGCGAGGATGGAGGCGCGCATCGCCGGCCGCCGCGTGGATCTGACGAAGACGGAGTTCCAGCTCGTGGCGACGATGGCGAGGCAGCCAGGTCGAGTCTTCACTCGCTCTCAACTTCTGGACGCGGTCAAGGGCGTCGCCTTCGAGTCATACGAGCGCGCGATCGATGCCCACATCAAGAACATCCGCCGCAAGATCGAGCGGGACCCGGGTGCTCCTCGCTACGTTCAGACCGTGTTCGGTGTCGGCTACCGCTTTGCGGAGCCGGATGAAAAGCCCGCCTCAAGTGCCGAGAGGTCCGGTTGAGCCCGGACTGGGGACCCGGGCCGCGCCGGCGGCCGCCGTGGTGGCCCAACGACCATCCATGGCCACCACCACGGCGGTGGGGACGGCGTGGCATGCCCTTCTTCTGGAGGATCGGTTGCGCGGTCGCTGGGGTGATCTTCCTGGCCGCCGTGGCCGGAGCTGTCGTCACCGCCCTGGTGGGCACGCTGATGGGCTGGATCCTCGGACCGGAGGTCTTCCGACCCGGCGCCACGCATGTCATCCTTGCCACGACCCTGCTGCTGATGATCCTGATCACGGTCATCGCGCAGCGCGGCATCCGGCGCATGACACGCCCTATGGACGTGATGATCGACGCCGCCGGTCGCATCGAGAAAGGCGACTACTCGGCGCTGGTGCCGGAGGATGGTCCGCCTGAGCTGCGTTCGGTCGCGCGCGCCTTCAACGCGATGTCGGCGCGCCTGAAGTCCAGCGACGAGCAGCGGCGCAGCTTTCTCGCTGACGTCGCCCACGAGCTGCGGACGCCGCTCTCGGTGATCCGCGGTCAGGCGGAAGCGCTCGCCGACGGGGTGTACCCTCCGGACTCCGAGCACATCGCGCCGATACTCGACGCCACGCGGTCGCTCGAGGTCCTTGTCGAGGACCTGCGCACCCTCGTCCTGACGGAGGCAGGAAGCCTCGTCCTGAATCGCGAGCCGGTCGAGCCGGGCGCCCTCGTCCAGGAGGTGATGGCGTCATTCGACGCCCAGGCAGAGGCGTTTGGCGTCGGCCTCTCAGCGACCATCGACAAGGGCGTGCCGACAGCAAACATCGACCCCGCGCGAATGCGCAGCGCGCTCGCCAACGTCGTCTCGAACGCAATCCGGCACACGCCGGACGGCGGATCGATCCGGGTGGAGGTCAAGCCAGCGGACAAGCGCGTGGTGATCACGGTCAGCGACACCGGCGAGGGCATCGCGCCCGAGCTGCTGCCGCGCATATTCGAACGGTTCGTCAGGGGACCGGGCTCGGCGGGTTCTGGGCTTGGCCTGGCGATCACTCACGACATCGTCACCGCGCACGGCGGGACGATCGAGATCGAAAGCACGCCGGGCGTCGGCACCACAGTGAGGATGACGCTGCCGACAGCTGCCTAGGCCTGCGCTGGTGCCTCCAGAGCCCGCGCTCGGTCGACCAGCTGGATGGCGACCCAGAAGATGAACAGCGCGTTCACCACGTGCAGGCCGGAGATGGCGCGCACCACGCCAGTCGCGTGCAGGTGGTACGGAAAGAGGAGTAGCGACTGCACGATCACGAGTCCGGGAATGGCTGCGGTCAGCCAGAGCAGCCGGCCGGGCACGCGCCCATACCAGCCGGCCAGGATCGTCAGCAGCGGCAGAAAGAAGACGATCGCCCCGTTGATGTTCGCGTGCCAGTAGAAAGAGTCCTTCCAGTCGTAGAAGATGCCCAGGCCGGCGAGCAGAAACTGAACGGCCACGGAAGCCGCGACCAAACTGGCCCCGATCACGAATGCGCGACGCGCCGTTGATCGCATCTTGGGGAGACCTTACTACCGCCGGCGGAGCTGGTACCAGCCGCCGGGGAAACGGCCCGGCTCCTCGCCACCCCAGTCACGCGTCACCTCCCAGTCCTTGCCGAAGCGGCGCTCGAGCTCATCGCGCGACATCCTGACGGATGCCAGCGGGTTGCGGGCGGTGCGAACTGCGTAGAAGCCCCAGACGAGAAAGATCGCACCCGCCGCCGTAGCATCCGTAACTCCGCGAGCGTATGCGTCGCGCCTGCCATCCGGGATCGAGTGATAGCAGCCCAGGTCGAAGACGAGCCCGAAGCCGTCGCCAACCCCGAGCTCGCTCAGCCTGGTGACGTCGCCGACGATGAACCGGGGCGAGGCTCCCGCCGCTGCGGCCTTGCGTTTCGCGGCGGCTACGGCCTTGGGCACGAAGTCGATGCTGGTGACGTCCCATCCGTGCTGGGCCATGTAGATGGAGTTGGTGCCGGTGCCGCAGCCGAGGTCGAGGGCGCGAGCCGGGGTCAGCGCGTTGGGCCCTTCGATGAGCTCCTTGAGCTCGGGCGGCGACACGCCCGTATCCCACGGCTTGAAGCCGAGGAGGTACATCGCCTTGTAGAAGATGCTCACGCGGAGAGATTAGGCCCCCGTGCGAGCGCTCGGCCCACCAGCGCCACCACTGACTCGGGGCAGGACAGGACATCGGCGGCGGTGAAACGCAGGAGGCGATAGCCCGCGTCCATCAGGCGATTCTGGCGCCTGTTGTCCGCCGCGAGGCTGTCGCGATGACTCGCTCCGTCGTATTCCAGGGCAAGACGCTGCTCGGGGTAATAGAAGTCCGGCCGGGCGACGAACTGACCGTGCTCGTCGTGAAGCTGCACCTGGGCCAGCGGCCTGGGCAATCCACCAAGAATCAGCACCAGTCGCAGCCTGGTCTCCATCACGGACTCGGTTGCCGGCTCGGCCAACTCGATGGCTCGCCGCAGACGCGCGACGCCCGGAAAGCGCGGATGCGTGTTGACCCACTCGCGCAAAGCGGAGGCATTGATGAGACCCATGTGTAGCGCCATATCAATTGCTGCGACCCCTTCGACCAATGGCACGCGCCGTCCAAGATCCGTTAGCGTGCGAAGCACAGTCGTAGTCGGCAGACGTCGTCGTATCACTACCTCGTCGGCGCGAACTTCGGAGCGCCGCACGACCACTCCAGCTAGGAGGGAGATGGGGCTGGTTGCCGGGAGCGTCACCTCAACCGGATTGCATGGCGGTAGGTCGAAGCCGTGAAGCCAACCGGCGGTGCAACCGGAGAAGGCTGCGGTGACCGGCAGCCGACGCTTGATGGAGGCCAGCATCACGTCTGGGCGATTGGCGATTTCTCGCCACGCATAGAAGCCGCCGCCGAGTCGGCGCCAGCTCGCCCCACAAAGTTGGTCTTTCGTCAGCCCGTGCTGCCGCGCCTCTGCAAGATTAAACGGACCACGAGTCAGCACGGCTGGAACCAGCGGCGCCCGAGCCACGAGCAAATGGTGTCGGCAGAGCCCAACGGTGCGAACCCCGCTCGTTAAGACTCGACTGTGTGAAAAGGAGTGCATCGACGTCGCTTCAATGCCTACTAGGCCCACAGTCGTGGCCGGAGCGCGGCCTTACGGAGCAAGTCTGAGTTCAAAAGCTGGAGCGGGAGACGGGGTCCTCCGCCCCGAGTACCAATCAGCGCGTTGAATTCGTCTACCGGGTCACTACGGTGCGTCGACCAGCCCAAAAATAGTGACCCCAACGGATCGCCTCTCCGGCTTCGGAACCGGCCT
>WNGF01003824.1_pt1 | contig 24091 bp, 24 predicted proteins | sample 5400641 | NCBI WGS metagenome assembly WNGF01 (sample SAMN13153371, study PRJNA577476) | soil metagenome | isolation source: 80 cm soil or saprolite under grassland replicate 2 | place: USA:California | collected 2016-06-15 | reverse complement strand
CCCAGCCCGAACATGCCACCGATCCTGTTCTCGCTGCTCATCCTGGCCGCGCTGGTGATGGCGATCGTTGTGCTGGTCACATTCATCCTGCGGACCGCTCTGATGGTGCTGCTCATCGGCGTGGCACCGCTGGCGTTGACCTGCCACGCCACCCCACAGACCGAGGGCCTGGCCTACACCTGGTGGCGCGCCTTCGGCGCCTGCCTGGCAATCCAGCTCGGCCAGGCCGTCATCGTGCTCGCCACGGTCCGGGTGTTCCTCACCCCCGCCGGACCCGAGGCGCTCGGCGTGCCACTGACCAACGACGGGCTCATCGCCATCCTGGTCTGCCTGACAATGCTGTGGCTGCTGATCAAGCTGCCCGGCTGGACGAAGCACCTGATCCTCGGCCCCCTCGCCCGCCAGCACGGACGGGGCCTGGTCGGGCAGATCATCCACGCGGTAATCATGCTCAAAACCCTCGGCACCCTCGCCGGGATCAGCCGGGGAACGAGCCGTCCCGCCCGTTCCGGCCAACGTCCGGGAACGGGGACGGGACCGTCCCCAACCGGTCCGTCCCCGTCCCCGAGCGGGCCGAGGCCGGGGACGGGCGGCCCGCGTCCGTCCCGGCCCCCGCGCCCGCCTCGGCCCGGTCGTCCCCGACCCGTCCCGGCCCCCGCCGGCCCGGCGAGCTTCAGCAACGCCCCGGCCACCCACACGCCCCTCGCCACACCAGCGGGGACGACCACCGCCCCGGCGTTCAGCGGCGCACCGCAGCCGGCCACGCCTCGTCCGGCCCCGGCAGGCGGGGTAGCGCCGGCCCGGTTCTCCCACCAGCCGGCAGCTCAACCCACGCCGACACCGGCGGCGCGGCCAGCACCGGCGCAGTTCAGCCACAGGCCGACCCCGACGGTGCCGAGGCGCCCGCCCACCGGCAGCGTCCCGGCGGCCAGCTTCTCGGCGGCGACCCGCCCGCAGACCGCACCGAAACGGCCGCCCGCACCGGTAACGCCGGTGTTCTCCACACCAGCGCGGCCGGCACCGGGAGGCGGGACGCGCCCGGCCCGGTCCGTTCCCGCCGTCCCCGCCCGTCCCCGCCGGGTCGACCCGCCGTCCCCGCCGTCCCCGCGCGGGTCGGCATCGGCCCGCCGCGCGCCGGCACCGCCCCCATCTCCGTCCCCGCCGTCCCCGCCCGCGCGGGCGCCTCGTCCCGCGCCGTCCCCGCCCGTCCCGCCGTCCCCACCACGCCGTACCCGTCCCGAACGAAAGGGGTGATCGCCGATGGCCCGCCGTGACACCGAGGCGCCGATCCGCGCCCGGGTACCCGCAAATGTTGAACGCCAGGATTCGATCTTGTTCGGTTTCACGTTCCGGCAGGTCGTCATCCTTACCGTCGCCGCTCTGATCATCTACGCCGCGTGGACGGCCCTCGCCAGAGTGGTGCATCCGCTGGCGTTCCTGATCGGCGCGATCCCCCTCGCCGGGTTCGCGTTTGTCCTCGCGGTCGGCCGCCGCGACGGCATCCCACTGGACGCCTGGCTGGCGCACGCGATCCGGCACCGCCGCGCCCCGCACCAGCTCGTCCCGACCGACGACGCCATCGGCGCGGCCCCGGCGTGGGTGCAGACCACCGCCGGGCGCGGGGACAAGCTGCCGCTGCCCGCGCCGCTGCGCCTACCCGCCAAGGGCATCACTGCAGACGGCCTGGTGGATCTCGGACCGGACGGCACCACCGCCCTGGTCGCAGCCTCGACGGTGGCGTTCGGGCTGCGTACGCCCGGGGAGCAGAACGGCCTCGTGGCCGGGTTCGGCCGCTGGCTCAACAGCCTCGACGCGCCGGTGCAGATCGTGGTCCGGGCAGAACGGGTCGACTTGACCACCGTCGCTGACCGCATCCACTACCACGCGCCGAACCTGCCCCACCCCGCGCTGGAGGAGGCCGCCCTGTCGCACGCGGCGTTCCTCGACGACCTCGCCGCGCAGCGGGAGCTGCTGCACCGGCAGGTCACCATCGCCGTGCGGGACCGGCGCGGGCCGGGGCACACCATCCACCGTGCCAGCGAGGCCGTGCGTGCCCTGGCCGCGTGTGAGGTCACCGCGACCGTCCTCGACGCACCCAACACGGCCGCCACCGTCGCCGGTTGCCTCGACCCGACCGCCCCGCCGCCCCCGGTCGCCTTGGCGCCCGACGGCGCGGTCATCCACGCCATCTCCGCCACGGGGGGTGAGCGGTGGTGAAGCTGTTCTCCTGGTTGCGCAGCCGGAGGAACACCAACATTGGGGCGGCCGGCGGCATCCTGCCCGGTGGGCCGGACGCGGTCGAGGTCGGCGGTCGGTCGGTACGCGTCGGCGACGAGTACGCCGCGACTTTGGTGGTGACCGGCTACCCGGCCGAGGTCGGCGCCGGCTGGCTGGAACCAATCCTGGCCTACCCGGGCCGGGTCGACGTCGTGCTGCACATCGAGCCGGTACCACCGCAGGTGGCCGCGCAGCGGCTGCGCAAGCAACGCGGCCGACTGGAGTCGAGCCGGCGGCAGGACGCGGCGAAGGGACGCCTCGATGACCCGGAGTTGGACGCTGCCGCGTTCGACGCCACTGAACTCGCGACCCGGCTCGCCCGGGGTGAGGCCCGCCTGTTCCGCCTCGGCCTCTACCTCACCGTCCATGGCGTCAGTCCCGAAGACCTCGCCGAGCGGGTCACGGAGGTCCGCAACCTGGCGGCGTCGCTGCTGCTGGACACCGCCTCCGCGACGTGGCGCCAACTCCAGGGCTGGATCACCTGCCTGCCACTGGGCTTCGACGCCCTGGACATGCGGCGGGTCTTCGACACCGATGCCCTCGCCGCGTGTTTCCCGTTCACCAGCCCCGACCTACCCATCGGCACCGGCGACGCCGGCATGGGCGTGCTGTTCGGGCTCAACCTCGCCTCGTCCGGTGTGGTCGTTTGGGACCGGTGGGCGCAGGACAACTACAACGCGGTCGTCCTCGCCCGCTCCGGCGCGGGTAAGAGCTACTTCGCGAAGCTGGATCTGCTGCACAACCTGTACCTCGGTGTCGAAGCGTTCGCCATCGACCCCGAAGACGAATACGTCGCCCTCGCGGGCGCGGTGGGTGGAACCGTCATCCGCCCCGGCGCACCGGGTGTTCGGATCAACCCGCTCGACCTCAACCCGGGTGACGGCGACGACGCCCTGTACCGGCGCACCCAGTTCATGCAGACCTTCGTCGCTGTCGCCACCACCGGTGGCGCCTCCGGGGCGGGAGCCGCCGGTTCGGCGGCGGGGTTGAACGGTGATGAGGCGGCGGCGTTGGACGATGCCGTGCTGGCCGCCTATCGGGGCAAGGGCATCACCACCGACCCGCGTACCTGGCGGCGCCCGGCGCCGCTCCTCGGTGATGTGGTGGCCGAGTTGCCCAACTTCGGCGCCGCTGGGCGTGCGGTCGCAGCCCGGCTGCGGCCCTATGTGGCGGGCAGCTTCAAGACCCTGTTCGACGGACCCACCACCACGCCGGCAGCGGGACACCTGGTCGTGTACGCGATCAAGGAGCTGGCCGACGAGCTGAAACCGGTCGGCACGCTACTCGCGTTGGACGCGATCTGGCGCCAGGTGTCCAGCTCCTCACCGGACCTGCCGCAGTTGGTCCTCGTCGATGAGGCGTGGCGGCTGCTGACCGCCGGGCTGGGCGCCAAGTTCCTGCTCAACCTCGCCAAAGGCGCCCGCAAGTTCGGCGCCGGGCTGACCGTCGTCACCCAGGACGCCGCCGACGTACTCGCGACCGACATCGGCCGTGCCGTGGTGTCCAACTCCGCCACGCAGGTACTGCTGCGGCAGGCGCCGCAGGCGATCGACGCGGTGGCCGAGGCGTTCGACCTCACCGATGGCGAGCGTGCGTTCCTGCTGTCGGCCGGACGCGGCGATGCCCTCCTCGCGTGTGGCACCGCGCGGGTCGCCTTTCACAGCCTCGCTTCCGACATCGAAGCCGATCACGTGCAGATCCCCGGCGGACCGATCGGGCACCTGATGTGCGGGGACTACCTCGCCCACGCCCCGGGCGCGGTGTGGCAATACGCCCGCGCGCAGTGGCCGCTGCTGCTCGTCGCGGCCGTCGTGTTCGTCGCCGCCCGCCTCGCGGCGGTGTCGTGGCGGCGGCACACCTGGCGCCAGGCCGCCACGCAGGCGGTGTGGTTAGAGGTCGTGCCGCCGGTCACCGCAACCCCGGCCGCCGCGTTCGCGCTGTGGCAGCTCCTCGCCACCCTGCTGCCGGCCGCCCGCCGCTGGACCCCGCACCCCCGCCACCTGGTCTGGGAGATCCACGCCACCCCCAGCGGGATGCGCGCCGGACTATGGATGCCGCCCGGGATCAACCCGACCGCCGTGCTACGAGCACTCCAGCGGGCCTGGCCTGGAGTCCGCGCCGAACAGGCCACGGCTCCTGTCATCGCACCCGAGCGCCCCGCCTACGGTGTGGCGCTGCGGTCGGTGCAGCCGGACTGGCTGCCGCTCGTGGATGACGCGGCGCCGCCCACGTCCCGGCGGTGGGAGTACGCCCCGCCCGAAGACGACCGCATCCGGGCCGTGTTCGACGGCCTCGCCGCCGCCGGGCGCACCGGCGCCGGGCTGTTGCAGGTCCACGTCACCCGCGCCCCCCGAAACCGGGTCGCCGTGCTGCGCCGCGCCACCGTCGATCCGCGCCGGGTCCGCCGCCAACGCGGCGGCCTGCGGCTACTGATCCTCGCACTGGAAGGGCTGCGCGTCGTGTTGAGCGGGGTGCTGGACTTCATCACCCCCAACACGGCGACCGGCGGCCGGCACCAGCCGGACCCAATGGACCCCCTCGTCGCCGAGCAGGCCCGGCAGGCCCGCGCCAAACACGCCCAGGCGCCGCACCTGCTCATCGCCGTCCGCGCCTTCGCCACCGGCCCCACCATCGCCGCCGCCGGGGCAGCGGCGGCAGACATCACCTCCGGCTTCATCCTCCTGTCCCCGCACTGGCGACCCCGACGACTGCGACGGGCAGCCACCGCGGCGTACTGGAGATGGGTGCCCGAGCACCGCATGCATCTGGCCACCGCCGCCGAGACCGCCGCCCTCGCCGGCCTGCCCGCCGAACCGTCCGCCTACGGGCTCCCCGCCGCCGCGTCCCGCCGGATACCGGCCAGCCGCGACATCTTCACACCTGCGGTGGGCAGCTCGCGCCGGCCGCGACACACGCCGGCCAGCCCGCGCGTGTCACCCGATCCCGACGACAACCACAACAGCGACGACGCCAACCCGCCGACCATATGGAGCCTGCCATGACTGCCAAACCAGTCAAGAACAACAGCTCCGGCTCCTCGCCGCAGCCGCGCCGCAAGGGCCTCAACCTGGTACCCGCCGATCAGCGGAACGGCCTGGGCGGCAAAGTCATCGGCTACGCCAACGCCGGTCCCCGCGTCCGGGTTGGGATCTCCCTGCCGGATTGCCGGCATCACATCTACGTCTGCGGCCCCACCGGCACCGGTAAGACGGTGCTGCTGGAGAACGTGATCCTCGACGATGTTGAGGCTGGGCGTGGGGTGGCCGCGTTCGACCCGGCCAAAGGCGACCTGATCCGCGACCTGCTCGACGTGCTGCCCGCCGACTGCGGCGACCGCCTGGTCATCGTGGACCCGGACGAGACGGACGCGCCACCGGCGATCAACCTGCTCGACCCCGCCACACATGGCGGCAGCCCGCACGACGTGGCCGCGCACGTCACCTCCGTGATGGCGAAGGTGTGGTCGCGGTGGTGGGGCGACCGGATGACTGAGTTCGCCTACCACGGGCTGCTCACCCTCGCGTACCTGCCCGGCTCCACCCTCGCGCAACTGCCCCGGCTGCTGTCCGATGCGAAGTGGCGGGCCGGGCGGGTCAAAGCGGTCCTCGGCCAGCTCGGCGCGTGGGAGGCCGGCACCCTGGCTGAGTTCTGGGAGGGCTTCAACGCCCTGCCCGCCGGGCAACGCGCCGGCCTGGTCGCCCCGCTGCTGTCCCGGCTGCGCCTCGTCCTCGCTCATCCATTGGCCGCTGGGTTGTTCGGGGTGCCGGCGGCCACGTTCAGCTTCGCCGACATCCTCGACGGCGGCGTGCTGCTCTGCCGATTGCCGAAGGGGATTCTCGGTGAGGACGGCACTCGCCTGGTCGGCTCCTTGCTGGTGGCCGGGCTGTGGCAGGCCACCGCCGCCCGCGCCCGCATTCCCGAACAGCAACGCCTGGACGCCACGGTTGTGCTGGATGAGGCACACAATTTCCTCCATTTGCCGATCGGTATCGATGACGCATTGGCTGAGGCCCGCGGCCTGCACACCTCGTTCGTGCTGGCCCACCAGTACACCGGCCAACTGACCCGGGAAATGCACGAGGCGATCGACGCCAACGCCCGCAACAAGGTGTACTTCGCCCTCGCCCCCAAAGACGCCGTCGACCAGGCCCACCACGTCAAACCCTGGCTGGATGACGGCGACCTGATGCGCCTGGGCGGCTACGAGATCGTCCTGCGGCCCATATCCGGGGGACGCGCGGTGCGGCCGGTCACCGCCGACACCATCCCACCACCGGAACCTCAGCCCGGACGCGCCGACGCACTGCGCAGATCCGCCCGCAAACGTACGGGCCTGTCGCAGCGCACTCGCCGGCGGCTGCTCGCCGACGCCCTCACCGGCAACTCAACCGAGCCAGACGCGGACAACCCGCTTCCCACCAACCTGATCGGTGTCAACACCTTCCCGACCCCAGCCGGGCAGGGGGCGGGTTCTCGCGAGGGTTCACCGGTACCCCCCATCGACGGCGAACGCTCGGGTGAACACGCCCCCTTGAACACGCCATACCCGCACGTGGACGACGACGAGGAGGACCGGTGGACCGGAACCAACTGATAGGGGCTATCACTCCTCGTGGCGCTGCTAGCGTCGTCGCCGCCGTCCGCCTATCGGCGGTCGTCGTCGACGAACTGGCCCGCCTCACTGACCGCGACCGCTACCTTCTCGACCTGCTCGACCAGCACCAGACCTTCACCACCGACCAGCTCGCCACCCTCGCCTTCGGCTCGGTCGGTCGTGCCCGCATCCGGCTCGGCACGCTGCGCGACCGAGGCATCCTCGACCGGTTCCGCCACTACCAGCGGCCCGGGTCGCAATCCTGGCGGTGGACCCTCGGCCCGGTCGGCGCGGCCATCGTCGCGGCCGGACGCGACCAACCATCGCCCCGCCCGTCGGCCGTGCGCGACGCCACCGCGCGGCTCGCCGCGTCCCCGAACCTGGCGCATCTGCTGGCCGTGAACGGGTTCTTCGTCGCGCTGACCGCGCACGCCCGCACCCGCCATGATGGCGCCCGGCTTGCCCGGTGGTGGAACGAGGCCCGGTGCCGGGAGGCGTGCGGCAACCTGGTCCGCCCCGACGGTCACGGGGTGTGGCACGCGGGCGGCCGGGCGGTGCCGTTCTGGCTGGAGATGGATCTTGGCACCGAGGTGCTTCGGCGAGTCACGGGCAAGCTGACCGGCTACGCCCAGCTTGCCGGAACCCGCCGGGGCTACCCGGTGCTGTTCTGGCTGCCCACCACGAACCGCGAGCACAACCTGCACAACCTGCTGTCCCGTACCGGCGTGCCGGACGGGGTGAGCGTGGCGACCGGCACCGCCGAACACGCGGCCGGTACCGGCGGCCCCGCCGGGTCGGTGTGGCGGGTCGCCGGACACGTCGGGCGGGTGGCACTGGCCGACCTGCCGGTGTCCGGTGTGGACGGTGGCTCGTGGGACGGGTGATCGCCTACGCGGCCGGCGGCGTGTTGGCCGTGGTGGTGCTCATCGCTGCGGCGGCCGGTGGTGTGGTCGCCGCTATCTTCGGCGGGGACGGCGCGGCAACGGGCGAGGTGTGCCTCGGCACCGTGACCAACCCGGGCGCCACCCCCGCCGGATTGTCCCCGGAGCAGGCCCGCAATGCGGCCGTGATCGTGGCCGTGGGACAGCGGATGAAGGTCCCGGTGCGCGGGTGGGTGATCGCGGTAGCGACCGCGCTCCAGGAGTCCGATTTGATCAACTCCGGTGCGGCGACCGACCATGACTCTCTCGGCTTGTTTCAGCAACGGCCGAGTCAGGGCTGGGGCACCCCGGAACAGATCATGAACCCCGACTACGCGGCAAGCAAGTTCTACGAGCACCTCCTACGCGTGCCCGGGTGGCAAACCATGCCGCTCACCGATGCGGCACAGGCGGTGCAACGTTCGGCGTTCCCCGACGCGTACCAAAAGCACGAGGCACGGGCTACCGAGATCGTCAAGGCGTACACCGGCGGCACCCTGCCCGCGTGTGACCCGGTAGCGGTCAGCGCGACCGGGTGGACCCGCCCGGCCCCCGGCCCGATCGTGTCCGGCTTCCGCACGCCCGAACGGCCCGAACACGACGGGGTCGACATCGGCGCACCTCGGGGCACCGTGATCCGTGCCGCGTCGGCCGGGGTGGTCGTGACTGTGCTGTGCAACGTGGCCGGCACCAGCTACCCGCCGACTGGCGGCCCCCTGCCGTGCGACAGCGACGGTAACCCCGGGCTCGGCGGGTGCGGCTGGTACGTGCAGATCCGTCACGCCGGGGACATCGTGTCCCGCTACTGCCACATGCTCCGGCAACCGGCCGTGCGGGTCGGTCAGACCGTCACCGCCGGGCAACCCATCGGGATTGTCGGCACCTCCGGCAACTCGTCCGGCCCACATCTTCATTTCGAGATCCATCTCGGCTATCCGGCGACCCGCGACAACGCGACGGAGCCGAGGGCTTTCATGGTCGCGCACGGCGTACCCATGTAGCCGGGCGCATTCCGGTTTCATTTGGCGCCTATTCGGATCGATCCGATCGAGCCCGAATCGTGAAGTGATTCTGGCCACGAAGATAGTCCTTGACATTGGTGAACAATCGAGCGAATACCCGCCCGGCAATTGCCGGGCGGGTATTCGCTTATCGAGTCGCCGGTAGCCCCGTCGCGGGTCATAGCCGCCACCCGGTTCCCCACTATCGCGCCCAGACCCAATCGCCCGTCAGAGACCGGCACAACGGCCGGCATGCCCAGCAATACGCGCCACCCGTCGCGCAACGAGGCCCACCCTGACCGTTGGAAAAAGTACGTAACAAAGAGTCTTGGAAACGGGTGTTGACAACCTGCCGGTGCAGAGCGTCCATGGACGTGGGGCCGCAAACAACAGCCCCGGCGAACCGGAAATGGAAAGCGCATCGCGCGTTTCCGGATTCGTATTCCGCACCATTCCCGATGGAGGTAATTCACCATGGCCACGACCACCCGCCGCACCCGCAAGGCCACCACCGCGAAGCCGGCCGACACCGAGCCCACCACCACCGCGCCGGACCCGACCGACATCTCGACCACCGAGGCCACCGATCCGACCGCGACCGATCCGACCGCGACCGACCCGACCGCGACCGACCCGACCGCGACCGACCCGGCCCCGGCCGAGGCCACCGGGGACACTCCGGCAAACGCGCCGGTGTCCGGTGCCCCGGTGTCCGGCGCGCCGGTAGGTAGCGGCGACCACCTCAAGATCGTGATGGTGGCGGGCATCCTCGGTGACCACCCCGACGGGGTGAGCGCGTCGGCGATCGTGGACGAGTCCGGGCTGCGCGCGGCCATCGTCGGGCGCGTGCTCGCGGCGATGGAGACCGCTGGTGCCGCCGTGCGCAAGCCGCCCACCGAGCCGGCCGACGAGTCCGACCCGTCCGGGGTGGAGTTGTGGGTGCGCGGGGACGCTGACCTCACGACCGTGGACCTGTCCGCTGCCGCCGTGCGCGTGGTGTGCCCGACCTGCCAGCGGCCCATGCCCCGACGCAACACGGTCAGCGTGGCCCGTACCGGCACCGCCGCACCGGGCCACAACAGCGACGGTCAGCGGACCCTCGGCAAGGGCGAACTGGAGAACCTGGTCCGCGACTTCCTGCGCGCCAACCCCGGGCACGAGTTCACCGCGCTGACCATCTCCCGCGAATTGGGCCGCTCGTCGGGCGCCGTCGGTAACGCGCTGGCGAAGCTCGTCACGAAGGGCGAGGCCCTGCTGGTCAAAGACGCCCCCATGATCTACAGCCTCGCCCCGGCCCCGGCCGACGCCACCCCTGCCGACACCGCCACCCCGGCTCAGTCCGGACCGGCGAGCACCGGCAACTGAACCCTCCGCGCTTGGGGCCGGGAACCGACGTTCCCGGCCCCGAGCCGATCCCGGCCCCACACCGAGACGGAAGGCCCGACGCCATGACCGCCAATGAAGCCCCCACCGGCACCCCGCTCCGGGCCACCGGTACGCCCATCGCCCTCGCGTGCCCCGAGTGCGGCGAACCGGCACGCGCGGTCACACCGCGCGAATGGCTGTTGTCCGGTTGGAAACCGCGCCCACGCTTCTCCCACCACGACGGCACGCCGCTGTGCCCGGTCGTCGGCCCGGACGGATACGAGCCAGCCACCCCACCGGAGGGCACCGGGTGACCAACGCACCACGGCCGCGCCGGGACCGGGCTACGCACGGACCCGGCGCGGCGCACGCATGCCCCGTCCGGCACGGGGTACCAGCGGCGACCCGGACCGCGACCGGTCCCGATGTCCCGCACGCCCTCCGGCGCGTGGAGAACCGACGCGGGAAGGCGACACCGCGTGGCGCCCCGCCCCGGGCGCCCCACACCGGACCATCGCCCGGCACCGTCGAGGCCCACCGCCCAGAGCGAGCGCGGCGGATCGCACGTGGGCGACGACAGGCCCGGCGTCCACGCACGCCGACCGACACGGCCCCACGGGCGGGCCACCGGACGGCCGCCCCATCGGGCAACCGTCGGCCGTGCGGTGTCGCCAGATTGGCGGCGAAAACCTTGAAGGCGCCCCGGAACCAGCCTGGACGCCTCGGTCAAAGTCGTCAGGATTCGTGATGTCGCGCCGTGTCCCCCGCGCGCACGCGCCACGACCGTACCAGCGCCGGTACCAGCGGGGGCCGGTACGCCGACCAACCTCCAGGAGGTAACACCCGCCATGTCCACCCTCGATCGCCTGCCCGCAGGCCACGCGTGTACTGCGCACCTCGACGCCGAGCACGCCCATGTCCTGCTCGACGCGCTGTCCACCGCCGACATGCTGATCCAGCGTGGTCACCGGCCGTGGGCCGCTCACGGCAACCCCGACCCGTCGGACGCGAAGACGACCGAGGCCGGCTACCTCGAACTGTTCGCCTCGGCGGTGCGCGTACTCATCGCCGTTGTGGATGCCGAGCCCGGGTCGATGCTCGTGCGCCACACGCGGGAGTCCGCCCACGCGTGCGCCGGGCTGAACCTCCGCACCTCGCCGGCAAATGTGGAGGGCGGTGACCGGTCGCCGCGCACCGTGGCCGAGCGGAACCGGGTCAGCGTTGACGTGGCGCGCCGCGCCGACGACATGACCATCGGGGATCCTCGCGCCCGCCTGACCGTGTGGCAGGCGGTGACGCAGTCGTGGCTGATCCACCCCGACTGGACCGTCGCCGATCATCTGATCTGGCTTCACGGTGAGGGTTACGACACCGGCAGCCTCTACGGCGGTACGCCGCAGGAGGTCATCAACCGATGGCTCGATGGGCACCGCCGCTGCGCACCGGCCGACGTCACCCTGCGCGAGGCACAGTCGTGACCGACAGCCGACCTCCCGACGACGGACCACCGCCCATCCCGCTGCCGGAGCTACCGCGCAGCCTCGCGGCGCGGCCGCGCGACGCCCGGCGCGGCCTGCCGGTACCGCCGGTGAACCTGCACCGCGACCCGGCCACCGGCGCGCCTGTCGTGGACTTCACCAACCTCAACACCACGGTCTCGACTCGACTGGCCGACGCGCGGAGATGTTCGTTGTGCGGCAACGAGATTGGCTACTGGGCCGCCTTCCTCGGTGGTCCACGGGCGGCCGAGTTGATGCGCTACACCGATCCGCCCGGCTGCGTCGATTGCCTTCAGGCAGCGGTAATCCTCTGTCCCCACATCGCGATCGAGCGGCACCGCCGAGCCCGCGCCGACCGGCCCGGTGCCGGCATCATCCCACCGGGCTCGCACGGCGACAAACCCGCCTGCTGGATCCTGGGGATCACCCGCCGGTACCGGACCCTGTTCCTGCCGCAACACCGGTTCACCGTGTACCTACCGGCCCCGTTCCGCACCATCCACACGTACACGTACGGCGCTGACGGGCGAATCAACCCCACGCCCACCACCCGACGCGGGTAGGCGCCAGCGGCGCCCAGATTGGCGCGAAAAACCTTGAAGGCAACGCCCGCGCAGGCTCCACCTTCACGCCTGAGTAGGCGACATTAGCGGTGACGGGGCGAACGGCCCCGGGAACACCGCCCGACACCGAAACCCCGACAGGGAAAGGGAAACGACGATGGCACACGAACTCGAAACCGTCGCAACCGGTCAGACCGCCTTCGCCTCGGCGCGGCTGTCCGCCTGGCACCAACTCGGCACCATCACCGAGAACTGCATGACCGCCGACGAGATCATGACCAAGGCGTTCCTCGGCGGCTGGAAGGTCCGCAAGATCGACCTTCAGGGCGTCGAGGTTACCGATACCGGGGTGAGGGTCATCACCTGCCCGGACAAGTGGATGACCGTCCGCACGAACATCGTCACCAACGAGACCGAGTACCTCGGGGTTGTGGGCGAGGACTACCAGGTCGTGCAGAACGAGCAGGTCGCCGACATGCTCGACAAGCTGGTGGACGAGTCCGGCGCGCACTTCGAGACCGCCGGTTCGCTGCGCGGCGGCCGGTCGGTGTTCGTGACCATGAAGCTGCCCGAGTCGATGAAGGTCGCCGGGGTCGACGACCTGGAGCTGTATCTGGCCGCCACGACCTCGCACGACGGCACCTCGGCGTTGCGGGTGGACGCGACCCGGTGCGGATCGTGTGCGCCAACACCCAACGCGCCGCGTTCGCCCAGACCAAGGGCTTCTACGTGTTCCGGCACACCTCCAACGTGCACTCCCAGATCGCCCAGGCCCGCGAGGCGATGGGCCTGATGTGGAAATACCTCGACGCGTTCCAGGCCGAAGCCGACCGCATGATCAACGAAACGCTGACCATGGGCGGGTTCGAGAAGGTCGTCGCCGAACTGTGGCCCCTCGCCGACGACGCATCCGAACAGACGAAGAAGAACCAGCGCAAGCGTTCGGCGACCCTGCGGTACCTCATCCGCGACGCCGACACCCAGGCCGCGATCAAGGGCACCCGGTGGGCCGGCTACCAGGCCATCACCGAGTACATCGACCACTACGCCCCCGCCAAGGACGCCGCGCTGCGCGCTACCCGCGCCGTCACCGGCCCGGTCGCCGAGTTGAAGACCCGCGCCTTCGAGCTGCTGTCGGTGTGATAGCCCGCCTCGGGCCGCGCCGGCTTCCCTCGGCGCGGCCCCGGGCGCCCTACACGGGCAGCCCGGCAACGACACCCCGTCAGCGCGACTCAACCCGATGTCCACAGTGGAGGAACCCGGTCATGGGGCACATCGAGGTCAGCGACGACACCTACCGCGACTTGGAGCTGCTGGCGGCCTCGTGGCAGACCACGGTGGGCGAGGCCGTCGCCAGGCTCATCGACACGTTCACCACCGCGAGCACCCCGGCGGGTGAGACCGCCGACGCCTCACCGCTGGTCGCGGTGCACGCCGTGTACGCCGGCACCCGCACCGAGGCCACCTTCGACTCGCGCACCCGCGTGGTCACCATCACCAGCGGCCCGCTGTCCGGGCGCAGCTTCACCTCGCCCAGCGGCGCCCGCGCCGCCGTCGTGCGGCTGCTCAACCCGTCCGTCTCGCCCATCGGCAACGGATGGGACTTCTGGGTCATCACCGACACCGGCGCGCGGTTGCACACGCTGCGCCAACGATAGGAAGGGCACCCCGATGGAGTTGCACGAGGCGTTCGCGCAGATGCGGCGCAACATGAAGGACACGCAAACGGGCAGGCTCGCCGAGGCGGCCGGCACACCGGTGGACGAACCGACAAGGGGCGCGTTCGCGGAGGTGGCGGCCGAGTGTGGGCCGGACACGATCGACGCGCTCGTCGGGCTGCTGACCCGGCTGCGCGCGGTCGCGCCGTACCGCGTCGGGGCGTGCCCGGTGGTGGCCTTCCTCCGCTACGGCCAGGGCGAGGGAATGCCGCCGGCTCGCGGGACCGCGATCACGGCCGAGGATGGCCGGTACAACGTGCACACCGTCTTCTGGGACGAGCGCACCGCCCGATGGGAGGCCATGAACGGCCGCTACGGCGTGCCGTGGGACGTGGCCCGCGACGAGATGAACCGCCGCGCCGATGCGGAAGCCCAGCCATGAGCGACGAGCAGACCACCGACGACCGCACCGACGAAATCTGGACCTACGCCGGGCGGCGCGCGTCCAAGGGCAAGAGGTTCTACGCCTGGCAGGACCCGCACCGCCGCGAGCGGTACTACGCGAAGCTGCCGGCCATCACCATCGGCGGCCGGTACACCGTGACCGTTGCCCGCGAGGGCGAGCAGGTGGCCGTGTACGGCGAGGCCCGCTACACCGGCCAACCCGTCGATGACCACGCCCGCCGCGAGATGGAAGCCCTCGACATCGCGGCCATGGCGATCCTCGCCGCGCAAACCCGGGAGCGCAACGACGCCCGCCGCAAGGCCCTCGATGACACGGTGCAGCCACTGGCCGACATCGCCGCCAAGCTCAAGTTCGGCCACGAGCGGGACGCCTTCCTGGCCTACGTGATCCGCCGCCTGACCCACAAGTGGTAGCCACGCTCGGCGCCACCGTCGCACACCTCGACCGCCGATCCGCCGGCCGCACCTGACCGACCACCGGCGCACTTCGTCAACCCGGCAACCTCCGGAAGGGAGATCCGTCATGCCCACATCCCCGCCGCGACGCTCCGGCGGTCCCAGCCCCTACGAGCGGCTGGACCTGACCGGCGTCCACTTGCCGCCACTGGTCGCGGTCGGCGTCCACGGCCGCGAAGCGATGCTCCAGACCGCCCGGGACCTCGGCTACCCGCAGCGCACGGTCACCCCGGCGCTGACCCGCTTCAGCCGGGTCTACGTCATCCAGCTCGGCGGCGACCCGGACGCCGGCACCGTCACCCTCGCCACCAGCGACCGCCGCGACGTGATGGTGAAGCTGCCGATCGACGTCCGCTACCGGATCCTGCCGGCGACCCGGGTCGAGCAGATGCTCACCGCCGTGGCGGCCGACTACCCGCCCGGCAGCCTCACCGCCGCCCTCGCCGAGGCGCTGTCAGCCGTGCTGCACGTGTGTGACCGGCAACGCGCCATCGGGCAGGCCACCGCGCCGGTGCGCGTGGTCACCGAGGCGCTCGCCCCACCGCTCAACGCGCTGCTCAAGCCGTGGACCGAACCCGAGACCGACACCGAGTCCGGCCCGGCCGCGGCCGAACCCCTTCCGTGAAGGAGACCGACCATGCTTCCGTACCCGCCGGACCCGGACGAGCCGATCACCGTCGTCTGCGCCGCGACCTACATCGCCGACCTCATCCCCGCCTACGCCTTCGTGTTCCGCGTCGATGCCACCAAGACGAGGTTCACGGCCTATGCCAGCGACCCCGACCGGTACGTCATCAACGGCACCTACCGCCTCGTCATCACCGAGCCCGGCGACCTGTCGGCGTCGCTGAGCGGCGACGAGTGGGCCTTCCTGCGCCACTGCCTGCGAAACGTCGAGCAGCGGTGGCGGGACGCCATCGCCGAGGCCGACGCCGGGGCCGAACGGTCCCAACCGGATCGCCCGGCACAGCCCGACCACCTCAACGTCGAGCCCACCCAAGCCGGATACCGGGCGGTGGCCGGAAGGTTCCGCGACGAGCTGGACCGGGTGCGGCGGCTCAACCAGCGGCTCGACCAACAGATCCACGCGGCCGAGGCCCACCCGGAGGGGGACCAGCCGTGATCACCGTCGAGCACAGCCACGCCGAGGGCACCGTCGTGCACGGCACCACCCGCAGCGACGGCACCAACCTCGTGTTCAAGTCCATCCGCGACGGCTGGAAGTTCTCCCGCAACATCGGCGCGGACGGGGCCTGGTACCTGCCGCAGTCCCGCGACCGCAACGCCGACCGGACCCGCATCGAACGCCTCGCCGAGGCGCTGCACGCCGCCGGCTACCCGGTCGAGACCAGCATTGACGACACGCCCCGCCCGGCGGCGCAGGTCGAGGCCGACCGTCAGGCACGGGTCGCCGGGCGGGTCGAGCGGTACACCGAGCTGGCCGACGTCCGGCACGAGGGCGGCGGCGCCCGCCTCGACCACGTCCGCCAACGCCGCGCGGCCATTCCGCTCGGCCAGCCGGTGATCAGCGACCGCTACGCCAATTACCTGCAACGGCTCAACCGGGCCGAGGACTCGGCCCGTGCCGAGATCGCGGTCGGCGACCACTGGCAGCACCGTGCCGGCGCGGCCGAGTCGACCCAGCGGTACCGGCACAACCCCCGCGTGATCACCCGCCGGATCGAACGTCTCGAAGCTGACCTTCGCCGCTGGCAACGCGCCCGCGACCAGGTGGCCTCCGGAGGTAGGTACGGCGAGTACGCCGACGGCGGGCGGTGCGCCGACGCCGCACCCGGCTATCTCTCCCGCGCGGACGGCGAGATCGCCCGCCTCGGCGAGCAGATCACCCACTGGCGCGAGGTGCTCGCCGCCATGGAAGCCACCGGGGCACACCGGGCCTGGACCCGCGACCATTTTCGCGTCGGTGACGAGGTACGCATCCTCGGCACCTGGTACCCCGTCGTTCGGGTCAACGCGAAGTCGGTCACCGTGCCGCCGTTGGTCTTCGGCGGCGAGCGGCGCTTCAACGAGGCCGGCAAAGACGTGTGGACCGACACCGCCCCGTACGACAAGGTGTACGGCCGTCGCCGAAACGGCAACGTCCTGCACACCCCGCCACCGCCCGCCGATGCCACCTGCGTCATCGCGCTGCCCGTCGAGACCTTCGACCAGCAGGATCTCCGCCTGTGTCCGAGGCCGCCCGTGGCCCGGCGCACGATCCGCCACGACGGCACCTCATGCGGCTGCGTCGGGCTGTGTCAGATCAGCGAACCTGAACCGGCAAGCCAAGCGCCGAACGCACCGTGGACGCAGACCATCCTGCTCTGCGCCGAGGACGTTACCGACTACCGGACCGCCGACCACGAGGCCGGTCTTCACCCGCCGGCCGTGACGTGGGAGGACCTGACATGAGACGCGACGACAGCCGACCCGTGACGCCAAAGCCGACCGGCGAGGCGTGGCCGTACTGCCGGACCTGCCGCCGCGCCTTGAACGTCCACACCTCGCCGTCCGGGCCGGTGAGCTACCGCCACGCCGAGGAGTTACGCGGCGGCACCGTCGATCACCCCGCCGATCCGGTACCGCTGACCGAGCTGGCCGACCCGGTGATGGAGTGCGACTTCTGCTCGCGGCCGGATCCCGCGTGGACCTACGTGTGCGCCGACCAGGAGACCGAGACCAGGGTCGTCACCGGGCGGACCGTGGGGATGGGTGACTACCGGCACCGCCACCGGGCGGCCCGCACCCTCAACGTCGAGACCAGGCCGGGCATCACGCACACCTGGGGCCAGCGGTGGGCTACGTGTGAAGGCTGCGCGGACCTGATCGAGCGGCGCGACCTGTACGGACTCGTCGGGCGGGTGGCCGACGCGATGCCGGCCAAGTACACGCGCGGCAACCGCCTCGCCCGCACACGCGGCGAGCTGCACGCCAACTACAGCAACGTCTTCGCCACCCTCCAACCCGGCCGTGGGCGGATCACCCCCGAGCACCCCCTCGGCATATGGGAACCAACCGAGCCGCCAACCATCGCCGCGAACCCGCCGACCCACCCGCAGGCCGGCACCACGGACGACACCGCGAGCCGGCAGCGGCGCCCATGACCGGCCCGGCGAAATCCCTACACGGCATGCGGTGCCGCGCACCACCGCCCCCGAAGGTCGCCTCGCGCTTCGCCCATGCGCCCGTACTGCCCGACTCCACGACTCGCTGTCTGAGACCCGCGACGCCCGCGCCGGTCCCGCAACGACCGCCCGGCCTCGCCTACCCCCGCGTACCGAGAAAGAGGCCATGATGCTGCCCGACACTCTGCTCGAAAAGGTCAACCAACTCGCCGAGGCATACGCCAAATCCCAGACCTGCCGCCTGACCGCCCACCTCGCCCCCTCCGAGGCCGAACGCGCCAACCACGCCGCCCGCGCCGACTACTGGGACGGCCAGGTCTCGGACCTGTACGCGAGGCTGACCGCCGCGCTCAACTCGGCGTTGCCCCCAACCATCTACGCCGCACCCGACTCGCACGCACCCGTCACCGTGCCCAACCAGCACCAGGTCGAGGTACGCGGCAGCCTCGACGGCGGCAACCGCGCGGTATCCATCCGGCTCACCCCGGCGCAGGCCGTCGCGGTCGGCGCAGCGATGATCGCCTGCGCCGCCCTCACCACCCAGCACACCGGACAGCGGGTCGCCGAGATCCTGCCTGCGCTGCCACCCTCGCCACCCGGCCAGCCGGTACCCGGCGCCTGACCCACCACACCGCCCCGGGGCCGCACCGCCGCGACCCGGCGCGAACCCGGCACGCACACACCCTGGACCGCCCGGCGACCGCACGGGCCGCGCCTTCACCTCGAACGACTCGAACCCACCCGCGATGGCCGAGCACCGCTCGCGCCGAGAAGCCCGCGTGTCAACGGGCGAGCGGGGTCGGTGGCCGGCGGGCACACCCCATACCGGAGTGCGCGCAACCCCGACCGGCCACCTCGCCCCGCACGGGCCTACCAACACGGCTCCGACATCGAGCCGGCGTACCACCACCCGGCGAGGCGTACCAGCGATGCTAAACCCGGAGCGTCGGCACGGGCCGGCCAGAGTACGGGAGGGGAGGATCATCGGCATGGGCAGCCGCACCCGCCACCGACACCGGCAACTCGACCGGGCCGGCATCGCCGAACGCACCGGCGTGAGCACCGCCACCGTCGACTACTGGCACCTGCACCGGGCCAAGACCGGCTTCCCCGTCAAGGTCGACACCGGCACCGACGGCCGCGACTGGTGGTGGCAGACCGACATCGACACCTTCCACGCCGAGCATCTGGCCGCCCGCGCCGCGAAGTTCACCCGTGTCGACCGCACCGGCGATCCGCGTGACCTGCTCACCGCCCCGCAGGCGGCGACGGTGCTCGGCTACAAGAATCACCGCAGCCTGCCCGACGAGCTGCTGCACAACCCCGACCGGGCCGAGGAGCTGCCCAGCGGCCGGCTGCGCCGCTGCTGGTACCGGCACACGGTGTGGGCCTACGCCGACGGACGCCCGCTGCGGCACTCCACCGGCCGCCCCGCCGGCACCGGCACCGGAGCACGCCAGCCGCACCCGTACGCCGACGATCCCCGCCTCGGCACGGCACTCGCCCTGATCAAGGAAGCCGACGCGGCCGGCACCGGCAGTACCGGCCTGGGCGCGCACCTGTCCCGGCAGCTCGGCGTCGGCGAGCGCACCGGACAGCGCCTCATCGCCGCCGCCCTCGACCTGCGCAGCGCCCAACCGCCCACACCCGCGCCGGGTAAACCCAAGCGCCGCAGGCGCGCCACCGGATCGAGCTGACAGCAGTCGAGCTGACTGCATCGGTGCGGCTGACACGATCGTGGCCGAGGCTGCCGTACGGGGGAACGGCAGCCTCGGCCACAGGGCCGAAGCGACACCCTGGGGGTGTCCACCCGGGGAGAGGGCGCGCGGGGCGCGTCGGGCCGGCAGGTGTTACGTGGCCTGGGTTGCGGCTCGGTGGGCGGCGTTGGCGGCGTCGGCCGCGCTGGTCAGCGTCGCCGCCATCTCGTAGGCCGCGGCGGGGGTGAGGGTGAACATCCGGCCCTCGTCGGGGACGTCCATCGTGACGTAGGGCTTCTCCAAGTCGGCCGGCTCGGTTCCCCAGTCCTTGGGCAGCTTGTCCATGTACCCGGCCCGTATGGTCAGCGGGATCGGGCGGGTCGTGCCGCCGTACACCGAGATCGTGGTGGCTGGTCCCCGGTGCCAGAACGCTCCGTCACGGACCGGCTCGTGCATGCACTCGACGCACCAGTCCGGGCAGCCACGTGTGCGGCTGTGCATGGACGGCACCTCGTAATCGTTGTCGTGATCGTTGTCGCTCACCGTGACCCCCTTGTGTTGATGGGCGAGGTCCGAACGCGGATCACTGTATGGGTTGCTGCGCCCTCGGTGGGGTCGGTGGTTCGATGTCCTCCCCGTCTCGAGGTGCATGCCCTGGGTTTGGTGGCGGTCATAGAGATCACCCGTCCGAGGTGGGGCGCCGGCCGTTCGCGGCGGCCGGTGCGTCGTTCTTGAGCAGGGTCAGCAGCTCCGATACCCGGCTCGTGCGGATGGTGTGCCCGTCGCGGCGAAGCCGGGCGGCGAGGGAGTCGCGGGTCAGGCTGCGGCCTTGGCGGTGCAACTCCTCACGCGCGGCCCGCGCGGCGGGCAGCAACGTCACGAGGTCGGGATCCGCGTCCACCGCTGAAGCGATGCTGGCCGGCTCAAGGTGCGGCGCCGGCAGCGGCGTCAGCGGCGGGCTCGGCTGGCGGTGGCCGTTGTGGTTGGGGTTGTCGGGGCGGTCCGCCGACGGCTTCTCGGGCGCCGACTCGGCCGCCTCGGCGGCGTCGGTGATGGGCCGGGCCTCGGCTCTCCCGTCGAGCGCGGCGCGGACACGTCCGGCCAACTCGATCAGGCTGACACTCGCGACGATGATCAAGCCGTCGACCGACAGTGGCAGCAGGTTCGGCGCGAGCCCTGATTCTCCATACCTGGCGGCTACCGCCGCCATATGGAAGTAGCTCACGTAGGCTGCGATGCCGGCGATGACGGCGGTGCCGCAGATGCGGGCGAGGGCCAGTCCCCGCCGGTGCATCGGGACGCGGGAGACGAGTTCGACGGTGAGCAGCAAGGCGAGGGGCGGCCACGCGGCGATCGTTTGCGAGATCGGGTTGTCCCGGGCGTGCAAGACATTCGCGCACACCGAGGCGGCCACGCCGACGGCGAGGGTCGCCCGCACTGCCCATTGGAAGCGTCGAAGCTGGGCGACGCCCGGCGGCGGTGGCGCGGTGTGGTCCACGCTGTCACCTCCCTTGGTTTGTCGCGGTGTACCCAGTGTTGGTTGCATGTCAGCCTCGGCGGGTCAGGGTGGGTTTCAACTGGCGGGCGGCGACCCGCCGTGTTGCCTCGGACGGTTCGGCTTCGCCGAGGTCGGCGAGGCGGTCTTCCAGCACCCGCATGGTGCGCCGTACCGCGTCGGGGCGCCCGAGGCGGCCGTGGATGCGCATCACCCGCTGGTACAGCTCTTCGTTGACCGGGTCGCGGTCGATGGCGGCTTCGAGGACGGCGAGGGCCTGCTCGGGTTGGTCGGTTTCCAGGATTTCGGCGATGCGGGCGTACACGCTGAGGATCTGGTGGCGGTAGGTGGTGGCGTAGTCCAGCGCCCAGGCGCCGTCCTGGGCGTGGGCGAAGTCGCCTCGGTAGTCCTCGGCCGCCTGGCGCAACGCGGCCAGGGATGCCTCGTCGTCGGTGGCGGTGTTGGCGGCCTGGATCGCGGTGAGCATGTGCCACAGGTCTACCTCGACGGTGTCCGGGTCGAGCCGGTACAGGCCGGTGCCGGCGTCGTAGAGGATGAACTTGGCTTCGTCGTGGCTGGTGGCTTGGCGCAGCACTCGCCGGGCGGTGGTGGTGGCGGTGCGGACCTGGTTGTCGGCGAGTTCGGGGTCGACGTCTGGGTACAGATCGGCGGCGAGTTGCTCACGGGTGCGTCCCCGTGGGTGGGCGGCCAGCAGCGCCAGCACCCCGTAGGAGCCGCTGCGCATCCCCGCACCAACCGGCCCGGCCTCGGTGCCCACGGTGATCGGGCCGAGCACCGCCAGGTGGACCAGGGCCGCGGCAGCGTCACCGCTGCGGGCGGGAATCTTCACCGCGTCCGCAGCGTCGATGCTCGCCGTGCCGATGCTCGACGCGGTGGTCGGTTCGGCGGCCGCGACCGGCTCGTCGACATTGGTCCCTTCCTCCCGGCGGGGCGCCACCTCGGCGACCAGGGCCAGCACGTCGACCAGGTCACGGGCGGACAGGGTTGCCAGCCGGGCGAGCGGCGATCCGGGCGGGTCGGTGGGCATGTCGCCCTCGGTCGCGCTCACCGTCCCGTCGGCGGCGACCTCGACGGTGGGGATGCCGTCGAGCGCACCGACGATGACCGGGTGCAGCCATAGTGCGTGCCGGTGCGCGGCGACCGCCTGGACGCGGGCGGCGTGACGCGCGTCGGCCTGGACCAGCAGCACACACTGCGTCTGGTTCTCGAAGTGGTCGTTGCGTGCGTTGAGCGCGGCTACCGTGTCGAAGCCCATGCTGTCCAGCAGCCGCCGCCGGTGGATCATCTCTTCTTCGCCGTACGTGACCACGGCCCCGGCATCGGCCAAGACGATGAGGCGTTCGCCGTCGAAGCTGGTCCGGTCCGGGTTGAGACCAACGGGCGCACGGCCGGCAGGCAGCAGCCGTGCGAGGGTGTCGACGGTGGTCACCACGACGGCCCGGTCGGCGAGGTGCTGCACCAGGCCGGTGGACAACACGGCGGCGAGAACGGCACGGGCGGCTGGTTCGGTGCCGGGACCGTGCAGCGCCAGGCCAGGGCCGGGGAGGTCGAACAGGCTGACCTCGCCGCCGTGCGCGTCCAGCCCCACCGGCGCCGCGACCGGCGGCGCGACGGGCAGCACCCTGGGCAGCGCCGAGTCGCCGTCCAGGTCGAGCAGGCGAGTGCCGGCCGCGTCCACGGCGGCAAGTGAGGCGGGGACCGGGGCGGGTTGCGGTCCCGTAGCGACCGAGATCGGTTATTCGAGGCGGGCGCGGCGGCGTCGTTGCAGGCGCAGCAGCGCGGCGGCGACCGCGATGGTGGCGGCCAGGCCGAGGCTGACCCAGCCCTGCGACGGCAGGCTGACCCCGTGCTCGTGCTCACCCTCCGAGGGCGCAGCCGGGGCGGCCGGGTGGGGTGCGGGTGCGGATGTCGAGCCGCCCGCCGACCCCGACCGGGCGGGCGTGGCGGGTGCCCCGCTTGCCGGTGGTGGGCTCGCGGGTGGCGGGCTGGCGGGCGTTGCCGGAGCCGGTGGCGGGGCTGCGGGCGCGGGGGTGGCCGGTGGTGCGCTCTGTACCGGGGGTGCGGCCGGTACCGGGTTGCCTCCGGCCGTGCCTGCCGGCGGCGGTGGTGCGGCGGGGGTGCGGGCGGGCAGGACGAGTACCCACCCGATGTGGATCTCGTCGGGGTCGGTGAGGGCGTAGCCGTTGGACTGTGGCTTGTCCCGGTTGAGGACGTAGATTTCCCGCCACCGGAACGGGTCGCCGAGCTTGGCCTTGGCGATGTCCCATAGGTTGTCGCCCTTGACCACGTGGTGGATGCCGCCGGGCGCGTCCTGCGCCCACGGAGGAACGTCCGAGTCGCCGTGTCCGCTGTGGGTGGTGATGCCGGTGACGGCGAGGATGCTCGGCCGGGCCGGTGTAGCGAGGGCCGGTCGCGGCCCCCTTGCCGCCGGCAGCTCGACCGCCGCCGCTTGGGCGGGTGCGACCGCGACGGCGGGGGTATGCGCGGCGGCGTTCGCGGCGGCTGCCGCGCTCGTCGCCCGGTTGGTCACCGCGCCGCGCATGGCGTCCAGCAGGACGGCTCCCGCGATGGCGCCGACCAGGACGGCCGCGACCAGGCGGACCGGACCCACCGGCCTCCGCCGGGGCGGACGGGGCCGCCCTCGGCGGGCGTCGGCGGCCTCGCCGGCGGAAAGGATCGCCTCGACCAACACGTCCCGCAGGAACAACAGCCACAGCGCCCACGCGAGGATGGCGAGTAGGTTGAGGATCTTCCGGTCGTCCAGGGGCGAGGTCAGGGCGGTACCCAGTTCGCCGAGACCGGGCATGTGGTCGGGTAGCGGCCAGCCGACGAACCACACGAGCAGCCACGGGACGCCGCCGAGCAGCCCGAACAGCACGGCCAGGGCGAGCAGGCCGCGCAGCAGCCGACCGGCGGCGGCAACGACACGGGTCACGGTGGGCCTCCTCAGGTCTG
>WNGF01003013.1_pt1 | contig 24092 bp, 25 predicted proteins | sample 5400641 | NCBI WGS metagenome assembly WNGF01 (sample SAMN13153371, study PRJNA577476) | soil metagenome | isolation source: 80 cm soil or saprolite under grassland replicate 2 | place: USA:California | collected 2016-06-15 | reverse complement strand
CGCGGAGAGCAAGCGCGATCTCCGGCAAGTTGGCGTTGCCGGCGCGCTCGCCCATCCCGTTGATCGTGCCCTGGACCCAGCGCGCGCCCGCCCGCGCGGCGGCAACCGCGGCCGCGGTGGCGAGCCCGAAGTCGTTGTGGCCGTGGAAGTGGATCGGAACGTCAGGGCCGACCCACTCGACGGTGCGCCCGACCAGGTCCGCGGCGGACTCCGGGCCGGCGATGCCGAGAGTGTCGACGACCACCGCCTCCTGGGCGCCGGCCTCGATGGCCGTCTTGTAGACGGTCTCGAAGTACGACAGGTCGGCGCGGGTCCCGTCCACACCGAAGAACGCGACTCTCACGCCCTGCTCCACGGCGAATGAGATCGCGTAGACGATCCGTTCGAGCATCGCTTCACGGTCGACGCCGAGCGCTTCGAGCTTGCGATCGGAGATCGGCGACTCGATCACGCTCGCTCCGATGCCGAGCTCGACGAGTGCCTGCACGTCGGCCTCGACAGCGCGGGAGAAGCCCCAGACCTCCGCCTTGAGCCCCGCGTTGCGAATCAGTTCGACCGCGCGCCGGTCCTCTTGCGAGACGCGCGGAAAACCGGCCTCGATCCGTTCGATCCCGAGCTCGTCGAGGCCGCGCGCCAGCTCGAGCTTGTCCTCCGGGCTGAGCACGACGCCGACGGTCTGCTCTCCGTCGCGCAATGTCGTGTCGTAGAAACAGACGCTTGCGTCGAAGCGGTACGGATCGTTGAGCTGGCCTGTCCAGAAGGTCATCGAAAATCGTCCGGGTAGCTGGAGAGCTTCTCAGCGCCGTCAGCATTGATGAGGAAGTTGTCCTCCAGCCGCAGCCCGCCGCCCCCATCCCAGTACGCGCCCGGCTCGATGGCGAGCACCATCCCCTCCTCGATCGTGCCGGCACCGGCCTGGTGCGCGTAGGGCGGCTCGTGGGCGCGCGCGCCGACGCCGTGGGCGATCGGATGAGTCGGCTGGCCGGGATAGCCGGCGTCTGCCAGCCCATCGCGAATGAGCCTGTCGAGGTCGGGGAGGCTCGCGCCCGGCCGGCAGTGGTCACGTGCGCGGCCGTACACCTCGAGCAGCGCGTCGAGGAGCTCTTCGTAGCGTGCGTCGAGCTCACCCGGGCAGACGTTCTTCGTGTGGTCGCACCAGTACCCGTCCGCGCAGACCCAGATCTCGAACAGCGTCGGCTCGTTCGCTTGCACCGGCCGGTGCCCTGTGGCCGTGAACGTGCGGATCCCAGGCCCGGACCAGACGAGCGAGAAGCCGAGGGCGAGCTCCACCTCGCCTTTCCAGCCCGTCCCCTCACCGTGGACGAAGGCCTGCCAGAGCGCCGCCGCCTCGCTCTCCTTCATCCCGGGCCGGAGCTCACGGGCGACATGCTCCATCGCAGCCGCAGCGATCTCGTTCGCCAGGCGCATCCGTTCCGTCTCCTGCTTGCTCTTCACCGCGCGTGCGGCCACCAGGAGCGGCGTCGCGTCCACACCATTCGGGAAGGCGTCGAACCAGGCACGCGTGTAGGTCGTGGGCTCCCCGACCATCCGGTCGGAGGCCTGGGTGCCGAGCGAGAGTTCGAGCCCGACGCGCTCGTATGCCCGGGCCGCCTCGAGGACGGCGTCGAGGGTTCGCGCGAGCGGTGGCCGCGGGTCGGACGGGTCATAGCCCGGGACGAGCCGGACCTCCTGGGTCCATGCTGTTTCGGCCGCGTCTTGCTCGGACGGCTCGATCGTGATCAGTACCGGGTCGCCCTCCTGGGGGAAGACGGCCGCGTCGTAGCCCTTCATGCCCCAGAAGTTCGTCAGGTAAAGAACGTTGTCGGGGGCGCGGACGACAAGCGCCTCGAGCTCCTGCTCAGCCATGAGGGCCCGCACGCGGTCCAGCTTTGCGTCGTCCCGCGACCAGCTCACGGCTCACGTCTCCCAGGAGTCGCGGTATCCCCGAAAACCAGGGTCTGACCCTGGTTGTGCCGCCGATGTGACGATCCGTCCCCAGGGGCGCGCGCGTGTGTACATATAACGCGCTGCAAGATCACCAGGCGACGCGCAGTGGCGCCGGCTCGCCGTGGGCGTCTTGCCACGAGACCACCGGATTGCGGAGGACACCGATCTTCTCGATCTCCGCCTCGATCACGTCGCCCGGCTTCAAGTACAGCGACGCGGCGTCCTCGCTGAAGCCGGCCACGCCGCTCACCGTGCCGGTCGAGACGACATCTCCAGCGGAGTAGCCGAGGGCCGAGTAGTGCGCGAGGATCTCCGGGATCGTCACCGACATGTTTCCGCTGTACGACTGCTGGCGCCGCTCACCGTTCACGCGCAGCTCCATCTTCAGGTCATGCGGGTCGCCGATCTCGTCGGCCGTCACGATCCAAGGCCCGAGCGGGCAAAACGTGTCAATGCCCTTGCAGAACGAGAAGACGCCCGATCGCATCTCGCGTCGCTGGATATCGCGCGCCGTGATGTCGTTGAAGATCACGTAGCCGCCGATGTGGTCCGCCGCCTCTTCCGGACTGAACCACTTCCCAGCCTTCGAGACGACGACCGCGAGCTCGAGCTCGTAGTCGAGCTCCGCGGTCAGATGCTCCGGGTAGACGATCGGCTCGTCCGGGCCAACGATCGCATCGACGTTCTGGAAAAACACGATCCAGGGCGCGATCTCGTGGGACCAACCGACCCGCTTCGACTCCTCCTCGTGCTCGCGGAAGTTCCCGGCCGTGTGGATGAACTTCTTCGGGATGATCGGTGCGCGCAGCTTCACGTCCTCGAGCGCCCGTTCCTCTCCTGTCGCCCGTGCGACGCTGCCGCGCTCGAAATACTCTCTGGTCGAGGGAACGTAGAGCTCGACGACGGTGTCGCCGTGCAGCTCCCCGACGAGACCGTCGTCGAAAGTGACGAGCTTCACCGCCTGGCCGCCAGCCAGTCGAGTACGTCCTGCGCATTCCGGTCGGGAGGAAACACCGGGTAGAAAACCTTGACGATGCGTCCGCGCTCGGCGACCAGCGCGAGACGCTTGTAGAGGGTCAGCCCGGCGACGTCGAAGGTCGGTAGACCGGGATCGCGCGCAAGGTCGAGCCACTCGTCACTGATGATCGGAAAGGGCATCCGGTTTCGCTCGGCGAACTCGATCTGGTCGTCGATGCTCTGGGCGCTCAGGCCCGCGACGCGGGCGCCGAGCGCCGCCAGCTCTGCGCTGTGATCCCGGAACGCGCACGACTGCGGCGTGCAACCGCGCGCTCCTGGGATGTCATCCCAGCCCGGAAGCAGCTCGCTCCCTGGACGCCCCGTCCGGGGATAGACGTAGAGCACCTCGAAGTCACGGACGTTGACGCCCCCTTGTGACGACGGGAGGACGAGGTCCGGGAGCTCCGCGCCCGCGAGCTGATCCGCCGCCCCGTCGTCGACGGGTACCGGAAGGCCTTCGGGGAGGACGTACGGGTCCTGGACGCTCACGCGCTTTCCGCCCGCCGTTTCGCCGCCCGGGGCAGCCACGCCCGGGTGAGCCCACTGAAAGGACGGACGACGCGCCAGTACCGCGCGAACTTCCGTCGCGACTCGGGAACCGGAACGTGGATCCGGCTCTCCGTCGTCAGGCTTCCCGGACCGGCGCGAAAGTCGACGACCGCCGTGGCAGGAGCCTCCGTCGCACGCCGCCTCATGGCCGCCAGGACGCGCTCGCTCCCACGGCCAGCGCGGAGGCCGCGCGCAAAGAGAAGCGCCCGCACGACGGGAACCTCCCGGAAGGTCACCTCGCGTAGCGCAGCGTCGACCCGATCGGGGTCGGCCGCGACCGCGACTCCGTGACGGGCCGCGAACTCGGAGTCCGGGAGGAACTCATCCAAGCTCCTCACGCGACCTCGCAGATCCGCTGGGCAACCCGCGCATACACGGCGGCAATCTTCACCAACCCGTCGATCTCCAGGTTTTCGCCGAGGACGGGATCCGGCTGCCCGCTGGACGTCCCGTAGTTCACGCTCTCGATCCCGTAGCGCGTCAGCGCCGAAGCGTCTGAGAACCAGCGCACGGTGTCGCGCTCAGGCGACTCGCCGAATACCTCTCGATGAGCCTCATCGATCGCGCCCACGAGCGGATGGCCCTCGGCGATCTCGGATCCGGGGGCTGTGACGTAGAACTCGGAGTCGATCCCGTGCTCAGGGAAGCGCTCGCGCAGCCCGCGAACGAAGTCGCCCAGCGCAGCGCGAGCTTCCGCCATGGCCATCGGCGGCGGCACGCGGAAGTCGACGAAGAGGTCGGTGCGGTGCGGCGTCCGCGAGACGCGCCACGCGAAGCCGCCGTTGATCGCACCGATGTTGACGATGCCCGGCTTGCCTCTGTACGAGGTGCGCTCCTCCCATTCGGGAGCGAACTCGAGCACCGCATCGACGATGTCACGCATGCGCACGATCGAGGTCTCCCCGCGCCGCCCCTCGCTGAAGGCTGTGTGGATGAACGGGCCGCTGGTCGAGATCCGCATCCAGATCGCGCCGTAGTGCCCCAGCACGATCTTCTGCTCGGTCGGCTCCCCCAGGATGCACATGTCGGTCACGCCCCCGTGGGTTGTGAGGAAACGAGAGCCGGCTGCATAGCCGCGGTACTCCCGCCCGACGAAGTCGGGGTGCCACTGTGTCTTCTCGATCTCACCTGCGACGCACGCGATCATCACGTCACCGCGCAGACGCACACCCCCGACGCGCAGCGCACGCACCGCTTCCAGGTAGCACGCGAGCGCGCCCTTCATATTCGAGATCCCAAGGCCGTAGACGCGGCCGTTCTGGACGAATCCCTCCGGTTGGAAGCCGCGGATTCCGGCCAGCCACGGCTCGCGTCCGGAGTAGGACGTGTCCATGTGGCCGTTGAACATCAGTGACTTGCCGCCGCCGACGCCCTCCCAGATCCCGACGACGTTCGGCCGGCGCTCCTCGACCTCCTGCCACTGCACCTGGAGACCGATCTCCGCGAGCTCGTCGCGTACGCGCTCACCCATCGCCTGCTCGTCGCCCGTGGGACTCGAGATCGAGACGAGGTCGACCGCGAGGCGAACGAGCCGGTCGGCGTCGATCTCAACGGAAATGCGGCAGCACCTCCTTCCCGAACAGCTCGATCTGCTCGTGGCGCCGGTCGCCCCAGAGCTCCAGCATCACGTGCGTGCAGCCGGCCTCGCGGTACTCCTCCATCGCTGCGATGCAGTCCGCCGGCGTCCCGGCGATCGGCTTGCACTTGTCGAGGATCTCATCGGTCACCTTCGCCTTCGCAGCCAGCCGCCCGCCCTGCTCCATCGCCTCCGCAACGGGGCGGATCTCCTCCTGCGAGAGGCCGGCGAGGTCGAGCAGCGTGTCGGCTGCTCCCTTGATGTTCTGCACCTTGTTCGCGAGGTACATGCCGGCGATCTCACGGGCCCCATCGCGTCCCGCGTCGCGATCGGACTCGTGGATCGAGGCGACGATCGTGCAGCCGATGTCGATGTCAGCACCGACGTTCTCGCGCGTGTAGTGGACGAACGGCGGTGTGGTAATCGAGGGCGTGAGGCAGCCGTCGGCGATCTCGCCGGCAAGCGCCTGCATCTTCGGAGCCGTCGCTGCGACGTACACCGGCGGAACGTCGCGCGGGGTTTCCGCGCCCTGCTGAAGTCCCGGGACGGAGGCACCGAAGGTGTCTCCTTCGTACTCGAAGGGGTCCCCCCCGAGGATGCCGCGGACGATCTCGACGGCCTCGCGCATCGGTCCAAGCGTGCGGCGACCGTTCAAGCGGGCGTTGTTGAGGAAGATCTTCGACGTGCCGAAGCCAAGCAGGAACCGGCCGGGGCCGGCGGCCTCCTGCACGACCCTCGCGTCCATCGCCACCTGGACCGGGTGCCGGGTGAAGGGCGAGATGATCCCCCAACCCACGGTCAGCCTCTCGGTCTCCCGCGCGATCAACGCAGATGTAACCGTCGAGGAGCGCGCCTCCATCCCGTGCTTCCGCCACCAGGGGTAGGCCTCGGCGAGCCAGACAGTGTCGATCCCGACCCGGTCCATGACGCGCGCGGACTCGAGCATCTCCTCGAGCGGCTCCATGGTGAGCTGCATCACTCCGATGCGGAACGGCGGAGCCACCAGGCGATCCTAAAGTGAGCGACGAGCGCGTGGCCCCATAGGACTAGTCGAGGTCTGCGAACCCCACTGGCTCGAGCGATTCCCCCACCGGCCGGCCTTCGAGCCGGGCGTACAACTCGGCCAACGTCGCCGAGCCTGCGTTGTCCGTGCTGTGCCCGTGCGCCGCGAGCCAGGAGGAGGCCTCCTCCCTGGTCAGCGGCTCGAACTCGATGTTGGCAGCGCAACGGCCCGGCCGCGCGACCGCGGGGTGCAGCTTCCGGATCGGCTCGTTCGTCGTCACGAGGACGAGCACGCGCAAGCCCTGACCGATCAGCCCATCGACCACGTTGAGGAAGCGCGACAACCCCTGGCCGATCACCATGCGCGCATCGGCAGTCAGAAGCTCCCCCGTGTCCTCCAGGATCAGCACGCGCCAGGCCTTGCCGCCGCCTTCGCCTGCCTCGCCGCCGTCCTCGGCTGCGTGGCCGTCCTCGACGATGCCGGCGTGAATTCCGACGCTCCCGATGAACCCGTGGGCTGACGGCACCATCGTGCCCATGTACTCCGGCTGAAGAAGCACGCTCATCAGGTAGTCCGCGTGCTGGCCGAAGAACGTGTCCGGATCAACGATGTAGTGGAAGTCGCACCACTCGCGCCACTGCCAGGCGAGGGCGCGTAGCCCGAAGGTCTTCCCGGTGCCGGCGGCGCCGTGCCAGAGCACGAGCTGGCCCCCATGCGCGGGTTGCCAGTCGTGCATGAGCCCCTCGAGCCCCGCTCCCGTCCGCGCGGCGTAGTTGTCTCGGATCTCATCCCAGGAAGGCACTGCGATCGAGCGCCACGAGGGCATCGGCCCATGCGGACCGTAGGTCCAGAACGTCACGGTCACTTCGTGCGCCGAGCTCGGGTCGGGGGCAGGGAGTTGCTCGCGCAGCCGCTCGAGCAGCGCCTCGATCGGCTCACGAGTCGCGGCGGCTGCCTCCACGTAGACGCGGCCCGAGAAGAGGCTGATGTTGAGGAGGACGTCGTCTACCTCGAGCAGAGCCGACTCACCGATCTCGGCGTCCGAGTGGAAGAGCGTCCGGCCGAGCGACGGCAGCTCGCGCGCAGAGGTCGCCCAGCCCTCTCGTCGGACCTCTGCATCGCCGCGCGCGAGCAGGCGGGCCGTAAAGAGCCCGCCCGTCAGGCCGTCATGCTCGACCTGGTGGGTGAGCTGAAGCCGGTCGTAGTCGCGCTGTTCGGCCATGGCCTCAGCCTAGCCACGACTGCAAGCGGTGCTAGTCCTCGGTCGAGCTAGTTGGCCCTTCCGGCTCAGTGTCGTACGACTCGGGCGCGGGGACGGGCGGTTGCGCCGCCTCTTGCACCTGCTTGTCGAGCGCGCCGAGCACCTGCCCGACCTGCTGATTCACGATCGGCTGCAGGACGCGCTGACCCATGGACGCGACCGGCCCGAGGATGTGCACCTCGGCGTCCCACTTCATGTGCGTGCCGCCGGCCGCGCCTTCGCTCAGGTGGAAGGACGTGTCCATGTTCATGATCGCCCCGACCCCGTTGCCCTTGGCGTGCAGCTTGGCGAACTCCGGCTCACGCTCCTCGATCTTCTCGAAGTCGATCGACATCCGCAGGCCGCCCAGCCCGAGCGGGATCTTGACGTGCGCGCGCCAGTGGCGGTCGTCCTGAATGTCGAACGACTCGACGCCCGGCATCGTCTTCGCCATCTGCGCGGGGTCGTTCAGCACCTCCCACACCGTCCCGAGGGGCGCCTCGAAGTCGCGCTCGCCCTCGACTCTCACCGGCTCTCCACCGTGACGAGCTTGCGTGACTCGGCCGGGTTCTGCAGCAGCTCCCACACACTGTGGTAGGGGTTACAGCTCCGCCAGACGATCGGCCCCTCACCCCGGCGGCCGAGGGCGTTCTGAAGCGCGGCGCAGACGGCGTGGATCCCGGCCCCGCCGCCCTCCCCCATCCCCTTTGCCCCGAACGGCGTGAACGGTGACTCCGACTCGATGAAGCCGGTCTTCAGCGGCGGCATGTCGAGCGCATGCGGGACGTGGTAGTCGTAGAAGTTGGGCGTGAGCAGGTTGCCCTCCTCGTCATAGGTGAAGATCTCGTGTGTCGCGGCGCCCAGGGCCTGTGCGGTCGCGCCGTGCACCTGGCCTTCGACGATCTGGGGGTGGATCCGCTTCCCGCAGTCGTCGACGGCAGCGTAGTCGACGATCTCATACACCCCGGTTTCGGGATCGACCTCGACCACGCAGGCGTGGATCTGTGTGGCGTAGGTCAGGGTCAGGTTGCCGTACTTCCGCTCGAGATCGGGCTTCTCGAACGGCGGCCGGTAGACGTAGCGGACGTTCAGCGTAATCTCGAGATCCGTCGGCAGGCCGGCGTTGTTCGCGTTGAGGATCGCACCGAGCGCCATGAAGGGAAGCGCTGCTTCCGGGTTGCCCTTGATGCGCGCCTGTCCCTCCGCGAGCTCGATGTCCTCCGGCATGCAGCCGAAGACGGCAGCGGCGAGCTGCTTCATCTCGCCGGCGAGCTGCTCGGTCGCACCTTTGACCGCGCCTAGCCCCGTGACCGCGAACTGCGACGCGTACGTGCCCGAAAAGCCGGCGTGCGAGTTCCAGTAGCTGTCGTGCCCGGCACGAACGGCCACGTCGTCCGGAGTGCAGCCGAGGAGGTCCGCCACGACCTGGGCCGTCGTCGTCTCGTGACCCTGCCCCTGCGGAACCGTCCCGAGCGTGACGACGACCTCACCGAAGATGTCGAGCTTCACGGTCGCGACCTCGTTGTTTCCCGAGAACTGGAGCTCCGGGTTGAGGATCATCGACTGGCCGAAGTTGTTCGTGCCGGAATCGAGGGTCGAGCCGATCCCGATGCCGAGCAGCTTGCCGCGCGATTCCGCGTCGCCTCGCTTCTCCTCGATCGAGTCGTAGCCGATCAGCTCGAGGGCGACGTCGAGGCAGCGCGCGTAGTCGCCGGAGTCGTACACGCAGCCGTTCGGAGTTTCGTACGGGAACTCCTCGTGCTTGACGTAGTTCTTCTTGCGCACCTCGATCGGGTCGAGGCCGAGCTCGGTCGCGACGATGTCGACGATCCGCTCGGTGAGCCAGAGGTGCTGCATCCGCGAGTAGCCGCGGTTCGGCGCCACCGGCGACTTGTTGGTGCACACCTGCGTGAAATCGACCCGGACGTTGCGCCAGCGGTAGCAACCCGGCGTGACCTGTGCCCAGATGATGCAGCCGAGCGGCTCGTAGCGGGGAAAGGCGCCGCAGTCGTCGAGCGCACGGACGGAGAAGCCGAGCATCGTCCCGTCCGCCTTGACCGGCACGGTCACATCGAGAAACGTGCGCTCGTTTCCGTGCGTGTTGGCGGTGTGCTGATCGGTGCGCCATTCGGTCCACTGGACCGGGCGGTTCAGCTTGCGAGCCAGCAGGCAGCAGGCGGTGAACTGCGGGTGAAGGGTGATCTTGTTTCCGAATCCGCCACCGATGTCCTGGCTGACGAAGCGGAGCTTGTCGATCCCGACCCGCAGCGCCGGCGCCATCCAGATCGCCCCCACGCCGGGCATCTGGTGGTTGCCGTGGATCGTCCACTGCCCCGTACCGCGGTTGTATTCGACGAGGCAGCCCGAACACTCGAGCGGAGTCGAGGAAAAGCGGTCGAAGTGGAGCCGCTCGATGCGGACGACATGATCGGCCTCTGCGAGAGCGGCGTCGAAGTCCCCCCAATCGAACACGCCTGACCAGACGGTGTTGGAGCCTGCGTCCTCGTGGAGGATGACCTCGTCCTTGAGCGCCTCCTCGCCGTCGAGGACGATCGGCAGCGGCTCGTAGTCCACCTCCACGAGCTCGGCCGCGTCGCGCGCGAGCTCGCGGGTGCGCGCCACGACCGCCGCGACGGGGTCGCCGACGTGGCGCACTCTCCCGACGGCGAGCGCGTAGTCCTTGATGTGGGCGCCGGGAGGTGTCGAGAGCTCGAAGAACGGGTCGGTGAGGATCGCAACTTCGTCTCCGGTCAGCGTGCCGTGGACGCCGTCGAGCTCGAGCGCCTTCGAGACATCTACCGCCTTGATGCGCGCGTGCGCGTAGGGGGAGCGGACGAAGTGCACGTAGCCCATCTCGTGCCGCTTGATGTCATCGAAGAAGACCCCCTCCCCCTGGACAAGGCGCTTGTCCTCTTTGCGCGGAACGTTCTGACCGATGAAGCCGCGCTGGGCTTCCCCCTCCTCGACGACGAGCGGGCGCTCGGGGCTGACGGTCGTCTCGGTCATTCCGCGGCCGCCTTGATCGCCTCGACGATGTTGACGTAGCCGGTACAGCGGCAGATGTTGCCCTGGATCGCCTTGCGGATCTGCAGCTCCGTCGGATTGGAATGGACCCGCAGCAGCGCGGTTGCGCTCATCAGCATTCCCGGCGTGCAGTAGCCGCACTGGAGCGCGTGGTGGTCGGAGAACGCCTGCTGCAGCGCCGAGAGCTGCCCGTCCTGCGCGAGGCCCTCGACGGTCTCGATCCGCGTCCCGTCCGCCTGGACGGCGAGCATCATGCAGCTCTTGACGAGCCTCCCATTCACGAGCACGCTGCACGCGCCGCAATTCCCTGTGTCGCAGCCGACGTGACTGCCGGTCAGCCCGAGATCGTCGCGAATGAAGTGGATCAAGAGCCGGCGGGCCTCGACCTCTCGCTCGTGGGTCTCACCGTTGATCTCGACGCTGATCGTGCTGCTGGCCGCCGGCTCCACTAGTGCCCCTTCCCGACTGCCTGCTCGACTGCACGTGCGGCGAGCACTTCCGCCAGGTGACGGCGGTACTCGGCAGAGGCGTGCACGTCGGAAGGTGGCTCGAGGCCGGCTCCGCGCACCGCGTCCTTGACGGCTCCCGCTTCGGTCGACTCCGGCCGCACGACCACAGGCACCGCGTCGACGCAGCCGATCGCGATTCGCACCGAGGCGTCGTCGAGTGAAGCCGCGGCGCTGACGATGCAAGTGCCGTCGATCCCGATCACGACTGAGGCGAAACCGTCGCTCTTCCCCGCCGGGACGGACACTTTCGTCAGCAGGTCTCCCGGACCGGCAGCCGTCATGTAGACGCCAAGGAAGAAGTCCTCCGCCGACACGGTGCGTTCGCCGCTCACCCCGAGGATCGTCATCGTCGCGCTGAGTGCGACGAGGAGCGGAGGAAGATGGTTGGTCGGATCGTTCGAGCAGACGTTCCCGCCGATCGTGCCCCGGTTTCGCACCTGAACGTCGGCGATCTGGGCACAGACCTCCCCAAGAATCGGGCGGGCACGGGCCTCCGCCGAGCCGATGATGTCTGCGTACGTCGCCATCGCGCCGATCTCGACAGTCCCGTCGGGCTGGAGCTCGATCCCTTTCAACTCCTCGAGGCGATCGAGGTCGACGAGAACGTCCGGCGACGCGGCGCGAGACTTCATGACGTTGATCAGCGTCTGTCCGCCTGCAAGCGCGCGGGCTCCGTCATACTCCGAAAGGAGGCGCACGGCTTCCTGAACGCTCGCCGGACGAGCGTACTCGACCTCCCGCAGGAGCATGCGGTATTTGCGCAAATGCGGCGTGCCCCTGTCAAGAACGAGCCGCTCGTGGCAAACGTCGCAGGAAAGCTCCCCAGGTTGGACTCGAACCAACAACCCTCCGGTTAACAGCCGACTCGTACAAGGTCACGTGACGCCGCTCCGCTTGTCTATGCGCAGCTAGGGCCTGTGAGATCACGTCAGATTATGTGGGGTAGGTACCAAAAGCGGTACCAACTCGTATGCCCTAGGAGCAAGCTCGTCCGCCTAGTCTTTGCCGGGTGTGAACCGGCCCATCTTGGCCGCCGAACAGGTCGCCCTGCGGGTCGGTGGCAGAGTGCTGGCCTGTGGAGGCATGGGCGGTTTCGGCCAGGCGGGTAGCGTCTAGCCCCATAGCCGCAGCCCCAGCGGTCAGTAGCCGATGACCAGCCAGGGGACAGCACACGGCCGCTTCCAACGCGCGATCCATCGCCGTCACGTTCGGGCCGCGGAGATGGCCGCCCGGGAGATGGGCGGACTCTCCCTCTCCGATGCACTCTCGCTGTGCGAACTGCTGGCGAACGTCGACCCGGGCCGCTACGAACGTGCGGCGTTGCGCTGGCTGCAGCGGTTCATTGACGAGCGTCTGCCGCCGCTGACGGAGGTTGCGCTGGCCGCGTCCGCGCTGGCGGAGCTTCGGCACGGCAGGCGCAACACCGGGGTCGACACACTGAAACGCTTGATCCATCGCGGATAGGCGCATACGGTTCTCTGCGATGCGTCTGTACGCGCTCGTTGAGGCTGGCGATCCCGAAGCGATAGAGCTCTTCGTCACTGAGAAGGACGCACGCCGCGCTCTTGAGGATTGTCTGCGGGATGAGCCCGAGTGGCGGGACTGCCACGGGTTGAGCCGATCGACCTTAGTCTCGCCGACGCGTCTCCGAACTAAGGCGTACCGCGCGAGGCGCTCTGACCAGAATCCCCAGGGGGTGCGTCTCAGCCTGTTCGGTTCACAGTCCAGTTCTGCAAGCCTGACCCGCAGGTGTACGAGATGCCAGCCGACGAGTCTCTGAACGCTATCTTGAGTTCAAGACTTCCGATCCCGGTCTGCCCAGCCATATGTCCGCGGATCGTCACGTGCGCCGACGCCGGCCACCCCCCACGAAATATCCACCAAGATCCCCATCGATCACGAAGTCGCCAGACAGGCTCACCGGCACGGTGTAGGTGGGAAAGTTGAGGTAGTTCCCGTAGGTGTGAAGTGGCGGCGTACAGCCCGCGTTGATCTGACCGGTCTTCAAACCGCGGAACAGGGTTCCGCCGTTGAGAATGTCGAATTCGAACGTTTCATTTTGAGACGTTAGACCTTTGTAGTGGCCGTCAATCGCCGCAGGCGTTGGTGCCGGAGTCGGTGTAGGCGGTGGCGGCTCCGGCGCGGCGACAGGGATACCTGTCCCTTTGCGCAGGCGGCCATTGACGCAATGAAAGCCGTACTTCTGGTACGCCCGTTGGTACTTGGCTTTACATCGCTGTCCGGCGCGCAGACACTTGAAGTTCCCAGCGATGATCGCTGGCTTTGAGCCGCGAGGGCACGATGCGAACGTGGTATTCGGTGCGGTGCTGCCTCCGGGACCGTTGGTAGTGGCAGACGCGCCGGGGGCTATCGCCCCAAGCCCAACCACGGCCAGCACGCCTATGAGCACCGGCCAGAGACGCAAACGCATTAAGACCCCCCGATCGTCGATTACCGAAAGGAAACACTTTTGTGGCTCCATGTCTATGGGCCGAGTGGCCTACGCGAGTGATCGAGAAGCCCTAGCTTCGCTCGCGCGTCAGCGCGATACGCTCGCCGCAGTGGCACCCTGCGGCGCCCCTTCCGGAACCCATGCTCGCCCGCAGCGGGCCTCTGCCGACACGCGGCGACTGGGCCTACGAAGTGAAGTGGGACGGATTCCGCGCACTCGTATCCACGGAGGGCCGCCTGCGCGTGCGCAGCCGGCGCGGCTGGGATATGACCGACCTTATTCCCGAGCTTGGCGAGATCTCGGTCGAGGCGGGGCTCGACGGCGAGCTGGTGGCGTTCGGCCCCGACGGCGCCCCCGACTTCCCGCTCGTCGCGAGCGGATGCTCATGCGACGCACAGGCATCGCCGTGACGTACGTGATCTTTGACCTCCTCAGCCTCGACGGCCAATCCCTCCTGCGCCTGCCCTATCGCGACCGGCGCGCCGAACTCGAAGCGCTCAACCTGAACGGCCGGTACTGGACGACACCCGACACGTTCGACGACGGCGCCGCGCTCTTCAACGCCGTATGCGAGCACGAGCTCGAAGGCACCGTCGCCAAGCGCACGAGCAGTACCTACCGCGCCGGCGAACGGGGCTGGGTGAAGATCAAGAACCGCGAGTACTGGCGTTATGAGATGGAACGCGAGTCGGCGATCAATAAGCGCCGTCTGCGTCAGTTCGTCTAGACCAGCGTCAGCGGCTCGCGTAGTAGTCCTGACTCGAAAAGCGGCGGCAGGCGCTTCGCGGCCTTCACCAGTTCATGGAATCCAGCAGGTGTTGGCCAAGTCAATGAACATCTCGCGGACTTGCAAGTCTTGAATCTCGTTCGTGTTCGCGTGCTTGAGCGTGTTGCAGAAGGTCTGGTAGTTAGCTTGCAGGACGTCGTGGCGAACCTCGAGCCGGTTGAGCCTGGTCGCCAAACTTGCCGGCTTCCCCGGATGGGCCACGGCTCCCGCCGCAGTTGCGAGGATCACACCAATCACGAACACCGCTACGTGCGAGGCGAGGATACGCATGGGTCGGGCTCCTTCGTTTGAGTTGCTCCCTCATCGTCCCGCCGCGGTGAACGCGAGCTTGCCCACGTCTGCACAATCCCATTTTCGCGCCGTCGTCATATCCCTCGAAAGGGTGGAAGGTTGCGCCGGCTCGTAGCTAACTGCCCCCGCCCGCTCCCGACGCCGATGAAAGTAGCGCCGCCGCTTCTCCCGCCACTCCACAGGCTGCAACCGCGCATACCGCGCGTCCTTACACCGCCGGGAACACACCAGTCGACCCTTACGACCCTCGAACGACGCGCCGCACTCCACGCACGTCAGCTGAATCGGCGAAAAGCCGCGGGCTCTCCCGTCTTGAGGAGCAGAACTCGCCGACCTGGGCGAAAGTTGAGGGCTCACGCTTTCTCTCGCGAAAAACTGGCGCGGGATGAGACGGAAACGCTGTCCAAAAAACGGCTTCTCGAATCTCTACGTCAAGCACCGAGCGAGGGACTTCTCGCGGATGAGGCGCGTTGCGTACCACCGTCTTTGCACGGCGCGGTTGCGCGGGGTCAGGAAGCGCGCGTCTCAAAGCCTTCCCTGTGTGGATCTCGGGAAGAGCGGTTTGATTAGCAACGGCGAGAGGTAGAGACTGTTGTTACAACCACGCCGGTCGCCCACCGGCTTCTGCGGCAGGGGAGAGGAGAGTAATGCGATGCGCATGAGATGGATTGCGGTCAGCGCCGTTGCGGCGATTGCTGTGGGTGTGAGCGTGGCGGGTGCCGCTCACGTACCGCAGGTCGATCCGGCGACGGTTCCGATCGGCTTCTTGGCGACGCACAACGACGTCGGCGACTTCGACATCAGCCCGATTGCCCGCGCCGTCAAGAATCACCGCGCGGATGTATTCGTTTGGCACCTACGGCTCGCCCCAAATAGTGCGCTGGGCTGGCACACGCACCCCGGGCCGGCGATCGTGACGGTCGTCAGCGGGTCGCTCGGGTACCAGTCAGAAGTGAACGGCGAGTGCGTGACGGTATGGCACACGGCTGGAACCGGATTCATGGATCCTGGATTCGGGCACGTCCACCGCGCCGTCTCCCGGGACGACGGCTTCGACGCCTACACGACGTTCATCGTTCCGAGCGGGTCGCCGAGCCAGACCATCCCGGCGGATCCGCCTGAAGCCTGCTCATAGTCGCGGCACACAGATCCAGGGGTCCCAAACCCCTGGATCTGTCACTTCCAAACGTCGGGCGCTTGCCGGACTTCGCCGTCGCCTCGGCGCGAGTTCCAGCGTCGGCAGAGGATGCCTAGCGGGCCGAGGGGGTGCCCCACCTCATGGCGGGGTCAGGAGCACGCCTACGAAATCGTTCGCAGTAGCTGCCGGCCCTGTGAGCCGCCGTCGTCTCGTTTCCCGCTCGAGCTGATGGTGATGCCGGTACGCCCTTCAGGGATTCATCGATGGCAGTCGCGTACAACTCGATCGCGTCTGGGCCCAGCAATACGATGACCGGTGGGAGCAGTTCATCTACCAGAGCTTCGGCGATACCCATACGCCCGCGAAGGAGCGCCAATGGCGACTCGTCCTAGAGCTATCGAAACGGTCCGAACCCGTTCGACGGCGCGAGCTGGTCAGGATGACGCCAGAGCTTTTCGAGGCATACCGCGGCACTGAGCGCACGCTCAGTCGCGATTTGAACGCGCTCGCGAGCATGGACCTGATATCCGACGTGTGCGCGGGGGCTACGTTCCTCGACGAGAACAGATCCTCGCATTTCAACCGCTGCGACGAATCGAAGTGCTCGTCCCCCAGGAAGCACTCGCCTCTCAGGGGCAGCCGCCGGCGTAGGTACCAATCTCGGTACCAAGAGGGAGCGCTCGCGTCAGGGTCCGTTCCTGTTTTCGCCCTTGAGCAGGCGCTTCTCAGCTCCCCAGGTTGGACTCGAACCAACAACCCTCCGGTTAACAGCCGGATGCTCTGCCAATTGAGCTACTGGGGAAGGCAGCGCGGGCTAGTTTAGCCGCACCGGGTCATGCCGATCAGCGGGCCGTTATCTGCGCCGTTGCGAGCCCTTCCACGGCGTCAAGGATCTTCGCGAGCGCTCCCTGGAGCTCGATCGTGCGCGCGGGATCGGCGTCGATCAGCTCTCGGCGGAGGCGACGCTCTCGCAGGCGCAGAAGCAACTCTTCGGCCGTTCGTTCGTCGATCCCTTCGGACGCGGCCCGCGCGTCGAGTTCCGCCACGACGCCGACCAGCTCGCCTTCGGGCTCGGCGGCCGAGACCAGCTGATCGCGAATTCGCTGGTGCGGCTCCGCGTCGAAGTGCTCCGGGCCGAGCTCGGCGAGCACAGAGACGAGGGAGCGATGTGCCGCCACGCCCGCCAGCGCGTTCCGCTCCAGCCGCTCCCCTGCATCCAGGAGACGGGGCGAGACACTCCCCGTTGCCAATGCTGCGACTCGCGGAGCCAGGCCGGCTTGAGTTTCTCGCGGCAGATCGAGCTTGTCCGCGGCGTAGCGGATCGCGTCCTGGCGTTCGGGAGAGTCCTCGAAGCGTGCGAGCACTTCGCGGACCCGGACGAAGGCCTCCTGGCGGTCCGCGGCACGCGCGATCTCCAAGCGCACGCGGTAGCCGACATAGCTCTCCGCTCGTCCGAGCCGCTGCTCGAATCCATCGGCGAGGTCGGCGGGATCGAACCCAACGGGCAAGGCCACGACTCGAACGTCGAGTCCCTGCGCGGCCGCGAGCTCCATGCCTCGCAATGTCGCCGCCTCACCCGCCGAGTCCCCGTCGAAACACAGCCAAACGCGGGTCGTCAGGCGGGCGAGCTCCTTGAGCTGGCGCTCGGTGAGCGCCGTTCCCATCGACGCGACAACCGGCTCGATCCCCGCCTGCCGTAGGGCGAGCACGTCCGTGTTCCCCTCCACGACCACTGCGCGCTCTTGCTTGGCGATCGTGGCGCGCGCACGATCGAGGCCGTAGAGAAGATCGCCTTTCCGAAAGAGCTCCCCCTCGGCCGAGTTCACGTACTTCGCCCGAAGGGGATCGTCCTCGCGGAGCTTGCGCGCCTGGAAACCTAGGACGCGGCCGCGGGCGTCGGCAAGCGGGAAAAGCAGCCGGCCAGAGAAGTAGTCGTTGCCGCGGCGGTTGACGAGCCCGGCGGCGACCAGTTCTTCGCGCGTGAAACTGCGGTCGAGCGCCTTCCTCGTCAGCGTCGTCCCGCCGAGGGCGAGACCCAACCGGTATTCGCGACACACATCTTCGCCGAGCCCGCGCCCCGCCAGGTAATCGCGGGCGAGCGAACCCGCCTGAGAATCCCAGAGGTAGCGCTCGTAGAACGAAGCCGCGGCATCGAGCAAATCGAGCAGGCGCTCGCGCCGGCGGCGGCGTGCGTCTTGCTGCGGACTTGTCTCTTCGTACTCGATTTGAACGTTGAACCGGTCACCGAGCCACTCGATCGCGCCGGCGAAATCGAGCTGCTCCGTCTCCCGCACGAACGTGATCAGGTCACCCTTCGCGCCGCAGCCGAAGCAGTAGTAGAACTTGTCGGCTGCGTTCACCGAAAAGCTCGGCGTCCGCTCCTCGTGGAACGGGCAGCGCCCGAGGTAGCGAGCACCGGCCTTGCGGAGGTGGGTGCGCCCAGACACGACCGCGACCATGTCGGCCACGGCCTTTACCTCCTCGACGCAGGAGTCCTTGATCCGGGCCACTACTCAGTCAGCTCCGTGAGGTACGTCAGCGCAAATCGGTCCGTCATGCCGGCGATGAAGTCGATGATCTGCTCGGGCTTGTCGCCGCGCTCGATCAGGCGTTCGAAGATCGTTCGGATAGTGACACGAGCACGCTCGTGCTCGGTTTGTGCATGCGGGCCCAGGTAGACGTGCTCGAACATGAACTCCCGCAGCGCCAGCATCGCGCGGCCGACATCCTCACTCTGGACGATGTCACCCATGCGTTTTGAGTGCTCCACGAGGTCGTGCACCAGCGTGTCGATTCTCCGCGACCCGCGCTCTCCCAGCAGCGCCACCTCCTCCTGAGGGAGCTCCGCGAGATCCAGGATGCCGAAGCGAACGGCGTCGTCGATGTCGTGGTTGATGTAGGCGACGCGGTCGACGATGCGGACGATCTTGCCTTCGAGCGTCGCGGGCTCCACCGGGCCGGTGTGCGTGAGGATCCCGTCGCGCACCTCCTCCGTGAGGTTGAGCGACTCAGCGATCCGAAGGGAGTGCTCGTTGTGCAGGAACCGCCTGCCGAAGTGGTCCCGAAGCGCGCGGTCGAGCGCCTCCTCCCCGGCGTGGCCAAATGGTGGATGTCCCATGTCATGACCCAGCCCGATTGCCTCGACGAGGTCTTCGTTCAGCCGAAGCGCCCGGGCGACCCCACGTGCGATGGCGGTCGTCTCGAGCGTATGAGTCATGCGCGTCCGGTAGTGGTCTCCCGCGGGATCGATGAACACCTGCGTCTTACCTTTGAGCCTCCGGAACGGCTTTGAATGGAGGATCCGGTCGCGGTCGCGCTGGAACGGCGTCCGCAGGCGGCACTCCTCCTCTTCATCCTCGCGCAGGCGACCGCGCGTCTCGTACGAGCGCACGGCAAACGGCGAGAGCCAGCCCTCTTCGTGCTCGCGGATCTCCGCCTGAAACGCGTCCGCCACCCGTCCAGCCACTTCCGGCATACGGCTTCCAGACTACTGCCGAACGCGGCTGTGGTCTCGACCTCGCTCAGATAATGATCGGGACGGTTCCGCCGTCAGCGCTCCAGGCGGCGCCCGTCACATAGGAAGACCGCTCCGAGCATAGAAATGCAATCACGGAGGCGATCTCTTCGGGCTCGGCGAGCCGGCCAAGCGGTCGTCCTGCGCCGACCTTTTCCAATACTTGTTCACGCGTGACCATAGACCGCGCCGCCTGCTGGTCTGCAAGTCCGCCTTCGCCCAGCCAGGCTCCCGTCGCCGTAGGGCCAGGTGCGACTGCATTGCAGCGGATGCCGACCGGGGCGTACAGGTCGGCCACGAGACGTGAGAGCGAGAGCACGGCCGCCTTCGTCACCGAGTAGTTAGGCATTGACGTCGAAGGCCGCTTGCCGGCCGTCGAGGACACGTTGACGATGGCGCCTGTCCCTGCCTCGCGCATCGCCGGGAGCACTGCCCGGATGCAGCGGACGTAGCTCATGACGTTCAGCTGCCACAGTGCATCCCACTGGTCGTCGGAAAGCTCCTCGAAGCCGACCTGGTAGGCCTCCCCCACGTTGTTGACCAGGCACTCGACCGGCCCTACCGCTTCCACCGCCTCTGCAACGAGCTCTTGCGGCGCGCCGGGCTCGGAGAGGTCGCACGCGACCCCGAGCACTGCGCCCGCCTCTTCGCGGGCACGCTCGACGCGATCTTGATCCCTGCCGGTGACGACGACTCGCGCCCCCTCGGCCGTCAGGAGACGGGCCGTCTCCAGACCGATCCCGGACGTCGACCCGGTTATGAGGCAGACCCGATCGCGAAGGCCCAGATCCATGGCTCGCTAGCCTAGCTAGGTGACGAATCTGTTCCTCGTGCGCCACGGCGAGACCGATTGGAACCGTGACGGGCGCTGGCAGGGCCACTCCGACACGCCGCTGAACGGGCGCGGCCGCGAGCAGGCCCGTGAGCTAGCCGCCCAACTCGACACCGTCGACGTCGTCTACTCGAGCGATCTGGCGCGAGCACGCGAGACGGCAGAGATCGTCGCGGCGCGACTCGGCCGGGAAGTACGGCTGGACCCGAGGCTTCGCGAGCGCGGATTCGGAGCCTGGGAAGGGCTCACCTCTGCCGAGATCGAAAGCCGATTTGTTGACGAGCACCGTCGCTGGCGAGCGGGCGAGGGCGTCGGCGCGGGCGACGCCGAGCCCTTCGATTCCTTCGCGGCCCGCATCCACGCATTTCTCGAAGAAGTGCTGCGCCTCCACCCAGCTGAGAACGTGCTGGTCATCGCCCACGGCGGCTCGATCCGGGTCATCCATGCCCTGGCGACCGGGCGCGACTACGTCCGCGACCACCGGCTGATTCCGGCCGTGGCGAATTGCGTGGTGGTCAGATACGCCGCTAGGGAGGGAAAACTGGCGCCGCTAGACTGACTGCCCCGTGGAGGACTACACCAACAAGTACAAGGGTGAGCAGGTGGAGGTCGCGCTCTTCGGCGGTGAGTACCAGGAGGGGGTGCTGACCGCCTACTGCTACGTCGAGGACGTCGCTCACATCGAGCTCAACGGCCACATCCTCGTCCCGCTCCAGAACATCGCGTCCCTCCACTGCTCGAGCCGTTGCGACGCTCCGGACGACGACTGGCCTCCGCGCGGGCTGGAACAGGAAGACGGCAACTAGGCAGGCACCGGGCGTGGGCGGCCGCTTTCTCGTCGTTCGCAACGTCCTGAAGGCGTGGGCCCTGTTCGTCGGCTCGTGCGGTGCACTCGGGCTGCTCGGCTGGACACTCGGCGGCTACCGGGTCCTGTCGATCTTCGTCTTCTGCGGGGCGTTGCTCGCGGCGGCCCTCTACTGGTATTCCGACCGCCTTGCGGTCGGGCTGGTCCGCGCCCGTGAGCTTCCGGTCGGCGAGGCGGCCGGACTTCATTCGACGGTCGAGAGGCTGGCGGCGATGGCCCGTGTCAGCAAACCACGGCTCTATCTGATGGATGACGGGCTGCCGCGCGCAATGGCGGCGGGACGAGGGCCGCGTGGGTCGGCGATCGCAGTCAGCACCGGACTGCTGTCGGCAGCGTCTCCTGCGGAGCTGGAAGCAGTTCTCGCGCACGAGCTGGCGCACGTTCGGCATCGCGATGTCGTGGTGCAGACGTCTGTGGTCGTGCTCGCAGCGACTCTGCTCGAGCTCAGCCGGATCGGCGGCTGGTTCTCGCGGGCGCTCCTGTTCGTCCTTGGGCCTGTTGCCGCGGCTTTCGTCCATCTGATGCTCTCACCGAAGCGCGAATTCGTCGCAGACGCCGCCGCCGCAGAGCTCTGCGGGTCTCCGCACCCGATGGCCGACGCGCTCGTGCGGCTCGATCAGGCAGCCGAGCTGGTGTCGTTTCAAGGCAGCCCGGCGACCGAGCCGCTCTACACGATCAATCCGTTCCTCGAGGAAGGACTCGCGGCATTGTTCGTCACCCATCCCCCGGTGGGCGAGCGCGTGCGCCGGCTACGGGAGCTCGATCCCGACTGGCGTGAGAAGCTCCGCGCCGCATGACCCTGGCGATCCAGCAAGCCGAGTACGAAGAACGCACGGCCGGATTGGCGGAACACATCCGCGAGCGAGCGCTCTCGGGCGTCGTGCTCTTCGATCCGGCATACGTTCTCTACTACGTCGGCTTCGCCTTCGCGCCTACCGAGAGGCCGATTGCGTTCGCCCTGAGCGCGGCCGGGACCGGCGGGATGCTCGTCCCGCGGCTCGAGCGTGAGCATGCGCAGGCGAACGCGCTCGTCAGCCAGGTCGCCGACTACCCCGAGTACCCGTCCGAGGTACATCCACTTGAATCGCTGAAGAAGCTCCTCGGCGACATGGGCATCGACGGCGCGCTCGGCGCAGATCAGGACGGTTACCCCTGGATCCTCGGTTACCGCGGCCCGACACTCACCGAACTTGTCGGAAAGACGCCCGAGAAGATCACCGCCTTCGTCGAGGATCGCATGGCGATCAAGAGCCCGGCGGAGATCGCCCTCATTCGCGAGAGCTCCAAGTGGGGGAACCTCGCGCACGTGCTGCTGCAGCGCTACACCCGTCCAGGCCTGACGGAAGTGGAGGTCTCGCAGCGGGCGAGCAGCGAGGCGACACTGGCGATGCTCGACGCGATCGGGCCCATCTATCGGGCTCAAAACCCGTTCTTCGATGGTGCCAGTGCCGGTTACCGCGGCCAGATCGGCCGAAATGCCGCGATTCCTCACGCCTTGACGGCGAACATCACCTTCCAGGCAGGGGACGTACTCGTCACCGGAGCAAGCGCGCCGGTCTGGGGCTACCTCTCGGAGCTCGAGCGCACGATGGTGATCGGCGAGCCGTCGACTCAGCAGCGTGAGCTGTTCGAGCACATGGTCGCTCTGCAGAACACCGCCTTCGAGGCGATCAAGCCCGGCGCCCTCTGCTCGGACGTCGACCGAGCGGTTCGGGCGTACTTCGACGAGCACGGCCTCTGGGACTACTGGAAGCATCACGTCGGCCACTGCATCGGCCTCCGCTACCACGAGGGTCCGTTCCTCGACATCGGCGACAACACCGAGATCAAGCCCGGCATAGTGTTCACGGTCGAGCCCGGCCTGTACGCAGCGGGCCTCGGCGGCTTCAGACATTCCGACACGGTCGCGGTAACGGACGACGGCATCGAGTTCCTCACGTATTACCCGCGAGATCTCGAGAGCCTGACCCTTCCGGCCTGAGGACGACGCGAAGGGCCGGAGCTTAGAGCGAGCGAAGCCGCTCTAAGTGGAGGCCGACCTAACGCGAGCGGGGACGCGCAGCGCCACCGCCGCGGACCACTGACAATCGCCGACCACAGACCTGTAGAAGTGCCCGGGCTCAGCCCGCGCACGTTTCCCGCGAAGCGGCGTACAAAATGCCGAGGGCCGCGCAACGCGGCCCTTCGAGTATTAATCGGCGGCTGCCTACTCTCCCGGGAGGTTGCCCTCCGAGTACCATCGGCGCAAGCAGGCTTAACTTCTCTGTTCGGAATGGGAAGAGGTGTTTCCCCGCCGCTATGACCGCCGAAATTGTCAGAGCGCGCGCTTGGCGCACCCTCAAAACTCCATAGCTCCACACTCGGTGTTCAAAATCAAGACCTCGAGCAATTAGTACGGGTCGCTAATCAGCAGCGCCGTTGGCACGACGACTGATACACCAGAGGTCTGTTCGCTCCGGTCCTCTCGTACTAGGAGCGACTCCTCTCAAGCTTCCAGCGCCCATGGTGGATAGGGACCGACAGTTTTGTTACTCCCGAGCGTGAGCTCGGGGGCCAGGACATTTCTGCCTGACTCTGCATGTCGCCATGCAGCTCGGACTATCTCTTCCGGGCCTTTCTCTTCAGCCCTGTCCGGCATACAGTCTCTGAGGATTCTGGAGAGCTACTAGCTCGCGCCATCGCACTTGCCGGAACCGGCCACTGCCGTTCATCGACAATGCCACTTCCAGCAATTCGCCGAAGCCGGCGACGCTGCGATGGTGACCTCGAGCCATCTCTTTGACGATGCGAGCGAACTTTTCGAAGTCCGCGCGCTTCGAGGAGAGAAGCGGGACGCGTTCGAAGAAGGGAATTACGGACTCAAGCAGCGCTCGTCGTTCTCGAACGACGAACACCAGCGCTCGATCCCGTTTGCTGTTCGGTTTGATGTAGCCACAACCGAGTCGGTCGCGAATCAACTCGAGCACCTGAGCCCTGTCGCCATTCTGGCTGACATGGAACTCAGGCACTAGCTGAAACCCGATTCGACACGTTGGGTTGCGCTGCACCGAGACCGAGAAGCTTCCTTCTCCGTCGACATATCCCGCGATGTAGCCGTCCAGCCTTTCCTGCTGATTGTCCGCACCCGTCACGTTGTCACTATCGTAAACGCCTGGTCGGACGTAAACGATGAGTAGTGCGGGATTCTCGGAGTTTCCAGCATATGGCCGGATTTATAGACAGCAAGGTTTTACTGTCTCACGACGTTCTGAACCCAGCTCGCGTACCGCTTTAACGGGCGAACAGCCCGACCCTTGGGACCTGCTCCAGCCCCAGGATGCGACGAGCCGACATCGAGGTGCCAAACCC